>Ga0196972_1000422_pt1 | contig 22836 bp, 18 predicted proteins | sample S1v_2013CmetaG_FD_148618 | JGI IMG/M metagenome (GOLD analysis project Ga0196972, IMG submission 148618) | Soil microbial communities from Anza Borrego desert, Southern California, United States - S1+v_20-13C | ecosystem: Environmental > Terrestrial > Soil > Desert | place: USA: California...
CGGACCAGAAAGTCCATATGGGACAGGGCCGGAAAATTGCCGCCGTCGTTTTCGAAAGCGATTGTGTAGGTACCGGCGTTGTTGGCGCCAAGGACGATGTCATCGAAGAAGTAGGCTGCGCTGCTGGTGCTCGCTTTCAGGACGCCGACAAGATCAAACATCGCAGGCAGGTTCAGCGGCGTCGCGCCATTGGTGTCGGTGAGCGTCAGCGTGAACGTGCCGGCATTGTTGCCCACCGCGTTCAGGCTGAACTGGATGCCCATGACGGTGTCGCCGGTGCTCGTGCCGCCGCCCGGCGACTCGTCGCGAACGACGTGATCCCAGCCGCCGCCGAAGACGTTGTTCGTGTTCAGATAGGCCTGAAGCTGCGCCGGGCTGCTGTTCGTGGGCGTGAACGGGCCATGGCAGGCGTCGGCGGACTCGCCGTTGATCGTCATGTTCGTCGTGTCGAGTCCTGTGCCGCATGGAGCGGCATAGGTGGCGCCGGCAAAGCCGAGCACCGATACCGCGAATGCGGTCTTCAATAAGGCTTTCATTGTCATTTCTTTTCTCCTGTTGTGGTTTGGCGCTACGAGCGTTACTGGCCCCCTATCAGCAACATGTGTGCCGGAGCGCGCGCCGCCTTTGGATTCAAGGAGTTAGCAGCAAATTGGCGATATCCCGCAAGCAAGCTGTAAGACTTTTCGACGGGACCTTGCGGCATGGCTGCGGATTCGGTTTCGTCGGCGCGCTGTCCGACAGTGTCGGCGGACTTTACAAACGCGACGCCGGCGATCAGGCCGACGACATCAACTGCTTGATGCAAAAGACCTTTTCTCCTCGGGCACGGTGCTTGCTGATACGGGCCGGCAGCACCACTCACATTAACCTTTTAGTCGGGGAGATCATCTTGAAACTCTTGAAGAAAGCACTGCTCACTCTGGGCCTGGCATCGGCCCTCGGATTTTCTGCAACCGCCAGCGCTGTTCCCTTTAGCGTCTCTGGCGGCAGCTTCAGCGTCGGCAGCGGCTACGGCACCGGCAATGGCCAGCTGGACGTCGTGTTCACCAACCTGATCACCTCTCCGGTGAACTTCACCCTGAACAATGCGGGCGACTCGCACTCCTTCCTGTTCGGTACCGCCAACCTGCGCGAGACCTGCATCAACAGCGGCGTCGGCCTGGTCGACTTCCTGCTGGGCTGCGGCTTCGGCGGCAATGAAACAGACAACCTCGGCGTCACCGCCAACCTGACCTTTACCAGCCCGGTTGCGCAGACCGTGCAGCACGTCGCCGTCACGGGTGCCATCGCCGGCCCGGTGAACTCGAACCTGTTCACGATCAACGACCTGTTCATCGACTTCAACCCGGTGACCGTCGATTTCGGTGTGGGCGGCGCCTTCACCGTGAGCCTCTCCGACATGTTCTTCTCGAGCACCGGCCCGATCACCAATGCCGCCATCGTGACCCTGGACGCCGTCCCGGTTCCGGAGCCGGCCTCGCTGGCATTGCTTGGCCTCGGCCTGGCTGGCCTGGCCGCCACGCGCCGCCGCAAGCAACTGCAAGCCTGATCGAAGCACTCCAGCATCATGAAAGGCCGGCCTTCAAAGCCGGCCTTTTTTTCGACCTGCACCGCTTGCGCGATCACGCTCTGAAGCGGCATGCTTTGTGTACAAAAAAACGGCAGGCAATCATGCCTGCCGTTCGCACATCCGGGCGTCAGTTCAAAGCTGGCCCAACAGCGCGCGTGCGTCCTTCAGCTTCGGAAAGTCCTTTCCGGAATCGACAAGGGTCTTGAGTTCGCTGCGCGCTTTCTCCTTGTCTCCGGCTTTCACGAGCGCCTGGGCATAGCGCAGGCGGATATCGGGCGCATCGGGTGCACCGGCAACCGCCTTTTCGAGCAGTTCCAGGCCGCGCTGCACGTCCCCGTTCTCGACGAGGATGCCGCCGAGGGTATCCATCACGGCCGGGTTGCGGGGGTCGATGCCGTAGGCGTTCTCCGCCAGCTTCAGCGCGCGGCTGTCCTTTTCCTGCTGATAGGCCCAGGCGAGGTTGTTCAGCGCGCGCACGTTCTTCGGATCTCCCTGCAGGATGGTTTCGTACTGGCGGATCGCCTGTTTGTTCTGGCCGGTCGACAGGTAATGGAGCGCGAGATAGGCATGGGCAGCGCTGTCGTTCGGATGCGCCTTCAGCCATTCGTTGATGTGGCTGTCTGCCTCTTTCTCCTTGCCGGCCAACACCAGTGCGGCATGCAGTTTCTGCACGGTCTGTCCGTTCTTTCCGGCTGCGAAGGCGCGTTCAAATGCCCCGGCTGCCAGCGCCGGCTTCTTTTGCGCCATCAGCACCTCTCCCTCGAGCAAATGCCCGGCTGGAGATTTCGGGTGCTGCTTCTGCAGGTTGCGCGCCTTGCCAAGCGCTTGTTCGTGGCGTCCGCCCATGACATCGATGCTTGCCAGTCCTAGCTGCGCCTCGACGTAATCCGGCTGGAGCGCGAGCGCCTTCTTGAAGGCGGTTGCGGCTTGCGCCTGCTTTTGCGCGCCGAGCTGCAGAACACCGATGTGGTAGTGCACCCCGGCCGTGTCAGGTTTGAGGACCGCCAGTTTTTCGTAGGCGTCGAGCGAAGCCTCACGGTTGCCGTTGGCGAAATGCGCATTGCCGAGCATTTCGAGTGCCTCGGGGCTTTGCGGGTTCGCGCTCTGCAGTTTTTGCGCGAGGGACAATGCCTTCTGCTTCTGTCCGTTGCGAACGTACTGCATGAAAAGCTGCCCGGCGGCTTGCATCGCATCCGGGTTTTCCGCGTGCGCGCGCTCGAACCAGCGGGTGGCCTCCTCGTTCTGCTTTTGTTGCGCGGCCAGCGCACCGAGTGCCTGCAGGACCTGAAGATTCTTCGGCTCCTTTTCCAGGAGCGATTCCAGGCGCTTCTTTGCCGCATCGGGCTTGCCTTCCTTGACATCGAGGTTGGCCAGGCTCGCGACGGCGGGATAGTTCAGCGGTTCGATCGCGTGCGCCTCCTCGAAACTCTTGCGCGCGCCCGCCGCATCGTTCCGGGCCAGGTGCACCGCGCCTTTCAGGAGCCGCAGCCTGACATTTTTCGGCTGCTCCTTTTCCATCCCGTTCACCAGTTCCAGTGCCTTGTCGAAGCGCTTCTGCTGGACGTATGACAAGACGAGGGCGGCGCCGGTCTGGTCCTTCTTGTCGAGGGCATAGGCCTTCTCGAACTCGGCAATCGCCGCATCGCTGTCGCCTTGCCCCAGCTTGGTCTTGCCCAGGGATGCGCGGATCATGGCGTCCTGCGGTGCAATGGCACTGGCCTTCTTGAAATAGTCGCTCGCCGCGGGCAAGTCTTTGGACTGCCAGGACGATTCGCCGGCGATGGCCAGCAACTGCGCGTCCTGCGGTGCGTCCTTCAACGCTTCCGAGGCCACGGCCTGCGCGCGCTTGGCATCGCCGTTCTTCAGCAGCACGGCGGCATACAGCTTGCGCGCGTTGATGTCCTTCGGGTGATTATCCAGATAGGTTTTCAGGTGCACTTCCGCCTGTTGAGTCGCGCCGAGGGCGTAGTGCGCCGATCCTGCCAGCAGTTGGCTAGGCATGTGGTCCGGCGCCGAGCGCAGGATGCGCTGCAGCTGCTCCAGCGCCGCGGCGTGCTTGCCTTCCCTGTACTCCAGCAGGGCCTGGGTATAAATGCCGATGATGGTTGCCGAGCCGGCTTTGCGGGCCGCTTCCAGGCTGGCGCGCGCGGCGTCGTACTTTCCCATTCCGATTTCGATTCCCGCCCGGGCTATCAACGCCGGCGCGGCGTTCGGCTTGATCTTCAGGGCTTCCTCGTACGCCGCGAGCGCTTCCTCCGCCTTGTTCTGTGCGCGCAGCAGGTCGGCCTTGAACTGCCAGGCGTCAGCATTTGCCGGATTTCTGGCAGTCGCTTCGTCGGCGTAGCGCGTCGCGAGCTGCACGTCTCTCGATAGCGTGGCGTGGCGCGCGAGCCCGATCAGCGCGTCAGGATGGTCGGGGCTGAGCTTGCGGGCGGCTTCGAATGCCTGCTTCGCCTCTTCGCCCTTGCCCAGCCCGAGAAAGGCATTGCCGCGCGCCAGCGCAGCCGGAAGGTCGTCCGGCGCGTTACCCGCCTCAGCCAATACCGCCTCGAACTTCCCCTGCATGACCAGCGACTTGACCAAAGACGCCAATGCCTTGTCGCGCGTCATGCCTAGTTCGATCGCCTTGCGGAGCTCCTTTTCGGCGGACTGGGGATCGTTTGCGTCGAGGTAAACGTTGCCAAGGAGAAGGCGTGCATGTACATCGTCGGGGCTCTTTTGCAGCGCGTTCTTGAGCTGAATCACCGCGGCCTTGTTATCCCCTTTCTTGTGATACTCGCTGGCCTCGCTGACGAGCGCCTGCACGTCCTGCGACTTGCCGCACGCCGCCAGCCCGCCCGTGAGGAGGCTTCCCGAAATCATCGCGACACACAGCGGCTTCTTATGACGAAGAGAAGGCATTATCGTTTTCCTTTTTCTTGTGATGGCCGCTGTTTCCCTGACCGCCCGCGGCCGTTGATATTGGTCATGAGAAACGAGTGTATGCGAGCCCACTTTTCCGCGGCCCGCAGAAGTTCACACTGTTGAGGTGCATCAACGCGGGGAGATTCTGCCGCGCAATACTGACGCTCTCATAGCAATTAGCGCTGTGCCTGTCAGGGAGACGAAAATGAAAAAGGAAATCATGGGTGCGGGCCGTTGCCTGCACTGGCTGTGGCTTGTCGTTGCAGTGCTGCTGGCCGGTTGCGCCAGCAGTCCCGCCGTGCCGGTCGCCGATGTGGCGCCGGAGCCCTCCGGCTACAAGCACGAATACCGCATCGGCCCGGGCGACAACGTCATCATTTCGGTGTGGCGCCATCCTGAAGTATCGCTGACGGTTCCGGTCCGCCCGGACGGAAAGATCACGACGCCGCTGGTGGAGGACCTGCCGGCGAGCGGAAAGACCGGAACCGAGCTGGCGCGCGACATCGAGAAGGCGCTGGCCAAGTACATCCAGGATCCGGTCGTGACGGTCACCGTGACCGGCTTCGTGGGCCCCTACGGCCAGCAGATCCGGGTGATCGGCCAGGCCGCAAAGCCGCAGGCGCTCCCCTATCGCGAGGGCATGTCGGTCATGGATGTCGTGATCGCGGTCGGCGGACTCACCGAATTCGCCGCAGGCAACCGGGCGAGCATCGTCCGAAGCGTCGAAGGCAAGCAGCAGAAGGTCGGCGTCCGCTTGAACGACCTCATCCGCAACGGCGACATCTCCGCCAACGTGCCGGTGCGGCCCGGCGACATCCTGGTGATTCCGGAAAGTTTCTTCTGATGGCAGGACGGGGGGATAGCCCCCTCCCACCATTGCAACTTCATCTCATCCTTCGTCAGACCATCACTTCCTCGGCCGTCGGATGGCCAAGAAATGCGGTTGGGCTGGCGCTCAATCCATAGGCGCCCGACTGCAGCACCACGACGAAATCTCCCACATCCGCCGCTGGCAGCGTGACCCGGTCGGCCAGCACGTCCAGCGGCGTGCACAGCGGCCCGGTCACGGAGACGGTTTCGTTGTGCGGCGAGCGCAAGCGGTTGCCGATCAGCACCGGGTAGTTCTTGCGAATGACCTGTCCGAGGTTGCCGGACGCGGCAAGGTGATGGTGCATGCCGCCGTCGACGACCAGGAAGACCTGCCCGCGTGACTCCTTGCGATCGATCACGCGGGACACGTACGCGCCGGCTTCGCTGACGAGGTAGCGTCCGAGCTCCAGCGCCAGCGTCGCCTGGGGCATGGACTGCTGCAAGTCCATGACGGCCTGGGCAAGCGATACGCCGATGGGAGCGAGATCGAGAGGCGACTCGCCCGGGAAATAGGGCACGCCGAAGCCGCCGCCGATATTCAGCAGGCGGATGGGCTGGGGCGCGTGTGCCGCCAGGCGGGTTGCCAGGGCAATCGCCTGCGCCTGCGCTTCAACGATGGCATCCGCTTTCAGGCATTGCGAGCCGCTGTAGATGTGCAGTCCATGGAAATCCAGCCCCCACGCGCCGATCCGGCGCAACACCTCGGGAGCCTGGTCAGCATCGATGCCGAACGGCTTGGCGCCGCCCCCCATGCGCATGCCGGAGGACTTGAGCTCGAAATCCGGGTTGACGCGCAAGGCGACGCGGGGCATGCAGCCCAAGCGGTCGCCGATGCGTGCAACGCGCTCCAGTTCCCGAGAAGATTCGAGATGAATGAGCACGCCGGCGGCGACGGCACGGGACAGATCCGCTTCACTCTTGCCCGGTCCGGTCATGCTGATCTTCTCGGCCGGCATCGTCGAGTCCAGGGCGATTTTCAGTTCGCCTGCGGAGGAGACATCAAACCCGTCTGCCATCCCGGCCATATGCTGGACCAGTGCCGGCATCGGATTGGCCTTGAGCGAATAGTGGATGCGAACCTGGGCCGGCAGCGCCGCGCGCAGCGCCGCCATCCGCTGCGTGAGCACGGCACGGTCATAGACATAGAACGGCGTCGCGCCGACGCGCGCGGCAAGCCGTGCAATCGGGATGCCGCCCGGCGCCAGGCTGTTGTCGATGACCGGGAACGGCAGTGATGCAATATCGGCGTGGCTCATGTCAGGCAAGCTTCGAACAGGTGACTGAAGTCCGCTTGCAGTGCCTTGCGGTCGATCTTGCCGTTCGGATTGCGCGGCAGCGAGGTGCGGCGCAGCTCGATATGCTTGGGCTCCATGTAGGACGGCAGGAGCCGGCGGCACTCCCGCAGCAATTGTTCCGGCGTGTCTTCCCGGTTCTGCGCAAGGGTGACGACGGCAACGACGGCCTGGCCGAGCATCGGATGGGGCACGCCGAAGGCAACCGCTTCCGCCGCTGCCCCGCTGGCATATAGCACCTCCTCGATCTCGGTCGGGCTGATCCGGTAGCCCGACACCTTGATCATGTCGTCGCGGCGGCCGACGAAGTACAGATATCCCTCCTCGTCCATGCGCACCGTATCGCCGGACCAGACGGCCAGCTCCGCAAAGGGAAGGCCGTTTTCGACACCGGGGGCCGGGCGAAACCGCTCCGCGGTCTTGTCAGGATCATTCCAGTAGCCGAGTGACACGAGCGACCCGCGGTGCACCAGCTCTCCGGGCTCATTGACGTTGCACAGACTGCCGTCCGGGCGCACCACCATGACCTCGGCATTCGGAATGGCGCGGCCGATGGAATCGGGCCGGCGGTCGAGCTGTTCCGGGGGAAGGTAGGTGGAACGGAAAGCTTCCGTGAGGCCGTACATCAGGAAGACCCGCGCGTCCGGCAGGGCTGAACGCAATGTCTCGAGTACGGGCAGCGGCATCGCTCCCCCGGAATTGGTGAGATAACGCAGCGTGCAGGGACGCGGCCATTCCTGCTGCGCCAGCTGCATCCACAGCGGCGGAACCGCGGCAAGCCCGGTGATGCGCTCGTCTTGCACGATGCGCACGACGTCGCGCGGGAGCAGGTAATTCATCAGCACGACCGTCGCGCCGCACAGGAAGGCCGTGGTCAGCTGGCTCAATCCGTAATCGAAGCTGAGCGGCAGCAGTGCGAGGATCCGGTCGTCCTGCGTGTTTTCCAGGTACTGCGCCACGCTCTGCGCGCCCGCGAGCAGATTGCGGTGCGACAGGACGACGCCTTTCGGCTTGCCGGTGCTCCCTGACGTGTACAGGATGGCCGCGATGTCGGTGTCGATGCAGCGATGCGGCGTGTGGCGCGCTCGCTGGGCGATGAACTCTTCCCAATGCACGAGGCGTATGCCGGGCAGCAGCGGCATGTCTTCCGCATGCCCGAGGTAGACCACGGTGTGCAAGTCAAGGCAGGCGCCCAGGGCCGGGGCCAGCATCTTCAGACGCTCCGCGGATGTGACGAGGATGCGCACGTTGCAGTCCCACAGGATATGCCCGACTTGCACTGTCTTGAGGAGCGGGTTGATCGGCACGAAGGCGCCGCCGGCGGCGGCGGTGCCGAACAAGGCGACAACCGCCTCGATGCGCTTGTCCAGATACACGGCCACCCGTTCGCGACGCTCCAGCCCGGCGGCGAGAAGCGCGTTTTGCATCGCTTCAAGCTGGCGGGCGAGCGTCGAGTAGGTCACGCGCCGGCGCTGGTCGACCAATGCTTCCTTGCCGGGATGCGTGCGGGCGCGCTCGAAGACGAGTTCATGAATGCAGTCAGCCATGGCTCCTCCTACTTGATGCCGTGGCGGTTCATCAGGTCGTAAATCGTGGGCCGGCTGACCCCGAGAAGTTCAGCGGCCTTGACGATGTTGCCGTCGACGCGTGCGAGCGACTTGATGAGTGCCCTGTACTCTGCATCGTCGCGCGCCTGGCGCAGATTGATGAACGGGTCGTCCTCGGTCGGCGCGGCCAGTCCGAGATCGTCGGCGGTGATCTGCGTGCCTTCGGCCATGATCACCGCGCGCTTGATGCAGTTCTCCATTTCGCGCACGTTGCCGGGCCAGGTATGCGCCTCGATGGCGCCGAGCGCGTCTTCACTGAAGCCCAGCGACGAACGGCGCTGCTCGGCGACGAACTTGTTCTTGAAGTGATGTGCGAGCAGGGCCTTGTCGCCGGTGCGGTCGCGCAAGGGTGGAATATTGAGCACGATCTCACTGAGCCGGTAGAACAGGTCTTCACGGAATTTTCCCTGCGCCACCAGTTCGCGCAGGTTCTGGTGCGTGGCGCAGACAATCCGCACGTCCACGGAAATCTCGCTGCGGCCGCCGATACGCTCGATCACACGCTCCTGCAGGAAGCGCAGCAGCTTGGCCTGCAGCGCAAACGGCAGGTCACCCACTTCGTCCAGGAAGAAGGTGCCGCCGTCCGCCATTTCGATCTTGCCGAGCGTCTGCCGCACTGCCCCGGTGAACGCGCCCTTCTCGTAGCCGAAGAGTTCGCTTTCCAGCAGCGTTTCGGGAATGGCCGCGCAATTGATGGCGACGAAGCGCTTGTCCTTCCTCGGACTGAGCTGGTGCACCGCGCGGGCCAGCAATTCCTTGCCGGTTCCGCTGCTGCCGAGCAGCATGACGGTCGCCGAGGACGGCGCGACCTTTTCGATGTTGCGGCACACCTTGAGCATGCCGGGATCGCGGCTGACAATCCCCGACATCGGCGAGCCTTCCTGCGCCTGCAGCAGGCGGCGATTTTCCTGCTGCAGGGCATGCAGATGGAATGCACGTTCGATCACGAGAGCCAGTGTCGGGCCGTCAACCGGCTTTTGATGAAAGTCGTAGGCGCCCAGCCCGATGGCTTTGACCGCATTGTTCCGGTCCTGGTTGCCGGTCAGGACAATGACTTTGGTATCGGGCGCCAGGGCAAGGATCTCCTGCAGGGTCGCCAGCCCTTCGCTGGCACCGTCCGGGTCGGGAGGCAATCCGAGATCCATGGTGACCACCGCCGGTTCGTGGCGGCGGATCTGCGCGATCGCGGCTTCGCGGTCGCCGGCGACTTGCACGTCGTAGGCGTCGAAGCTCCATTTCAATTGCTTCTGCAGTCCGGGGTCATCTTCGATGACCAGCAGCTTCTTCTTGTCCGTCATGTATTTCTCCCTGGTGTTTCCTGTTGTTGTTATCCCGCTCTGGCCTGGCGGCGTCCTACGCAGCGGCCATTTCCATCGCTTCCACGCGGTGCACCGGCAGGCGTATGCGGAAGGTAGTGCCCGCGTTCGGCGCGCTCTCGACATCGATGTCGCCGCCGAGCATGCGGATGTAAGTGCGGCTTTCGAAGGTGCCGATGCCCATGCCTGCGGCCTTTGTCGATTCGAAGGGCCGGAACAGCTTGTCGCGGATGAATTCTTCGCTCATGCCATGTCCGGTGTCTTGCACTTCGACCAAGCCATTTTCGCCCTCACGCCGCAGGCGGACGCGAACACTGCCTCCGCGCGGTGTCGCTTCGATCGCGTTCTGGATCAGGTGGCCGATCACCCGCTCAAGACGGGCAGGGTCGGCCAGCACGGCGAGGTGCGGCGACTCGAGTTCAAGGATCGGCTTGAGCTCGCCGGCGGACTTTCCCTGGATGGCTTGCTGCAGCACTTCGCCCAGCATCACGTGCGCCGGGCTCTCGGTGGCAGGCCCGCGCGCCAATTTTTGCAGCAGCAGCCGCATCTTTTGTACGGAATACCCCACTGTCTCGAGCATGTCCGCCTGGAAGGCCGGGTTGTCCTTGTGACGCTCGGCGTTGGCGAGCATCAGCGAAAGCTGGGCGATGAGGTTTTTCAGGTCGTGGACGATGAACGTGGACATGCGGGTGTATGACTCGAACTGCCGCGCCACCGCCAGCGCGTTCTGCGATTCGCGCTGCGCGAGATAGCTGGCCGCCTGCGTGCCGGCGATCTTCAACAGGTCGATCGCTTCCCAGTTCAGCTTGATGGCGCTGCGGGGCCGGCCGAGGACGACCATGCCGAACAGCCGCCCGCCCAGCAACAATGGCACGACGAGCCAGGCTGCCGTATTCACGGCAAGCCAGGGCGGCAGTACGAGACCGTCGTATTTTTCCGGGCTGGCTGCGAATTCCTGCAGATCGATTACCCACTGCGTGGTTTCAAGGTAGCGGCACAGGTGGCCTGCCATTGGCTCGGCATGCTGCGCCGGCGGCATGTTCCAGTGCGTGGCGGCCTCGCAGCAGCCGGTTTCCTCGTTGCGCAGGTACAGGATGCCGGACGGACTTTCCATCAGCTTGGCGATGGCCTGTACCGAGCGCTCGTTGAGATCGGGACCGGCGTCGGACAATGCACGCGTAAAGCGTATCCACTCGTCGCGGTAGTCGTAGCGGTAGCTGTAGAAGTGCTTGCTGATGAAGACTTTGAGCCAGGCGCGCGCCGATCCGGAGAACAGGAGCGTGAGCAGCAGGATCACGGCAGCAAACAGGAAAGTGACCTGCATGACGGTGCCCCAGCTGCCGCCGAAGAGGCGGAGGTAGTAACCGGCGGCCGCCATGGCAATCAGGTACACCGCCGCACCGAACACCGTGGCGGAATGAAAGATCATGGCGCGTGACACGGCAATTTCCGCCGACCAGCGCGGGTTTCTTGCAGCCGATACCGCAATCAGCGGGACCGTCAGCGCATTGATGAGTCCCCGGGTAGCCCAGATTTCCGCACTGATATGCCGGAACAGCATGGCATCGCTGTAGAGATAGAAGTCGAACGCGCACATTCCGCCGATGCCCAGGCAGGCGTACTTGATGCCCCAGCGCGCATCGCGTGCCGTATTCCTGTAAAGCTGTTCGACAAGCAGCATGTTGAGCACGGCGATGCCGACACGCCCCACGATCACGGCCAGGAATGCCCCTCCGCCCGCGGCGAACTTCGGATCGATGTAAAGCCATACGGTGGCGCCCAGCAGCACGGTGTAGAAAACGCCGACGCCGGCAATGGAGATGCCGCCGGCAACGGCTTCTCCTGCCCTGTCCTTGCGCATCTGCCCGAGCACGATGAGCAGGAAAAATGACCAGCTTGCGCCTCGCAGCACTTCCAGCACATCCGTCAGCGGAACGCGCGCCATGCCCATGGCAGCAGCGATGGCAGTGGTGCCGGCCCATGCGCCGGTTGCCAGGCAGGCGAGCAGCAAGGCCGTTTTGTGCAAACGTCTGCGCCAGCTCGTCAGCAGCAATACGGCGAGCAGCAGGAAAGCAAGAGCGGCGAAGGCATGGCTCGCCGCGGCGGCGCTGGTCAACATCGCATTCACGCTGGCCTTACCTGCTGCCCTTGGCGAAGAGGACGACCTGCAGGGTTTCGATCAGGATCAGCAGATCGAGGAAGAGTCCGTGGTTCTTCACGTAGTACAGGTCGTACTGCAATTTCTGGACAGCGTCTTCCACCGAGGAGCCGTACTGGTAACGAACCTGCGCAAAACCGGTGATGCCCGGCTTGATGGTGTGGCGCACGTTGTAGTACGGGACCTGTTCAGTGAGTTGCTGCACGAAGTAAGGACGCTCCGGCCGCGGGCCCACGAAGCTCATTTCGCCCTTGAGCACATTGATGATCTGCGGCAGTTCGTCGATACGCACCTTGCGGATGAACCTTCCCACGCGCGTGACGCGCGCGTCGTTCGTCGCGGCCCACTGCGGCTTGCCCGCGGTCTCCGCGTCGCTGCGCATGCTGCGGAATTTGAGCACGAAGAAGGGCTTGCCATCCTTGCCGGTACGTTCCTGGCGATAGATGATCGGGCCCTTGTCTTCCAGGTAGATGCACAGGACGGTGAGCAGCATGACCGGTAGCGATAGTGCGAAGATCAGGAGACTGATGACCAGATCGAAAGCGCGCTTGACTACCGTCCGGAAGGGGCTCTGGTTGAATCCGTCGCTGTAGATGAGCCAGCTCGGGTACAGCGAGTCGACACGGATCTGGTGCGCCTCGCGCTCGATGAACGCGGCAGCGCCCGTGACCTTGATGCCATTGAGCTTGCACTCGAGCAGCTGCTGCAGCGGAAAGCTGGCGCCGCGGCGATTTTGCGCGGATACGACGATCTCGCGCACCGCGTGCTTCTTCGCTATGGAGAACAGCGACTCGTTTGCAGGCAGGATCGCCGAGGAGGCGACCGCGCATTCCTCGTTGCGCGTCGGGACGAAACCGACGACGTTGTATTTCTTGGGGAAGATCGTATCCACCGCGAGCGTGCTGCATTCCTTTGCCAGCGCGCCTTCACCGACAAAGATGACACGCGATTCGAGGAATGGCATGGCGATGGTGCGGAAGACCAGTGTGCGCAGAATCAGGATGGCAAATGTTCCGCCGACGGCGGCGAGCGACAGAACGCGCATGTCGACGTAAAGCTCCTGCACCATTCCGACGAGTACGGCTGTCACGCCAAAGCCCGCTCCGATGGCCGGGATGAGACGCAGCATGGTCATGGTAGACGAGGGCTTTGTCTCCAGGTGATACAGGCCGAACGCGGCCATGCTGAAGACGGAGGCAAGTGAGAATGCGGACGCCGTCGCGAAGAAATTCTGCCCCGCGCCGGCGGGATGCTGCCCATAAGCCGCGAGGATGTCGTGCGCGCCGTACAGGGAAAGAATCAATGCAAAGATCTCGATCAGGAAAAGCGCCGACACCATTTTCGAAACGTAGTGGTTGAAGATCTTTACCATGCCTTGCTCCAAGATTGATATTTGTTGTTTCTTGTTGCCACTCGCTCACCTGCCCTGCCCCGCTACGGACTCCGGAGTGCCAAGGTATGCTTAACGTTAATCAAATTGCATGGTGTAAGGTATCCGCTGGTCACCTCGAATTGCTTGAGGAAACGCAACTAAGTTACAGCCTGTAATAAGTACAGCCAGGGTATCTGTGCGGCATCAAATGTCTGCACGGAACCGTCGACTAATCTTGCCGACCGGGAACATTTGAAGGAGAGGGATGGGGAAAACGAAAACGGCGAGACAAGGTCACCGTTCGCCGTTTGAGGGGTGGGGGCAGTTGGTCAGTTGAATAGCCATGCGAAGAAGCTGACACTGACGGCGGCCGACAGAACAATACATAGTGCCGCCTCGACCTTGTCCGTGTTCAGCGTGAACCGTCTGCCGCGGGCGCGGCCAACCCACGCCTTCGCATTTCTGCTCATCCCTGCCTCCCCTGCGTCTCTTGTTTTGCGTTCGGTAAAGTGTATTTCACCGATGCGAAGAGGCAATAGGCTGGGAGCAATGTGCGATTGATGTGGCTCAAGCTCCGGTTGAGAAGATGGAACTTATGCGAGTCGCCACGCGGGAGCTCTCGCCTCACCGAGATCCAGGTTCATGCGAATGCGGCTCCCGCACTTCAGATTCGGGCAGATCACCCCGAGGCCTCTTACCACCTTGCCATGGCTCAGAAGAAAATTGTCGCCGCAGTAGGGGCAGTGCACGCGGGGGATGTAGGAAGAAACGTTCGTTTGTGCGCTGGTCGTTGACATGCGGATACTCCTTCGGGAAAACATTCCCGAATTCTCCCGCACTGGGCATGACCGTCATTGATGGAAAACAATTTCGTGTCGGTATGTAATCTCCAGAGGAAACAGTTTGAATTACCGGCTTAAGCTTGCTTCCTGCGCCGCGATGAAACCCAGCCGAACGCAGCGAGGCCGATTCCCAGCAATGCCGCCGTAGCCGGTTCCGGGACGGGATGCGGCTCATCGGTCAGCACGGTACGCTCGGTTGGCGTTGGCGTCGGCGTTGTTGTCTCGGGCAGCAAGGTGTTCGCCACATCAGGTACCGGTGCCTGCGCAAGGTCGGGAAGCACAGGATCGACGTCGCGCGGAGGCGTAGTCGAAGGCGGCCCGGGCGGTTGTATTCCGGAGTGCGGCGGCTCCCCTCCGTTCACCTGGCCTGCAGGCAAGGATACGCTGGACGGAACTGGCGCTGGCGGCTCCGCTGGCCCCGCTGCCTCGCAAGGAGTCATGCTGCACGAGACAGCGAGCGGTCCGGTTGCCGATGGTGTGCCCGTCGTTGATCCCTGGCTTGGAGCGCTGCCGCCGTTATCGGCCTGGATGGTGCTGCGGGCCGCTGGCGCGCGTTCGTTTTCAGCGTCCCCGCTGCCCGGCGGCGGCAGCATCTTTCCCGCTTCACTGATTCCCGCGTCATTGGCACTGCTTGCTGCGTCGCCGCCAAGGTAACCGGCTTGCGGGGCAAGGACAACGAGCGCCATCGGCGTACTGCTGTCCGTCGCGGACGTGGGGTCATCCTGCTCGACACCTTTCGCAGTCTGCGGGGTCGTGCCTGCTGCCGCCACCTGGCCGGTTTCACAGTCCGTACACAGCAACACGATTGCGGCCTTGTCCACCGCGTGTTGAACGATATCGGAAACGGCACTGGTCGCCGCGCTGAAACTGGCGGTTACGCCGGGGCCCGGCAGCATGGCGATGCCGGCGACTGTACCGAGCGCAGCGGCCAGGCTGATGCCGGAAGCTTTTAATTTATTCATCCTGTTCTCCGGTTTGTCAGGAATCTGTGTGACGTTTCCTATTCAGCAACATCCGTGCCAAAAAGCGTAAGCCTTTTGAAATCAGGGACTTGCCGGAGATCAGGTTTGCAGTATGTAAAGAATGCCGACGCGCATATGATATACGTCAGCTTTTCCTCGGTGCAATTGGCGGGGAATGGCGGCAGCCATCTCGGTCGTGTCAGAACACCTCGGTGGACAGGATCTGCAGCAGATACTGCCCGTAGCCGTTCTTCCTCAGCGGCGCTGCGAGCCTCTCGAGCTGTGCGCCGTCGATGTAACCCTTGCGGAACGCGATCTCTTCCGGGCATGCCACTTTCAGGCCCTGTCGCCTTTCAAGGGTTGCAATGTACTGCGACGCGTCGAGCAGCGACTCGTGCGTTCCGGTATCGAGCCATGCCATGCCGCGTCCCATCACCTCGACGTTGAGCATGCGCTCATTGAGGTAGATGCGATTGACGTCGGTGATCTCCAGTTCGCCGCGGGCAGAGGGTTTAATGCTCGCCGCGATGTCGCATACCTGGTGGTCGTAAAAGTACAGGCCGGTGACGGCATAGTTGGACTTCGGCTTCACCGGCTTTTCTTCGATGCTCACTGCGCGCCGTTGCGCATCGAACTCGACGACACCGTAGCGCTCCGGATCGTTGACGTGGTACGCAAAGACGGTTGCTCCGTCCTCGGTGCCTGCCGCCTTGCGCAACTGTGCATCGAAGTCGTGGCCGTAGTAGATGTTGTCGCCGAGGATGAGCGCGGACGGGCTGTTTCCCACGAACTCGCGCCCGATGATGAAGGCCTGCGCGAGCCCGTCAGGCGAAGGCTGTACCGCGTAGCGGATGTTGATGCCCCACTGGGTGCCGTCCCCCAGGAGTTCCGAAAAGCGCGGCGTGTCCTGCGGCGTCGAGATCAGAAGGATGTCGCGCATCCCGGCCAGCATCATCGTCGTCAGCGGATAGTAGATCATCGGCTTGTCGTAGACCGGCAGAAGCTGCTTCGATACCGAGGTCGTCACCGGATACAGCCGGGTCCCGGAGCCGCCGGCGAGGATGATTCCCCTGCGCGAGATCGTTTTCATTTCACTTCTCCTTGTCTTCCTGCCGCACCGCGCTTATCGTCCGGCGTAGTTCCGTTCGACCCATTTCAGATACTCGCCCGACTGCACCTTGCGTACCCAATCCTGATTCTCGAGATACCAGCGCACCGTCTTGCGGACGCCTGTCTCGAACGTTTCCGCCGGCTTCCAGCCGAGCTCGCGTTCGATCTTGCGCGCGTCGACGGCGTAGCGGCGGTCGTGCCCGGGCCGATCGGTCACGAACGTGATCTGGTCCCTGTAACTTCCCCTCGATTTCGGGTCGAGCTCGTCAAGAACGTCGCATAAGGCGTGCACGACATCCAGGTTCGTCTTCTCGTTCCAGCCGCCGATGTTGTAGGTCTCGCCCGGTCGCCCCGCCTCCAGCACGCGACGGATCGCTGCGCAATGGTCGCGCACGTACAGCCAGTCGCGCACCTGCTGCCCGTCGCCGTAGATCGGCAGCGGTTTGCCCGCGCGCGCGTTGGTGATCACGAGCGGTATGAGCTTCTCCGGAAAGTGATAAGGCCCGTAATTGTTGGAACAGTTCGTGGTCAGCGTCGGCAAGCCGTAGGTGTGATGGTAGGCGCGCACGAGATGGTCGGACGCCGCCTTCGAAGCCGAATACGGACTGTTGGGCGCATAGCTGGTCACCTCGGAAAACGGCGCATCCTCCGGCCCCAGTGATCCGTACACCTCGTCGGTCGACACGTGAAGAAAGCGGAACGACTCGCGCCTGGCCGCCGGCAGTTCGCGCCAGTAGGCGCGCACTGCTTCCAGCAGGCTGAACGTGCCGTTCACATTAGTGCGAATGAATTCCCCCGGCCCGAGGATGGAGCGGTCTACGTGGCTCTCCGCGGCAAAGTGCACGATGGCGCGCGGTCGATGCGTTTCGAGCAAGCGGGTCACCAGCGCGCTGTCGCAGATGTCGCCGTGGACGAAGACATGGCGCGCATCGCCGTCCAGGCACGCGAGGTTGTTGCGATTGCCGGCGTAAGTCAGCTTGTCGAGATTGACCACGGGCTCGTCATGTATGCCCACCCAGCCGAGGACAAAGTTCGCACCGATAAAACCGGCGCCGCCGGTAACAAGGATCATGTGAATCTCCGCTGGATGTCGAGGGATGAAAAATCGTGTCGACATTAGGGCACAACGGGGTTCCGAATGGCAATTTCAACAACAGGTCTTTTAATTTTTGTCAATCTTGGGCTAAGTGCCGGAGGAACTAACCCTGAAGGTGCAAGGCGGGATTGCGTGGCGAAGATCAACAGCGCCTATGTCTGAAGAACGTAAAGGAAGAAGATGGATGGCGCGGCTGGCGGGGATCGAACCCACGACCCTTGGCTTCGGAGGCCAATACTCTATCCACTGAGCTACAGCCGCGTAGAGACGCTACCCAGGGACGGGCAGCGGTGAAGAGGCATGAAGGATACCGTTTTTCCCGGCCAACGTCCATGAAACGCGAGGACGACAGCCAAAAGGGCAATCCGCAGACGCCGGATTTTGAGGGAAATCATGTTGCGCCCCCTGGACATCGGCACGAATTCTGCATTCGACAATACCCCGCGTTGCAATCCAAACCCTCTTTTTCCGACTATAATCAAGGGTTTTGCGAGGCATTGCAGCGCAGCATTGCAAGTTTTCGGGCTCGATTCGCCTCCGCCCACCGGTTTTCACAAAATGCATTGAGGAAAAAATGAGCGACGCACATACCCATCACGAAACCGCGATCAAGACGCCCAAGCAATTGATCGCCGCCGTAGCGGCCGGCTTCCTGGTGCCGATCATCTCGATCGTGCTGCTGGTGCAGTACGTGGCCAATGCCGACAAGGTCGGCGCCGGATCGGACAGCATGTCGTCGGAGGCGATCGCGACGCGCCTGCGCCCGGTGGCCGATGAGGGCTTCACGCTGAAGGATGCGAGCGCGCCCAAGCAGCTGCAGGCGGGCGATGCGGTGTACAAGGCGGTCTGCGCGGCTTGCCACGATACCGGCGCCGCCGGCGCGCCGAAGATCGGCGACAACGGCGCATGGGCTGCGCGCCTGGGCAAGGGCCAGGCGACGGTCGTGGGCAATGCGATCAAGGGGATCAATGCAATGCCGGCCAAGGGCGGCAACCCGGACCTGGATGACATCGAAGTGGAACGCGCCGTGGTGTTCCTGGCGAACAAGTCGGGCGGCAACCTGAAGGAGCCGGCAGCGAAGGCAGCAGCACCGGCTGCAGCAGCCGCACCCGCCGCACCTGCCGCTTCCGAGCAGGGCGCACAAGTCGCTTCCGCCACCCCGCCGACACAGCCGACCGAGCAGGCCAAGGCAGTGGCAGGGGCCGCAGGCGGCAAGGCCGATGGCAAGAAGGTTTATGACACCGCGTGCGTCGCATGCCATGGTGCCGGCGTCGCCGGTGCGCCGAAGGTCGGCGACAAGGCAGCCTGGACGGATCGCATCAAGCAGGGCAATGACACGCTCTACACGCACGCGATCAAGGGCTTCCAGGGCAAGGCGGGCATGATGCCTCCGAAGGGCGGTTCCAACGCGTCCGACGACGAAGTCAAGGCAGCCGTCGATTACATGGTGTCCGCGTCGAAGTAATCGGGTACCCAGCCGATAAAAAAGCCGACCGCATGGTCGGCTTTTTTTATGCCCGCTTGCCTGGCCTTACTGGCCGGAGCTTGGATATACCGGCTGCCCGGTGCCGGGCTGCTGCTGCACCGGCTGCGGACCCTGCGCGGTGGCCTGCTGTTCGGCGACGAAGATTTCGACGCGGCGGTTGCGGGCGCGGCTGGCTTCGCTGGTGTTGGCAGCGACCGGTTCGCGCGAGCCGCGGCCGTCGATGCTGATGCGGTTGGAGGCCACACCGCGGGTGACGAGGTATTCGCGCGTTTCGGCCGCACGGTTGACCGAGAGCGGATTGTTGATCGCGTCGCCGCCGGTGCTGTCGGTATGGCCGATGATGTTGACCCGCGCATAGGGATTGGCGACCAGGCCTTCGGCGAACTTGTCGAGCACCGGACGGAAGTTGGGCTTGATGTCGCTGCGGTTGGTGTCGAAGGAGATGTCGCTGGGGATGTCGAGCTTGAGCCTGTTGTCGGCGGTCTGCGTGACTTGCACGCCGGTGCCTTGCGTGGCCTGCTCCATCTGGCGCTTCTGCTGTTCCATCCTGCTGGACCAGATGTTGCCGGCGACTGCGCCGACCGCGCCACCGATGGCCGCGCCGGTGGCTGCCCTGCGTCCGCCGCCCGGGCCCGTCGCGGCCCCGAGGACGGCGCCAAGGCCGGCGCCGACGCCGGCACCGGTGGCGGTGCCGCGCTGGACTTCATTCATGTTCGCGCAACCGCCGAGCGCGACGATTGCGGCAAGCGTGCCTGCGGTGAGTCGTTTGCGCATGATGCTGTTCCTCTGTTTGGAAACAGTGGTTGGACACAGCGGGGAAATGCGAGTTCGGCGGGGTTACAAATCGTTAAGCTTGCGGTGTTTCTACGCCCTGCTCCGCTGGCGCTTTTTTCTTCCTTGAAACTAGCGCGACAAGACTCGCCGCCGTGCCGGCGAACGCTGCGCCGCGCACGATGGTCTTGAGCAGGGACTTGCGTTTCGAGAGGGCGGAAAGGCCGCCCATGAGGAGGGGAAGCAGCGTCTGCAGGTTCACGCCGGCCCCACTGCCACCACCATTGCCGCCGCGGAAAGCGGCGAGCACGGCGGCGACGCCTTGCTGCAGCACGCTGCGCGCGAGGGTGTCGGGACGCAGGCTTTCTTCGGCGGCCTGTTTCGCAAGCAGGACTTCGGCGCGATAGATGGCGCCTTGTGCGATGAGTTGTCTCTTGCGCTGTTCGCGGTTCATCGTCATCTCCTACATCAGGGCGTCGCGGTCCTTGCGCAGCTCGGTCATGGTCGCCGGCATGGCAAGTTTGTCGCCGGCGAGGTAACCGCGCGCATGGCGCAGGATGCCGATGGCCAGCAGGGTGTAGGCGATGGCGACGACCAGCAGGATCTTCCATCCCATCGCCTCCCACGCGAGGACGACGATGAGCGCCGTCCAGCTTCCGAGCGCGAACAGGACGGCGACGAGGCCGAGCGCGCCGATGAAGAGCAGCCGCGCGAGGTTGTCGCGCACTTCGCCCAGTTCGAGCGCGGCCAGTTCTATCCTGCTGACGAGCAGGCCAAACATATTCCTCGCAACACCCGCGAGACCGGCGACCAGTCCCGGCCTGTCCTGGCCGGCGCCTTCATCGCCCGGGTACCGTTGGTCCATGCGCTTCGATCAGCGACGCGAGATCAGCATGCCGAGCACGAGGCCGATGCCGGCGGCGATGCCCACGGCCTTCCAGGGATGCGCGTGCACGAATTCGTCGGTGGTATGGGCAGCGGCCTTGCCTTTTTCGAGGGCGAGGGCTTGCACCTCGTGTGCCTTGTCCATCGCGGTCTCGAGCATGGCGAGGCCCCTGGCGCGCAGTTCGTCGGCCTTGTCGCCGCTGGCGAGGCTTGCTTCGCGCAGCAGGTCCTGCGCATCCTTGACCAGGGTCTTCATGTCGTTGCGGACGGTCTTGATGTTATTTGCCACCATGGCGTTGCTCCCTTGTGTAGTTGCGGTGTGCGCCGCGCATGCGCATCGCTCTGCGCGCACGGCAGGTCGTGCCTATTTATCTCAGGTAATGTGCAAATTGTAAAGCTTCGAGGTCAAGCGCCGGTCATCTCGCTGCCTGCGGCATGCTGATGTAGTGCTCCACCAGGCTGACGATGGCCTTGGACTGGTATGCATCGGCGAGTTCGGCGAGGCGCGCCGCGAAGGGACGGCAGCGCTCGTCGCGCTCCGCGAGCTGTGCGGCGAATTGGCGGATGTCGCGCATGTTGCCCGCGAGTGCGAGCCGGTACAGCGCGGCCATCTGGTCTGGCGGCGGCGGAGTCATGCCGGCCTCAGCTTCCGCTTCCGCGGCGGCCGGCGCCTCGGCGTGGATCCACGTCAGCTGCAGCCGGTTGCCGAGCTCGCGCAGCAATGCGAGCTGGTCGACCGGCTTGGCCATGAAGACGTCCGCGCCGGCGGCGAGGCAATCGCTCGGTTCGCTGGCGGAGGCGGCGGCCGATACGGCGATGATGGGCACGTCTTGCAGTGCCGGCGAGGCGCGCATGCGGCGCATCGCTTCGATGCCGGACATGACCGGCATCATGATGTCCATCAGGATGGCGTCGGGTGTGCCGGCCAGCGCGCGGTCGAGCGCCTCGCGGCCGTCGCCGGCCTCGATCACGCGGAAGCCCAGCGTGCCGAGCATGTCGGACAGCATGCTGCGGTTGGCGGCGACGTCGTCGGCGATGAGCACGGTGCGCAGCGGGCCCGCGTAGCCGATGATGTCGTGTTCCACGCGCACCGGGACTTCACTGCGCTCGGCGAGCGCGAGTCCGAGCTCGAAGCTGAACACGCTGCCGCCGCCGGGCCGGCTGCGCACCTGGATATCGCTGCCCATCATGCGCACCAGTTGCCGGCTGATGGAGAGCCCGAGCCCGGTGCCGCCGAGGCGGCGCTGCACGTCGCCCACCTGCTCGAACGGTTCGAAGATGCGCGCGAACTGGTCCTCTTCCATGCCGATGCCCGTGTCGCTCACCTCGAACTGTATCCGCGCCCGCCCTTCGGCGGCGGGAAGTTGCGCCACCCGCAATTTGACCTGGCCGCGATCGGTGAACTTGATGGCATTGCCGAGCAGGTTGAGCAAGACCTGCCGCAGGCGCTTTTCATCCATCATCACGGCGGCGGGCAGGCCCTGGGCGACATCGAACACGACATCGAGCGCCTTCTGTTCGGCCTTCACGCGGATGATGTCGCAGATGGCGTGCAGGAATTGCCGCGGGTCGACCGGGCTTTCGTGGAGCTCGAACTTGCCGGCCTCGATCTTGGACAGGTCGAGCAGGTCGTTGATGAGCGTGAGCAGGTGCTCGCCGCTGTGCTGGATGGTATCGAGTCCGGCGACCTGCCGTTGATCGAGGTTGTGGTCGCGCTTGAGGATCTGCGCGTAACCGAGCACGGCATTGAGCGGCGTGCGCAGTTCGTGGCTCATGCTGGCGAGGAAGGTGCTCTTGGCGCGATTGGCGATCTCGGCGCGCTCCTTGGCCACGGTCAGTTCGGCAGTGCGTGCGCGCACCAGTTCCTCGAGGTGCTCGCGGTGCTGCTTGAGTTCCTTCTCGACCTGCATGCGGCGTTCGATGTCGCGCTCCAGTTCGCGGTTCTTGGTCTCGAGTTCGTCGAACAGGCTGCGCAGGGCCTGGCGCGTGCTTTCCAGGCTGTTGCCGAGGCTGCCGAGCTCGTCCTTGCGCTGCCAGTTGAAGGGTTCGGAAAGCTCGCGCCGGGCAAGGCGTTGGGAGGCGCCGATGAGTTGCCTGAGCGGCGCGAGCACGCGCACCTGCAGCAGCACCAGGATGAGCGCCAGGCTGAGCAGCAGCTGGCCGAGCGCCGTGAGGGCGAAGGCGATGCGGTCGCGCGTGATCTCGACGTCCAGTTGTCCGCTGTCCATTTCCAGCGTCACGTAGCCGATGACGTTGTCGTGGTAGAGGACATCGCGCGTGATCCGGGACTGCCGTCCGAGCCGACGCTTCGGCTGCTCGCTGTTCAGGAACACGCCGAATTTCTTGTCGCGCACGACGAGCGCCGTGACGCGGGCATCGCCGAGGACGGAATGGAACAAGGGCAGGCCGACTTCATGGCTGAGGTTCCACAGCGGTTCCTGCATGCCCAGGGCAAGGATGTCGGCGAGCCGCTCGTGGTCGGCCTGCAGTTGCCGCGTCAGCGCGTCCTGCCGCTGGCTGAGGGTGAGCACGCTGCTGACCGTGAGCGGGATCAAGAGGCCGACGATGACGGCCAGCACGATGGAGGCGCGCAGT
>Ga0196972_1000423_pt1 | contig 22821 bp, 20 predicted proteins | sample S1v_2013CmetaG_FD_148618 | JGI IMG/M metagenome (GOLD analysis project Ga0196972, IMG submission 148618) | Soil microbial communities from Anza Borrego desert, Southern California, United States - S1+v_20-13C | ecosystem: Environmental > Terrestrial > Soil > Desert | place: USA: California...
GCCGCTGTCCAACCTGGACGCCAAGCTGCGCGCCCAGACCCGGCTGGAGATCCAGAAGCTGCACCGCGAACTGGGCATCACCTCGCTGTTCGTCACCCACGACCAGGTCGAGGCCATGACGCTGGCCCAGCGCATGATCGTGATGAACGCCGGCGTGATGGAGCAGTTCGGCACGCCCGAGGAGGTCTACCACCGGCCCGCCTCCACCTTCGTCGCCAGCTTCATCGGCTCGCCGCCCATGAACCTGCTCAAGGACGCGCCGGGCGGGCGCAACGGCCGCCTGATGGGCATCCGCCCCGAGCACCTGGACATGGGCGCCGACGGCTGGGAGGTCCGCGTCGAGACGGTGGAACTGCTGGGCGCCGAGCGCCTGATCTACGGCCGGCTTGGCGGCGAGCCGATCATCGTGCGCAGCGAGGAAGGCCAGCCGGCCCCCGCCGCCGATTCGGTGATCCGGGTGCGGCCGCGCGAGGACCGGCTGCACTGGTTCGACGCCGGCTCCGGCAAGCGGGTGGAAGCGTGACGGACTGGCCCTATCCGCGCTGGGTCGCCCACCGCGGTGCCGGCAAGCTGGCGCCCGAGAACACGATGGCCGCCTTCCGGCTGGGCGCGCAGCACGGCTGGCGCATGTTCGAGTGCGACGCCAAGCTGTCGGCCGACGGCGTGGTGTTCCTGATGCACGACGCGGAACTGGATCGCACGACCAGCGGCACGGGCCTAGGCGGCGACAAGCCCTGGGCCGAGCTGTCGCAGCTGGACGCCGGGAGCTGGCACTCGCGCGCCCATGCCGGCGAGCCGCTGCCGACGCTGGAGAACGTCGCGCGCTTCTGCCGCGCCAACGGCTACTTCCTCAACATCGAGATCAAGCCCACGCCCGGGCTGGAGCTGCGTACCGGCGAGGTGGTCGCGCGCGAAGCCGCCCGCCTGTGGGCCGATGCGGCCGTGCCGCCGCTGCTGACCTCGTTCCGTCCGGAATCGCTGGCTGGCGCTCGCGATGCCGCGCCACAGCTGCCGCGCGGGCTGCTGCTGGACAGCCTGTGGAAGGGCTGGCTGGAGATGGCGCTGCAGCTCGAGTGCGTGGCGCTGGTGTGCAACCACGCGCTGTGGGACGCCAGCACGGTCACCCAGGCCAAGAGCGCGGGTCTGCGCTGCCTGAGCTACACCGTGAACGACGAGTGGGCCGCGCAGCGGCTGTGGGCGCTGGGGACGGACGGGATCATCACGGACCGGGTGGATCTGTTCGCGCCGGACTAGGGCGCAGCCCTACTTCAGGTCCCCCGCCAGCGCCGCCAGCGTCTCCGCCGGGATCGTCATGTGCGCCGGGTAGTTGCGGTGGTCGCAACCCAGCTTGACCTCGGCGCCGGCCTTCACGGCCGCGCGCATGGGCGCGTCGAGCTCGAAGCGCAGGAAGTGCACCGAGGACGTCTTCTCGTCGTTCTCGCGCTCGAGGTCCTCGTCGGCGATCGCGTACACGCGCGCATGCCCCTCGACCTCGACGAACATGCGGTCCTCCACGCCGATCAGCCGGGCCAGCTCGCGCCGGCGCTCGCTCTCGTCGGGGTACTCCAGCATCATGGTGGCCTTCCAGTTGCCGCCATCGGGCACCAGCGGCGCGTAGGCGTCGATCTCGGCCTGGATGCCCTCTTCCTCGAAGATCTTCTCGATGCGCAGCATCTCCTGGATCTGGTAGCGCATCGTCAGCTCGCTCTCGAACTGCAGCGTCAGGTGCTCGCCCAGCTGCACGCTGCGCTGCTTGCGGTGGGCGATGACCTCGCCCTTGTGCGCCTTGCGCCAGCGGGCGTAGGCCTCCAGCGTCATCAGGCTGTCGGGGGTGATCTTGCCGGTCAGTTGCATGGGGGGTTCACAGTCCGTAGGCCTTGCGCAGCAGGCTGAGCGGGTGCTGCAGCTCCGGCGTGCCGAGCTGGTTCACCTCGAAGCCCTGCGCGATGTGGTGGCCGCCCAGCGGGCAGTCGGAGCTGATGTAGTCGGGCGCGCCGCCCGCGGGGTGTTCCGCCATGCGACGGAACAGCGGCTTGCCGATCTTCATCGCCATGGCGTGGTACTGCTTCTTGACGCCGTAGGTGCCGGCGTGCCCGGAGCAGCGCTCGTGGGTGGCGACCTCGGTGCCCGGCACCAGCTTGAGCATCTCCTCGGTGCGCTTGCCGATGTTCTGCACCCGGCCGTGGCAGGGCGTGTGGTAGCTCACCTTGCCCAGCGGCTGGCTGAAGTCGGTCTTGAGCAGGCCGTCGCGCCGGCGAGCGGAGAGGTACTCGAACGGATCCCACATCGCTTCCTTGACGGCCTGCACGTCGGCGTCGTCGGGGTACATCAGCGGGAGTTCCTGCTTGTACATCAGCGTGCAGCTCGGCACGGCCGACAGGATGGCCCAGCCCTCGCGCGCGTAGCGGGCCAGCACCGGGATGTTGGCCTGCTTGAGCTTGTCCACGCCCTCCAGGTCGCCCAGCTCCAGCTTGGGCATGCCGCAGCACTTCTCCTTGTCGACGAGGCGGTACGGGATCTCGTTGTGCGCCAGCACCTTCAGCAGGTCGTGGCCTATGCCCGGCTCGTTGTAGTTGACGTAGCAGGTGGCGTAGATCGCGACCTTGCCGGGCGTCTTGGCGCCGTCCTTCACCGGCAGGTCTTCCGACTTCGGCGCGCCGGAGCGGAACTTGCGCGTGGCCAGGTCGGGCAGCCAGGCGTCACGGTCGACGTTCAGCACCTTCTCCATGGCGGCGCGGGCCGGCTTGGTGTGGTTCAGCGCATTGGCCGCCTGCACCACGATCGGGATGCCGGCGAAGCTGCCGTGGGTGTCGGTCGAGGCGAGGAAGCGCTCGCTGGCAGGAATGCCCTTCCTGAACTTGATCGCCTTGGCCCGCAGCATGGTGTGCGGGAAGTCCAGGTTCCACTCGTGCGGCGGCACGTAGGGGCACTTGGTCATGTAGCACAGGTCGCACAGGTAGCACTGGTCGACGACCTTCCAGTAGTCCTGCTTGGCCACGCCGTCGAGCTCGCCGGTGCTGCCCTCGTCCACCAGGTCGAACAGCGTCGGGAAGGCGCCGCACAGGCTGACGCAGCGGCGGCAGCCGTGGCAGATCTCGAAGATGCGCTCCAGCTCCTTGAAGGCGGCGCCCTCGTCGTAGAAGGCGTCGTTGCGCCAGTCGATGGGGTGCCGGGTGGGGGCCTCGAGGCTGCCTTCGCGCGGGAGCATGTCGGGTCTTCTTGTCGTGTGGGCTCGGATGAGGGCGCATTCGCGCCCGCCCTCATCCCAGCCCTCTCCACTTGGGAGAGGGAGGGCGGTCGCGCGTCAGTCGACCAGCTCGTTCAGCGCCTTGGTGTAGCGGTTCGCGTGCGAGCGCTCGGCCTTGGCCAGCGTCTCGAACCAGTCGGCGACTTCGTCGAAGCCTTCATCGCGCGCCGTCTTGGCCATGCCCGGGTACATGTCGGTGTACTCGTGGGTCTCTCCGGCCACGGCAGCCTTGAGGTTGTCGCGCGTGCCGCCGATCGGCAGGCCGGTGGCGGGATCGCCGCACTGCTCCAGCCATTCCAGGTGGCCGTGCGCGTGGCCCGTCTCGCCTTCGGCGGTGGAGCGGAACAGCGCCGCGACGTCGTTCTGCCCTTCCACGTCGGCCTTGTTTGCGAAGTAGAGGTAGCGGCGGTTGGCCTGGGATTCGCCGGCAAAGGCGGCCTTCAGGTTTTCTTCCGTCTTGGAACCCTTGAGGGTGGCCATGGCAGTCTCCTTGGAAATGGGTGGATCGGTAGAGCCTTGCGCCCGGGGCGTTCGGCCCGAGGACCCAGGGACTGTAGCGCCGCCTCACCGCACGGTCTAATTGGCCGGCTCAATCCGCCGCATTGAAGATGGCTAAGGGAACCATAGGGTGCATGCATGGGTCCGCCGATGGCCGCGCCGGGCCTCTGCGCCCATTACGGTAAAGTAAACGCGTTACGCAATGTTGAATTCCGGAGAACCCATGGCCGCCGTCCCGAACACTGCCGCGCTGCCGGCCCCCGCACCCATCCAGCAGCTCCACCACTACGCCTACCGGGCCCGCGACGCCGAGGAGACGCGCCGCTTCTACGAGGACATCCTCGGGCTGCCGCTCTACCACATCATCCAGAGCGACTACGTGCCCAGCACCGGCGAGTACTGCCCCTACACGCACTTCTTCTTCCGCCTGCAGGACGGCTCGTTCATCGCCTTCTTCGACCTCGGCGACGACCAGGCCTGCGAGCCCTCGCCCAACACGCCCAAGTGGGTCAACCACATCTCCTTCCGGGTCGACTCGACCCAGGCGCTGCAGGACATGAAGGCGCGGCTGGAAGCGCACGGGGTCGAGGTGCTGGGCATCACCGACCACCACATCTTCCACAGCATCTACTTCTTCGACCCCAACGGCATCCGGCTGGAGCTGACGGCCCAGCTGGCCGACGAGTTCCAGATGCTGCAGGAGAGCAAGACCGCGCACAAGCGGCTGGACGAATGGACCGCGCGCAAGGAGCAGTGGCGCAAGGACCGGGCGGCCGGCAAGGCCGCCGAACCGCTCAAGCCGCAGCAGAACGACCGGCCGGAGTTCGTGAAGAAGTAAGGCCCCGTCATTCCCGGCCTCGCCTTCGGGCCGGCGGGCCCCCGCGGAAATCCAGTGCGACCGTTCGCGGCCTGCCTGGATGACCCGGACCCCCGCCTGCGCGGGGATGACCTACAAAGAAGGGCGCGTGTGACAACGAGGAGACCATCGCCATGGACGAGCTGAGGACGGGCTACGCGGAAACGGCCCTGACCAATGGCTACGAATTCACCTCGGGCAGCGGCTACCAGCTGCCCGAGTACCCGTTCGAGGCGCCGGCCGAGCTGGCCACCGGCACGGTCGGGGAACATCCGGTGGTCATCGTGGGCGCCGGGCTGGCCGGGCTCACCGCGGCCTGCGCCCTGGCCCACTACGGCATCCCCGCCGTCCTGCTCGACGAGGACAACACCGTCGGCGTCAAGGGCGCCTCCTCGCGCGGCATCTGCTACACGCAGAAGTCGCTGGAGATCTTCCACCGGCTGGGCGTCTACGAGCGCATCGCCCGCAAGGGCATCCAGTGGAGCGTGGGCCGCACCTTCGCCGGCCAGGACGAGGTCTACTCCTTCGACCTGCGCCAGCAGAGCGGCTACAACCTGTCGATCCAACCGCCCTTCATCAACATCCAGCAGTTCTACATCGAGGGCTACCTGGTCGAGCGCATCCGCGAACTGGGCGTGGTGCAGCTGCGCTGGAACAACCGAGTCACCGGCTTCCAGCAGGACGACGACGGCGCCACGCTTTCCGTCACCACGCCGGCCGGCGACTACCGCATCCGCGCCCAGCACGTGATCGACGCCAGCGGCTGCCACAGCCCGTTCCGCCAGTGGGTGGGCGCCAGCGTGACGGCGAAGAAGGGCGACGACCGCTGGTGCATCGCCGACGTGCGCTTCACCAAGCACCCGCCGGTGGAGCGCCACACCTGGATCGAGGCGCCCTTCAACGAGAACCGCGCCGTCTGGCAGCACCTGATGGGCGACGAGGTCTGGCGCATCGACTACCAGATGGCGCCCAACGCCGACCCGGAAGAGGTCAGCCGCGAGGACGTGGTGCGCCAGCGCCTGCAGCGCCAGTTCGGCGCCGACTGCGAAGTCGAGATCGTCTGGGTCGGCCCCTACGCGTATCGCAGCGAGTGCGTGGATGCGATGCGCCACGGCCGCGTGTTCTTCGTCGGCGATGCCGCCAAGGTGGTCAGCCCCTTCGGCGCGCGCGGCGGCAACACCGGCATCGCCGACGCCGACAACCTGGCCTGGAAGCTGGCCGCGGTGCTCCAGGGCCGCGCGCCCGCGGCACTGCTGGACAGCTACCACGAGGAGCGGCACGAGGCCGCCCGGCAGAACGTGCTGGTGACCAACCGCACCGCCCGCTTCCTGCGGCCGGCCGACGGTATCGAGCGGGTGTTCCGCAACGCGGCGGTGGGCCTGGCGCGGCAGTTCCCGTTCGCTCGCCAGCTGGTGAACACCGGCCGCATGGCGATCGCCAACCCGTATACCAGCTCCAGCGTGTGCGACCGGACCGGCGGCCTGTCGGTGCAGAACGTCGCCTTCGAGTGGCCCGACGGATCGAGGGGCGTGGTCAACGACCTGCTGCAGTGGGCGGAAGGCCGCCTGCTGCTGCTGGTCTTCGGCGACCCCGGCCGGGCCGGCCTGTCGCGCCTGCGCGAGCTGTCGGAGGCGGCGCCGCTGCGCTGCCTGCAGGTCCTGGGGCCGAACCAGCGGCCGGGCGCCGTCGAACACGTGCGCGATCCGCAGGGGCACCTGCAGGGCGCATGCCACGTCTTCGGCCACGCGTGGGCGCTGGTGCGGCCCGACAGCTACGTGGCGGCCACCGGCGAGAGCGTGGACGCCAGCCTGGTGCAGGCCATCGCCCGCGCCCTGGGCGCCGCAGGAGCACACGAATGAAGCTGCCGACCTCGATGAAGACGACCCTCAACTTCCAGGACGCCGACACCTTCTACGAGCAGCTGCTGGATGCGCACCAGGGCCTGAGCCGCGACCAGTCGGAACTGCTCAACGCCCGCCTGATCCTGCTGCTGGCCAACCAGGTCGGCGACGCGCGCGTGCTGGAGGAATGCGTGGCCGCGGCCAAGGACTTCCACTAGGCCGGGGTCGACGGCTCGCGGGCGAACTGGGCCGGCGTCTGGCCGCGCCAGCGCCGGAAGGCGCGCGAGAACGCGCCCTCGTCGGAAAACCCCAGCTTCTCGCTGACCGCGGCCACCGACTGGCCCGCCTGCAGGGCCTGGGTGGCCATCTCGTGCAGCAGGGCCTCGCGCAGGCCCTTGAACGACACCGCCTCGGCGGCCAGCTTGCGATTGAGGTGCCTGCCGCTCATGCCCAGCGCCTCGCCCACGCGTTCCTTGCCCCAGCGCGGATGCGCGCGGATCAGCTGCTGCACGCGGCTGGAGACGCCGCCGCTCGGCAGCGAGGCCAGCATCTCGTCGGCCATCAGGCGCAGCTGCGCATGCAGCCGGTCGCCGGCCTGGATCAGGCCCAGGCCGGCTTCGCCCGCGGCCATGGTGACGCTGTCCACCGGCTGGCCGAAGCGCACCGGGCATCCGAGCAGGGCCTCGTACGCGCCCGGCTCCGCGCGCGGCGCGTGCGCGAACTCCACGCCCGAGGGCCGGAAGCGGCCGCTGGTCATCCAGCGCGCCAGGTTGACCACGCAGCCCATCGCAGCCTCCACGCGCAGCTCGCGGCAGGCCGTGTACGCCGGCAGGTAGCGCAGCGCCATCCCGTCGGGCAGCGTCGCGGTCTCGAAGCGGGCGTTGTCGCCGATGATGGGCGCGTACTCCGTCAGCACCTCCAGGCCTTCGCCCAGCGTGTCGCAACTCAGGAGCAGCAGGCCGACGATGTCCAGGTGACCGGCCTGCAGCCCGGTGCCCAGGCGTAGGGCCGCCAGCGGGTCGGCCGCAGTGGCCTGCGCGAACAGGGCCCAGAGCTCGTCCTGCTGCGCCATGGGCACCCGCGGGCGCCGGGCCAGGGACTGCAGCAGGCCTTCGGGCACGCGCGCACCGTGGCGCTGCGCCGCTTCCAGGACGGCCTGGGTGAACCGGATGGTGACGCTGTGCTGTCCTTGCATGGCGGAGGGTCGGCGGCCGGCCTGTCCCGAATTGCCGGCCGCGTGTCCCGCTTGGTGCGGGACGGCCCGTCGAGTGTGCCCTAAAGTCATCCGGCTACGAGAGGGCTGGACCGCCGCGCACCGTGCGCGGCCGCAGGCCCCGGACAACGGAGACACGCGATGCTGCCAGTCGACCAGGTGCAACTGAGTTTCGATCCCCAGACGCTCAGGATCCTCAACGCGGTGCTGGGCCTGGTGATGTTCGGCGTGGCGCTGGAACTGAAGGTCGAGGACTTCCGGGAGGCGCTGAAAACGCCCCGGGCGCTCGCGTTGGGGCTGGTCGGCCACCACGTGCTGTTTCCCGCCATGACCTACGTGCTGGTCTGGGTGCTGAATCCGATCCCCAGCATCGCGCTCGGCATGATCCTGGTGTCGTCCTGCCCGGCCGGGCACATCTCGAACTTCCTGGTCCACCTGTCGCGGGGCAACACCGCCCTGTCGGTCAGCGTCAGCGCGCTGTCCACCGCGGTCGCCCTGTTCATGACGCCGCTGAACTTCGCGTTCTGGGGCAACCTGCACCCGGTGACCAGCGGCCTGATGAAGCAGGTGGCGATGAGCCCCTGGGAGATGCTGGAAGTCGTGGTGCTGCTGCTGGGCGTGCCGCTGGTGCTGGGCATGTGGGTGGCGCGCCGCTTCCCCGGCTTCGCGCAGCGGGTGCGCACGCCGATGAAGCGGCTGTCGCTGCTGGTGCTGGCGGCCTTCATCGTCGGCGCGCTGGCGGCCAACTTCCGCCACTTCCTGGCCTGGATCCACCTGGTCGTGCTGGTGGTGTTCATCCACAACCTGCTGGCGCTGGCCACCGGCTACGGCCTGTCGGCGGCCATGCGGCTGCCCGAGCGCGACCGCCGCGCGATCACCTTCGAGATGGGCATCCAGAACTCGGGGCTGGGCCTGACCCTGATCTTCAACTTCTTCAACGGCCTGGGCGGCATGGCCATCGTGACCGCCTGGTGGGGCATCTGGCACATCGTCGCCGGGCTGGCGCTGGCCACCTTCTGGAAGCGCCGCGACCCCGGCGGCCAGGCGCAGGCGCTGGGCCCCGGCCGGGCCCGGGCATGAACGCGCCGCGCGTCCTGGTGACCGGGGCCGGCGGCTACCTGGGCCGCCAGGTCGTGGCCGGGCTGGCACAGCAGGCCGGCGCGTCGCTGGTGCTGGCGCACGACGTGCGGCCGCCGGCGGAGCGGCTGCCGGGCGTGCGCTACGAGACCGGCGACGTGCGCTCGCCGGAGCTCGCCACGCTGGTCGCGACGCACCGCATCGACACCGTGGTGCACCTGGCGTCCATCGTCACGCCGGGGCGCGGCAGCCGGCGCGAGTTCGAGTACGACGTGGACGTGAACGGCACGCGCAACGTGCTGCAGGCCTGCGTGCGGCACGGCGTGCGCCGCATCGTGGTGTCCTCCAGCGGCGCGGCCTACGGCTACCACGCCGACAACCCGGCCTGGATCACCGAGGACGTGCCGCTGCGCGGCAACGAGGTGTTCGCCTATTCGCACCACAAGCGCCTGGTCGAGGAACTGCTCGCCTGCCACCGCGAGGACCACCCCGGGCTGGAGCAGGTGGTGCTGCGCATCGGCACCATCCTCGGCGCCACCGTGCGCAACCAGATCACCGGCCTGTTCGAGCAGCGCCGGCCGCTGGCCATCGCCGGCTCCGACAGCCCGTTCGTGTTCATCTGGGACCAGGACGTGGTGGCCATCATCCTGCGCGCGATAGCCGACGGCCCGGCCGGCATCTTCAACGTGGCCGGCGACGGCGCACTCACCATCCACGAGATCGCCGCCCGCCTGGGCAAGCGCTGCCGGGTGCTGCCGGCGGGCGTGCTGCAGGGCGCACTGGCCGTGCTCAAGCCGCTCGGCCTGACGCAGTACGGACCGGAGCAGATCGACTTCCTGCGCTACCGGCCGGTGCTGCTCAACACGCGCCTGAAGACGGTGTTCGGCTACACGCCGCGCTACACCTCGGCCGAGGTGTTCGAGGTCTACCGGGCCGCGCTCGCGAACCGGAGCGCGGCGGCATGACGCACCGGAGCTTCGCCGGCCGCACGGTGGTGGTCACGGGCGCCGCAGGCGGCCTCGGGCGCAGCCTGTGCCTGCACTTCGGTGCCGCCGGCGCCCGGGTGGCCGCGCTCGACCGTGATGCCGACGGCCTCCAGGCGCTGGCCGCCGAGATGTCGGCGCGCGGCCAGACCGTACTGCCGCAGCCCTGCGACGTGACCGACGCGGCGGCCTGCGCCACGGCCCTGCGCATGGCCAGCGAGACCCTGGGCCGCATCGAGGTGCTGGTCAACAACGCCGGCATCGCGCACCGCAGCGCCTTCGCGCAGACGCGGGCCGAGGTGATCCGGCGGGTGATGGAGGTGAACTTCTTCGGCACCGTCCATTGCACGCAGGCCGCCCTGCCCGACCTGCGCGCCGCGCGCGGCCTGGTGATCGCGATCTCCAGCGTGGCCGGCTTCTCGCCGCTGGTCGGCCGCACCGGCTACGCGGCCAGCAAGCACGCGCTGCACGGCTTCTTCGACAGCCTGCGGGCCGAACTGGCCGGTGATGGCGTGGAGGTGCTGCTGGTCTGCCCGTCCTTCATCGCCACCGGCATCGACGGCGCGGCGCTGGGCGGCGACGGCCGGCCCGCGGGTCGGCCTCGGCAGACCACCGGTGCGCAGGCGACGCCGGACGAGGTGGCGCAGGCGATCGTCCGGGCGGCGTCGCGCGGGCGACGGCTGCTGCTGCCCGGGGCGACAGCCCGCACGGCCTGGGTGCTCAGCCGCTGCTGCCCGAGCTTGTACGCCGCCCTCATGCGGCGTCGGCTGCAGGCCGAGCTGGCACCCACTTCCCAAGGAGACTGAAGAAAAATGAAGACGACGATGCACGGCGTTGCCCTGGCCGGCCTGCTGCTGGCCGCCAGCGGCGCACAGGCCCTGACGCTGCAGGTGCAGGGCCCGGATGGCCAGCCCCTGGGCCTGGTCATGGTCACGCAGGTGCCGCGGGCCGCCCGCATCGACGACTCGGACAACGGCTACGCCGCGTCGGGCCGGCCGCAGCAGGGCACCCTGGAGCACACGCGCTTCACCGATGCGCGCGGGCAGGCCGTGCTGCCGGACAGCGCCGCACCGTTCACGCTGCGCCTGCGCAAGCCCGGCTTCAAGGACCTGCAGCTCACCTCCACCGAGCTGGGCTCGCGGACCGAGTTGGCGATGGCGGCCGAGCAGGACCCCCGCGCGCTGGCCGAGCAAAAGCCCTCCAATGCCTGGACCGCCACCCTGTCCAGCAGCATCCCGGAGGAAGCCATCCGCAAGGAGTTCATGCTCCAGTGCGCCTTCTGCCACCAGCAGGGATCGGCCTTCCTGCGCCGCGAGCGCAGCGCCAGCGAGTGGGACACGGCCATCCGCCGGATGGTGCGCTACGGCGCCCGGCTGTCCAGCGAGTCGCAGAAGTCCATGCCGGCGCTGCTGGAGGCGCACTGGAAGGACATCGCGGCCCACCCGGAACGGGTGCCGGAAGCAACCCCCTGGGTGCCCGAGCTGGCCGGCGCCCAGATCACCGAGCTGCCGCTGGGCGACCGCTTCTCCCAGATGCACGACTTTTTGGCGCACAGCAACGGCATGGTCTACGTGGGCGACAACCTGCAGGACCGCATCTACGAGGTCAACCCGGACACCGGCGCCTACACCGTCTACAAGATCCCGCCGCTGCCCGGCGACAAGCTGGGCGGCCTGCTGGCCGGGCGGCTGGCGGAATTCCCCAAGCACGAGACCTACCAGGGCATCCACTCGCTGGCCGAGTCGAGGAAGGACGGCCATGTGTTCATCACGCCGTCCTACCAGCGCCGGCTGATCGAGTTCGACCCCCGCAGCAAGTCCTTCAAGGTGCACGAGATGGACAGCGGCTTCTATCCGCACACGGTGCGCATCGATGCCAGGGACCGGGTCTGGTTCACGCTGGCCCTGTCCAACCAGGTGGCGATGTTCGATCGCGCCACCGCACGCTTCACGCTCTACGACCTCCCCTTCCGCAGCTTCATGGAAAAGCTCACCGTGAAGCTGACGCCCTTCATCTTCAAGCTGATCGGCTGGGGCCTGCCGATCACCAACTGGGTTCGGGTGGACCACAAGTCCACCGGCGTTCCGCTGCCCTACGGGATCGACATTACGCCCGACGGCACCGTCTGGATCGCCCGCATGCACACCGACGAGATCGCCTCCATCGATCCCGCCACCGGCCGGGTGACCATGATCGCCACGCCGCTGCGCGCGCCCCGGCGCCTGCGCAGCGACCGCGACGGCAACCTCTGGATCGCGATGTTCAACGAGTCCGCGATCCTGCGCTACGAGCCGGCCGCGCGCCGCTTCACCACCTTCGAGATGCCGGTGCGGCCCAAGGGCAGCGACACGCCCTACTCCCTGAACGTGGACCGCCAGCGCCACCAGGTCTGGGTGACCGGCACCAATTCCGATTCGGTCCAGCGCCTGGACATCGCCACCGGCACCTGGCGCTTCTTCCCGATGCCGCGCAAGGTGACCTTCACCCGCGACGTGGAGTTCGGCGCCGACGGCCGCGTCTTCCTGGCCAACGGCGCCTTCCCCTCCTGGCACATCGAGGACGCGCAGCCCACCTTCATCCATCTGCGGCCCGGCGACGCGCGCGCGCCATGATCCGCCGCCACGGCCGCTTCCTGCTGTCCTGCCTGCTGGCGTTCACCGCCGGCCACATGTTCAACTACACCGTCATCCTGTACCTGCAGGAAGCGGTGGGCTCGGACCTGCTGGCCGGCCTGGGTTTCGGCCTCGCTTTCGGCAGCTCCATCGTGTTCGGCTGGTTCGCGGGCGTGCTGTGCGATCGCGTGGCGCCGGTGCGGGTGATCCACGGCGCGCAGGCGCTGTTCCTGGTCGGACTGGCCTGCCTCGGGTGGGCGGACGTCGGCGCCGGAGTCGGCACTCGCCCGGCGTGGGCGCTGGCCGGCGCCTTCATGGGCGGGCTAGCCTGGTCCTTCGTCGGGCCGGCGCGGCTGACCACCTTGGGGCAGATCGCCTCGGCGGCCGAACTCAAGCCGCTGACCATCGTGTTCAACCTGCAGGTGCTGATCGGCTTCGGGCTGGCTCCGATGGCGATCGGCCTGATCCGCGGGCGGGCCGGCTGGCCGGCGGTGCTGGCCGCCGCCGCCGCGGGCTTCGTCCTGTCCTCGGCCCTGCTGGCGGGCTTGCGCACCCGGGCCGACCCGCAGCCCTCGATGCAATCGGTCTGGTCCGACATCGGGGCCGGCTTCCGCGCGGTCGGCGAGGCCCCGCTGCTGCGCCAGCTGATGCTGGCCGCCGTGGCCGGCTATGCCATGACCGGCCCGATGCAGATCCTGCTGCCCCGGCTGGCCCGCCAGGAGCTCGGGCTGTCGGAGGCACTGCGCGGCGCCTACCTGGGCCTGCTGGCCGCCAGCCTGATCGCCGGCGGCGTGCTGGCGCTGGTGCTGGCGCGCCGCGTGCACCACGGCCGCACCGTGCTGGGCGGCGTCACGGTGGCCAGCCTGGTGTTCGCCGGGCTGGCGCTGGTGGAGTCGCCGGCCGGGTCGGCCCTGACGCTGGCGGGCGTGGGCCTGCTGGGCGGGCTGGTGATCAGCCTGGTCGTCTCGGGCATCCAGGCGCAGGCGCCGGTCGCCCTGCGCGGGCGCGTCATGTCCATGTACTCCATCACCTCGCAGGTGGTGCCGGCGCTGTCCGGGGTGGCGGCCGGCGCGCTGCTCCAGCAGGTGGGCGTGCGCCCGGCGGTCGCCGCCGCCGGACTGCTGCTGGCGGGCGTGGGCGCAGTGGCCGCACTCGCGATGCCGGCACTGCGGCGCCACGCGGGGGCCTGAGGCCGGTACTCGCTAAAATCGGTGCTCTTCCCACCCGGCCACGCCAGTGGTGGCTCAACGGCATCCGGACGGATGCCGTTGTTCATTCGGATAAGCACCCGCACCATGAACGACACGGCCCCGCAGCCCGGCCCAGCCAGCCTGTCCAAGTCCTTCGAACCCGCCGCCATCGAAGCCCGCTGGGGCCCGGCTTGGGAGCAGCGCGGCTACGGCCGGGCCGGCTACCGGGGCACCGGCGAGCCGCGCGACGGCGAGCCGGCCTTCGCCATCCAGCTGCCGCCGCCCAACGTCACCGGCACGCTGCACATGGGGCATGCGTTCAACCAGACCATCATGGACAGCCTCACGCGCTACCACCGGATGCGCGGGTTCAACACGCTGTGGCTGCCGGGCACCGACCACGCGGGCATCGCCACCCAGATCGTGGTGGAGCGCCAGCTGCAGCAGCAGGGGCAGAGCCGGCACGACCTGGGGCGCAGGAACTTCGTCGAGCGGGCCTGGGACTGGAAGCGCCAGTCCGGCAACACCATCACCACCCAGATGCGCCGCCTGGGCGACAGCGTGGACTGGTCGCGCGAGTACTTCACGATGGACGACAGGCTGTCGACCATCGTCACCGACACCTTCGTGCGGCTGTACGAGCAGGGCCTGGTCTACCGCGGCAAGCGGCTGGTGAACTGGGACCCGGAACTCAAGACCGCGGTCAGCGACCTGGAGGTCGAGAGCCAGGAGGAGGACGGCTCCCTCTGGCACATCCGCTACCCGCTGGCCGACGGCAGCGGCTCCCTGACGGTGGCGACCACCCGGCCCGAGACCATGCTGGGCGACGTCGCGGTGATGGTGCACCCGGAGGACGAGCGCTACCGCCACCTGGTCGGCAAGACGGTGCGGCTGCCGCTGTGCGACCGCGAGATCCCGGTGATCGCCGACGACTACGTCGACCGCGAATTCGGCACCGGCGTGGTGAAGGTCACGCCCGCGCACGACACCAACGACTACGCCGTCGGCCAGCGCCACGGCCTGCCGATGATCGGCGTGCTGACGCTGGACGCGAAGATCAACGACAACGCACCGGCTGCCTACCGTGGGCTGGACCGCTTCGAGGCCCGCAAGCGCGTGGTCGCCGACCTGCAGGCGCAAGGCCTGCTCGAGGACACGAAGAAGCACAAGCTGATGGTGCCGCGCTGCGCGCGCACCGGGCAGGTGATCGAGCCCATGCTGACGGACCAGTGGTTCGTCGCCATGACCAAGGTGAGCGAGCAGGATCCCACCGGCAAGTCCATCGCACAGAAGGCGATCGACGCCGTGCGCAGCGGACAGGTGCGCTTCGTGCCGGAGAACTGGGTCAACACCTACAACCAGTGGATGGACAACATCCAGGACTGGTGCATCTCGCGCCAGTTGTGGTGGGGCCACCAGATCCCGGCCTGGTACGACGAGGCGGGCAACGTGTACGTCGCGCGCAGCGAGGCCGAAGCGCAGGCCCAGGCGCCCGGCAAGGTCCTGCGGCGCGACGAGGACGTGCTGGACACCTGGTATTCCTCGGCGCTGGTGCCCTTCTCCACCCTGGGCTGGCCGGACAAGACGCGCGACCTGGAGCTGTACCTGCCCTCCAGCGTGCTGGTGACCGGCTACGACATCATCTTCTTCTGGGTCGCCCGGATGATCATGATGACCACCCACTTCACCGGGCAGGTGCCGTTCCGCGACGTGTACATCCACGGCCTGGTGCTGGACGCGCACGGCCGCAAGATGAGCAAGTCCGAGGGCAACGTGCTGGACCCGGTGGACCTGATCGACGGCATCGAACTGGGCCCGCTGCTGGACAAGCGCACCACCGGCCTGCGCAAGCCCGAGACGGCGCCGCAGGTGCGCAGGAACACGGAGAAGGAATTCCCCCAGGGCATCCCGGCCTACGGCGCGGACGCACTGCGCTTCACCTTCGCGTCCATGGCCTCGCTCGGCCGCAGCATCAACTTCGACCCGAAGCGCTGCGAGGGCTACCGCAACTTCTGCAACAAGCTCTGGAACGCGTCGCTGTTCGTGCTGATGAACTGCGAGGGCCAGGACTGCGGCCTGCGGGAGCACACCAAGGCCGACTGCGAGCCGGGCGGCCCGGCGCACGGCTACCTGCGTTTCAGCCAGGCCGACCGCTGGATCGCCTCGGTGCTGCAGAAGGTGGAAGCCGAGGTCGCGCAGGGCTTTGCCGACTACCGCCTGGACAACGTCGCCAACGCGATCTACGACTTCGTCTGGAACCAGTACTGCGACTGGTACCTGGAGATCGCCAAGGTGCAGCTGCGCGAAGCGGCCAAGGATGGTGACGAAAGCCGGCAGCGGGCCACCCGCCGCACCCTGATCCGCACCCTGGAAGCCATCCTGCGGCTGGCGCACCCGGTCATCCCCTTCATCACCGAGGAGCTATGGCAGAAGGTCGCCCCGGTGGCCGGCCTGGCCGGCGAGTCGGTCAGCATCGCCCGCTATCCGCAGGCGCAGCCGGAGAAGATCGACGCGGCCGCCATCGCCTACGTCGACCGGCTCAAGGCCCTGGTGGACAGCTGCCGCCAGTTGCGCGGCGAACTGAACGTGTCCCCCGCCGCCCGCCTGCCGCTGCTGGCGACCGGCGACGCCGCCTTCCTGGGCGAGGTGGCGCCGGTGCTGCAGGCGCTGGCGCGGCTCAGTGAAGTGAAGGTCTTCGACGACGAGGCCGCCTGGGCCGCCGCCGCCAAGGCCGCGCCCGTGGCCGTGGTGGGCGAAGCGCGCCTGTGCCTGTTCATGGAGATCGACGTCGCCGCCGAGAAGGCGCGCCTGTCCAAGGAGGCGGCGCGCGTCGAAGGCGAACTCGCCAAGGCCCAGGGCAAGCTGTCCAACCAGGCCTTCGTCGCCAAGGCACCCGCCGCCGTGATCGAGCAGGAACGCAAGCGCATCGCCGATTTCGGCGCCACGCTGGCCCGCCTGCGCGAGCAACTGGCGCGGCTCGGCTGAACCCCTCTACGCATTGCGACAATAGGAGCCCCATGAAGCGCAGACACCTCCTCCTCTCCGGCGCCGCAGCCGTCGCGGCCTTCCCCACCTTCGCGCAGCAGCAGCGCCCGATCCGCCTGATCGTCCCCTACGCCCCCGGCGGCCCGCTGGACACCACGGCGCGGGTGCTGGCCGAGCGGGTGAAGGACACGCTGGGCACCGTGATCATCGAGAACAAGCCCGGCGCCGGCGGCAACATCGGCTCCGACATGATCGCCAAGGCGGCGCCGGACGGCACCACCATCGGCATCGCCGCGGTCGCCACCCACGCGATCAACCCCTGGCTGTTCGGCAAGCTGCCGTTCGACCCGGCCAAGGACTTCGCCCCCATCACGCAGATGGTGCGCGTGCCCAACGTGCTGGTGATGAACGCCGAGACCGCGGCCCGCCTGAAGATCAACTCGCTGGCCGACCTGATCCGCTATGCCAAGGCCAACCCCGGCCGCCTGAACTACGGCAGCGGCGGCAACGGCAGCGCCGGCCACCTGGCCGGCGAGATGTTCAAGCGCGATGCCGGCATCTTCGCGGTGCACATCCCCTACAACGGCGGCAACCCGGCGCAGCTCGCCCTGCTGTCGGGGCACGTGGACTTCAACTTCGACAACCTGGCCACGGCGGCGCCCAACATCCGTGCCGGCAAGCTCAAGGCGCTGGCGGTCACCACGCTGCAGCGTTCGCCCAACCTGCCCGACGCGCCGCCGGTCGCGGACACGCTGAAGGGCTTCTCGATCGACACCTGGTGGGGCCTGGTCGCCCCGGCCGGCACGCCGGCCGACACCATCCAGCGCATGAACCAGGCCTTCGTGGCTGCGCTGCAGGCCGCCGAGACCAAGACCCGCTTCGCCGGCCTCATGGCCGAGCCGGTGCCGACCACGCCCGACCAGTTCGCGGCCTTCATGAAGTCGGAACTGGCCCGCTACGAGAAGATCGTCAAGGCTTCGGGCGCCAAGGTCGACTGACCGCTGCGATCCACGTACGAGCCAAGGCCGCCGCCCCGAACGGGCCGGCGGCCTTCTTGTTTTCCCCCACGGTCGCGTTGCGTATCGCCCATGCACGGACGTGTGGATCCGTCACTTGTGTAACTGGCGCGGACCGCCAACCCGGCGCCAGCACGGGTGCGCCAAGCGAGGCCCCGTCAGTCCGGCCAGCTATCGAATCCGCAGCACGACAGTAACGTCCTACAGACGGGCGGAATCATTTCCCACGGCAGCCCAGCTACACCGCTCCTAAATTGTTCCAACGCGAAACAAGAGGAGTCCGTCCCATGGATGCCGTACCAAGCACCGCTCGTTCGTTGGCCGTGGTGGGCGCCCTGATGCTGGCTGCGGGGTCGGCCTCCGCCCAGCTGGCCTCTCCGTCGACGGATCCCTGGAGCGCCTCACCGACCAGCGCCACCGGCCGCCTGGGCCTGCGTCCCCTGAGCGTGCCGATCGGCTGCGGTGCGTCGCTGCTGCCCTGCGAGACCGAGGCGATCGACCTGCAGGCGCGCCGGCCGGACACCGGTTTCCACTGGAACGTGGAGCTCGCGCCGCTGCGCCTGGGCACGGCCGACCGCCTGTCGCCGAATGCGGAACGCGAAGGACTGAACCTCAGCCTGGTGGGCCGCCAGCCGCTGTTCGGCAGCCGCTTCTCCGTGTACGGGAAGCTGGGCACCACCTATGGCTATCCCGAGGCGGGCACCCCGCTGCTGGGGAGCACGGGCGCAGGCCCGGACGGCGCCTACGGCCTGTCGTTCGGCGCCGGCCTGAGCATGGCCGTCACCCCGCGGCTGTCGGCCACCCTCGGGCTGGACAGCCATGAACTGCGCCTGGGCGCCGGCGGGCGCGAGGCCGTGCGGGCGGTGGGACTGGGCTTGCAGTACCGGTACTGATCGCGCCACGTCCGCCTGAGCGGCGGACGGGCGGCGGCGTTCACTCGCCCAGGTAGGCGGCGCGCACCTTGGGGTCGCTGAGCATCTCGCGGGCGTTGCCGCTCATGGTGATGATTCCGGACTCCATCACGTAGGCCCGGTCGGCGGTCTGCAGCGCGCGGCTGGCGTTCTGCTCCACCAGCAGCATGGTGACGCCCTGGGCGTACACCTCGCGCACTACCTCGAAGATCTTGTCCACCATGATGGGCGACAGGCCCATCGAGGGCTCGTCCAGCAGCAGCAGGCTGGGCCGGCTCATGAGCGCGCGGCCCATGGCCAGCATTTGCTGCTCGCCGCCGGACATGGTGCCCGCCAGCTGGTCCTTGCGTTCCTTCAGCCGCGGGAAGATGGTGAAGACCTTGTCGATGTCGCTGGCGATGCCCGCCTTGTCGTTGCGGATGTGGGCACCCATCATCAGGTTCTCGGTGATGGTCATGCGCATGAAGACGCCGCGGCCTTCCGGCACCATCGCCAGCCCCTGCTTGACCAGGTCCCAGGGCCCGCGGCCGCGGACGCTCTGGCCCTGGTACTCGATGTCGCCGTCGCTGATCGGCTGCAGGCCGGTGATGGCCTTCATCGTCGTGGTCTTGCCCGCGCCGTTGGAGCCGATCAGCGTGACCAGCTCGCCCTGGCGCACTTCGAAGTCCACGCCCTTGACGGCCTGGATGCCGCCGTATGCGACCTTCAGGCCGCTGACCTTGAGAACAACATCCGCCATCAGTGGCCTCCCGTGCCGAGGTAGGCCTCGATCACCTTCTCGTTCTTCTGCACGTCGGCGGGCGTGCCCTCAGCGATCTGCTTGCCGTAGTCCAGCACCGTCACCCGGTCGCACAGGCCCATCACCAGCTTCACGTCGTGCTCGATCAGCAGGATGGTGCGGTCGTCGTTGCGGATGCGGTCGATCAGTTCGCGCAACTGCACCTTCTCGGTGGCGTTCATGCCGGCCGCGGGCTCGTCCAGCGCGATCAGCTGCGGATCGGTCGCCAGCGCCCGCGCGATCTCCAGCCGCCGCTGGTCGCCGTAGGACAGGGTGCGGGCCTTGAAGTCGGCATAGCGGGCGATGCCCACGTACTCGAGCAGTTCATGGCCGCGCTGGGCGATCGCCTTCTCCTCCTCCTTGAACCGGTGGGTGCGGAAGATCGCGCCCAGCAGGCCGGAATGGGTGCGCACGTGGCGGCCCACCATCACGTTCTCCAGCGCCGTCATCTCGGGGAACAGGCGGATGTTCTGGAAGGTGCGGGCGATGCCGGCCTTGGCGACCTCGTGCACGGCCGAGGGCTTGTAGGGCTTGCCGGCCAGCTCGAAGGTGCCGCTGTCCGGCGTGTAGAGCCCGGTGATCACGTTGAAGAACGTGGTCTTGCCGGCGCCGTTGGGGCCGATCAGGCCGTAGACCTGGCCGCGCTGGATGGTCAGGCCCACGTCCGACAGGGCCTGCAGCCCGCCGAAGCGCTTGGAGATGCCCGCAACCTTGAGAACCGTATCCGTCGTCATGTTCAACGCCCCGCCTGCTGGAGCGACTTGCCGTGTTCCGGCGCCGGCCACAGCCCGCGCGGCCGCAGCAGCATCACGATGATCATCGCCAGCGCGATCAGCAGCTGGCGCAGGATGGCCGGGTCCAGGCGCCCGCCGGAGACGGACTGCAGGTCGAACACGCCCGAGACCCAGCGCAGCACCTCGGGCAGCGCCGACAGCAGCACGGCCCCCAGGATCACGCCGGGCAGGTAGCCGATGCCGCCCAGCACCACCATGGCGACGATCATCACCGACTCCATGAGGCTGAACGACTCGGGCGAGACGAAGCCCTGGAAGGCCGCGAACATCACGCCGGACACGCCACCGAAGGTGGCGCCCATGCCGAAGGCGGCCAGCTTCATGTTGCGGGTGTTGATGCCCATCGCCTTGGCGGCGATCTCGTCCTCGCGCACCGCCATCCAGGCGCGGCCGATGCGCGACAGCTCGAGCCGGTGGCAGATGATCACGCTGACCACGCACAGCACCAGGAACAGGTAGTAGTACAGCGTCACGCTGCTGACGCGGAACTCGCCGATGTCCAGGAAGCGGCCGAGGTTCAGCCCCGGGATGCCGAGCGCCTCGAAGTGGAACAGGGTGATGGAGTCGATCTGCCCCAGCCCCTTGGGCCCGTTGGTCAGGTTGACCGGGTGGTCCAGGTTGTTCAGGAAGACGCGGATGATCTCCCCGAAGCCGAGCGTCACGATGGCGAGGTAGTCGCCGCGCAATTTCAGTGTCGGCGCCCCGAGCAGGATGCCCATGATGCCGGCCAGGAACGCCCCCAGCGGGATGACCAGCCACACCGAGGTGTGCAGGCCCTCCGGGAACATCTGCGCGAACCACTCGAAGGTGTTGGACAGGTGGGGCGACGCCATCAGGCCGTACATGTAGGCGCCGATGGCGAAGAAGGCGACGAAGCCGAGGTCCAGCAGGCCGGCATAGCCGACCACGATGTTCAGGCCCAGCGCCAGCAGCACGTACAGCAGCGCGAAGTCGGCGATGCGCACCCAGAAGTTGCCCATCATCTGCAGCAGCAGGGGCAGCACCAGCAACGCGATGCCGCCGGCGATCCAGAGCAGTTTCTTCTTGTGTTGTTCCATGGCGGCTCCTTAGGCGCGGTCCGCCACGCGCTCGCCCAGCAGGCCCGACGGCCTCAGGGTCAGCACCGCGATCAGCACGATGAACGCGAAGATGTCGGCGTAGTGGCTGCCCAGCACGCCGCCGGTGAGCATGCCGATGTAGCCGGAGCCGATCGCCTCGATCAGCCCGAGCAGGATGCCCCCGACGACCGCACCGGCCAGGTTGCCGATGCCGCCGAACACCGCGGCGGTGAAGGCCTTGAGGCCCGGCAGGAAGCCCATGGTGTGCTGCACCGTGCCGTAGTTGGATGCGTACATCACGCCGGCGATGGTGGCCAGGATGGCGCCGATGATGAAGGTGGCGGAGATCACCATGTCGGGCTTGACGCCCATCAGGGCCGCGACCCGCGGGTTCTCCGACGTGGCCCGCATCGCGCGGCCCAGGCGCGTGTAGTTCACCAGGTAGGTGAGCACCGCCAGCGAGACCGCCGTCAGACCGAGGATCATGATCTGCGTGGTGGTGATCACCGCGCCGCCGACCTCGAACGGCTTGACCGGCAGCAGCGTGGGGAACGGCTTGTAGTTCGGCTTGAAGATGATCATCGCCAGCGTCTGCAGCAGCAGCGACATGCCGATGGCGGTGATCAGCGGCGCCAGCTTGGGGCTGTTGCGCAGGGGCCGGTAGGCGATCTTCTCGATCGCGAAGTTCAGGGCGGAGGCGACCACGCAGGCGATCAGCGTGGCGACCAGCAGCATCGCCCAGCCGGGCAGCCCGGGCATGGACTCCTGCATGGCGACGATGATGGTCCAGCTGGTGAGCGCGCCCACCATGAGCACCTCGCCGTGCGCGAAGTTGATCAGGTTGATGATGCCGTACACCATGGTGTAACCCAGGGCGATCAGGGCATACATGCTGCCGAGGACCAGACCGTTGATGATCTGCTGCAGCAGGATTTCCATACGAGGTATCTCCGTTTCTAGGCCGGGCGTGTTGCGCCGGTTGGGCCCTTTTGGCACGGGCTTTCACGTCAGGCGGTGCGGCCTTGTGGGCACGCTCGCCATGTAGCAAAAAACCCGCACGCGCGCGGGTTCAGAGCTCGACAATTTTAGCGATTCGCTCCCTGCCTTCCTGGGCGGATGCGCCCCGGGTTTTCCCGCGTTGATGGGTTGGCGCTGCAGCGATTCATGCCCGATCAGCGGCGCTGATCATTGAGCTCGCGCAACTCGCGCAACTTGTCACCGATGCGGATCTCCAGCCCGCGCGCCACCGGTCGGTAGAAGCGCGGTGGCGGCAGGCCTTCGGGGAAGTAGTTCTCGCCGGCGGCGAAGCCGCCTTCCTCGTCGTGGGCATAGCGATACCCCTTCCCGTAGTCGAGGTCCTTCATCAGTTGCGTCGGCGCGTTGCGCAGGTGCATGGGCACCGGCCGCGTCCCGTCCTTGCGCACCAGGGCCACGGCCTCCTTGTACGCCGTGTACGCCGCGTTCGACTTGGGCGCCGCTGCCAGGTACAGCACGCATTCGGCGAGCGCCAGTTCACCTTCGGGCGAGCCGAGGCGCTCGTAGGTCTCGGTGGCGTCCAGCGCCAGCCGCAGCGCCCGCGGGTCGGCCAGGCCGATGTCCTCCACCGCCATGCGGATCATCCGGCGCGCGACGTAGCGCGGGTCCGCGCCACCATCGAGCATGCGCACCAGCCAGTACAGCGCGGCATCGGGATCGGACCCGCGCACCGACTTGTGCAGCGCGCTGATGGTGTCGTAGAACTGTTCGCCGCCCTTGTCGTAGC
>Ga0196972_1000424_pt1 | contig 22744 bp, 16 predicted proteins | sample S1v_2013CmetaG_FD_148618 | JGI IMG/M metagenome (GOLD analysis project Ga0196972, IMG submission 148618) | Soil microbial communities from Anza Borrego desert, Southern California, United States - S1+v_20-13C | ecosystem: Environmental > Terrestrial > Soil > Desert | place: USA: California...
CCCGCAGGGATGACCGGCCCCTCGATATCTCCGCCGCCCTTTTCCCATAGCGCATCCAGATATGTGATCAGCTGTATCTGAAGACCGTGATAAACATCGGACAGCTTGAACTTCTTGCTGCCCGACTTGTAGTCAATAATACGGACATAGGTGCCGTCTCCGGTCTTCATGGTATCGATACGGTCTATTCTTCCGTTCAATATGATTTTCTCACCGGATTTCAGCTCTATGGTAATGGGGGGCAGCTTGTCGTTGGCGCCAAAAGCCAGCTCGTGGCCCAAAGGCTCAAACTTGCTCCTGCCAATGTGCTGTGCAATGACCCACACGGACCGTCCCGCCACCTTCTTCAATCTCTCTGCTATGTACTTATACCGTTTGGAGCTGTTCAGCACATTGCCGGGCAGCTCTGCCAGCAGCTCCTCTACCAGCTGGGCTACCGTCTGCAGGCACCATTCCTTCTCCAGGGTGCGCCAGCTTATGTTCTTTGCCTGCAGCAAATCCGCAAACCGCTCGATGACCTTATGCAGGAAGCTTCCCATATCAGGCGCAGATACCTCAAACACCTGCCGTTCCTTTGCCTTCAGACCGTATTGCACATAGTAGGCAAATGGACAGCTGGCATATTTCTCGAAGCGTGATATGCTGGAATAGATGCTGCTACCATACAGTTTGCGTACTCTTTCCTTCCTGATGTTTTCCACGTTGTTGCTGTAGTCAAAAGCGGAAAGAGTGCTGCGGCATTTATTCTTCCACTGCTCCTGCTGTGCAAACCAACGGTATGCATCCTTCCAAATGTCGCTGATCTCTGTACCCTCCAGATGCTGCCTCATACTTGTAATCATCTGGTTGAAGGTAGGAGCCGGGTTGGATATCAGCTCCAGCTGATTTTCCTTATGCAGCTCAATATCGTTGTAGGAAGCAAGCATGGGGAAGAGTCTGTGCAGTCGGGATATCACCATAGAAGGCCTCTGACTTCCTCCGTCAATATCGGCAATAGAATAGCTGATGCGTAGATAATCCGAGGGTGTGGTCAGTGTAGTATACACCATGAGCTGCTGCTCATAGACCCTGCTGGTCGTATCCTTGGCCATCTCCATTCCCTGCTGTGCCAGAGTGACTCTGTCGCTATCCGTGAGCATTCCGTCATCCTTGATGAGGGATGGGAATACCCCTTCATTGGCGCCTATTACAAATAGCGCCTTTACGTTGTGGCTCTTGGTTCTCTCTATGCTGCCTACCACCACCTGCTCCAAGGCAGGGGGAATAAGCCCGATCTTATACTCTTCAAAACCGGCAGATAGGATTTCTATCAGCTTCTCCACGTTCAAGGCTTCTTCTCTCATTACCTCCACAATCTGATCCAAAACCTCCATGATGATGTTCCAAATCTGTCCGTACTCGTTAGCCAGGTTCAGCTGCTTTTGCTCCTTGAACCGTTCTACCATCTGCTCTATTCGCTGGGGAGCCTCTATTTCACACAAATATTCATACAAAGCCCCGCATTGCTCTGCTGCATTGCTCTTGCCCTTCAGCTTGTTCTGCAGGCCAAGCAATGGTGTGACAATTTGCTTTCTTACCGCATTTACCTGCTGCAGCTGTTCTCTTTGGTACTCTGAAGGCTCACCGCCATCGAAGCCCGGTATGTATCTCCACTCTTCATCCTTGGTCCAACGACTGCCTCTTATGCCGCTGGCCATTACATAGTTCTCTATCAAATCAATATCTCTTTTATCGATGCCTGTAAGTCCAGTCTTCAAATACCTGAATACTGCTTCATAGCTCCAGTTTTCTGCAAGTATCCTCAATGCGTATACTAGCAGCTGTGCCAAGGGATGGGACGCCACATCCCTCTTGTTGTCAATGAAGCTGGGGATATCATATTCAGTAAATACTGCTTGTATCAGTTTTTGATAGCCTTCCAGATTTCCCGTCACTACCGCTATGTCACTGAAGCTCATGCCCTGATCTCTGCATAGCCTTAATATTTCTCTGGCGGCATTTTCAATTTCCGAGTAGATGTTTGATGCCATAAATATACTCAGGTTTTGGGTCTGTGCCTTATAAGGCCTATAACTGTAACAATAGAGATTCTGCTCCAAGTGTCCCAGCTCTTCTCCATATTTCCTGCTGTTCTTGCTATCCAAGGCCACTGGCTTTTCAATATAAATCTGATTGCCTTGTGCCAGTTTCATCAGTCTTGCTGCAGCATGCTGCGTAGGACTGAATACATGAATATCATCAATATCCGTAAGGTCAATCAAGCAGTCTGTACAAAGAGCCACATTGACACCAGCCGATTTTTTCATCAGCTTCTCAATAACCAGATATTCCTGAGGTGTAAATCCCGAAAATTCATCTATATAAAACTCAGCCTTATCAAAGAGGCTGCAATCATCCAGCTTATTGCAAAGCATGGTGAGGTCGTCATCCGTATCTATGTACCCGCTGTGAAGCAAGCCTTCAAATTCTCCGTATATCAAGGCGATATCCTGAAGCTTGTCTGAAAGCATGGGATTGGTCTCCTTATGCTTTTCGGCAGCTTCACAGAGCATTTCCGCTGTAAGCATGTATCTTTTGAGCTCACTGATCATCCTGTTCAATGCATTGATGAAGCCCTTGCGCTCAGAGGTTCTGCCATATACCCGCAGCTTGTCCCTATGCTTGTCGACGGCTCGATACAAAAGCATGGATTTGCCCGCAGAATTGATATGGCTGTGTACAATGCCTCCCATAGAAGAGAATATGCGATAAGCCAGCCTTCTGAAGCTCAGCACTTCGACGCCGTTGATTCCGCTTGCTCCCAGTGCCCTTACCAGCCGCTGCTCTGCCTGCAGTGAGAACTGCTCCGGCACAATGATGATATAGGGTCCTATGCCTCCATTATTTAATTTCTGCTTTATATCCTCCAGGCAATAGCTGCTTTTGCCGCTGCCTGCCCTGCCATAGATTATGCGCAAGCTCATATATACACCACCCTTGTGTTCTTAGGTATATTATAGCACAAAGGTAAGGTGACAAAAAAATCCCTTTGCATTTTCTACAAAGGGGTTTTTTACCATATGACTAAACTCCATTTACTATTTAAGTCTTTCTTCGTATGCGTCTATCATTCTCTTAACCATTTCGCCGCCTACTCTGCCTGCATCTCTTGCTAGTATGTCTCCGTTGTAGCCTTCCTTAAGGTTAACGCCTAGCTCTCTAGAAACTTCCATCTTAAATCTGTTTAAACCTGCTCTTGATTCTTTTCCTGCCATCGTTTTCACCTCCTGTAAATTCTGTATGTAGTATGAGACTCTAGTTATATTTTAACTAGTTCTTACAATACTACTCATGTAATTGTTGGAGGTGCTTCCATATGTTTAATGCAGGTCCTTTTTATTCAATTGTAATCAGCGTTACTTGACTGCTGTTTAAAAATCTTAGAGGAATAACGCTGGTTCCGACACCGCTGTCAATGTACAGAATTTTGTTTTTCCCCACTTCATAATAACCCTTATCAAGCTCCGGAAACAGCTTCTGTCCTGGCGCCGCAATTGCTCCAACCACAGGCAGCCTGATTTGGCCGCCATGAGTATGACCGCTTAAAGTCAAATCCGGTACAAAACTTCTATAATCATGTATGATCCATGGATCGTGGGCCAGCATAACGGTAAAGTTACCATTGTCCATGCCTTTTATGGCACTTTTCAAATCCAACTTTCCCGAAGTCCAATCTGCTACACCGCACAAATTTATCATGGATTCTCCTGCTTTTACAACCTCATTACGATTGTCCAGCACTATGACGCCTCTCTCGGTCAAGCCTTTCATAAGCTCAGCCGCCATGCCGCCCCGCCATTCATGGTTGCCTGTAACAAAGTATATCTTTGGATTGACTGCAGAAATCCCCTCAATCAAAGCATAAACATACTCCAAGGATTTGGTGTTGTCATCAATCAAATCTCCCGTAATGGCGATGATATCAGGCTGTGCCCGCTGCACCAGCTGAATCAGCTGATGGTCGCTGTCGGCAACCTTTTTGTTGTGAACATCACTGATTTGAAGGATTTTTACACTTTTGCCCTTTTCCACCTTGTCTGAGTCAATCGTTAGCCTCTCAAGCTTTGTAAACCAGACGTCTACAAACACATTGGATATTGCCACCAACAGCAGCACCAAAATTAGAACCAGTAGTATAGACAACCGCTTTTTTATAATATTCATGATACAGTCTCACTTTTATCTCCGTTCTTTATTTTGCGCACAAGCTCATGCATCCTGTATACTTGCAAGCAGAAGGTTTCCAGCCTTGCCTCAATAATTTGCGGGAAGACACTGCCATCGGTTTCTATGGATAAGAAAGGAAGGTTCGGATAGCTTCTCATTACAGCTTCCACCAATCCCTTGTCACGAGCGGTTTCCAGCTTCTTCTCATTGATCTTTTCACTGATCACCGCTTCTGCAATCCGTCCGGGCATACACCCAAAGGGTCCGATGGCCATTACCCCTTCTACCTGTTCAACCACCTCACTGATAGCTGCACCAACAGTTAAAATGGTCTCGCCAGTAAGTCTTGGAGAAACCAAATCGGAGACATTTTTTATCATGGCGTCTATATCCAGCATTTCCGCCTCATAAAGTCCCGATGCTGCAAAAACCTTCTTAATGGTTCTCTCGAATGGATTCTTGAAATAGCCCATTATATGTGACTTTATCACATCCTTTGTTTTTGAGTCAACCACGAGCCTATTCTTAACGATGTAATCGCAGTAGTAAATCCACTCTGCAATTGGCGCAGTCTTGACCAATATGCCTTTTTGCGCCAGCCGCTCAACCAAGTATTGTCTGGAAAAGCCATCCCTTCTCACATAAATTTCTCCGATCAAAGCCGCTTTCGGCACATGATGTATGCCGGTAGTCAAAGGAATAGCACCCAGCTTAGCCGCTCCTTTTTGCAAGGCCTTCAACAGGCTGCTCCAACCGGATTTTTCCACATGGTATATAATATCGCTGCAAACCTCATTATATATCTCCAGAGCAGAATTTTTATCCTTTGCCATAACCAGCAGAGCACTGTATATGTCATCCAAGGCATCGGATATGATGATGCTGTGCCATGCCCGCAGCGCAAACTTGGTGCCAAAGCCCGCATAGCTGTTTTCTGCCGTAAGGGACAGCATGGCGATATCTCTCACCCTTAGTTTGTTTACAACATTCTTCATCAATACATTGTATTGTCCGAAACGGCAGGGTCCTGAGGTTTCCGGCATAAAATACACCAGCAGCTCATTTTCATCCTGTCTCCTATCCAAATAAGCCTTTAGGCTTCCGATTGTCAGCATCAATGGCAGGCATTCCTTACAGGATGCCAGGCCGCGCCCCAACTGCAACTCCTTTTCCGCTGGAGCAGCCAATGCTTCTGCCCGAACGCCCACATGCCTTAGAGTCGCTGCCAGCAGTTTGGAACCCACATCTCCCATGGAAGGCACCAATACGTGTACTTTTGGGTGGTTTATGGGGTATTTGTCACCCTTTGAATCAACGACAAAGGTTTTATTGTTCTCAGTTAGTATCCGAGCTGCCCTGAATTCTTCCTTGTCCTTGTCCTCGCTCCTGGTTGTTCTTATGTAGCCTTTTACCACATCCAGAAAAGCCTCTATGCGAGTATCCACTCCGGCATCTGCTGTGTGGCTGTCCAGCTCCAAGGTCAGGGACGGCTTATCCTTCATGAGCTCCCTGAAGTAGCTGATTACGAAGGAATCGGGACCACAACTGAAATTGCTTATATAGGTGCCGAAAAGCTGCTTATGCTGCGCTATTAATTTGGCGGATTTCAGTATGATCTGTCCCATAGCCCAGTACATATTGTCATAACCCTCTTGTCCCTGATAAGGCAGAAAGTCAATTGGCACAACCCTATAGCCTCTGGTGGCGAATTTTTGCGGTATGCCCATATTGGCGCAGCTGGCAAATGCATTGTATGGTCTTCCTACTACCACTACAGCAGCTTCTTCAGGATGCTGTTCCAATTCCTCCAACAGCTGTTTCCCTAGACTATAAAACTCTTCATACATCGCTTTTTGGGCAGCTACTGCTTCACTATATGCAGCCTCCGCCAGCTTGTCACTGCAGCCTAATTCCCTGCCCAGCTTTACAAAAACCGGCAATTGGCTCTCAAAGCCCTGAGTAAAGTCCAATACCGGGCTCAACACCTTTAATCGCTGCAATTCCTTGAAAGCAGTTTTCAGGTAATAGGGTTCAGCCTGTACAAAGGGGCATGTTACACTTGCCTTGCCGCCATCTTGAGCATTTAGCGCTTTTACATGGGGCAGGAAGATAATATCAAGATCCTTATTCAGCAAATTAGCAATGGCACCGTGAGAAATCTCCACAGGGAAGCAGAAGGAAGATCCCTTTCTCTCAATGCCCTCCTTGCTGATGCCGTCGCTGAGTACAACCTCAAAGCCCAGTACTGTAAAGAAGTTATAATATAAAGGATACAAACTGTTGGTAAGCAGGGAATTATTGATTCCAATCTTTTTCCCCCTTGACCCAATCAATGGGTTCGCTCTCTGAACACTATATTTCTCAAAAATCAGCCTTTGCCTCAAAGCTACATAATCTGTCTTGCCCTTTTCCTCAGAGCCTTGGCCCAGCAAATTATAGTATTTGTTGCAGGCGCCGCCAAAAGGATAGGTTCTGCCTTCAATCTCGATTCGATTGATATTGCATTTCCTATCGCACTTCTCTTTGCCGCCGGCACATATGAAAGCTTCTCCATATTTGACCTGTCTTCCAGAAAGCTCGTTCAAATCAAAACGTTTGGGCTGCGCCAGGCCTTTTTGCAGCTTATTTTTTACTTCCATAGCAACCCCAAAGGCACCCATAAGCCCGGGCTCAGGCGGCACAATGATTTCCTTTCCCGTAAGAGCAGCCATGGCGATTGGCACCGCTTTGTTATAGCAGACGCCCCCCTGCATAAAAACCTTGCTGCCTACTGCCCTGCTGGACTTCACACGGTTCATATAGTTCATGCAAACCGAATAAACCAATCCCGCCGCAATATCCTTAATCTCCAATCCCGTTTGGATGGCAGTCTTGATATCACTGCCTATAAAAGCCGCACACTGGTCGTTGAAATTTGGTGGGTTGCTGCTGTTCATCGCAATCTCGCCGATTTGTTCTGTGGTGATATTCAATGCCTCCTTGGCAGCCTCCTCAAGAAAAGAGCCTGTGCCTGCCGAGCAAGCCTCGTTCATGGCATAATCCGAAGGTACTCCGTTTGTCAGATACGTATATTTCGCATCTTGTCCCCCAATCTCAAATATAGTGTCCACAGCAGGATCAAAATACGCTGCTGCTGTGGCGTGCGCAATAATCTCATTGATTACTTCCGTTGTCAATGCGTGAAGTCCTGCAATCTGCCTGCCGGAGCCTGTAACACCCAAACCGGTAACATCAACTGTGCAATCCAATTGTTTCTGAAGCTCTTGATAGCAGTTCCTTGCTGCGCCTACCGGGTCCCCATTGGTCCTTAGATAACAGCTGGCTAAAATCGCATTGTCCGCCAGTCTCAGTAATACCGCTTTTGTAGTGGTAGAACCCACATCCAACCCTATGATGCAATCGTCCCCTTCTGCTGCCGGCTTGCGCTCCAAGCTCTCAAAGGTTACCTTGCTTACATAGTCCGAGAGAGCCGGAAGGAACTTAAAGGTGCTCTCCCCCTCTAGAAATATATCCTCTCCAATACAGCTTGCTTGAGTGTCCATAGCCCACAGTGCCGCACCCAGCGCCTCGAAGCATGCCGCATAATCCGGTACAATGACATCGATGCCTTTTTTCTTTAAATATTCCACCATCACCTGATTGTCAGAGGTCCCTCCCACCAGTATGACCTGACTGGTGCCTGACTTTTTCAGCAGCTCGATGATTTTGCTTGCCATCATCTCACAAAGTCCTGCTACAACTCTTTCCTTTGCAGCTCCCTTATTAAGAGCATGAGTACAATCGCTCTTGCAAAATACCGAGCATCTTCCAGCAACCTTATAGGGGTTTTCAATATCTGCATTCTGAATTGCCTCCTCTATATCCAAATTCATTCTTTTCAACTGCTGCAAGAAAAACTCTCCCGTGCCTGAAGCACATTTGTTTCCTGTATAAACATCAATGATCCTGCCCATATCATTGACCTCATAGACCATGAAGGTCTCGCCCCCTGCACTGACAATCACCTTGGGACCGTCCTGTCCGGCTATGCCGTCTTTGATATGCAAGTAGGCCCTCTCCAGCGCTTCCGGCTCCGAAATGGAGGCTGCCTTCAGCATGCTCCTGAACCTTCTGCCTGTCACTGCCATATAGTCTACATCTCCCAAGCCCAAGGACCCGATAAACTGCTCGATAGCCTTGCGGGGATTCCCTTCATGGGAAGCAGAATAAACCTCTATGGAATAAGCATCGTTTTCCTTATGCACTACCGCTGTGCTTAGGCTTGATGCTCCAATACAAATTCCCAACGACTTCATATATACACCTCCGTATATCTTGTATTTTTGCCATACATTAGATATCTAAACATAAACGGCATGTATAAATTAAAAAAGCCTGTACACCGCTTCGCTGATATCAGCAAAACAGGTACAGACTATTGATTACTGCTATTCTCTTGTGCATCAAAATCCTTGAGGGCCTTTTTCATTTCCTCAATGGACTGCTTTATATCCTTGAAGTCCTCTTTTTCCAAGGCAACGTCGCCTTTTATCCCCATGACTTCATTAACAACCTTAATAACCTTTTCCACAGTGATCGGCTTGATGATAAAATGCTTGGCGCCGTTCTTCAACGCCCTGATTACCATGCTTTTTTGCGACATCGCACTGATCATAACGATTCTGGCGTTCTTATCATAGCTGGTAATCTGCTTTACCGCATCCAGCCCATTCATGCCATGCATCGTTATATCCATGGTAACCAAATCAGGCTTATACATCATATATTTCATACAGGCTTCCTCGCCATCCCTGGCTTCTGCTACCACCAGATGGCCCGCTTTTCTCAATATGGTCTTTATGAGCGTCCTCATAAAAAGGGTATCATCAACAACCATAATCTTTGCCATTTTATCACCACTTTACCTGATTTTTGATTATTCACGTGGCATATTTCTTTTTCATTGCATATACATTCATCTTAGCACAGGTATCCAATATTTACAAGTTTCGCCGAGAATTCTTTTATTTCGACAATTCTGATGTTGTACCTAAAGCACAAGGGCTCTGTGGAGTAAAATCCACAGAGCCCTTAAAGCTTCTATTATTTTTCTAGAGTTTCCTTCAACACTTCTTTTGCAACCACTTCTGGCTTAAGATTCTTATTAAAAATATCCATCAGGTTCACACCTGTCAGGGCATTTACTGTCTCAGGCAGTGTGGAAAGTATGTCAGTCACGTAGCCTGAAACCTTCGCCGCACCTTTGCCTTCACCGCTGCCGCTGTCAACGATGACAATCTTTTCGGTCTTGGATAACGGCTCTGCTATAGCCTTGGCAAGCTCTGGCAGCTTCTCGATAATCATTTGGCTTACTGCTGCGTCGTTGTACTGCTTGAAGGCTTCCGCCTTTTTCATCATGGCTTCTGCTTCTGCTATACCCTTCTGTCTGATGATATCAACTTCTGCCATACCCTCTGCTCTCTTGGCTTCAGCCATCGCATTACCTCTAAGCTTGATTGCCTCCGCTTCCGCCATAGCTATTTGGATTTCCTTATAGCGTCCTGCTTCTGCCTGCTTTTCAATGCTGTACTTCTCTGCATCTGCCATCTTTACTACAGTAGCTTCCAGTTCCTTTTCCTTACGAGTTGCTTCCTGCTCAGCAAGTTCAATTTCTTTTTGTTTTCTAACGATCTGAACCTGCATCTTTTCTTTTTCAACTTCCTGTTGAACCTTGCTGGCTTCTATTTCATATGCAAGGTCTGCCTTTGCTTTTTCTGTCTCCTGTTCTTTTCTGTACAGCTGAACCTTCAATTCCTTTTCCTTAGTGGATTCGGCAATTTGTGTTTCAGATATAATAAAAGCCGCTTGCCCTAATCTGTTTGCCTCTGCTGTTTGGATCTTCGTTTCCTTATTTGCTTCAGCTTCCGCTATTTGAGCGTCTCTCTTAACTTCAGCGATTCTTTTCTTACCGAGAGCTTCCAAATATCCGTTTTTGTCGCTAATATCTCTGATTGTAAAGGCTTTGATTTCCAGACCCATTTCCGCCAAGTCTAGGGCTGCAACTTCTTGTACCTGTGATGCAAATTTTTCTCTATCCTTGTATATTTCCTCCACTGACATCTTGGATATAATTTCTCTTAGCTTACCTTCCAAAACGTCTTTGGCTGTATCCTTTATAACAATTATGGTTTCTTTTTCTCTGCCTGTGTTAAACTGCTCAACAGACGCAAGAATAGATTCCTTGTCTGACTTAACCTTGATTACGGCTACGCCATCCGCAGTGATGTCAACACCTTGCTCTGTCAAAGCGCCGTCGGTTCTAACTTCAATTTTCATGTTTTCCAGGGATATCTGATCTGTCTTTTCTAACAATGGAATGACAAAACCACCGCCACCGGAAATAACCCTTTTCTTTAGACCGGTAATTACTAAAGCCTTATCCTGTGATACCTTTCTCCACATTGTCAGTATTGTGAGTATTAATAGAAATATAACTCCAATAATTGTCAATGCTATTGATAGTGTTCCTGATAAAAATCCCATTACATACTACCTCCCTTAACTTCCTTCACATAAAATATGTTTTTCTTGATATCTATAATAACTACAGGTGCGCCCTTGGCGATCATCTTCCCATCAACAGACTTGGCTGGTGCACTGTAGGTATTTCCCTCCGCGGTATAGCGGATCTTTCCAAAGCTTTTCTCCTTCATGGTCAATGTTGCATGGGCCAAACTGCCTACCAGCAGTTTTTGCGAAATTGCACTGGTGTTTTGGGCTCTATACAATGGTACTACGATGAAGCGGTACAAAAGAAAGGAAACCGCAAATCCCAATGCGACCGCTGCCGCAGCTGCCAGCAATGGACCAAAACCAGTTCTCATAAGTATCATGCCTGTGCCGCCAAACACTGTAACAAAGGCTGCTACTGTTATCGGCTTTAATGGGGATACCGATACCCCTGCCAAATCACCATCAAGATCGATGCCTGCATCTGCATCTACGCCAATCTCCACATCTGCATCCAAGTCCCCGTCAAACCCGGCAGCATCCAATAGATGGCCCAGCAGGAAACTGATTACTGTGTATAAAACTCCAGTAACAAAGCATACCTGAAATAGCATAAGCATGTTTATCTCTCCTTTAAATTTGAACTAAAAACCAAAGTACAAAGAGTATTACCACCGACATTACTCTTGTCATGATCAGATAAGCCTCACTAGGCTCCGCATTCTTGAATTTCCATCCTTCAGACATTTCCCATGCCAGCTGCGGATTAAGGATGCCAACTATCAGAGGAATGCTTACAAGAAACTTAAAGAGTCCAAACACAAACCTCACCTCAAAATCAAATAATCAGACCCGATTAGAGCATCATCATATACGACAACTCCAACCCTTATATGTGTATGCTCAGAAAGCTGGTATTATTGTCAAGCATCTTACATTTTTTTACAGCCCATTGGACATTGACGATAAGCAGCAGTCTAAATATACCATAATTTCCATAATCCTTCAAATTTGTCTTACGTAGTTTTATTGATTGCCTTATACTCCTTTCTTTTAAGTTGTGTCGCTCATACAGTTTTCATTACTGTATCTCGCTATGTTTATTATTCTATTACTAATTAACAAATACTTCAAGTTTCATTCTGATTTTCTTTGTACTCACAATTGTTAAATTCTTAATTTATATCTCTGTATCTTTGCGTACCTCCTAATATCTAACAATATATCGAAATGTCGTAATATTTCTATTGTAACAAAGTATTTGATACTGTATTATAAAGTTGAGGTGATTATTATGGAAGCTAAGGATAAAAACTTCGATGATATTATTAAACAGCTCTGTCTCACAGAGGAAATAAAACTAAGTGATATTCCAAAGATTGAGTTATATGTGGAGCAAGTCATCAGCTTTATTGAAGAAAACATGGCACATGTAAAAAGAAATGAAAAAGACAAGCTTATCACAAAGACAATGGTGGGTAACTATACCAGAGACGGCGTATTGATGCCGTCAAAAAACAAGAAGTATAGCAAGAATCACATCATCATGCTTATTCTGATCTATAACTTAAAACAGATTTTGTCCATTGAGGACATCAAGACTTTGTTCAGTCCAATTATGAAGGATATTACAACAACCAGTGATGATGTTATTCCACTGGAGGATATCTACACTACACTATTGGATATCAAGGCAATCGAATTTGAAAGCTTTGGAGACATCTTCCATGAAAAGTTCAAGCTTGTACAGGAGGGACTGGAGCATGTGGAAAGCCAGAATAAGGATATCGCAGAGATATTCCTTACTGTCATCACCCTTATAGCCCAAGCCAATGCACAGAAGAGGCTGGCTGAGAAGCTGATTGACAAGTACTTCAAATCATAAAGGCGGGTAATATACCCGCCTCTTTTATTGGTAAAGTTTTAAAACGTATTGAATTGCTTCGTCCTGGCTGACATCCTCCGTCTTTTTTGCCGGAACCTTGATATCCGGTTCAGTTTTGTGTTCCTCATTGCAGCTTCCATCCTCCGTCAAACCCATGACGTGAGGAAATCTGAACACATAGCCGCTATTTGGAAGAGTGCATATCAATGGGTCTTGACCGATACCGTCACCCCCTGTTTTTTCACCCACAAGGGTTGCAAAACCGGTGCTTTTGGCAAAGGATGCCCACATCTCAGAGGAGGAGTAGACTTCACTGTCAACCAGCATATATATTTTTCCTCTGAAGTTTACAGAGTCCTTTGGCTGTATAATTTCTTCAGCATTTATGTAATATTTGTAGTCCTTCAATATCTCGGGAGGCGCTTTTGTCAGTCCCTCTTTTGCAAATTCTTCTATGGGCTTTAGTGATTCAAATCCCGTACCCCGCAAACTTTTTATAAAGGGCTCCGAGAATGTGCCCCCTCTATAAACAAAATACTTGGTCCATTTTATTGGCTTGTTGATCAGCATTGGTACAATATGCTCAGACCAATAATAAGAGCTTCCGCCTCCATTTTGCCTGATATCGATAATCAGTGCATCATAATCCTTAATGCTCTCTAGAAATGGCTTGATGATTTTCATATCGCTTTCAATATTAAGCTTATTTAGCTTCTTAACGCCCAAGTAGGCTACTTTTTTGTAACGCAATAGCTTTGCGTCAATATTATTTAGAGTAATGTACTTTGCGTTGTTATCGTTTGCAGATGTGGTTTTGCCTTGCTCATTCACATTTGCATTCCTTTTGACTGCACTCTCCTTGTTCAACTGCTCCCACCAGGGCATCCATTTTTCCTTCTCAGGTTCGGTAGCCGCTCTTAAAAAGTTGTAATACGGCTTGCCTATTATGCCGGTATGATCGTTGTTCAAATCACTCAGTATCCAATCTAAAGCATCTTTATATTCCTGTTCTGTCATAGCCATATTTATCCTGTTTTTATATATATCCTTGTTGGCTAGCCAGTCAATGCCATTCATCCTTTTGTTTACTTCAAAGAACGGATAGTTCTCCTCCAGTACCTTGTACATATACTCAAAATCCTCTAGTTTTTGTTCCATTGAAAGCTGACTGGGAGATTCCGTCTTCGCTTCAAATGCCTGTATGCTTTTTTGCTGTTGGCAGCCTGAAATAGAAGCCGCAAACACAAAAACCAGCAGTATGAGGTATGCCCTTATACATTTCACCATTTGGTCACCGCCTTAAACAGTTATACCAATATTATGCAGGACTGTGCTAAAATTGTAAATATATGTTAAAGAGTCGCAAAACATTTCTATAACCACCGAACCTTTTTGGGTTTCACTGTGTATATAGGGTACACAGCTGTGCAGGAGGGATAACTATTGGAAAAAGAAATTTCTAGAGAAACGGCAGAAAAGATATTTAATCAGCATTCAGCCTACGTTTACAAGATTGCTTTGTTCCTGACAAAATCAAAGCCAATGGCTGACGACGTGACACAGGAGACATTTCTGCAGATATTTAAAAAATATCACACCTATAATTCAGATAGACCTATAGAGCCTTGGATTTACAAGATTACCCTAAATGTCACGCGCAATCAGCTGCGAAAGCAGAGATGGCTTATATTCACGGATTCAGTGCCTGAATCCGCTTCATTACATAGCATTGAGGGACAGCTGATAAGAAGTGAAGAAGAGCAGCAGCTATGGGGATTGATCCATAAACTGAGTCAAAAGTATAGGGAAGTCATCATACTGCACTACTATGCAGATATGAAATTAAGCGATATCGCCTATACCCTGGATATCCCCCTGGGAACATGCAAATCCAGATTAAACAGTGCTTTGACAAATCTGAAAAAGCAGCTTGCTTGTACAGAAATTGTTATTAAGGAGGATATATATGAAACAAACTGAACAAAATGTAAGAAAAGTATTGCACCAAAATTTAGATAGGTCTTCCTACGACGGAGCCTTTTCAAATATATGGGCATCACACTTGGGCAAAAGCACCTCTCGCATCAGATTTAGAAAAGCTGCATTGATGCCCATGGTGATTGTCCTCACATTGCTCGCTTTATGTACAGTGGGTTATGCGGGCTTATCACGCCTTACCGATAATATAGATCTGCCCTTTGTTGATGACCCGCGAGTTATCGGCAAATGGGAAACTGTGGACTTTGTTGAGAAAACAAAGGACTTTGACCCTGATTCTAAATCCTTCGAAGATGAACTATATCTAACCAACTTAGTATTCCTTCCGTCAGGGAAAATGCTTGATACATATGAAAATGGCAACTTGTTCTACTCCGGCAGCACCTGGACCAAAGACACCATTATCACCCCCGAAGAACAGATTGCAAGCAAATACGAAATTAAAGAAATTAACGGCATCAAGTATATGTTTATGGAATGGAAGAATGGCGATTATACACTAAGATTTATGAAGCCTAACTACTATGTATTAAAGCAAGTAGATACAAATGATTACTCCAATTTTGCACCGACAAAAATAGAGGATCCTATTAATTATGAGTTTGTTGACAATCCGGAAATGGTTGGACTTTGGAAAAGCGTGGATTTCGTGGATAAAATGGATGACTTTGAAATGGGCAAGCGTCAATATGAAGGCAACTTGTATGTAAAAGAACTGAATATCCTACAGGATGGAAAGCTAAGCTTCAAATACATGGATGATACTATTGCAAATACGGAATTAAGCTGGACAGGAGATTTAATCCTTAACCACGGGAATAAGACTGCGGGCAAATGCACCATCAGAGAGATAGAGGGTCAAACCTATATGTTCTTTGAGTGGAAGACCAGTGATTATGTCTACAGAGGCATGAAGCCTAACTACTATGTATTTATGAAGAGTGAATAAAAAAATAAGGACGGGATTTTATCCCGTCCTTTTGTTCCTATAACTTTTCTACCTTCATGCCTGTATCGTGTCCGTTCAAGTCTTGTACTTCAAGACCTGCATCAGTCACTCTCTCTACCTTTTCAGCCAGAGTTTCCTGCATGATGTAGTCCATATGGATTGCTACTGCTGCTGCGATTTCATCATCGCCATTGTAGTATATTGCAATCTTATCCATCATTTCAAAGTTTGCATTCTTTCTCATTTGCTGTACCTTGGAGATGAACTCTCTTGCATAACCCTCGTCAATCAGTTCTTTTGTAAGCGTTGTATCGATGATAATGAAGAGGTTGTTTTCCATGGCTACTGTGAAGCCTTCCTTGGCTGCTATGGTGATCATTACATATTCCTTGTTGATTTCCCATGGTTCTCCGTCAAGGTCTATAGTAACAGTCTCGCCGGCCTCCAGCTTAGGCGCATATACTGCAGCATCCAGCTTCGCAAGAGCCGGTGCCATCAGCTTCATCTTAGCACCCAGTACAGGTCCTGCAGTCTTGAAGTTTGGCTTCAATGTGAAGTTCATGTAGTCGTTCAAATTCTTCGCAAACACTACATCCTTCACGTTCAGCTCTTCCTGGATCAATGGTATCAAGTAAGAGATCAGTTCCTCATACTTGCCGTCGATCAATACCTTTTGGATTGGCTGACGAACCTTTATTCTTACTTGCTCTCTTGCACCTCTACCCAAGCCAACCAGGTCTCTTACAAGGTCCATTCTCTCTTCAAGAGCCTTGTCTATCAACTCAGTGTTCAACTCAGGGTATAGTGCCAAGTGAACTGACGTTTCTCCTGTAAGGTTTCTGTAGATTTCCTCAGACATATATGGTGCAAATGGTGCAATCATCTTGCATATGCCTATCAAGATCTCCATTGTGGTATTGTAAACAGCCTTCTTATCCTCTGTCAGCTCAGTTTCCCAGAAACGTCTTCTGGAACGTCTGATGTACCAGTTGGATAAGTCTTCGCTTACGAAGTACTGTATCTTTCTTACAGCCTTTGTCAGGTCAAATATCTTAAGCTCTGCTTCCACTTCTTCCAGCAGACTGTTGAACTTGCTTAGAACCCATCTATCCAACTCAGGTCTGTCTTTGTATTCAACAAAGAATTCCTTCGGATCGATATTATCTGTGTTTGCGTATAAGGCAAAGAAGGTGTAAACATTCTTCAGTGTACCGAAGAATCTGCTCATGACTTCCTTCAAGCCTTCTTCATCAAACTTGGTTGTAGTCCAAGCCGGTGAAACATATAGCATATACCATCTCAAAGCGTCTGCGCCGTACTTATCCATCATTTCAAACGGATTTACCACGTTGCCCAAGGACTTTGACATCTTCTTGCCTTCTTTATCTACCAGGTGGCCGTTAACCAGAACCTTCTTGTATGGGGACTTGCCCATTACAAAGGTGGAGATTGCAAGCAAGGAGTAGAACCAGCCTCTTGTTTGGTCTATCCCTTCGCAGATATAGTCCGCTGGAAACAGTTGATCAAACTTATCGGCATTTTCAAATGGCCAATGGTGCTGAGCAAAAGGCATGGAACCGCTGTCAAACCAGCAGTCGATCACGTCTGTTACCCTAGTCATTGTATCATTGCACTTTGAGCACTTGATATGAACTTCATCAATATAAGGTCTGTGCAGTTCTATGGTCTCATCTATATTTTCTATAGCTCTTTCAACCAATTCTTTTCTGGAGCCTATGGACTCAAAATGTCCGCAGGAGCATCTCCATATATTCAATGGAGTTCCCCAGTATCTGCTTCTGGATATCGCCCAGTCGTTGAGGTTCTCCAGCCAGTTGCCGAAACGCTTCTCTCCTACATAGTCCGGATACCACTCAATGGTGTTGTTGTTGGCAATCAATTGATCCTTCAGCTTTGTCATTTCTATATACCAGCTAGGTCTAGCATAGTATAACAGCGGAGTCTTACATCTCCAGCAGTGCGGATAGTTGTGATCCACTTTTTCCTTCTTGAATAGCTTGCCTTCTTGAGCCAGCCACTTTATGATGTCAAGATCGGCATCCATTACAAACTGACCTTCCCAAGGAGTCGTAGTGAACTTTCCTTCTCCGTTTACCGGCTGCAGTACAGGAAGATTGTATCTTCTGCCCGTTTGATAGTCGTCTTCACCAAAGGCAGGTGCAGTATGAACGATACCTGTACCATCTTCTGTTGTAACATAGTCTGCCACTGTTACGAAGAAGGCCTTCTTGTCTGTGTTTACAAAAGGCATCAGCTGCTCATATTCCATGAACTCCAAGTCCTTGCCTGTCATTTCTTCGAGGACTTCAAACTCTTCGCCCAACAATCTTTTAGCAAGATTCTTCTCTATATAGTAAACCTCTTCATTTTGCTTCACCTTCAGATAGGTTTCCTTTGGGTTTACTGTCAATGCAACGTTGGAAGCCAGTGTCCAAGGAGTAGTAGTCCAAACCAGGAAATACTCGTTGGCATCTTTCTTTTTAAACTTTACATAAACAGTATTTGTCTTTATTTCCTTATAGCCTTGTGCAACCTCGTGGGAAGCCAAGCCTGTTCCGCAGCGCGGGCAGTACGGAAGGATTTTGTGACCTTCATAGATCAAGCCTTCCTTATTGAATTTATCTAATATATGCCACTCTGTCTCGATGTAATCATTGTGGAAGGTTACATAAGGATTATCTAGGTCTATCAGATAACCCATTTGCTCTGTCATGTTACGCCATAGTCCAACGTACTTGAATACAGAGTCACGGCACTTCTCATTGAATTCCTTTATGCCGTACTTCTCGATATCCTGTTTGCCGGATATCTGAAGCTCCTTCTCCACTTCGATTTCAACTGGCAGTCCGTGTGTGTCCCAGCCTGCTTTTCTCTTTACTTGATAGCCCTTCATGGTCATATAACGGCATACTGAATCCTTAAGTGTTCTTGATATAACGTGGTGTATGCCCGGCTTTCCATTTGCTGTTGGAGGACCTTCATAGAATATGAAGGATTCAGCTCCTTCTCTGACTTCGATGCTCTTCTTCAGCAAATCTATTCCGTCCCAGTATTCGGATACTGACTTTTCTCTATCTGCGACCTGTTGGTCGGACAAGAATTTAAACTTTTCCATATGAATCATCCTTTCCTCAAGTTATTTTGCTTAATAAAAAATAAAGTCCCTGACTAAAAGTCAGGGACGATTGAACGCGGTACCACCCAAATTACCACAGCCATACCTTTGCACGAAGCTAAGCAGACTCTGGTCACTTAAACATATAACGCATGTCTGCGTGACACCTTACTTATTTCAGGCATCAGACTCCAAGGTGATTTTCACTATTAGATTCGCGATAATCTTTCACCAGCCGATTAACTCTCTACAGCATCCTCTATAGTTACTGTCCTTTTCACAGTCGTTTACATATATTATGATTGCTAATTATAGCACAAATATACAATTTGTCAAGTTGATTACTTTAATATTGCATAGCTTCTATCAACTGTTATCACGGGATTATACTCCGGATGCTTCTGCTTTATTGCCTCTGAAACTTCCTTGGCAATTTTCTTCTCATCCTTTTCCGCCACCTCATGAGGTACAACCATGTCAAAAATCACATTGCAGTGGCTGTCATCTCCTACAATCCTAAAATCATGAATAGACAGCTCCATGCCAAATTCCATCAGCACACCTACAATTTGCTGCTGCACCTTCTGGACTACTTCGTCATCCACATTGATGGGATCCATGTGCATAACCAGGTGGATGCCAAGCTCTCCTGATATCTCCTGCTCTGCCTTATCTATCAGTTCATGGGCAGACATCACATCCATGCTGGCTGGTATTTCTGCATGGAGGGATACTACACCTCGGTTAGGGCCATAGTTATGGACTATAATATCGTGCACCCCTAAAATCCCTTCATAAGATAGTGTTTTTGAGATGATCTTATTTACAAACTCTGGTTCCGGTGCATCGCCTAGCAGCGGATTCAAAGTTTCCTTTGTCAAATTGAAGCCTGAATACATAATAAACAGTGCAACAGCAATGCCGATATAACCATCTATAGGATAAGGAATCCAAATAGACAATACCAAGGACAACAGCACCACCGAAGTTGTGATCACATCGCTGAGGCTGTCCATAGCCGATGCCTCCATAGCCTTGCTGCCGATTGTCCTGCCGATTTTTCTATTGAAGAAGCTCAGCCATACCTTGACAATGATAGAAAAGCTTAATAGGGCAAAGGTAACCATGTCAAAAGTAACGGGTTCCGGATTCATCACCCTTTCAATAGAGCTTTTGATAAATTCAAAGCCTACCAGTATTACAAGAAACGATACGATCATTGCCGATATATATTCAATTCTGCCATGTCCAAAAGGGTGTTCCCTGTCAGCAGGCTTGTTTGTCACTTTAAAACCCACCAATGTAATTACAGAAGAGGCTGCATCAGACAAATTATTGATGGCATCCGCCATAACCGCAATACTATTTATAAGGAGACCAACAGACAGCTTTCCTGCGAAAAGCAATATATTGGCGATAATGCCTACAAATCCGCCCAGATAGCCGTATGCCTGTCTAACATCCCTGTCCCCTATTTTTTCATGGTTTTTAACAAACCTCTTAATCAAGAAATTAGTCATTCCTTTTCACCTCATAAATTAGAGCTTACAACATATTGTAACACAAAAGCCTTAAATGTATAATCTTAAAACAAACAAAAGACCTTGCAAATTTTGCAAGGCCGCAGTTTCTATGCATGTACTCTGTCATGTTCCTTCAATGCGCTGGTCAAGAGGAAGACACCTGTCAAAAGGTGCATAATCATACCCACAAAGGGAATCCATGCAAGGCAAGAGGTTACAATACCTAGCGTACTAGGTGCCTTATCGATATTCTCCTGATTGCAGTATACAAGAGTAATGATATGCAGTATCATCATGACCATCAGCGGAAGGTACAGAAAGCTAACTACAACCATTCCTCCAACAAAGGGTATGCCCAAGAAGGTTTCCATAATCCCCGTAACCACCTTGAGTATTTTGCCAGAGCTCATAATTATCCCCCTTAAAATTTATATAATTAGCGGCTTATGTATCTAAATATATATGCATCCATCTCCTAATCTATTCCAGGTTCTTTACATAATATATCGCCAACTGTGTTCTGTCTCTTAAATCAAACTTTTCCAGCAGCAGCGTCACATAATTACGCACTGTTCCTTCACTCAAATACAGCCTTTCCGCAATTTCCTTGTTTGACAGGCCTTCTCCTACAAGCCTCAGCACGTCCATTTCCCTATCTGTAATATCCGGCTGATTCAGCTTCTTCTTATTACCCTCTCTAAGCATGGAAGTAAGACTTTGAGCAACTTCCTGTTCCAACACGATGGTGCCCTTGTGAACTGCTCTAAGGCTCTCCATGATGCTGTCCGAAGTCTGGTTTTTCAATATGTAGCCTGATGCACCGTTTTTGATAGCCTCCTTGATATATTCATCGTCCTTGAAGGTTGTAAGTATGATTACTTTGATGTTGGCAAACTGCGATTTGATCAGCTTGGTGCCCAATACACCATCCATCACCGGCATCCTGATATCCATAATCACAATATCCGGCTGGCTGTGCTTGCAAAGCTCCAATGCCTCTTGAGCATTGGCCGCCGTGCCCACCACCTCCATATCCTCTTCCAGCCCGATAAGAATCTTCAAGCTGTCCCTTATCAAAGCGTCGTCGTCAACAATTAAAACCTTCATACACTTACCTCCGAAAAATTTTTGAATGGTATTACACATACAATAAGAAAGCCATCCTCTGCACTAATCGCTATGGTGCCCCCCATATCACGCACACGTTCCTTCATACCGCTTATGCCAAGGCCTTCCTTGTAAGCGCTGCCTCCAGTGCCGTTATCCTTTATATATAGTCTGACAAACTTTTCGTTAACCTCAATCTTTATCTCGACCTTTGTAGCTTTAGAATATCTGCTTATATTGGTCAGCGCTTCCTTTATATTATATTGAAGCAGCTGCATTATATTAGCAGGCAGCAGCCCTATATCCCCTAAAGTGCTGAAAGAAATCGGACAGTAGCTGAAATTGTTCAAAATATCTTCTAAATACTCCACACCCAGCTTTTCGGCCGGCTTGATGTTATGAACGGTATCACGCATTGTTGCAAGCGTGGACGATAAAGCTGCTATAGATTTTTCCAACAGGTCCGAAGCCTTATCCGCATCCCTGCGTAAAAGCTTGCCGGAGGCCTGCAGCTGCATCAGAATGCCCGCAATACTGTGCCCCACATTGTCATGTATCTGCCTGGCGATTCTATTCCGTTCTTTGACCTCAGCCAAATGAGCAGCTTCTTCTGCAGCGTTCAGCAGTCTTGCTTTGGTCTGCTCAAGCTGATAGGAATATTCTCTTTGCTTGTCAAAGCTGTTTCTATACAGCTCTTCTTTTGTTTGTAAAACACCCTTCATATAAGCGAAGATGCAGCACAAGCCAATTATAAAACAAAAATCTATCAATGCCTGCTGCTGGAGCAAGTATATGCCTGCAGCCAATATAGGAATCAATCCCAAATAATACTTGCTGCTTATCAGGTCATATACCATCAGTCCATATAGAAAAGAAAATGCAGTATTAATTGTTATGCCATAATATATGATAAGTCCCTCAAGGATGAACATAATTGCATTGCTTCCAAATTTCTCTCTGAAAATGCATGAAGCCGCCGCCGCCAATAGCAAAGCGACCTCCATGTATTCAACATTGGCAGCAAGTATAAGCTTCAATATGATATATATAAAAAATACAAGTTTTAAAATATAATTCATAAAAACACTCCATCATTTATTACATATTTACCTAATAATACCACATCGGAGATTTCGATGTAATAGTAGAAAAGACGCTGAAAACAGCGTCCCTAATTTTAGCTTTTCATCATTATTCTTTTATTTGATCCAACTATAAAAAACACCAGCGCAAACAGCAGCAGTATCGCTATTTCGGAGCCTATAGCGTAGAGCGAGCCTCCATATAACAGTTTCTCGCTGGCCTTAAGCACCCAGGTAACCGGTGTAAAACTGGATAGATGCTGCAAAACCTCAGGCATAACCTCCCTCGGCCAGAAACAGCCTCCCAGCATGCACACTGGTATGACAATCAAGTAGGACATGGCATTGTTTTGCCTTAAATCCTTGGTC
>Ga0196972_1000425_pt1 | contig 22740 bp, 16 predicted proteins | sample S1v_2013CmetaG_FD_148618 | JGI IMG/M metagenome (GOLD analysis project Ga0196972, IMG submission 148618) | Soil microbial communities from Anza Borrego desert, Southern California, United States - S1+v_20-13C | ecosystem: Environmental > Terrestrial > Soil > Desert | place: USA: California...
CGGAAGGGGTGGGCGTCGTGCGCGCCATCGATGCGCGCAACAATCGCATCACGATCGCGCACGAGCCCATTCCGGCGCTTGGCTGGCCGTCCATGGTGATGGCCTTTCAGGTGCACTCGGCCGACCTCTTGACCGGCATCGCCGTGGGCAATCGCGTCAACTTCACATTGGTCAATCACAACGGCCAACCGATGGTGTCGGCGCTGCAAGCGCAGCGCTGACAACAGGCGCGCGGAGGGGCAGGAGTGGAACGTCTCGTATTCTGGCTACGGCGCGTAGGCCTACCGGCGCTTTTGTTTGCGCTCCTGGCGGTGAGCCCTGTCGTCGCGCACCAGCACGAGCCGCACACGCCGCAACAACAACAGACCGAGACAGCGCCGGCCCCCGCGCCCGGCGACGAGCCGGTTATGACGATGCCGTGGCCGACCGAACCGGTCATGACCGAGCACGATGAACGACCAACAACGTTTTCCGGCCGCTTGCTGCGTTGGCTGGGCGGCTGGCACTCCGCCGCCGTGCACTTTCCCATCGCGCTTTTGCTGACGGTGGCGTTTCTCGAATTGATGGCTACCGTGCGCCGCAAGCCTATCTACACGGCAAGCAACAAGCTCTTGCTTGGGATCGCCGTCATTGGCGCCTTTGTCGCCGCGCCCCTTGGCTGGATCAATGCAGGTTTGCCGGCGGCTGACGATGCGAGCGCCCTTGTCCTGCACCGCTGGATCGGCACGGCGCTGCCATTCCTCATGCTGTTTGTGTGGTGGCTGAAGCCCAATGCGGAAGCCGCCGCCGCGGGCCGTAATGGTCCTCTTTACGCAATTGCGCTTAGCGTCGTCGCCGCGGCGATTCTGGCGCAGGCTTATCTCGGCGCCGAAGTGACCCACGGCGCAGGGCACATGGCGTTCTAAATCGGGGCGGGAGACGCGATGTTTTCGCGACGCAGATTATTGCACGGCGCAGGCTTGGCTGGAGCGGGGCTCGTGGCCGCGCGCGCCTTTCCGGCATGGGCGCAAACCCACGCGCATGGGCTTCGATCCACATTGCCCACGCTGAGCGGCGAAGACATCGCGCTCACCGTCGCGCGCCTGCACTTGAATGTCGAAGGCCGTGCGGGGCACGCGGTCGGCATCAACGGCACAGTGCCCGGTCCGCTCATTCGCTTGCGCGAAGGTCAGAACGTGCGCTTGCGGGTCGATAATCAGCTTGACGAAGAGACATCGATCCACTGGCACGGGCTCATCCTGCCGTTCCAAATGGACGGCGTGCCGGGCGTCAGCTTTCCCGGCATTCGCGCGGGCCAGAGCTTCACCTACGAATTCCCGGTCCGTCAGTACGGGACCTATTGGTATCACAGCCATTCGGGCCTGCAGGAGCAGGAAGGCCATTACGGGCCCATCGTCATCGATCCCGCCGGCGCCGATCCAATCGCCTACGATCGCGAGCACGTCATCGTGCTCTCCGATTATAGCTTCCTGCATCCGCACACGATCTTCGCGCGCCTCAAGCAGGAGCCGGGCCATTTTAACATGCAGCGCGAGACGATTGTCGGGGCGCTCACAGGCCGCGATCCCCCGCTCTCCGACCAGATGGAGTGGGCCCAGATGCGGATGGACCCGACCGACATCTCCGATGTCACCGGATCGACCTATACATTCCTGATCAACGGCCATGGACCTACGGACAATTGGACAGGGCTCTTCCAACCGGGCGAACGGGTGCGGCTTCGTTTCGTCAACGCCGCCGCCATGACCATTTTCAACGTGCGCATTCCGGGGCTGCCGCTCACGATTGTGCAAGCCGACGGGCAGAACGTGAAGCCGGTCGCGGTCGATGAGTTTCAGATCTCGGTCGCCGAGACCTATGACGTCATCGTCGAGCCGCGCGAGGACCGCGCCTTCACGCTTGTCGCAGAAGCCGTCGACCGTTCAGGCATGGGCCGCGCGACGCTGGCGCCGCGGCCAGGCATGAGCGCGGAAATTCCGCCCCTTCGCGCGCGTCCGCGCTCCACCATGCGCGATATGGGCATGGACATGTCGAGCATGACCATGGCTTGGCCCGGGACGGAGGGCGCGGCCAATGCGGGCGGCATGGACCACGGCGACATGTCGATGCGCGACGGCGCCAACGCGCCGCAAGTGCGGATGGGCCCCGGCGTGCAATCGATCGCGCCGATGCCGGTCGACCGTCTCGGCGACCGCGGGCAGGGGCTCGAGGAGGTCGAACACCGGGTGCTCGTCTACACCGATCTCGAAGCGCTTGAAGCCAATCCGGACACACGCACGCCTTCGCGCTCGCTCGAACTTCATCTGACCGGCAACATGGAACGCTTCATGTGGTCGTTCGACGGTGAGCGCTTCAGTGAAGTGACCGAGCCCATTCCGTTCCGGCGCGACGAGCGCGTGCGCGTTACGCTCGTGAACGATTCCATGATGGCGCACCCGATCCACCTGCACGGGCACTTCTTCGAGCTGCTGACAGGACCCGATGGAAAACGCCCGCGCAAGCACACGGTCAACGTGTTGCCCGGCGGCAAGGTGACGTTCGATCTAACCGCCGATGCGCCCGGCGACTGGGCGTTTCACTGCCATCTTCTCTATCACATGCACGCCGGCATGTTTCGCGTCGTTACGGTGCGCCCGCTCGACGAGACGCGCTCGTGAGGTGGCGTGTTCTCTTCGCATTCGCCGCGCCGCTGGTGATGGCGACGCCAGTGCTCGCGCAAACCGATCCGCCAGCCATGCAGATGCCGTGGCCGACGGCGCCGCCGCAGACCCAACCTCCCGCCGAGTCTGGCGACGAGGATGACGCGGACCACTCGCATATGGACCACGGCGCCATGGATCACGCGCAGATGGGCCATGGCGCTGGTGCGGACAGTTCCGAGGTGGGCAACGAGCCTGCCCCAGAAGCGCCGGCCGACCATGCGGCTGAACGCTTCTACAGCGCCGATGAAATGGAGGCGGCGCGCGCCCAGCTTCGGCGCGAGCATGGCGGCGCGATCGTCTCGACCGTAATGGTCGATCTTGCCGAGCTGCACTTCAGCGATGACGAGACCTCGTTTCACTGGGAAGGCGAGGGCTGGATCGGCGGCGACATCAACCGCTTCGTCTTCAAGACCGAGGGCGAAGCCAACGAGGACGATGTCGAGAGCGCCGAGGTGCAGGCGCTCTATTCGCGTGCGATAGGACCGTATTTCGATTTGCAGGCAGGCGTGCGCTACGACATCGAGCCCCGTCCAAGCCGGGTCTACGCCGTGCTGGGCTTCGAAGGCGTCGCGCCATATTGGTTCGAAACCACGGGCGCTCTTTTCGTGTCCGACGAAGGCGAGCTGAGCGCGCGCTTCGAGAGCTCTTATGATGCGCGCCTCACGCAGCGCTGGATTCTGCAGCCTCGCGTGGAGATCAATCTCTCCGCCGACGACATTCCAGAACTTGGCGTTGGAGCTGGATTCACGGAGGCCGGACTCGGCTTACGCCTGCGCTATGACATTACCCGCACGTTCTCGCCCTATGTTGGCGTCAGCTATGAGACGAGCTTGGGCGACACCGCCGACTATGCGACCGCCGACAGCGAGGATGTCGCCGCGACGCAGGTTGTCGTTGGCGTAAGGACCCGGTTCTAGCTCGCTTGCTCCCGGATCGGCGAGGACGACCAATGGATGTGGCGGGGCCAGAGCGCCACCATGGACGGCCCAGGCGGCTCGATTTTTCTAGGCGTGATCGTCTTGGCTTTCGGTTTGGTCCACGCCACCGGCATGAGCGCCATCAACCTAGTTGATGCATTTCGAGCAGCCGTCGGCGGTTCCACCCACCCGCCCGCGCTTCGCGCATGTGATCCTGGTAAGTGTTGGAGATCTTGTTGCGCGCCGGTTTGGGCGCGTCGGCGCTATCGCCGCCGACCGGGCTGTCGTGAACCGAGCCCCAAGGTGTCTCGGCCCTCTCGGGCTTCCATCCCTCGCGCAAGACCCGCCCTCCCGCCCCAACAGGGAAACGAAGCTGAGCGCCTTGCCGGCGGCGCAAATCCTGCTCCGAACTCGACGATGAAGCGATTGCGTCGTCATCGGTTCGTTCTTCTTGGCGCGGGTTGTGCCGTCGCGGCGCTGGCGCTTGCGTCGGTGCTCCACCAGGACCTCATTCTCTTTAACCACAGCCCCTCGATCCCCGTTGGGTTCTACGTCCGGACCGAGGGGCCGATTGAGGCGGGCGCGCTGGCAACGGTCAGAGCCTTGAACGTCGCGCCGGATGAGGCGCGGCGGCGCTCATATGCGGACGTAGGCGATCGCTTCATCAAGCGTGTGGCGGCGGTCGCCGGCCAGACAGTCTGCGGCGACGGTGAGAGCATCAGTGTCGATGGGCGTGTTGCAGCATCCGTTTATCAAAGCCGCGAGCGAACAACGCCGCGCGGATGGGTTGGCTGCCGTACATTGGGCCCTGATGAAGTTCTCCTTTTAGGCGATAGCGCTGACAGCTTTGACGGCCGTTACTGGGGGCCGATCAGCACACGATTAATCGAAGGCGTCTGGCGTCCGCTCTAGGAGTTTTCCAACGAAGGGAATCGCGGCGACACGCGCGGCAACGTTTGGATCGTGCTGGTGTTTGAGTGCGAACCGAAATGCGAAGACGCGAAGTGTAAGGGGATGCGGTGGAGAGCAAGATTAAGAGCGCCGCAGGTTTTCTTCTGAGACTTGTGAATCCTGGCTTTTTCGTGCGGCACGCTTGATCATCGCGCGGTGAAAGCGGCGGCATCGCTGCAAATTCAACGGCGCGTGACGCGGCAATGGCCAAAGCATCACTGTCCGAGCGATTGAAAACGTCGGCGCTCGTGCGGCCCAACGAGGTGGACGCGCTCGCCGCTGTGCACGACATGGCGGTCTTTCGAGATGAGGATGGTCTCGTCGGCAAAGTTTATAAGACGCGTGGTGTGAGTGGCCGTGCGCGCAGCGGCGCACTTGGCGGACAATTATCCAAACTGCTTTCCGGCCGCCGGCCTGGCGGGCGCTTTCGCGCGGGCGGAGCAAATGCGGCATTCGCGCAAGACAAACGCCAGCGCGTCGTGGTCACCGTGTTCTATCAAGGCCATGGCGGAAGCGGCGGAGGCAAGCTGATCGCGCACGCCAAGTATCTGGAACGCGACGGAGCGGGTCCGGAGGGGGAGCCAGGGCAGTTTTACGATCGCGAACATGACCGCGCGGAGCCTGAGCTACGGCTTGCGGAATGGGCGGCTGAGGACAAGCGCCACATGCGGCTCATGCTTGCGCCGGAGAGCGGCGCCCGCATAGAGGACCTCAAAGACTTCACGCGCGCGACCATGGCGCAAATGGAGCGCGACCTCGGCGCGCCCTTGGACTGGGTGGCGGTCGATCACCACAACACCGACAATCCCCATGTGCATGTGATCCTGCGCGGGCGCAGGCGTGATGGACCGGACCTAATCATCCCTCGGGAGTACGCCACGCGGGGGCTCAGGCACGCCGCGCGCGACGTGGCTACGCAGATGCTCGGAGACCGCGGCCGCGATGACGAGCGTCTGGCCTTGGACCGCGAGACGCGCGCCGAGCGCTTGACGCGGCTAGATCAGCTGCTGGCCGCGGAACTGAACCCGGGCAAGACGCATCGCATTCAGTCGATCGGGCGAACACTGGAGCCGACGCTTCGGGCGGCCCTTAGAAACCGCGTTCGTGAACTGACGCGCATGGGACTTGGCCGCGAGGAAAAGCGCGACCGCTTCCGGTTCGATCGTGACTGGCAGACCAGGCTCGATGAGATCGGGAAGGGTATAGACCTTCGCCGCCGTCTCGGGCGCGAACTCGAACCCGGTCAAGGACGGCTAAAACTTTATGAGCCTGCAATGGGGCGTGTGTCAGGACCTGTCGTGGAGGCCGGCAAACGGGGAGAGGGAGGCAAAGGCTATGTGATTGTGCTGGACGGCATGAAGCGTCCGGTGCTCGCCAATGTACGTGAGCGCGACGCGGCTGGGCTCCAGCCTGGCGCGCTCGTCGCCATCGAGCCGAAAAGCCATGAGGGCCCAGGCACGCGGGTAAAGATCGACCGGCTCTCGGAAACGCCGATCGCCACGCAGATCGAGGCTCCCGCGGAAACCGAACTTGATCGGGAGATCGTCCGTCAGCTCGCCGGTGAGCAGCCGCGGTTGCCAAATACGCGGGAAGTCCGCAACGCGATCACCGAGCGGATCGGTTGGCATCAGCGGCAGGGGAACGGAGGTCGCGATCTAACCGGCCGGTTCGATTTCAAACAAGGTGCATTGGACCAGCTTCGCGCTTCCGAACTCACGCGTGCTGAAGACGCATTGAAGCGAACGACTGGGAAACGCGCGATCAACGTCGCGGATGGTCTGGAACGTGAATGGCGCGTGCGCGGGTTCGTTCAGCTTCATCAGGGGAGGTTCGCGGCGCTTGAGCGCAACGATGCGGTCGCCTTATTGCGCGTCACGCGGTCGCTCTCGCTAAAGCAAGGCAAGGCGTATTCGCTGTCTGTCACAAACGGGAAGGTCAGAGCCACGCCATCTCTTGGCTTGGATCGCTGAATTCAACATTCTTCTGAGACGCGAATTCGGGGAACTCGGGCCTGCAACAGCGGGCAACAGTGTCCAACATCGACGCGGACACGAGCGGCAACGCCATCAGCTTCCGAGCCATGCGAGATAGACTGGCGCGTTAGCCCGCGTGGCGCTTTGCAACTGCCGTGGTCGTGCACGCCGCGAACAATCTTCTCAACCCAGCGACTAAACAGCTTCGCCAACGCAAGGATCACGAGCATCATGGCGCACCAAGTCGCGGTTGATAGTCATGAAGCTCCCCCGCAAAGCTGCGCGTCACGCCTCGGCCGATCAGCTCTCGTTTCTGTTCACGGAAGCAGCGTCGATTGCGCAGCCACTCGTCAAGGAAGTGCGGCAGCGTGATCGTCCAGCCCGCGCGCACCCGGCGCCTGTCAGAGAACGTCCGAAGCCCGCGAGAAAGCTCATCCGGGAAGTCACGTCGGTTGTCGGTCAGGAAGATCGGCGGCTGACCGTGGACGAGGCCGCACATGTGCTTTGCGTAAGTGTCAAAACGCTGGAAGCATGGCGGCGCCTCGGGAAGGGGCCTGCATTCGTGAAACTCGGGCGCTCAGTGCGTTACACAATGCGCGCTCTCGATCAATTCACGCGCGAACGCACGGTTCGCAACTCCGCAGAGGGCCGTTTGCTCGATGCGCGACGCTGATCGGGGCTTCCCTATGGCGCCCTATCACGCACTTTTTGCAGTTACCCACAGAAATGAGAGCGGAACGGGACGCGGAAAATCGCGCGCGCGTAAAGCGCTGATTTTATGCGGCAAAAGCGCAGGTTTTCTCACTGACGTTATCGGAGGATTTCGACCGCCGCTCGGATTCACGCGCCTTTTTGTCATGTTTCGCAATAGGTTGCCCGCTCTCGCACGCTTTCGGGGTTTGGGATGCCAACGAGATAATCGCGAGCGAGATTTTTCTTATCGAAAGCGCGTAATGCGGGCTTTTCGACTTCTCCAGGCGACGCGCTACTGATGCCAAGCGGCCGCTGTGACTCTTCATTCGAGCCGCTGACAAGGTTGTATCGGATAGTCTGAGATGTGGCCCATTGCTGTCGTCGGCGCTTGCACGCCGACCGTCCGCTTAATGCCCGAATGCAGTCATTGCCTCCGCGACTGGAAATCGAGGCGCACCCGTGCGTCGTGTCGTGATGAACTATTCTATGCAGCCAGAGTAGCCTCTCGCTGATAGTCGAAGATAGCGGATGCTTACTACGGTCTTCCCCAACGGCTAGCGCCAAACACGCACAGTCCGAGGCGTCAACCGGATGTTGTCGCGAGGCGAGAATTTGGCGGCTTCTTCGGCGGGGATGCGCACGTCGATGGCGCCGTCACCGTCGATGGCGCAGTCGAGTCGCGCGTCGGGACCGGCGAGGATGACGTTGCGCACGTGTGCGGCGAGACCAGGACCAGAGCCGCTGACGACGTTAAAAGCGTCTGGACGCGCATAGGCGAAGGCGTGGCCGTCGCCGGGATTAGCGCCGAGAATGGGCGCCGGCGCGCCGCCGATGATGGCGACGCCGCCTTGCACTGTGCATGGCAGGCGCACGCTGTCGCCGAGAAACTCGAACACAAAGGCGCTGTCGGGCTCGTGATAGAGTTCTTCCGGGGTGCCGACTTGCTCCAGCGCGCCATCGCGCAGCAGCGCAATGCGGTCTGCGAGGTCGAGCGCTTCTTCCTGATCATGTGTGACGAAGATGGTGGTGAGCCCTGTACGCTCGTGCAGATCGCGCAGCCAGCGGCGCAGCTCGCGGCGCACCTTGGCGTCGAGCGCGCCGAACGGTTCGTCGAGCAGAAGAATGCGCGGTTCGATGGCGAGCGCGCGCGCAAGCGCGACGCGCTGACGCTGGCCGCCGGAGAGCTGGCTCGGATAGCGATTCTCCAGCCCGCCGAGCTGCACCAGATTCAAGAGTTCGGACACGCGCTCGCGCGTTTCACGGCGTGACGGGCGCTCGCTGCGCGGTTTGGCGTTGATGCCGAAAGCGACATTCTGCGCCGCCGTCATGTGACGGAAGAGGGCGTAGTGCTGGAAGACGAAGCCGATGCGCCGCTGCCGTACGGGCTGCGCCAGCAGGTCTTCGTTCTGGAAGCGCACGGCGCCAGCATCCGGCGTTTCGAGGCCGGCGATGATGCGCAGCAGCGTGGTCTTGCCCGAGCCTGAGGGGCCGAGCAGCGCCAGGAACTCGCCGTCTTCCGCGAACAGCGAGACCTTCTTCAGCACCGGCGTTCGGCCGAAGCTTTTGTTGATGTTGGCGATCTCGAGCGGCATCGAAAATCCTAACGCGAGCGCTGCGCGGCAAGCTGGTGCGCAAAACGCGCTTCCAGCACTGTCTTCACCGCAAGCGTGATGAGTGCGAAGAGAGCGAGTAAGGAGGCCACCGCAAAGGCGGCTACGAACGAGTATTCGTTGTAGAGAATTTCGACATGCAGCGGCATGGTCGCCGTCTCACCCCGGATGTGGCCGGAGACGACGGCGACAGCGCCGAATTCGCCCATGGCGCGGGCGGTGCATAAGAGAACGCCGTACATCAGCGCCCATTTGATGTTCGGCAGCGTCACCAAGAAGAACGTGCGCCAGCCGCTGGCGCCCAGCGTCGCGGCGGCCGCTTCCTCATCGCTGCCTTGCGCCTGCATCAGCGGAATGAGTTCGCGCGCGACGAAGGGCAGCGTCACCAGGACGGTGGCAAGCACGATCCCGGTGACCGAGAATATGACTTGGATGCCGAGATCTTCCAGTGCAGGTCCGAACCAGCCGCGTGCGCCGTAAAGCAGCACGAAGACGAGGCCCGAAATCACCGGGGAGATCGAGAACGGCAGATCGATCAGCGTCAGCAGCGTGCTGCGGCCCCAGAACTGGAACTTGGTGATGGCCCACGCCGCGGCGAGGCCGAACACCGTGTTGAGCGGCACGGCGATCGCCGCCACCAGCAGTGTCAGCCGGATCGCCGCCTGTGCATCGGGCTCGCGCAGCGCTGTGAAGTACTCGGGGAGCCCGCGCCGCAGCGCTTCAGCGAACACGGTGATCAGCGGCAGCAGCAGCACGAGCATGAAATAGATGAGCGCCATCACGATCAGCGCGCCGGCGAGCAGGGGCGGATCGCGGCGCGATTGAGAGCGCGGCGCGTCCATCACCGGCCCCGCTTGGCGATGTGCGATTGGATCGCGTTCAGCACCAGCAGCAGCAGGAACGAGATCGCCAGCATGACGAGGCCGACGGCCGCGGCGCCGGCATAGTCGAATTCTTCAAGCCGGATGACGATCAGCAGCGGCGCAATTTCCGAAACCATCGGAATATTGCCGGCGATGAAGATGACCGAGCCGTACTCGCCGACGGCGCGCGCAAACGCGAGCGAAAAGCCCGCGAGCATGGCCGGCGCAATCGCAGGGAAAATCACTTTGCGAATGGTCTCAAGGCGCGAGGCGCCCAGCGTGGCCGCGGCTTCTTCCGCTTCGGCCTCGAAATCTTCCAGCACCGGTTGGATCGAGCGCACCACGAACGGAAAGCCGACGAAGATGAGCGCGATCATGACGCCGAGTGGCGTGTAGGCGATGCGGATATCGTGCGGCTCGAACAGCGTGCCGATCAAGCCGTTGGGCGCATAGATCGCCGCGAGCGAAATGCCGGCGACGGCGGTGGGCAGTGCAAACGGCAGATCGATGAAGGCATCGAGCAGCCGTCGGCCCGGAAAATCGTAGCGCACCAGCACCCAGGCGACGATCGTGCCGAACACCGCGTTGATGCAAGCGGCGGCGAACGCTGCCCCGAAGCTCAAGCGCAGCGCGGCAAGCGTGCGCGGGTTCGTCAGCACATCGCGCACATGGTCGACGCCAAGCTCCCACGGACGCAGCGCCAGCGCCGTCAGCGGCAGCAGCACGAAGAAGCCGAGATAGAGAAGGGTGAAGCCGAGCGCTGGCCCCAAGCCGGGCAGGGCGCTCGGCTCCACGAGCCGCCATGGACGAGTGGTGGCGGTCATTCTCGTCGTGTACCCGCCGTGATCTGGTCGAACACGGCGCCGTCGGCGAAGTGCGTGCTGTGCACGTTGGCCCAGCTGCCGAACGTCTCATCGACGGTGATCAGCGGAATGGCGCGGAAGCGATCGGCGTGGCGCGCGAGCACTTGCGGGTCGCTCGGACGGAAGAAGTGCCGCGCGGCCAGCGCCTGCGCTTCGGGCGTATAGAGGAAGTTCAAGTACGCTTCCGCCGCCGCACGCGTGCCGCGCGCATCGACGTTCTGATCGACCAGCGCAACGGAAGGCTCGGCCAGAATGCTGATGGACGGTACGACCATTTCGAACTGACCTTGCCCGAACTCCTGCAGCGCCAGGAACGCTTCGTTTTCCCACGTGATCAGCACATCGCCAATGCCACGTTGTGCAAACGTCGTGGTCGAACCGCGCGCTCCGGTGTCGAGCACTGGCACGTTGGCGTAGAGCCGGCGCACGAACTCGCGTGCGTTTGCCTCAGTGCCGCCGGGCTGACGCAGGGCGTAGCCCCAGGCCGCGAGATAATTCCAGCGTGCGCCGCCGGAGGTCTTCGGATTTGGGGTGATGACATCGACATCGGCGCGCACCAGATCATTCCAGTCGCGTATGTTCTTCGGATTCCCCTGGCGCACCAGAAACACCATCGTCGAGGTGTAAGGCGCGCTGTTGTGCGGCAGACGCGAGCGCCAGTCGGTCGCGATCAAGCCGGCCGCGGCGATCTGATCGATGTCGTAGGGTACGGCGAGCGTCACCACATCGGCGCGCAAGCCATCGAGCACCGCGCGCGCCTGGCGCCCAGAGCCGCCGTGCGACATCTCAATTTCGACGCTCGCTTCGCCCGGATGTTCGCTGGCCCAGCGCTCGACGAAGACTTCGTTGGCTTCGCGATAGAACTCGCGCGTGGGATCGTAGCTGACATTCAGCAGCCGCAGCGGCGCGGTGTGCTTTGCTTCTTCCTGCGCACCGCAGGCGCCGAGCATCAGCGCGAGCGTGGCGGCAGCCCAGGTACGGCGGGTTAGCCCATGCATGGCAAGACTCCTTGAATTTTAGAAAGCGACTTGGCTGCGCAGCGAGACGGCCTCGAAATCCTGGCCGATCTGCGCGCCGACGCCGGGCACGGGCGTGACGATGGCGCTGGTCTCCGGATCGAGCCTGTCGATCTCGACCCATTGGTAGTCGAGCAAGAAGCGCACGACGTTGTTGGGATACCAGTTGAGGCCGATCGTAGTGATGATCTGCTCGCCGCCGCGCACGCCGCCGACAGGTGTGGCCAAGCCGAGGCCGCCTTCGTTGTCATTGAGATCCAGCACGCTGTAGCGGGCCGCGATCTCCCACGCGCCCCAATCGCCCTCGGAGAGACTGAAGGGCGCATTTGGACGAATGCCTTGGAAGCCGCCGTTCGCCGCGTTCCAGCGCCGACGCTCGCCCGTCAGCGTGTACGCGCCTTGCGCATACCAGCCGCCGAAGCTCGGATCGGGCACGCCGTCGCTGCGCGACAGATCGATCTGAAAGACTTCGCCGGCGAGATAAAGGCTGTCCCAATAACCGCCCAGTTCAAAACCATACGCCGTTAGTCCGTCCGAAGGGATCGACCCGGTGTCGACGAAACGTTGCGCATCGACGCGCAATTCGGGCCGCTCGCGCAAGCGCAAGGCCTGCGATGTTGCGCTGCTTGGATCGGTGTCGGCGGGATCGATGACGCCCGTGGCGGAGGCGCCGATATGCACGCCGTAATTTTCGCCGCTGAGCGGCAAGAAGGCGAGGCGCCCGAGATAGCCGCTCTGCTCGTCATATTCGCCGCTGTTGCCGACGACCGCGCCTGTCAGCGCGAGCGATGAATACCAGCGCTCGCCGTTCGCGAAGATGCCGGCGCCGGTGCGACCGTCGCCGCCGGCAAGCCCACGCACCAGTTCAGCGACCGCGGCGCGTTCGAGGAACAGCGACTCCGTGTTGGACGTAGCGTCCTCAAGACCCGCGGGCGTCGCCCACGCGCCTACGCGGAAGCGCAGCGACACATCATCCCAAGGTTTCCAGCCTGCGTACTCGACATACGCCTGGGTGATCTGCGATCCTTCCGTGCCGGAGCCGCCGAGCTCGTAAATCAGCGCATAATTCCAATCGCTGAACGCTGTGCCTTCAAAGCCGAAACGCGCGCGGCGGAAGTTTGCGCCCGAGCTCAAATCCGCAGGATTGGCCGCATCGGAGCGGCGATTGTCGGAGAGTGGATCGTCCTGCAGGTAGTGCGCGGCATCGTATTGCACCGTGCCGCGCAGCGCGAAGCTGAAGCGTTCATCGGCGGAGCGGATCGTGGGCCGGCCATTCGCGAGCGTGATCTGCGGCGCTGTGTTCGCTGCTTGTGCGTGCGGCGCTGGCGTCGGCGCGGTTTGCGCAGCGTCCTCTGCGGCCTGCTCGCGCAGCGCGGCGATCTCGGCCTGCATTTGCGCCAGTTGCGCTTCGAGCGCTGCGATGCGCGCGGCCGTTTCGTCGGCCGTCTGACCCCAAGCTGGACTGGCCAGCGCAAGCCATGATGCGCCCAACACGGCGGCTTCGCGAATGCGCATTCATCCCTCCTCGTGCGCTGCTCAACGTTGGAGGAGCTAAGTTCTCATACTCGATCAAGTCAATGTAGATTAATGGATAGCTTCGAGTCAGATTTGCTAAACCGTGCCGCTGCGGCGGTCCTGCGCCAGCTCGATCTCGCCGGCGCTGACGTTCGCCGCCTGCGCCAAGGTCGTGCCTTCGAGGATGATTGCATTGGCGTCGCGCACTTTCAGCATGGTCTTGCGGATCGCGCACATCGCTTCGTCGCGACAATCCTCGCAGCGTTGGTAGGCGGTCCGACTGGTGCACGGCGTCAGCGCCAGCGGACCGTCGATGGCGCGAATAATATCAGCAAAAGTAATGAGATCGGGTGTGCGCGCCAGGGCATAGCCGCCCGCCTTGCCGCGATGGCTGACCACCAGCCCATGCTTCCGGAGCTCGAGCAGGATGTTCTCCAGGAACCGCCGCGGGATGTCTTGACGCGTGGCGATATCGGCAATGAACACTGGATTGCGGGGCCCCGCGCCCGCCTGGGCCGCAAGATCGATCATCGCGCGCAGCGCGTACTTCGCTTTGCTCGTTAGCATTGGAACAATGTCGACCACGAACATCGAGAATACAAGCCGGAAAGGGCGCCAGGGGCTAGTCAGGCGCCGTAGTCGGACGTTCGTAGCGATCGGCGCAACGATCGACTTCGGCGAGCTTAGGTCGCTTCAAAGGACAGGTGTCAGCGGCAGGATCGGAGCGAGTAGGCCAATCGCCCGAAATAGTCGCTACGGCTTAGGGTGGCCCAAACAGACACCGCCAGATGGCCGTCGATCCGAGGCCGGGTGATTAGCAGAATGTGACGTCTGGCCTCGTGGTCGCCTATCCGTCACCAGCTCGCTCCGTCGCACTTCTTAACCGGTGTCTCAGCCCACGCGCCCAACGGAAGCATGCGGGCGTTCACGCCCATACGATCGTAGCTTTTGTCCACGGGCAGCCACCACATCAGGCAGCGGCAGGTTTTGCAGTGGTGCATTTCCAACATCTGATCGCCGCGCATATAAATATCCGTTGGGCCGGTCATCGTCACTTTCGCAGGCGAGTAGTAGGCCCACAGTCCCCCGGAGCGACGGCAGATGCCGCAGTTGCACTCTGTCACTTCGTCGAGCGCGCCATCCACCATGTAGCGAACCGCGCCGCAATCGCACGAGCCCTCGAGCATTAGATTGACCCCTCATCGAACAACGTCGGATGCTATAGCGAATTCATCGCTGAGGAACATCGGGCCATAGGGGTTTGTCACGCATGCCGCCAGTGGCCGAGTTCGGCGAGATCGCGTCATTGCCTACGTAATCGGCGAAGTGGCTGGTTTGGAGCACGCCGGCCACTTGCCAGAGCCTCGCGGTGATGGCTCTGCTGGCACATGAGTTTTGGCTTAGAGGACCGCGAAGAGCTGGAGACGGCGGGCCGGGTGTGGCGGCGGAAGCTGCTCTCAGTGGCCGAAGCGCGGGCGTTGGCTCGACATTGCGATGTGGGCAATCGACCCGGCATTCGTTTGCTCCTTACGCCTGATCTGGTCCCATATGTGGGAGTAACCAGCACGGTGTCGCGCGAAGTCGCGGCTTTCGATGCTGCGGCGCGGCCGGTCCGACTCGTGGCCTTCAACAAGTCCGCCGAGTCGAATTGGGGCGTGCCTTGGCATCAAGACCGCGTCATTGCTGTGGCGCAAAAATTCGATGTGAAGGGGTATTCAAACTGGGTCGCAAAGAGCGACTATTGGCATTGCGAACCGCCGACCGAGTTGCTCGAGAATATGCTTTTTGTACGCATTCACTTGGATCACTGCGAGCAGAAGCATGGTGCGATGGAGATCGCGCTAGGCAGCCACAAGCACGGTTTTGTCGAGGCGCGTAGGGCGGGGAGCGTGGCAGGGGGCTCGGCGACAGAGATTTGTGAAGCTGAACCGGGGGATGTTCTCATCCTTAAGGCTCTCACACTCCACAGATCTCGCGCCGCCACCGAGCTCAGTGGCAGGCGCGCGCTCCGAGTGGATTTTGCAAGACGGGGCGATCTAGACCGAGGGCTAGAATGGTCATTTGTTGGGTAGCGCTATGGCTGCTCTCGGCGAAGGCGCGCCGGTTGGAAGCGCGTAGCGAACGACCGCATGTTAGCGCTTCAGCCTAGAGCGCCAGTTATGCGGAACCCGCTTCGGCATCGACCCTGTTACCAGGCGGTTGACCGAACCGATTGGCGCCACGCGTACCAGGCCAGAATAGCAGCACGATCAACAGCGATGTACCGACCGTGAATGACAGCGGGTTCGCGAGTGCTTGCGCGGTGACCGCACTCCAAAGCCGATTGCGAAGCCATATGCGAAGTCCAATGGATATTGGAGGACTGCGCTCCACTCGAAATCTGCTGGAAGAGTTTGAGCGGGAGCCACTGCTCCGCTAACCGCGGTGCCATGTCTCTTGCCGCGGCTCGCATCCAACCGCGTACGAATCCTTCAATGAAGCCCGCTCCCGCTGGGGCGAGCGCCCACCACCATTTGGCGTTGATATCGTGCAGTCGTTTGGTCGCGATCCAAATCCAGGGGGCGAACAACAAGAAGGCCGCGGCAGGTCCGTGACTCATGATCGAGAGTACAGTGTTCGCGGCGGCCAACAGGAAGTAGTAGCCCCAGAAAAATCTTCGACCCATGCGGCCGGCCATCAAGGCCATAAGCGCTACCCCAAGAGGCTTTAATAACGCCAAGGGAGCTTGTGACCAACGTCAACCTTCGGCGAGCGTAGGCCACTGAACCGGGTAGGGTACGACCGGCACGTTTAGAGCGGGCTGGCCGCTCGCCGCTACTGGCGCTCTGGCCAACGATGCGGGTTGTGGCCGTTCGATTGGCCATTCTGGGCCGCTTCGCTGCGCTCGCGACTGCGGCTGAAGTGGATCCAACCGACGGCGCCTGGGTCGGCGATTGTCCATGCGCTTGCGGGGTTTGCAGCAGCGCATCCACCATGTATACATAATACATGAGCCGAACCATCACGCCCCAACGCATGCGGGACGAAGCCCGCGCTTTGCTCCGCTCGATGATCGTTGAGGGCGGACTAGCGCCGGCGACGCACATCGAGGAAGTGAAACTGTCGCAGCAGATTGGCGCCAGCCGCACGCCGGTGCGGGAGGCGCTGATCGCGTTGGAAGGCGAGGGCTTGGTGCAATCTGCGCCGCGCAAGGGTTTCGTCGTCGTCGAGCCCAACGCGGCGCTGGTGCGCGAGAGCTTTCCCATTCTTTCCGCGCTTGAAGGGATGGCCGTTCGCATTTCGGGTGCGGCGCTCAAAACAGCCGCTCCACAACTCCGCCGCATTAACGAAGCGCTCGCTCGCGAGCGCAAAAAGGCGCGCCAATACGATCTCGACCGCGCTTTTCATGTCGCGCTGACGAAGCATTGCGGCAATCCGCGTTTGTTGATGCTGCTCGAAGCCGAGCGCGCGCGTGCGCAGCTGATTGACGGCGCACACCAGAAGGGCATGGCGAACCTCAAAGGCTCTGTTGAGGAGCACAACGAAATCATCGCCGCGCTCGAACGCGGCAACGCAGACGGCGCGGCGCTCGTGCTGGCGCGCCATTGGGACAATGGCATCAACGTGGTGGTGAAATGGCTCTCGGAAAAAAGCTGATCGCGATGGCGGCCGCAGCCGCGCTCGTCTTGGTAAACGGCGCCGCGCCAGCAGCACGCGCGCAGGACAGCGAAATCGTCGCTTGGCGAGCGCTGCACGAAGAGCTCGCCATCGCCGGCGTCCTGGAGCGGTTGCGCGCGGCGCCGGCGCCCGAGATTGTCATTCTGCGCAATGTGGGCGTGGTCGATCCGATGGAGCGCACTGTTCGCGAGGGCCAAAGCATCGTCGCAAGCCTTGGCCGCATCTATCAGGTCCTGCCGGTACCCGAAGAGCCGCAGATCGAAGGGGCGCTCATCATCGACGGCGGCGGCCGTTACGCGGCGCCTGGCCTCACGGACATGCACATCCACTCCACCTCGGCCTCCTCCTATCTGCTCAACATAGCCAACGGCGTGACCACCGTCCGTGAAATGGACGGGTTTCCGTGGATGCTAGCCGCGCGCGATGCAGTGAACAACGACCGCATGCTCGGCCCGACCTCGTATGTGGCCAGCACAATACTCAATTACGTCCCGATGGGCGGCTACGCCGTCGTGGTGCAAGACGCTCCCACCGCGCGGCGCGTCGTCCGCCAGCAAGCGGCGTGCGGCTACGATTTCATCAAGATCCACAACCTCATGCCGCAGCGCGTGTTCGACACGATTGCCGAAGAAGCGCGCCGCGCGGGGCTCGATCCGGTCGGACACGTTCCGCATTTCATGAGCGTGCGGCACGCCGCCGAGCAGGGCATGCGCACGATGGAGCACCTCAAAGGCTGGCTCAACGATCGCACGCTGACGCCCGGCGATACCGACTTCGCCGCCGGCGCCGTGCCCGACGTGTGGGTGACGCCGACCGGATACGCATATCGCAATTACGCCGAAGCGGAGGCGATGGAGGCCATGCGCACGGGCCCCGCCTCGCGCTATGTTCCTGCCCGCACGCGTGCGCAATGGTCGGCGTTCGTGGAAACGGCCTCGACGCCTGGTTTTGCGCTGAACCTCAACGCGCGCCTGCATCGGCGGGAAATCATGCGTCAGCTGGTAAGTCAGGGCGCGCGTTTCCTCGCCGGCACGGACGCGGCCAATTACCCGTTCCAGACGATGGGCTTTGCACTCGTTGAGGAGCTGCGCTTGCTCCGCGAAGCAGGCGTGCCCGAAGAGCAGGTGTTCCGCGCCGCCACCACCGAGCCCGCCGCCGCCATGCGCGCGGAGCGGGATTTCGGCCGCATCGCGCCCGGCATGCGCGCCGACATCGTTCTCACCACGCGCAATCCGCTCGAAGGAGCACACGCGGCCTACAGCGAGAACCAAGGCGTCATGCTGCGCGGCCGCTGGCTTGAGCGCGCCGCCATCGATCGTGCGCTTGCCGAGCTTGCAGATCTTTACACCGACGACCAACCCGCACCGCGCCTCACCCGCGCCAGCGCAGACGCCGCGGCCCGCGCCGCCGAGGCGCTTGTCGCAAGCGGTTTCGTCTTCAATCCGGGCACCTTGCGTGAAGCCGCCACCGTGCTCCGGCGCGCAGGGCACAACGCCGCCGCCGGACGCCTCGTGGCGCTCGCCATCGCGCCCACAAGCGGGCCCTGCGCGGCGATCACGCCGTAGGTTCAGTTCTGATTTGGGAGTCTCGAAGCGTCGCGGCAGCGCGAACGCCGCGCGATCAGTTTTAGCAGCCAATCAGTCACTCAGCCTAATCAGTCACTCAGCCTAACACCGAGAATGACCGGTTGCGGCGAGTTCCAGCCGAGCGAATTTGAACGACGAATGTCCGCTTCCGGGTAGCATCCTGCCGGTCAAAGCGAACGTCTCCTGTTGGGATAATCCGACGCAACGTGGTGAGACACGCATCGGATCTTCCAGGAGCGCGTAAGTTGCCGAGCGCGTCTCACAAGCGGACACGATGCTTGCTAGTGTGGCGCAGTCTTTCCGTTTGCGCGTCGTGCTCGGAACGTGACTTACATTGGGTTTTGACGAAGCTATCCGACGGTCCCCGAGATCGTGCCATTGTTGGTGACGTTCACTGTCTTGCCGTTCTTGCGGACTGCCCACCCGGCGGCGCCTGCGTTGCCAGGATTCGTTTTCTGAAAGTTCGACGAAGTCGTTCCGGTTGCTACTGAGCCGCCGGCGCCTGCCGCCGCTGCGCCGCCGCCATTCCCACCGGCGCCAGACGATCGCGGTCCGCCAGAAGCTGCGCCGCCAGCGCCGCCGCCGCTGGGCGTGCCGCTGCCTCCGGCGTTGACACCCGATCCGCCGGCGCCATTGGGGAAACCGCCGCCGCCGCCACCGCCTTGACGATACGGCTCCCACTGACCTTCCGAGTTCTGGAAAATCCAGCCGCCGCCGCCAGCGCCGCCGCCGCCGCCGCCCCTTACTTCACCACCAGAATTGACGGTGATGGCGATGTTCTCGCGACATAAGATGGCATCGCCACCGGCGCCTGCGGCGTAAAGGTTCATATCGGAGCCATCGCCGCCCCGACCGCCGCCGCCATGGACCTTGCCGCTCACTTGCAGCGCCAGCGACATTGCGAAGTCGCTCGATGGCCAAGCGCCCGTGTCGATGGCGACGCCGCCGCCCGAAGCGCCGCTGATGGTGACGCCGCTCCCCACTTGGAATGTAACGACGGCGTTTCGCAGGCCATCATAGCCGGCAGCCTGAGCGAGCGCCCGAAGGTCCACCGGTCCAGCGCCGGTGACAGCGATCGTCTGATTGAAATCAGCGTTGACAGTGACCGTCGCTTGCAACGTTGTTTGTCCGCCGGGGTTGCTCAGCGTCAGCGTGTAGGTCGTGGTCGAGGAAGGCGAAACGACAACGGAGCCGCCAGCGACAGGAGTGACGCTGCCGACGCCGTTGTCGATCGAAGCTGAGGTCGCGTTTTCACTCGTCCACGACAGCGTCGTCGAGCCTCCCGTGCCGATCACCCATGATGCGGCCTCGAATGTCCCGCCCGGATGCGGATGCACGATGACTGTGGTTTGCAGCATCGTCTGCCCACCTGAGCCGTTCAGCGTCAGCGTGTAGGTTGTCGTGGTGTCTGGCGAGACGACCACCGAACCGCCGGCCACCGGCGTCACATTACCGACGCCATTGTCGATCGAGGCCGATGTAGCGGCAGCGCTCGTCCATGAAAGGGTGGTCGAGCCGCCTTCGCCGATCCCCGAAGGCGAGGCCGAAAACGTGCCGCCGGGCGCTACGGCGATTGTGGTCTGGAGCGTCGTCTGTCCGCCCGGTCCCGTTAGCGTGAGCGTATAGGTGGTCGTCGCCGTTGGCGACACCGACACCGAGCCGCCTGCGACCGGCGTGACGGCGCCGACGCCATTGTCGATTGACGCGCTCGTTGCATTCGCGCTCGTCCAATAGAGCGTGACGGAAGCTCCGGCCTTGATCGACGACAGGGACGGATAGAACGCGCCAGTTGGTTGACCAGTGCTCGCAGCTTGTACGACCTGGGTCCGATTGCCGGCGGCGTCGTAGGCATATCTGATCGTCGAACCGTCCGGGTTCGTCACGCTCGTGACGCGGCCCAGTTCGTCATATGTGTAGCTGACGTCTTGCGCGAATGCTCTGCTGCTCAAGGCGAAAGCCGAGGCGGTGGCCAGCAACTGGGCAAGCAGCATGCGACGTTGGACGGGCATCACGCCTCCCCCGAGCAGCCGACAAAGACAGCAACCGCGCGCAGCACGCGGGTTCGATCACGACATCCAACACTAGAGTTGAAAATCGCGCAAGCATCTCCTGTTACCGTTGCATCCGCGATTTCGATCTGCTTCATGTGAGGGGCTGCACAACTTTTTCTTCGTGCGTTCGTGTGCTGCGGACGGAGGCGGGGATGCGGGTTTTCCGAAGCTTGGCGCGATGCGCCTTGGGCTTTGCTGTCGGCGTGACGTCGTTGTTGATCGCCTCTCAGGGCAGGGCGCACGCGCAGTCAACGCCGTCGCTTGTAATTGGTGAGGCGTCGCAGATCACGCCGGCAGATGCCTGGACCTATTTCAGTCCGCTTGTAGGCACGAGTCCGACGCGATCCAGCGATCCGCTGATCGACCGCACCGCTTTAGCCTTGGGGGACGATCCCGCCCGCATCTACACCTTCGTCCGAAACGAGATCGAAGTGGTGCCGCTGTTCGGTGTCCAGAAGGGCGCACGCGGCTGTCTGATCGATAAAGCCTGTACGCCGTTCGATCAGGCGCATCTGCTGGCCGAACTGCTGCGGGCGGCGGACGCGCACAATCCCAACATCAGCCTCAGCACGGCCTACGAATTCCGCGAAGTCACGTTGACGCTCACGCAGATGACCGACTGGCTCGGCGTCAGCAATCAAACGGCGTTGAACGACATACTGGCCGACGGCGGCATCCCGTTCACGACCTCCGGCACGGATTATACACTCCTTCATCTTCTGGTGCGGATCACGATCGGCGGCACGACTTATCGCCTCGATCCGAGCTTCAAAAGCCACACGGTCCTAACAGGCATCGCCAATCTCGACACGGTGATGGGCTTTAACGCCTCGACCTTCATGTCAACCGGAAGCGGCGGCGCACTCAGCGGCGCCTCGTCCTCGACCACCAGCGGCGTGCCGCAAGTGGCGACGTTCAACCGCACCAACGTGCGGTCGAGTTTGCAGACCTATTCGGTCAACCTTCTGAACGACATCCGGGCCAATCATCCCGACGACGAGATCGAGGACATCATCGGCGGACGCGACATCGTCCGGTTTCAAGGATCGCTGCCGACGACGCCCGGCTACACGCTCGGCACGGTGCGGGCCACCTTCAACAACGACGTGCCGGTTGCGCTCAGAACCCAAGTCACCGTAACCGTCTCCAGCCAGCCGCAAGTTACCGATGTCTTCAACTGGCGGCTCGACGAATTCTACGGCGAAGAGCTTGCACTCATCCCGATGGAGATATTCCCGCAGCAGGGCGATCTCAGCCCGGTTCAGTTCAGATTTCATCGTAACGGTCAGCCGATCACAGTTTGGCGTCTCGGCGCCGGTGCGGGCGTTTCGTTCGCGTTCAATCATCCTTATGCCGCAAACAGCGGCGCCTACCTCGATCGCACGCTGGGCGGCGGCGGCACGTTCCACGCGGGAGCCATCCAATTCATTGTTGGCGGCGGACGCATGCGGCCTGACTTCGGGGCCTATCTTGAAGCACGCTCATCGGCGGAAGAAGGCTACGTTTCGGTCCAGCCAACCGGCATGCCAGAGCCGCCCGATCCAGTTGTCACTGGCGGGCAGCGTGCAACCAAGCGCCGGTATGCAACATCGTTCGCCACCCAATTCAGTTCGGCGCTCGACATGACCGGCGAGCTGGGCGACGCAACCTTCGCCGTGCACGACATGGTGGTCACGGCGCATACGATCCCGGTGATCGGCGGCACATCGGCGACACCGCAGAGCACGATCGGCGCCCTATCCGTCGAAGGCGCGATCTCGGCCAACTCCAACGTCGGCAACGCCAGCCAGACTCAGGCAGCACGTCGGGCGGCGGGCGCGCTTCTCGGCGCCCTTGAAGGCAGCGCCGTCGAACAGAACCTCGATACGGTGAACACGGTTTCGACGGCGACTCGGTTCGACTGGTTCAGCAGTTCAAGCGAGAACAGCACGACCAACCGCCGTTTCTTTTGGGCCAATTCGTCGAACTGGGCGCAGGTGTCACCGCTCATTCAAGCTGACGGGTATTACGGCGGCGCCGAAAGCCGCGCGCTGGCTGAGGCCTACGTCAATGCTGGCTACACGGTCATCGTGCCGCGCAGTTCCTATCTCGGCCCAGGTCAAAGAGAGATCATCACTTGCAATTCTGGTCCCGCCGTCCCCGCACCTGAATGCGCCTTCCCAGGGCCAGAGCGCGGTACTGCCATTATCGCGATCAGCCCCACCGGCGTGGCGCATGTCGTCACCGCTCAGAACGTGACTCTGAAGGGCGGCGGCGGCACCAACGACGCCGAAACCAACCCGACGCGTATCTTCTCCATTCCCGAAGATTTCCTGGAGCAGCAATTCACCTCGCGCGCCGAAG
>Ga0196972_1000426_pt1 | contig 22730 bp, 21 predicted proteins | sample S1v_2013CmetaG_FD_148618 | JGI IMG/M metagenome (GOLD analysis project Ga0196972, IMG submission 148618) | Soil microbial communities from Anza Borrego desert, Southern California, United States - S1+v_20-13C | ecosystem: Environmental > Terrestrial > Soil > Desert | place: USA: California...
CTTCCTTCTGTTTGTCGCTCAGCTTCTTCGGCACTTCCACCTTAACTGTAAAGTACAAGTCTCCTCTTACTTTACTTCTAAGACTTGGTATTCCTTGCCCCTTCAGCTTGAAGGTTGTGCCGGTCTGAGTCCCCTCCGGAATCTCAAACTTTTCTTTTTCCTCCAAAGTTGGAACCAGGATTTCAGCGCCCAATGCTGCTTGAATATAAGAGATTGGTATCTCACAGAATATGTTGATGCCATCTCGTTTAAATATGCTGTGTGGCTTTACTCTGAAATAAATGTATAGATCACCGTTTGGACCGCCCTTTTCACCGGGCTCACCCTCGCCTCTTAATGGCATAACGGAGCCATTGTCCACTCCGGCAGGTATTTCAATAGTGATTTTCTTATTCTTTCTTACAGTGCCTCTGCCAACGCATTTCGGACAAGGTTCTTTAATGATTTTACCTTCTCCGTGACAATCTTCACAGGGGCGTACATTTACTACTCTGCCAAAGACTGTATTTTGAGTATACCTTACTTCTCCTGAGCCGCCGCACTTCTTGCAGGTCTCTACAGCACTGCCTTTTTTTGCACCGCTTCCCTTACATTCTTCGCAGGTTTCATTTCTGCTGATGCTGATTTCTTTTTCAACGCCAAAGGCAGCTTCCTTAAAGTCGATTTCCACTTCATACTTTAAGTCCGCACCCTTGCGAGGACCGGTTTTAGTCCTGCCGGAAGTTCCGAAGCCTCCCAGGTTGTTGAAAATATCGAATATATCGTCAAAGCCACCGAAGCCACCGCTGAAACCGCCGCCAAACCCACCTGCGCCGCCTCCGCCGAAGCCATTAGGGTCTACCCCTGCATGACCAAACTGATCGTACCTGGCTTTTTTATCTTTATCACTTAATACCTCGTAAGCTTCGTTAACCTCTTTAAACTTTGCCTCTGATTCCTTATCCCCCTGGTTTACATCAGGATGATACTGCTTTGCAAGCTTACGAAAGGCTTTTTTAATCTCATCTTCACTTGCGCCCTTGCCTACGCCAAGGACCTCATAATAATCTCTTTTGGTTGCCATTCCCTCACCACCTCAAAAGTAATTGACAATGCACAGCTTAAATTAACATTTAGCTGTGACATTGTCAATATGGTTTATCTTTTTTTATTTATCGTCCTCAACCTTATAGTTCGGATTAACTGTATCATCATTTGGCGCACCGCCGTCAAAACCTTGTGGACCTGCGCCTTCTGGGCCGCCAGCTCCTTGGTACATCTTGCTTGACATATCATAGAAAACCTTTGTCAATGCTTCAGTAGCAGTTTTGATTACCTCAGTGTCAGTGCCTTTTAGGGCTTCCTTCACATTGTTTAGTTCCGCTTCAATCTTGGCCTTATCTTCAGGTGTTACTTTTCCTTCAAGATCCTTCAGAGATTTTTCAGTTTGGTAAACTAAACTGTCCGCTTGGTTTCTAACTTCAACCTCTTCTTTTCTCTTCTTGTCTTCAGCCGCATACATCTCAGCTTCTTTAACAGCTTTTTGTATGTCGTCATCATTTAGATTTGTGCTGGCTGTAATCGTAACCTTTTGCTCAATACCTGTTCCCAAATCCTTTGCAGATACGTGAGCAATACCATTTGCATCTATATCAAAAGTAACCTCAACTTGTGGAACCCCTCTTGGTGCCGGTGGTATTCCGCTAAGCTGGAATCTTCCCAATGTCTTATTGTAGGCCGCCATTTCTCTTTCACCCTGCAGCACGTGTATCTCAACGCTGGTTTGACCATCTGCAGCAGTGGAGAAAATCTGGCTTTTCTTAGTTGGTATTGTGGTATTTCTTTCTATCAGCTTTGTAAATACGCCGCCTAATGTTTCGATACCTAGTGACAATGGAGTAACGTCAAGCAATAATACATCCTTTACTTCTCCAGTTAATACCGCTGCTTGGATAGCCGCACCAACAGCAACACACTCATCAGGGTTGATGCCCTTGAATGGCTCTTTGCCTGTAAGCTTCTTTACAGCTTCCTGTACTGCAGGTATTCTAGTGGAACCACCTACAAGGATAACCTTGTGTAGCTTATCTGATGTCAAGTTTGCATCCGACAAAGCTTTTCTTGTTGGCTCCAATGTCATTTCAACCAAGTCATGAGTCAACTCATCGAATTTTGCTTTTGTCATTGTGATGTCTAGGTGCTTTGGTCCTGAAGCATCCGCAGTGATAAATGGAAGATTGATATTTGTTTGAAGCACACCTGAAAGCTCAATCTTTGCTTTTTCAGCAGCTTCCTTCAATCTTTGCATTGCCATCTTATCTACTTTTAGGTCAATTCCGCTTTCTCTCTTAAACTCTGCTACTAAATAATCCATTACCTTTTGGTCGAAGTCGTCTCCGCCCAATCTGTTATTTCCGTTGGTAGCCAATACTTCAAATACGCCATCACCTATTTCAAGGATAGATACGTCGAAAGTACCTCCACCTAGGTCAAACACCAATATCTTTTGGTTTTCTTCCTTGTCTAAGCCGTAAGCCAATGCTGCTGCTGTAGGCTCGTTGATGATTCTTAAAACTTCAAGACCTGCTATCTTACCAGCATCCTTTGTTGCTTGTCTTTGGCTGTCGCTGAAGTATGCAGGTACAGTGATAACAGCCTGCGTTACACTTTGACCAAGATAAGCTTCTGCATCCTGCTTCAGCTTAGTAAGTATCATGGCTGAAATCTCTTGTGGCGTATATGAATTGTCATCTATATTCACTTTGTGATTTGTACCCATTTCTCTTTTTATGGAGATAACAGTTCTGTCAGGATTTGTGATTGCTTGTCTTTTTGCAACCTGCCCTACCAGTCTCTCGCCGCTTTTTGCAAAGCCTACCACTGAAGGTGTAGTTCTGTTTCCTTCTGCATTAGCTATAACTACAGGCTCGCCGCCTTCCATAACCGCCACGCATGAATTGGTTGTTCCTAAGTCAATTCCTATTACTTTTGCCATTTTATTTTCTTTCCTCCCTTATACATCTTGCATTTCTATTTATACCAGATGAGTGATATTAACTATTTACTACAACTTGAACCATTGCTGGTCTGATTACCTTAGAGCCAAGGAAATAGCCTTTTTGAAGCACTTCCTTGACCTTGTTCTCTTCCTCGCTGCTTCCCTCCACCTGCATTACTGCATGATGAACGTTTGGATCAAATTCCATACCTAAGGCTTCTATTTCCTTAAGACCATTCTTTTGCAGCACCGAGAACAGCTGTTTTTGAATCATATCAACACCTTCTACATAGCTGCTTTCCAAGCCGCTCTTCTTGAAGGAGGCAATCGCTCGTTCCATATTGTCTACAATTGGTAACAGCTCTGTGATGACTCTCTCTAAGGATATAAAATATAATTCTTCCTTTTCTTTGATGGTTCTTTTTCTATAATTGTCAAACTCTGCTTGCATCCTTACGTATTTATCGTAGTTTTCATCACATTGCTTTGTTTTTTCTTCCAGCTGTTTCTTTAGCTGTGATATTTCTGAATCCTGTTCAGCAGTCTGTTCCTTTATTGGTGTTTCTATCTCAACACCCATTGTTTTGTCTGTGTGTACCTCTTCTGCAGCTTCCACCACAGAAGCTTTTTCTACGTTGTCTTTACGCTTCATTTATCAGCCCACCTTTGAGTTTAGTTAATTATACCTTTAATATTTTAGTTAGTATCTCGCTTAAATTATTTGTCATACAATCTACCACAGATATTACTTTAGAATACTCCATTCTTGTAGGACCTATGACCCCTACGGAGCCAATAGTCTTGCCATTCAGTTTATAGGTTGCCGTTATCAAGCTGCAGTTTTGCAGCTGCTCATATTTATTTTCGCTGCCAATGCTGACATTTATGTTATCTCTCGAATCCTTGAGTACATCAAACAATAGCTCCTTTTCCTCCAAGGTATTCAAGAAGCTCCTTGCCTTGCTGATGTCATTGAATTCAGGCAAATTCAAGATGTTTGCCGCGCCATCATGGTAAACCTCTACAGTATCCGAATAAATCAACGTCTGAATCAGTTCAGGCAAAATCTGCTCAACAATTTCCTTATAGCCGACATAAGCCCCGGGAACCTCCCTCAAAGCAAGACCGGCTATATCCTCCACACACATTCCGCATAAGCTTTCATTCAAGATATTGTTTATTTTCTCCAACCCTTCATTGGGCACATCTCCCAACAAACGCAAAACACTGTTTTTTACAATGCCCGCATCTGTAATGATGATCGCCAGGACAGTACCTGGGTTAACCTTGATAAGTTGTATATGCTTTAAATATGTTTTCTTGACTTGTGGTGTGGTTATAATGGAGGTATATTGCGTCATTTGCGAAAGCAGCTTGGACGCGTGCTTTATCAAACGATCAATTTCACCCAGGGTATCAGTAAACTGCTTTTTGATCATGTCACTTTGCACTTCATTAATTGCTTGCTGCTCCATCATCTTGTCTACGTATAATCTGTAGCCCTTGTCTGAAGGAATTCTGCCTGCCGAAGTATGGGGCTGCTCAATGTATCCCATTTCCTCCAAGTCAGCCATTTCATTTCGTATAGTCGCAGGGCTGGTGTTTGTCAGATATTTTTTGGAAATAGTTCTAGAGCCTACCGGCTCTGCAGTATTGATATAATCCTCTATAATCGCTTGCAATATAAGCCTTTTTCTATCTCCAAGATTCATGCTTCCACCGCCTTTGTTAGCACTCAATAGCGTCGAGTGCTAATTCTGATTTTAAAATATCACTACGGGAATTATTTGTCAATAGGTTTTTGCAAAAATGTACTTGACTAAGAAAAAAAAGACAAGCCTCCGATTTATGAAGCTTGCCTTATAGGAACTCTATGAACACGCTATTTGAAAGATCCAAGCCGCGTTGTGTGAGCATTAAGGTTTTATTGTCCATTGCTATGAGTCCATTTTTCATCAGCTTATCCAATGCTTCGCCATATCTGTTTACAAAGTCAGTTTGGTATTTCAGATTAAAGGCCTCTATATCCAACCCTGAATTTAAGCGCAAAGCCAAAATGATGCTCTCCCACATATCTTCTTCGGGGGGAATGACAGTCTTCTCCTCAATGGGATAACCACCTTCTTCTTCAATATGGTATATATATGAGCCTAGCTCCTTGAAGTTACTGAATCGAACACCCTCCAGTTTTGAGTGGCTGCCGGCACCAACCCCAATATAATCTTCGTTTCTCCAATAAATGAGATTGTGCTTGCATTCATAGCCGGGTATCGCAAAATTGGAGATTTCGTATTGCTCAAGCCCATGCTTTCTTAATATCCCAATAGCGCTATGGTACATTTCCCTATCCAGCTCATCCTCAGGAAGCTGAAGCCTGTTCTGTTGATGAAGCATATAAAAAGGTGTTCCTTCCTCTACCTTCAAGCTATAGCACGAAATATGCTTAACCCCCAGCTTAACTGCGTTTTCTACCGTCTCCAGCCACATACCCAGGGTCTGGTCAGGCAGTGCAAACATCAAGTCTACACTGATGTTTGCGAAGCCTGCCTGAACTGCCTGTTTGAAATTCCTCAAAAATGCTTCAGTATCATGAATTCTGCCTAATTTCCTTTGCAGTTCAGACTGCCACGCTTGCAAGCCGATGCTTAACCTGTTGATGCCCATATTTCTGTAGGCTATAAGGCTCTCTTCGGTTACAGTGCCGGGGTTGCACTCCATGCTGATCTCCGCTCCCTCTGCAATATAGGGCGCTATTTCCTTCATAATGGCTTCTATGTGCTTATAATGAATAAAGGTGGGCGTACCCCCACCTATAAATACAGTTTTGAACTTGAAGCTATATTCCTTGATGTACATTCTGATTTCCATCAAAAGCACATCCATATAGTTTTGTATTATTTCATCATTGCACACATAGGAGTTAAAATCGCAGTACAGGCATTTCTGCTTGCAGAAGGGAATGTGAATATATAATCCTACTTCCTTCATCTTCTGACTCCTTTATTCTTAACTTAAATGATTTATCCTAAAATCAGTGCCAAACTTAAAAATCATAGCGTGTTCTTTGCTATAAGGAATGAATTGCCTCCCCCAAGCTTCAAAACGCCGGAAGCCTTGCTTTGTATGCTGTAGCTTCGGGGACGGGCAAAGCAATCTTCCTCTTAGGGTAATCCGTTAGGGTCGTTGAAGCTCTCCTCCGACAATTATGTCCTTATGCAAAGTAGTAGTTTTGTAACTATACCCGATTTTAAGTTTAATATAATCGCTTTTGGCACCTCGTAATCAACTATTTTTTTGAAGGACTAAACTCCTTCTCTCGAATTAGTCGCCCAGCTTCAGTACAGACATGAATGCTTCTTGTGGAAGCTCTACGCTGCCCACCTGACGCATACGCTTCTTACCTTCTTTTTGTTTCTCAAGCAGCTTCTTCTTACGGGTGATATCACCGCCGTAGCACTTGGCCAAAACGTCCTTACGCATTGCCCTGATGGTTTCTCTTGCGATAATTTTATTGCCAACCGCAGCTTGGATCGGAATTTCAAACATCTGTCTTGGTATTGCATCCTTCAGCTTTTCTGCCATCATACGCCCTCTAGTATACGCCTTATCCTTATGAACGATGAAGGACAATGCATCTACAATATCGCCGTTTAGCAAGATATCCAGCTTTACAAGTTCAGACTGCTGGTAGCCCTTCAATTCATAATCAAAGGAAGCATAGCCTTTTGTTCTCGACTTCAATGCGTCAAAGAAGTCATAAATAATCTCATTCAACGGCAAATCATAATGAAGCATGACTCTGGTTGCTTCCATGTATTCCATGTTGATGAAGGTTCCTCTTCTGCTTTGGCAGAGGTCCATAATAGCACCTACATACTCTGTAGGAGTCATAATTGTAGCCTTTACAATCGGCTCCTCCATAAAGTCAACTTCCTGAGGTTCAGGCAAGTTGGCTGGGTTGGATACTTCGATTTTTTCGCCATCTGTTTTTATTACATGATAGATAACACTGGGGGCTGTAGTAACCAGATTCAGGTCATACTCTCTCTCCAGTCTCTCCTGAATAATTTCCATGTGTAAAAGTCCCAGGAATCCGCAGCGGAAACCAAATCCCAGCGCAGCAGAGGTCTCAGGCTCAAAAAGCAGGGCAGCATCATTCAGCTGCAGCTTTTCCAAGGCATCCCTCAAGTTATCATAATCTGCACCATCTGCCGGGTAAATTCCGCAGTAAACCATAGGTGTAACTTTTCTGTAGCCAGGCAGTGCCTCTTTGCAAGGATTGTTGGCATCTGTAATGGTATCCCCAACATGTACATCCTTAACATTCTTGATGCTTGCTGCGACATAGCCTACGTCACCGGCCATCAATCCATCATTTGGCAGCATGCCGGGTCTAAAGGTTCCTACTTCAACCACGTCATATTCAACGCCAGCTTCCATCATTCTCATTTTCATTCCTGGTTTAAGCTTGCCGTCAATAACTCTTATTATGGCAATAACACCTTTGTAACTGTCATAATAGGAGTCAAATATCAGTGCCTTTAACGGCTGATCCTCATCTCCTCTTGGAGCAGGTATATGCTGAACCAGACCCTCCAGAACCTCTTCGATACCTATACCTTCCTTGGCTGATACCAAAGCAGCATTCGTTGCATCTAGGCCTATGACATCCTCTACTTCCTTCTTTACAAAATCTGGATTTGCACTTGGCAAATCGATTTTGTTGATGACAGGATATAACTCCAGATTATTATCCAATGCCAGATATACATTGGCGAGGGTCTGCGCCTCTATGCCTTGTGTGGCGTCAACCACCAGGATAGCTCCCTCGCAGGCTGCCAAGCTTCTGGATACCTCATAGGTAAAGTCGACGTGTCCGGGCGTATCTATCAAATTGAAGATGTACTCCTGTCCATCTTTTGCCGTATAATTCAGCCTTACGCTTTGAAGCTTTATTGTAATGCCTCTTTCTCTTTCTAAATCCATATTGTCCAGCACTTGCTCTTCCATCTCTCTAGCAGACAATACACCGGTCTTTTCAATAAGTCTGTCCGCTAAGGTTGACTTGCCGTGGTCGATGTGTGCTATTATACAAAAATTCCTGATATGTTTTTGTCTATCACTTGCCATCCAGGATATCCTCCTTTGTGTACTTTTCATTTATTTGCAATCATTTCGCTATTAAAACTGCATCTAAGCATTTATTTGCATAACTCCTATAAATTATAGCATATAACAAAGCTTGGTTAAATAACAAATATTTTTTGTTACTTGCTTTCAAATAAAAGTCGAAAGCATATGGAGCCCCTTTGACTTTTGCCTAGATTTGTTCTGCAAATGGCCATATAATCAAAACAGCATCACCAAAGTAAGCAATTGTCTGATGCGAACTTTGCGATGCTGCAAATCAGCGTAATTTATCTCCCATGACCTTAACAATATCCTTGGCTTTTTGAGACAGCTTCCCGGCAAAGACTTTAATATGTTTGATATCAACGTCGTATCGCTTCCCTACAATATCTACACGCATAGTATTTTCTCCAGCTTGAGACACGCGCATAGCATATTGGTCTTTATCATTCTGTGACAGCCTATATGTTGCGATATCCACAGCATAAATAGTGGTTAGTGCAAAAAATATACAGAGCATAACCAATGCCGTATGCTTTAGTTTGGTTCTAAAGTAGGCCTTTTCCTGCTTGGCAGCCTCACTTCTCTTTTGCATTCCATCACCTCTAAACACAGGAAACTGGATTCCAGCAGCTGTAAATGAGCAGCATGCAGAAGCCTTGTTTTGATGTGTCTCTAATTTATTTCTCTGTTAAGTACAGTTTCTGTTTGTTCTTAATTTCCTAAATCCTTAATAACCTCTCCCATAACGTTGCCCATAAGCTCTGCTGAGTATTTGGCCTCTTCATCTGTATTGAATGTGCAGCCAACCTCAATCAACATGGAATGATCCCTATAGTATTGGTTATATTTCTTTCCTGGTTTTGTTACAATCTTATAGAATAATCCAGGATATAGTTTATCCATCTTTTTTTGTATATATACGGCAAATTTGCGCAGTTCTGTATAGTTCTTATTTCCACCGCCGATAACCAACATTACCTTGGCAGCACTCTTACCATTGATTTTCGCTGTATACTCAGCTTTTTTTGCTGCCATATCCTTATCGTCCCTTGCTGCCATAGCATCACGGTGCACATCTAGTACAACCTTAACCGACTTATTTTTCTCAAGCTGACTTACGATGGTCTTCTGTGAATTTATATAAGAATCCGCATAGGAATATCTATCATGCTTTGTCACATCATGAATTACATTATACTTATATTTGCTTTCCAGAACGTCTGTCATGACCTTGCCCACTTGTATCATGTTTTCCTTGTCGTTCAAAGAGTGGTAATTATTTTGAATAAATGGGGTGTAGGACTCTGTGGAGTGTGTATGCAGCAGCAAAACAGAGGGCTGCTTCTTTTCTATCTCAAGTCTTGCAGGGTCTGGAACTTCCGCAATCTCTTCTCCCTCTAAGGTTTCACTAGAGGGTACCCCGTTGGAATTTGCGGCTTGCTCGGCGTTGTATTCTTCTTCTTCACTAAAGTAAATCGCACCCTCCGGTGCTTCATCAAAGCTCGTTATTACAGGCAATTTGCTGATTTCTTCATCAGGCTCTGCAGTTGCTAAGCTTCCATTTTCATCGTACTGGCTAAAAGCTGTAAACACAAAGCTGAAATAGGTTTTAGGATCCTTTATATCAAAGTTCATTCCGTTGAACAGCTTGCTGTAGGTCGAAGCTGCGAAACCGGGAAGTTTTTGCCCATATCTGCTTTCATAGCTTACCTTGGCTGCCGGAATGGTAGTATTGATGATGTTGATATACAAATTCCCTGAATACTTTGATGTATTGCCGGCATCCTGCTGATAGTCGGTGAATGCGGCAGCTGCTGTCTCCGAAGAGTTGTCCCAATATAGCCATCTAATAAAAAAGAAGCTTGAAACAATAAAAGCAACTGCCAATGCTGCAATAATTAAAAATTTGATAACAACCTGCTGTGTTCTCACTAAATACACCTCACTTCTTCTACTGCCCGATGTGCTTATTATACCTCTTGGCATTTGTAACATTTATAAAATATTAGACATGGTACTCTTACACATATATGCAGTAATTTCTGTTTTATGATAAAAAGGTGAAGGAAGTGCATTTACATTGGCTGCTTGCCGCTTTTCTTGTTCTCGCATAAGAAAAGCTTACCTATAGGTAAGCTTTAAGTCCTAATTGATATATCTTCCCAAATCCTTAGTGTCGATGCCCGGGTGCAAAGCTACGTTCAAACCGTCCGCAATGACTACAGAAATATCCTCAACCAGTCTGTCGACTTCTTTTGGAGTAACCATTAAGTGCCCGAAATATGGATAGAGCACTTCTTGAATAAGCTTATATTTATCATCCCTATTCATATCCTTGAGCATCCTGTAGAACTCGCTGTCTTTGTTAGCCCCTTCTATCATAGAATCAAGCAGTAAATCGATGGTATCATTCGCCATCGTAGCAGCATCTACCACTGTCGGGACACCTATTGCTATAACCGGTATGCCTAGGGTTTCTTTGCTTAATTGCTTTCTATTGTTTCCAACGCCTGAGCCCGGATTAATTCCTGTATCGGCTATTTGTATGGTTGTATTTACTCTCTCCAGCTTTCTGGAGGCCAAAGCGTCTATTGCTATCACAACATCAGGCTTGATTCTGTCTACAATTCCTTTTATGATTTCACTGGTTTCGATTCCGGTGATTCCTAAAACGCCAGGAGCAATAGCACAGACAGATCTGACGCTCTCATCTATTTGATCCGGGATATATTCCTTAATATGTCTAGTGACCAGAAGATGCTCCACCACTCTTGGGCCCAATGCATCAGGAGTTATATTCCAGTTTCCTAAACCTACTACCAAAATAACGGATCTATCATTAAGCTTAACCAGCCTTGCTATCTCTTTTGATAATGCTACACTTACATCTTCCTGCAAATCCTTGTCATTATCCTTTAATCCGGGCACCTCCAACGTTATGTAATTGCCCTTGGCCTTCCCCATAATTCGTGCTCCAACCTCTTCTTCTACGTGCACTCTAGTTACAGTGATATCCTCGCCTCTTTCTACATCTACTCTTACTCCAGGAATATCACTTTTGTCTCCTTTGCCAAATAACTCTCTGGCTTCAATAGCTAAGTCGGTTCTGATATTTCTCACGTTATTCCCTCCAATTTAATTTAACTCTGGTTATTTTCCAAAAAATTGTTTATAATAAAGTGTAATTAATTTCATTTTGTATGAAGTTTTTGTTAGAACCATTTGTTTTATGCACAAAATCATACAGCAGTTAATTTAATAAATGGAATATTAAATTAACTTGCTTTTTATTTTCCAGTATGATAAAATACCATTTGTCAATTGTGTGTTGAAGGAGGTGAGCGAATTGGCAAATATTAAGTCAGCTTTAAAGAGAATAAAGGTTGCAAAATTCAAGACTCGCAGAAACAAAATGATAATTTCCTCCTTAAGAACAGCTATCAGAAGATATGAGGATGCTATAAAGGCCGGAGATTTAACTATTGCTAAGACAAACTACCAAAAGGTAACTAGTCTTATCGATAAGGCTGTTGCGAAGGGTACAATCCACAAGAATACAGCAGCTAGAAAAAAATCAAGATTGTCAAAAAAGCTCAAAGCAGCTATATAATTATAAAACCCCGACATATGTCGGGGTTTATAATTTTATTCTGCACTTTCAAATAAGTTTACAATCAACATTTCAATAGCCAGCCTTTTATCCATTTTACCGGACTTCACATTCATTTCTGCGTTTACACAATTATTTAAGCCTGCTCTTAGTCCCTTCATGCCTATTTTTTTGCCATAATTCAAGCAGTTCTTGGCATAAAATTCATGGACCTTCAATTTTGCGGCCGCACCTTTTGCATCCAAACCTCTTTGATTCAACTCCACTACAGCTGCCATGGTCCGTATTTGCTTCGTGATCATAGCGAGCACAGCAAAGACTTCTTCCCCCTGCATCAACAAGTCGTGAAGCACACTTAAGCTGTCAGCGACCTTTTTATCCGCACTGCTGTTGATCAGCTTGAATATGTCATTTTCCAAGCTTTTTGGCATAACTGCATGAATATGCTCAATGGTTATGTCTTCATCTTTATCTGCAAATGCCGCAATCTTATTAAGCTCATTTTCCAAATCATATAAGTTCTTCTCTGAGTTCTTATCGAGATAACCTGACAAGTTGATAAAATAATCCATTTCTCTAAAACCCATTCTTTTATTATGCTTGTTCAGACTATTCTTTACCCACTTGGTCAGATCATCCTTTTCAACCTTCTTAAATTCAAATATAGATCCATCCTTGGTTATAGCATCCGTAACCTTCTTCGACTTGCCTAAATCTCCATAATACAGCAGCAGCAGGCAGCATGAATCCGGAAGCTCTTTGAGAAGCTCCAGATAGTTCTTCAGCTCACCGCTGTCCTTTTGAGCACCCGGTTCCTGTTCAGCAGCGCCTCCCTCTTCCTGCTCCTCTTCCCCCTTTTTGCTTGCCTTTTTCAAAAAAGCAGGCTGCCTTACAACAACCAGTTTTTTTTCACAGCCAAAGGGGAAGGTCTCACATGCATTTTGCAGCTGCTCCACCGTTATGCTTTCTCCATCCAGCCCATTATAGTTCAGCTCCGGAAACGCAGTAACAACCTTCTCTTTCAAGAGTTCCTTTGCTTTATCCAACAGATAGCTTTCCTGCCCATACAGCAAATAGATCCTCTTGATATTCTCACTTTTTATTTCACTGGCAAAAGCCTTATAACTCATAATCAACATCCTCACAGACAACTATATTATTTATTATACAATCTTGTTTTTCCAATTGCCTCGCCTAAACAGCAGCCAAACCATCAGTGCTTCCGCCCCTACCGATACGGCAATAGCAGTCCAAACACCGTCTGAATTCATCCCCATAATACTGAGCAGGTAAGCCAGAGGTATCTTGACCGCCCAATTTGCGACCAATGCTGCAAACATAGGCGGAGCTGTATCCCCTGCCCCTTTGAATACTGCGTTGAAAACCGTCGTAAATGGGATGAACAACAGTCCCATAAAAACGATTCTTAAATATTTTATACCGAATTCAATAACTTGAGGGTCCTCAATAAAAGCTTTCATCAGGAATTCTGCAAAAAAGACATATGGAATTCCGAATACCAGCAGACTGATTGTAGCAATTTTCAAACCTTCTTTTATCAGTTTTCTTATTTTGTCCAGATTCCCACTGCCCATGCTCTGCCCTACCAAGATTGATATGGCAGCCTCCAATCCCCCTAAAATGATAAATATGAGGGAGAACCACCTGCCTCCTATGCCAAAGGCAGCTACAGCGCCATCGCCGCTCCTTGCTGCAATTTGAAACATCAGCATACCGGTAAAAGGACGGGTAATCCCATAAAGGACAGAATAAACGCCAACCTTTGCAATCCTTCGCAGCATCACAACTGTAAGACTGACCTTGCTGAACAGGTGCAGCAAGTTGGTATTCAGTGCCTTCAAAACCGCTGTTGTCAAATAGACGAGAGAAAACACAACCCCCAGCAAGGTTGCCCCTGCGGCGCCTCTAACGCCCCATTCAAATACTATAATAAACAGCCAGTCCAGTATGAAATTCATGGCGTTCGCAGTAACCAGCGCAATCATCGGCTTTCTGGTATCCCCCTTGGCATGAAGTATGGATATCAAAACAGCAGTGATGAAATTAATGGGTACTGTGATAAATACGATGTCCAAATATTGCACTGCATAGGATATGGACTGTTCCGTACCATTAAAAATCCCTAAAAAAGGATACTTGAAAATAATCGCAATAAGATAAACTATAATGCCGACTAGAACTGAAAAAAGGATGCTTTGTTTGGACACATCCCTGTATTCATCCAGTTTTTCCGCGCCAATGCTTCTAGAAGCAATAGCCATGGTTCCTGCGCTGATCAAGCTGGACAGCACCAAGATGACCTCCAAGAGGGAGCTGGCTAGTACAGTACCGGCTGTTGGCGCTGTTCCTAAATAGGAAATAAACTTCAAATCCACTATACCAAAAAAAGTATGCAGCATGATTACAAACATAACCGGTAGGGAGAGCTTCCAAATTTCTTGTCGAATACTCAATACATCACCCCGATATGTTCAATTTTTCTCTCTATTTCATTGACTTGGCTAATTTTTCATTTCCTCTTTTAAAATTCCCTGTGATCTTTGCCATAAGCAGTTGTGCTTCCGCAGGCTCTGCAGCTTTAATCTTGGCAAGAAAACGTTCTGCTTCATTGCCCTTGAGAATCATCACCTGTTTGTCATGCCAAAAGATGAATATTTTTTGATCCTTGGAAGCCTTATATGAAAAGGGTTCTTCCTCCAGTCTGTGATGCTTATCCACTTCTCCCATTGCAGCCATGCCGCCTCCTAAAAAATAATCTTAGGTCTCTTGTATCATTATATAACACTTCTCTGCAATCTAACAACGCAGAGACCTGGCAAAATCATATATAATCAAAAACTACTGCCCTACCGTCTTTATATTCATGCTCTTTCCATTGGTTGTGATTCTGACAGCACCAGAAATATCCGTCCTATAAACTTGGCTTTCTACTGTTTCCAATCTCTCAATAACCTCCTTAGAGGGATGACCATAGTTGTTTTTTTCCCCTACCGAAATAATGCTGAATTCCGGCTCGGCTTGCTTCACAAATTTCGCAATAGTAGAATAAGGGCTTCCATGATGGGCTATTTTCAGCACGTCACAGCTAATATCCTCATTTAGCAGCCTTTGTTCAGCCTCCTGCTGGATATCTCCGGTAAAGAGGGCATCAAAGTCCTTATAAGAAAGCTTGAAAACCAGGGAATTATTGTTTACATCCGAATCGGTATTCTTCAAATACGGCTTTTGAGGCGCAAGAACTGTCAGTTTGACATCCTTGTCCGTAGCTATGGCGCTTCCGCTTTGCAGATAAATAACCGGGATGCTTTTTTCCTTGCAAATGGTCATTAGCTTTTGATGGCTGGCAGAGTCAAACTCCCCCTCCCCATACCTATCAGAAGCTGGCAGTATGACTTGATTTACCTTATAGCTTTCCAGTATGGCAACTGCACCTCCGATATGGTCGTCATGGACATGTGTAACTATCAATGTATCCACCCTCCATATCCCTAAGCGCCTCAATGCCGGCACAGTCACTTTTTCGCCTATATCATAGGTATCCTTTTGCCAATCCGCACTCCCGCCCCCATCAACTACAATGACCTTGCCATGGGCAGTCTGAATCACACTGCAGTCCCCCTGCCCCACATCAATAAAGTTGACGGTCATTGCGTTATTTTGCATTAGGTTGATAAGAACGGCTAAGCAAAGAGCTGCAGCTCCGACTGCTTCATAGCTGCGTTTAAAGGAAAGACTTCTGTATTTCCAAAACGCCTCCACCAGCATCAATAAAAAGAAGTAATAGATGATATACCAATACAAAGAAAGAGAGGGTATATTCATCCCGGCAAAGGGAAAGAGAAGTGCTTTTTCACTAATCAAATATAGAAGCTTAATCAAATAATAGGATGCTGCAAATACAAATAATGCGATGCCTGGCAGCAAGAGTCCTGTAATGACTCCCACGAATCCAGCCAGGGTGATTAAGAAAGCTAGAGGTACAGCAAAAACATTAAGTAAAATATTGATGAAAGAAACATAATTGAAATAATAAATCAGCACTGGAGTGATGCCCAGCCACACTGCCATAGACAAGGCCAGACTGCTTCTGAACCAACTGGGAAGAAACTTCAAGGCCGCATTTATAGGTGAATGTAAAAAGCTTATGGAAAAAATACAAGCAAAGGATATGATATAACCGGGATCATGGATGAGCAGCGGGTTGTAAAGCAGAAGCAGTATTGCTGCAAAGGAGGCAGAAGCATTCAAATCATATTGCTTTCCTAGGATTGTGCCGCCCAGCATGACGGCCAGCATTAATAAAGCCCTGACTGCAGGGACAGGCGCACCAATCAACAATATATAAAATGCTGCTATGACGAGAATCGTGATACTCTGTGCCCGCTTGCATAACTTGAAGGGTTTAAGGACAGTGGTAAGCAATAGGACCAGAAACCCGATATGCAGTCCAGAAACCGATAGTATATGAGCCAGCCCCGTCAGTGAAAAGACCTGCTTCACCTCCGGATCAATCTCGCTCTTGCTTCCCGTTAATATTCCATAAAGCAAGGCAGCTTCATTTTGAGGCAGGGCTGTGAAAATTGTATTTCGTATTTTTTGATTGCACTTATGCAGCAGGGTTGCAAACAATCCACCCTTTTGCTGTGCAGTTCTGACAACCTCCATACCATAAGCCTTCATATAAATATCCTTGCTTTTATAATAGCCATCAAAATCGAAATCTCCAAAATTCCTCTTCTTGGCAATAGATTCAAATCTCGCCTTCAATTCTACTTGATCGCCAAATTGGAGCTCAATATTCTTATCAATATACAACTGCACCTTTTCATGGCTTTTAAAGGTTTTGCTATTTCTCATCAAATATAAATCCTTCAGCAGCAGCTTTTTTCCATAGCCGGTATCCTCGGGTACAGATGCTACTGTTCCTTGAACCACCGCAGTTTTACCATCTAGGGATTTAAAACTGCTTTGTCTGGAGGCTGCTATATGATATTCATAGGCGCTAAGCAGCATGGTTGCAATCAGCGCTGTCAATAGTACAGCAAGACTGCTTCTTCTGTTTGTAAAAAACAGCAGGCTTAATAAAATAAGCAGCGGCGGCATTATATAAAAATTAATATAGCCGAGGCTTGAAATAATACAGCCTGCAAAAAAGGCTAAAAAAAATGTGAAAAGCAAATATTTTGAAGATACCACCCTACTCATTCAATCACATCCAAAAAAAATAGTCAGGATTAATCCAGACTATTTCTACACAAAATTGTAATTTCCTTCCTTATTATATAAAGTAGGCCTTGTTTTCTCCCGCAATTTCCATAATACCATTATATGCGGAAGCTGCTTCATTAATATAATTATCGACTTTAACATCAGGCAGAAAATGTGTAAGCAGCAGTCTGCTTACACCCGCTTGTTCTGCAATCTCCCCTGCTTCCTTTGCAGTAAGATGCATAGCCCGGATGCACTTTTCGTCCCGTTCCAACAGACCTGCCTCACATAAGAACAAATCTGCATCCTTGGCAAAATCGATCAATTCTTTATTTGGCATCGTATCTCCTGAGTAAACAAATCTTTTCTTATCCTTTTGTATACTGATGGCAAAATTCTGATAGCCATGCTTCATCTCTCTAAAGGTAATTTTGATGTCTTTTATATGTACAACTTCGTTCTCATCAATTTTAATTGTTTCAAAGGCAGGTCGTTGCGCTATTCTATCAAATTCTTCCTTTGGTTCTCCAGGCAGATAAACCTTTAATTGGCTATCCATAAGCTGCTTTCTGACTTTTATATCCACAGCGTAACCTAGGGTCAGCATGTCACCGGCATGATCACTATGTAAGTGAGAAAGAATCACTGCATCCAGTTCCTCTATATCTATATACTGCTGCAGCTTGCCTATTACCCCACTGCCGCAATCAATCAGCACCTTGGCACTTTCCGAAGTTAAAAGAAAACCTGAACATGCACCGCCTGCTTTTGGGTACGGACCGTAATTACCCAGCACTGTAAGTTTCAAAATTATCCCTCCATTGAAGTCATTGTTGCTTCGCCTTGCTTTGCAAGGAATTTCATATAACACTCATTATTCAATATTTCTATTTCTTTGTCAATGGCGCCAAAGTTCGAGCATGATAGAAACAGCGGCTTTCGCCGCTGTTTTTTACTACATTACTCTAGTTGGAAGGATTGCATCTATTAAACCAATCACTAAGGCTCCGACTACTGCTCCCCATATTGTAACTTCCATACCTGGAACAAAGTATTGAGCAAAATATATGATTACGACTGATACTAAAAATCCTTTTATTCCATTTCCAAATGGAGAGGCATCAATTTTAAACAGCTTTTCTACCAGGAAATCTGCTGCCGATATGACCAACGCTGCAATTAACATAGTGAGGAAACCGCCTCTTATATTGAAATCATCCAGCAAATAGGAAGTTACCCACAATACTAATGCCGCCACAGAAAATCGGATAGCGAAACCAACAAATCCGGTGCCTGTTTGTCTTTTTGGAGCTTCACGCTTCATTGTGTGTCCCATTATATACACCTCCTAATATTAATTTGCACTTAGGAGGTTGATACTATACTGGTATTATATAGCTTGGGCAAGCTATACCAATAGATGCTCAATTTATTATGCAATTTCGAAGCCATAATGCTGAACAGTGTTATTGCTACTTATCATTATGACAATTTTTAAAAAAAATATTTGCAGCTGTTCAAAATTGAAGCAGCTGCAAATATTACAAAATCTACATATTCCCGTTATATGAAAGCCTGCCCTGCAATACATCATCATTTGCGCTTTCTTGTATTTCTGATTTGCTCGAAAGTATTTTTTGTACCGGAGTACAAGCCGGCAGCAGTCAGTCCAAATACAATTCCATCGAATATCCCTGATTTATAATCTGCAGGATGAAGATAAAAAATACCTAATAACAAGCCAGCTCCCACAGCTACCAGCGCGGAATACTTTTTGGGAAGTCCTAAACCCTTTGCAAGCTCAACAACCGAAATAATGATTGGTACAATAATCGACTCATTCATCAACATTTTTTACGCCCCCCATGCAATAAAACTCATCCATTTTTCAATACATTATATGTGCAGGATAATTAACATGTACTTATATCAGTTTGTTATTATATTCACATCAGAAGTGATGAAATAATAATCAAAATTATGGTAAAATTATATATGATTCAACAGCTGTGATAACACAGCAAAGCTATTAAGGAGGTTCCTATGAATACACAAAAGCTATATTATATTGATTCCTATACCACTGATTTCCAGGCAAATATCATTGAAATAACACCTTTTGAGGATAAATTTGCTTTGATACTTGATAAAACCTATTTTTACCCCGAAAGCGGCGGTCAGGGTGCCGACAAAGGTACTATCAATGGCGAGGAAGTCGTCTATGTAACAGAAAAACAAGATAAGACCCTGCATATAGTGAATAGTAAGCTTGAGACGGGTCCTGCATGCTGCAGCATAGATTGGGACACTAGATTTGATCATATGCAGCAGCACAGCGGTCAGCACATTTTATCTGCATGCTTTTATAAGCTTTACAACGGGGAAACCAGCAGCTTCCATATCGGCAAAGACAGCTCCACCATCGAAATTGATGTAGAGAATTTTGATAATGCCATGATTGAACAAATCGAGAAGCTGGCAAATAACATCGTTTTCAAAAACGCACCTGTTACTTCAGATATAGTTGATAAAGCCGGCCTGGCCCAGCTGCCTCTCCGCAAGCAGCCCAAAGTGGATAGCAACATCAGGATTGTCAATATCCAAGACTGCGATTGCTCTCCCTGCGGTGGAACCCATGTCAAAAACACCGGAGAAATCGGTATAATAAAAATCAAAAGACTGGAAAAGCAAAAACATAGTTACAAATTTGAATTTGTATGCGGCAGAAGGGCCTTGATAGATTATACATACAAAAACTACACCATCAACAAGCTTGGCGCGCAGCTTTCTGCACCTGAGCATGAATTAGAAAACGCCTTCACCCGGTTTACAGAGGATTACAAAGGACTTCAAAAGCAAATCAGCGAGCTGCGCAATGAAGTTGTTTCTTATGAAGTACAGCATTTGATGCAGCATGCTGTAGAAATAAATGGTGTTAAATTGATTACTAAGACCTTTGAAAACAGGGAGTTTAATGACATAAAGCTTATTGCGCAGTCCATCGCTGCCACCCCTTCCCACATAGCTTTGTTGGCAAGCAAAGGACAGAGCTGCCAGTTAATCTTCGCACGTTCAGAAGATCAGACTGCAAATATGAATGAACTGCTAAGAAGCGTACTTCCAATGCTCAACGGCAAGGGCGGCGGCAGTCCTAAAGCTGCACAAGGCGGCGGTTCAGGAGATATCGATGCAGCTTTGGCCGCTGCGGTCAGTAATTTAAAACTTTAGCTATTCAAACATGGGTTGATTAATAATAATTATTAGTGTAGAATGAATTTTAATAACAGGAGGTGCAGAAAAATGAAGAACAGTTATAATGTGGTAGAAATAATCCAAATGGCAATCAATGTTGAAAGAGAAGGTTATGAATCCTACTCAAGCATTGCAAGAGATATCAATGACGATAAGGCAAAGGCTGTCTTTGTTCTGCTTGCTGAACAAGAGAAAAAGCATGCTGAGACCTTTAAGAACCTATTGGAAGTAATGAATGAAAATAACAAAATTAATGCTGAATATTTATTTGATGAGCATGTCATAGGTTATTTCAGGGCATTGACTGCAAATAAAGTCTTTGAGTCAGACAGAATGCAGAAAGCCATCGACTTAACTACTGCAAAAGAAGCTATCCAGGAAGGAATCAACTCCGAAAAGAATTCCATCCTATTGTACACTGAGCTACTGCAAGGTGCGGATATCCCAGAGGTTAAAACAGCCCTTGAGCTTATCATTGCAGAAGAAAAAAGTCATATCATAGATCTTACAAATCTATTGAAGTCCCTGGTATAATACATAAGCTATATAGCTTCAGAGCTATATAGCTTATTTTTCATCTTCCAACTCTTCTAGCAATTCTGCAGATATCGCCTTAGAGCTGTTCAAGATTGACAGCTTATTATTGTACAGCTGCTGAATTTCAATTTTGCAGACCAGTTCCCTTAAATAAAGCTTTGTCAACCGCTTCAGTTCTCGTGTTACATCATCAATAATATCACCTAAATCATCAGCCCTCTCGATAGCTTCCTCCGCATCATGTCTATGTACCAGGGAAATCCTATTGAACTCCTCTGCTGCACCAACCAACTGCCGATAGGATGTGCTCAGGGAATTAAGCATATCTGTCAAGGTCTTGATATCCTTGCATAATACCTCATCATAGAACTTCTCAATATATCTTTCGCCCACAAACTCACCTCAATCTAATTATAAATGTATTTTTGAATAGTACAACTTTTCGCACGAAGGCATAATACATATGATATACTACACTTATATGTATTAAATATATGATAAGATTTATGTTATATGAGACTAACTTAGCAACAGTTGCAAAGAAATAGGCAGCATTATCTGCACTAATTGATTTCGAGGTGACTTTCATGCAAGCAGCAAATCAAATATTGATTCTATTTATCATCATGTTCATGGGGTTCGCAGCAAAAAAAAGAAATATTATAAATGAGAACGTAGAAAAGTCGATGTCTTCCGTATTGATTAGAATTGGAATGCCGGCTATGGTGCTATCTTCCTCCTCTATCGCGTACAGCAGCGACATACTGCCGAACATGATGAACATTTTCATCATCACAGCTGTGTCTTATGCAGTAATTATTGGCTTTGGTATGGCTAACGGCAGGTTATTCAAGTTTAACAAAGCGACATCCAATGTCTATATATCCTTAATTGTATTTGCCAACGTAGGCTTTATGGGCTACCCTGTAGCCAGAGCATTATATGGTGAAATTGGTGTGTTCTACACCTCCATAGTAAATTTGATTTTTTCAACAATGATGTGGACCTATGGAATCCTTCTGTACAACAGCAAAGGAAAATTGAATTTCAAAAGCTTGGCCAATATCGGAACAGTTTCATCCTTACTGGGCATCATGCTTTTCCTCCTGCAAATTCGCATACCGGCTCCATTATTGTCAGCCTTAGATCTGACAGGCAGAATGACTACTCCTTTATCCATGCTTTTGATTGGTGCACTCATTTCAAATGTGAATGTAAAAGAGCTTTTCAGCGATTGGAAAATTTACTGGCTGTCTCTTATTAAGCTTATTGTAATTCCTATTACAACTGCATTGCTGTTAAAGCTTCTTAATTATAATGAAATGGTAATCTCCCTTTGCACAGTGATGGCAGCCATGCCTTCTGCTGCGACAAATGCAATTTTTGCAAATGAATTTGATATGAATCCGACTTTTGCATCTATAGGGGTATTTATCACAACCCTTTTGTGCATTATTACATTGCCCTTTATGTTGTATTTCTTAAATTCTGTTATATTGTAGCGTTCATTTTCAATAATGTGATTTCAAGTTTTTGTGGCAACAAAGCATTTTTTAATAATTCAGGTTAAATTTACAACTCATTATTTTGACATTCCATAGAATACTAATATTGAAAGGTGGTGTTTTATGTGAATAAGAATAATGAAATGGCATATAAAACAATAAAAGGCGTTAGCCGAAGCAAAGCTCGTGCTAAAATTCTCGTGCCTGAAGCAAAAAACGCCTTAGATAACTTCAAAATTCAAGTCGCAACAGATTTAGGAATAGATTTCTCCACCTCGGATAAGGGAGGCTTTACTTCCAAGGACTGCGGCAAAGTAGGCGGAGAAATGGTACGTAGAATCATCAATCAAATGAAGACAGAAATGGTAAACAGCATGCGCAACAACCCATATCAGTAAAACCGAAGTCAGCCGAAACAGCTTTTAAAGTTGATTTTCGGTTTTTCTTTTGCTTATATTACAATTTGATTATGTAAATTTTACATTTG
>Ga0196972_1000427_pt1 | contig 22570 bp, 18 predicted proteins | sample S1v_2013CmetaG_FD_148618 | JGI IMG/M metagenome (GOLD analysis project Ga0196972, IMG submission 148618) | Soil microbial communities from Anza Borrego desert, Southern California, United States - S1+v_20-13C | ecosystem: Environmental > Terrestrial > Soil > Desert | place: USA: California...
CGTTGTCAGATGGCGGTTCGTTCCCGGTTGTCGGTTGCCATTGACCATATTTAACAGCCACCAACGCCTCCAATAAAATCGCAGCGGCGCAGCGGATCGCCTTCGGCGAACATGGAGGTAATTAAAAGCAATAAGCCCGCCGTGTCCGCCGTGTCGCCGTTTCCGCCGTGCAAAACTTCCTTTTTAATCTTATTCTCTAAGCCAGCCACAAAATTTCCGCCCCCCGCGGCGTCGCGAGAGATTTCCCTGGTAGGAATAAGTTATCGAATTTCAAATGATATTATCTCGCAGCGACGCACCGACGCAGCGGATCACCTTCGGCGAACCTATGGAGATAAATAAAAACTGAATAAGCCCGCCGTGTCCGCCGTGTCGCCGTTTCCGCCGTGCAAAACTTCCTTTTTAATCTTATTCTCTAGGCCAGCCACAAAATTGCCGCCCCGCGCGGCGTCGCGAGAGATTTCCCTGGCAGCATTAAGCGTATCGAATTTCCAATTGAATGATCCCGCAGCGGCGCAACCACGCAGCGGATCCTCCTTCGGCGAACAGGAGGTAATTAAAAGCTGAATAAGGCCGCCGTGTCCGCCGGGCAAAACTTCGCTTTTAAGCAAAACCAACGATTCAACGCCCGGGGCGCGTCAGTGAGCCAAGTGTGAAAATTTGGCATTAGTTTCTGCAATATTTTTCATAAAACCTTCCTGGTTTATGCCGTTTAAGGCAGAACCTGCAATTTTTTCACTTTTTACCCGAATGGCATAATAATCGTTTACATTTGCCGTCCCCCGAAATACCGGGGTTTAAGAATTTCTAAAATCAAAAATCAATACAATTATGGCTAAGAAAGTAAACGTTACCCCATTGCATGACAGGGTAATTGTGAAACCCGCCGCTGCTGAAGAACGTACTGCCGGGGGCATTATCATCCCCGATACGGCGAAGGAGAAACCTCAGCGTGGCATCGTCATTGCTGCAGGGCCTGGAAAAAAAGATGAGCCCGTTACTGTAAAAAATGGTGATACAGTTCTTTATGGAAAATACTCCGGAACGGAAATCCAGATCGAAGGACAGGATTATCTTATCATGAGGGAAAGCGACATTCTCGCCATTGTGTAATTCCGATTTCAGATTATCTCATTAACTAATTATCAAATAAAGATATTATGGCAAAACAACTCTTCTTCGATATTGAAGCAAGGAATAAAATGAAAAAGGGCGTTGACGTGCTTGCTAACGCCGTTAAAGTAACGCTTGGACCCAAAGGTCGCAACGTAGTTATTGAAAAGAAATTTGGTGCACCGGCTATCACTAAGGATGGTGTAACCGTAGCCAAAGAAATTGAACTGGAAGATCCCATTGAAAACATGGGAGCGCAAATGGTGAAGGAAGTGGCGTCAAAGACTGCTGACATTGCAGGTGATGGTACCACTACAGCTACCGTTCTGGCGCAGTCAATCATTGGCGAAGGCTTGAAAATGGTGGCCGCAGGTGCAAACCCAATGGACCTTAAGAGAGGTATCGACAAAGCAGTTGCAAAAATTATTGAAAACCTGAAAACTCAATCGCAGGCTGTAGGTAATGACAGCAGCAAGATTCAGCAGGTTGCTTCCATTTCAGCTAACAATGATGCTGAAATTGGAAAGCTGATTGCTGAAGCCATGAAGAGAGTGGGTAAAGAAGGTGTGATCACGGTAGAAGAAGCAAGAGGAACTGAAACTGGAATTGAGGTGGTAGAAGGTATGCAATTCGACCGCGGGTATATTTCCCCTTATTTCGTTACCAACAGCGAAAAAATGGAAGCTGAGCTGGAAAATCCTTACATCCTGATCTATGATAAGAAGATCAGCAATATGAAGGATATTCTGCACATCCTTGAGAAGGTGGCCCAGGGCGGACGTCCATTACTCATCATTGCTGAAGACCTCGAAGGTGAAGCACTTGCTACCCTGGTTGTAAACAAACTCCGCGGCACGCTTAAAGTAGCTGCCGTTAAAGCTCCCGGCTTTGGAGATCGCAGGAAAGAGATGTTGCAGGATATCGCTGTACTTACAAAAGGTATCGTGATCAGCGAAGAACAGGGTTATAAACTCGAGAACGCTGACCTCAGCTACCTCGGTATGGCTTCTACAGTTACGATTGATAAGGATAACACTACCATCGTTGGTGGTAAAGGAAAGAAAGAAGACATCACTGCACGCATCAACCAGATCAAGGCACAAATTGAAGTGACTACGTCAGATTACGATAAGGAAAAGTTACAGGAACGTTTGGCCAAACTTAGCGGTGGTGTTGCTGTATTGAATATTGGTGCTGCAACTGAAATGGAAATGAAGGAGAAAAAGGATCGTGTTGACGATGCATTGCATGCTACAAGGGCTGCCGTTGAAGAAGGTATTGTGCCTGGTGGCGGTGTTGCATTCATTCGTTCAATTGAGTCACTCGATAAGTTCAAAGGCGCAAATGAAGATGAAACCACAGGTGCAGCTATTGTAAGAAGGTCCCTCGAAGAGCCACTACGCCAGATTGTTGCCAACGCTGGAATCGAAGGTTCTATCGTGGTTCAAAAAGTGAAGGAAGGAAAAGCTGATTTTGGATTCAATGCAAGGACTGAGGTATACGAAAACCTCTTCAAGGCCGGTGTAATTGACCCAACAAAGGTTACCCGCATCGCTCTGGAAAACGCGGCTTCCATCGCGGGAATGTTGCTGACTACTGAATGTGTAGTATCTGACAAACCTAAGAAGGAAGAAGCACCGCATACTCATGGCGCTCCTGATATGGGCGGTATGGGATACTAATAGCGCACAAGAAGATAAAAGAGGGCCCCTCGGTGAGCGAGGGGCCTTTTTTTTGGTTCAATATCGTTCAATGCCGTTCACTATCGTTGGGGTCGTTCAAACCATTCAGGGACTCTTAACGAGGTTCAAACCGCTGGGTGCGTTTCTGTTTACTGAAACCAATCACTTTAGCGATATTGAACGAATTGACCGTTTTGAACCTCCGCCCACCCGTCGCGTTTTTTTGCCGGAAATAAGCTACTTTTATTCCCTCCCAAACTTAAAATTAGCTAATGAGAAAAATTTACCTATCCTTGAGCATGCTACTCATTGCAGTAGCATTTAGTTTTTTATCAAATGCGCAGAATAATTTCTTCGCTGACGCACCTGAAGCCCGCATGGGGCGCAACAATGAATTAAGGGTGATCGTTCCCAATAAATACCGAACCCTCGAATTGAATGTGGAAGCCATGAGGACCTTTCTCTGGGCACTTCCTGACGGAAAGACCATGGCAAGCCGAAGCCAGGCACCTGTGCTCGAACTACCTGCCCCGGATGGGACCACCAGGAAATATCGTGTTTGGGAGAGCAGTATTCAGGAACCGGCCCTCGAGCAAAAATTCCCTACCATCAAAACCTTTGCCGGACAAGGTATTGATGATCCTTATGCGACCATCAGGTTTGACATGACTCCACGCGGGTTTCACGCGCAGGTTTTAACCGTGAATGGCACTTATTATATCGATCCATATGCCGTAGGCGCTACTGACAGGTATATCAGTTATTTTAGACAGGACTTAAGCAGGCAGGCTCCCTTTGTATGTGGTGTTCCTGACCCCACTGAACCGCCTGCAAGGATACAGGCGGCATGTCGCGGAACGGAATTGAGGACCTACCGGTTAGCCGTGGCCTGTACCGGTGAATATGCACAGGCGCCTGGAATTAATGCAGGCTCTGATCCGAATATTGTACACGCTGCCATTGTAACTACGGTTAACAGGGTGGTGGGTGTTTATGAGGTAGAGCTTGCCATCAGCATGGTATTAATTGCCAATAATAATATTGTTGAATACCTGAACGCTGCAACAGACCCTTTCACCGGGAATAATAATGCTAATACTCTTATTGATGAAAGCCAGGATGTAATTGGAGCAAATATCGGGGCCGCCAATTATGACATTGGTCACACATTCAGCACAGGCGGCGGTGGATTGGCGCAATTAAATTCAGTTTGTGGAGGCAATAAAGCCCGCGGAATTACAGGTAGTTCAAATCCTACGGGTGATGCGTATGACATTGACTATGTAGCGCATGAAGTGGGTCACCAGTTTGGCGGAAACCATTCCATGAATGGTTGCGGTTCTTCTCCCAGCTCCACAAAGTATGAACCGGGCAGCGGTACTACCATCCAGGCATATGCGGGCATTTGTGGAACACAAAATATTCAACCGAATAGTGATCCCATTTTCCATCCCATAAGCTTTGATGAGATCAGTAATTTTTTAAGTATTGGTAATGGTGGCAGTTGTGGTGTGGTAACACCAACCAACAATACCTTACCGGTGATAGCTCCTTTAACAAATAATAATGTTAGCATTCCACCATCAACTCCATTCACACTTACCGGTTCAGCTACGGATGCTGATGGAGATGCATTGACCTATAGCTGGGATGAATGGGACCTTGGCAATCCTAATAGTTCCTGGAATGCCGGCGCAACCCTGCCGGCCGGAAATACAGCACCTCTTTTCAGATCAAGGTTGCCAAAAACCACCGGGAGCAGAACCTTTCCCGATATTTCTGTGATCCTTGCCGGCTTTCCTTCAAATCCCCCTTCAGCAATGAACGGGCTAAAAGGAGAAACCTTATCGCCCGTGGCACGCCCGATGAAGTTTAAACTTACCGTAAGGGATAACCGCGCAGGAGGTGGCGGAGTGGTTTCAAGTGGTACGGATGGATGTCAAACCACCGGATTGTTCCAGGTGAATGTGGTAGGCACGCAGCCTTTCACGGTCACATCTCCTAACGGTGGAGAAAGTTTCGCCGGAGGTTCATCCCAAACCATTACCTGGAATGTTGCTGGAACGGATGCCGCGCCTGTAAATGTGTCAAATGTCAGGATTACCCTGTCAACTGATGGAGGACTTACGTACCCAACTGAAATAGTAGCCAGCACACCCAATGATGGCTCAGAGTTGCTTACTATTCCTGCACTTGTTACTACCACTGCAAGAATAAGGATTGAAGCCCTCGGTAATATTTTCTTTGACATATCGAATGCTAACTTTACAATAACGGTTCCCGCTTCAAGTTTTGACTTTGGCACTCCGGCTGCTGTTGACGTTGCCTGTGCCGGTGCAACCACCGCATCAGTGATATTGCCAACCACGGCCACTGGTGGATTCAATACCCCTATCGCCCTTTCAGCTACTACTTTCCCTGCTGGTACAAGTGTTTCATTTAGTCCTGATCCGGTCACACCCGGAAACAGCACTACGGTAACGCTTAACAATGTAAATACACTGCAGAATGGAACATACACCGTGATTGTTTCAGGCACTGCCGGGTCAATTACACGCACACGCACTCTCACATTTAATGTGCTGGCGGGTGCCGGGCCATCCATTTCTACTCATCCCGGTTCGCAGGCTGTTTGTGCAGGTACGGATGCTACCTTCTCCGTAGCATCAGCTAACGCCATAAGTTATCAATGGCAGGTAAGTACTAACGGTGGTGGAAGCTTCACAAACATTGCATCAGCTACAGGCACCAGCTATACAGTCACTGGCGTAACTACCGCATTGAACAATAATCAATACAGAGTGATTGTTGCAGGACAGTGCAATACCACTACGTCAAATGCAGGAGTATTGACTGTACAGACAGCCCCTTCGATTACAGATCAGCCAGACGCCGAAACGTTGTGCACAGGTAGCAATAATACGTTTAGTGTTACAGCCTCAGGAACTAACCTTGGTTACCAATGGCAGATCAGCACTGATGGTGGCGCTACGTTCAATAACATTCCTTCCGCGAATGGCTCAACATATACAGTTAATGGCCTTGCTGCAGGCATGAATGGTGACAGGTATAGGGTTGTAGTGACAGGAACATGTTCACCTGCGGCTACTTCAAATGCGGCGCTCTTAACTGTAATTACTCCCGTCACGGTAACAGATGAACCCGATGAAGTAACTATTTGCGAAACGGGCAACGTTACCTTTACCGTTGCCGGCAGTGGAGCAGATGTGTTATACCAATGGCAGGTGAGTGAGGATGGAGTAAACTATACCAACATTGGCGGAGCAATTTCTTCTACATTAAACGTAAATGCGGTTACCGCTGCAATGGATGGAAATCTTTACAGGGCATTGCTAAGCAATCCAACCTGTACTACTCCCGTTGCATCAGCATCTGCTGAATTAACGGTTAATGCAAGACCAACGGTAACGCTTGCTGCAACACCTTCATCAACATTGCTTCCAGGACAGTCTGCAACACTGACTGCTACCATTTTACCATCTGCAACAGGTTTTGATATTACCTGGTACAAGGATGGAACGATTATTCCTGGTGTAAATGGCACCACCTACGTGGTTGACTCCGTGGAAATAGGTGATTACCGGGTTGATATAGTGAACCAGGAAACGGGTTGTAACAACCAATCAAATGTTTTGACCATTGGAACTTCGGCGAGTGAGCGTTTATTTATATTTCCAACACCAAACAATGGACAGTTTACGGTTTCATATTATAATTCCGCAGGCACTGCATCGCAGAGAAGCGTAACCATTTATGATTCCAAGGGATCAAAGGTGTATGCGCGTAAGTTTGCCGTGAACGGTCCGTACACACTCATGAACATTAATATTCAACCTGCACAACGCGGTATTTATTACGTGGTAGTGGGTGATGCAGGTGGAAAAGTTTTGGTAGAAGGAAAGGTTTTGGTTGCACATTAATCAATTAGTCGAGTAGTCGATTAGTCAATAAGGTATCCTTGCTTTATGTAAGCCCATTGACTAATCGACTAATTGACTAATTATAATTATTTCCTGACAATCTTGATTTCAACGCGTCTATTCGCTAATTCTTCCTGATTGTTGTTTTCAGGAAACGGGTAAATGGGGCGGGAATGGCCGAAGCCTGTATAGGACAGCCGGGATCTTTCAATTCCATTTTTTACCAGGAACTCAACGATTGCTTTTGCCCGGGCAACGGAAAGATTACGAATACCTGTTTCAGAATCATACCCATCCTGGGGGCCGTTCTGGCAACAAATATGGCCCTGTACCTCAATAACCAGCGTAGGCCGGCTCTTCATGATTGCCAGCAGTTCCTCGAGTTTGGGCACTGATTCTGGTATGATACGCGCCATGCCGCCTACAAAGTTGATGTTATGCAGCGCGATCACACTGCCTTCAACCAGGGAATCATGAAATACCCGGGCGAGCTTGCTTTCGTTGCCCGCTTTTGTACTTATTGTATCCGGCTGGGACGGGCCCTTTTTCCGGGGAATAAACAAGGCTAACTCTACGCGCCGATTTTGTTGGCGCTCCTGCTCTGTACGATTAGCATTCAATGGGCTCGTTTCCCCTAAAGCTTTTGTATCTATTATTATTTCTTCCGGTATTCCCAAAGTTAACAGATAATCTCTCACTGCATTGACTCTTTCGCCTGAAAGACGTTCATTATAAGCATCGGTCCCCCGGGAGTCGCAATGCCCAAATAAACTAACCGTAGAGCCTGGCGTTAGTATTTCAGGCAACCGGTCAAGTTGTTGGATCGCGGCAGATGACAATTCAGATTTATCAAATTCAAAATACACTTGTATGTGGTGCTGGTCCTGTGCGTTGGCGAAGGTCCAAAGGAGCAGGAGCGGAATACAGAGCCATCTTTTCATTGTCGGTTAATTGGTCAGCTAAATATCCATTTAATTAATCAATTGGGCAATTAGTCAATGTGTCAATCGGAATGCCTAAATTTTTGCGTTTCCTTCATTGACTAATTGACACATTTAGTTATTGACTAATTAACAGAGTCCAATTAATAAATTCACGCATTTAACGTACCTTTGCGGCCCTTAACGGAAGCCTTTTCCGAAGAGAATTCTCAAAAAGTAGTCTACATGATCAGCGTAAAAGATTTAAAGCTTGCATATGGCAAGCGTGTATTATTTGAAGATGTGAACCTGAATTTCACCCGTGGAAATTGTTATGGGGTGATAGGAGCCAATGGCGCAGGAAAAAGTACCTTTCTCAAGATACTCAGTGGTGAAATAGAGCCCAATAAAGGTTCGGTTGAAATTACCCCCGGAGAAAGAATGGCAGTTTTGAAGCAGAACCAGTTTCAATTTGATGAAGAAACCGTTTTGAATACTGTAATGATGGGGCATACCCGCTTGTGGCAGGTGGCGAAGGAGCGTGAAAAAATTTATGCGTTGGCTGACTTTACGGAAGAGGACGGAATGCGCGCCGGTGAACTGGAAGGCGAATTCGGGGAAATGGGTGGCTATACAGCGGAAAGCGATGCAGGAACTTTGTTAGGCGAGCTGGGAGTGAAGGAAGAATACCACCAGAGCCTGATGAAGGATATTCCTTCTAATTTAAAAGTAAGGGTATTACTGGCGCAGGCACTTTTTGGCAACCCTGACATACTCCTGCTTGACGAGCCTACCAATGGATTGGATATTGAAACCATCAGCTGGCTTGAAAATTTCCTGGCTGATTATGAGAACATAGTATTGGTAGTGAGCCATGACCGCCACTTCCTGGATGCAGTATGCACACACGTGGCGGATGTTGACAGGCAAAAAATAAAGATATTCACCGGGAACTATACTTTCTGGTACCAGAGTTCACAGCTCATGGCCAGGCAGATAAATGACAAGAATAAGAAAGTAGAAGAAAAGCGCCAGGCGCTTATTGATTTCATTGCCCGTTTTAGTGCGAATGCATCAAAAAGTAAACAGGCAACCTCGAGGAAGAAAGCACTCGAAAAATTATCCATCGAAGAAATCGAGCCCAGTTACCGCAAATATCCCGGAATTATTTTCCAACCTCTTCGTGAAGTTGGAAACCAGATACTCAATGTAGAGAAACTCAGCAAATCAGTGGATGGACGAACTCTTTTTAGCAACGTTACATTCACTGTCAATAAAGGCGACAAAATCGCGCTGCTCAGCAGGGATCCATTGGCTATCACAAGTTTTTTTAACATCATTACCGGTGAGGTTACCGCTGATGCAGGGACCTATGAATGGGGAACCACCGTGACATCAGCCTACCTGCCACAGGAGAACAACCAATATTTTAGCGGCGAGTTAAACCTGATGGACTGGTTGCGCCAGTTTGTTCCACCACATGTAACCGATGTGGATGAACCGTTTCTTAGAGGATTCCTGGGCAAAATGCTGTTTAGTGGGGATGATGTGCTGAAGAAAACAAACGTATTAAGCGGGGGAGAGAAAGTGCGTTGCATGATCAGCCGTATGATGTTGCAAAATCCAAATGTGATCTTGCTGGATCAACCGACTAATCACCTTGACCTCGAGAGCATCCAAAGTTTTAACGAACAGTGCACCGAATATAAAGGAATCGTGCTCTTAACCAGCCATGACCATACCTTCATGGAAACGGTAGCCAACCGTGTGATAGAATTCACACCCCGGGGCATCATTGATCGATTGATGACGTTTGATGAATATTTGCAGGATGAGAGGGTGAAGGGGTTGAAGGAGGAGATGTATCGTTAAGTGTTGGGAATTGGGAATTTGGAATCAGGAGCAAGACCAGGATATTGGGAAGAGCTGACGAGCTGGAAAGCTGAGGAGCTGAGAAGGAATTTGGGCGTTGCTAAAAATTCGAGGAAGCCATTTCCTATGGCTTTTAGCAACTCCCAAATTCTTAATTCCCCATTCTAAATTCCCGGTACCCGTAAATTTGTGAAAAAAAAATCCTGTAAAACGTTGCATAAATATTCTACGGCAATTAACTTAGCGGCCACAACCAGCTCTTACCTTTCATCGGTCCAATTTCCTACCTTACCTGTTAATCCTTCCGGGAAAAACTAGTATCCGGGCCGGGGGTATGTTTCTCCATTGGGAAATATTCGGGTTGAAACCAGAAAACAACAAAGAGTTTGAGACTCCGTCAATCGGGGTCTTTTTTTTTATTGACCATTGACTAATTGCCAAATTGCCTGAGTGATCCGCAAAGTCACCTATTTATCGGCGGTTTCCTTCGTGATAGGAAGCATCATTGGTTCCGGCGTGTTCATGAAGCCGGCATCGATGGCTGCTGAATTAGCATCGCCTGTATGGCTGAGCATGGTTTGGGTGATAGCTGGTTTGTTCAGTCTTTCCGGCGCTTTGATCTTTGCTGAATTGGGCGCCATGATGCCACAGACGGGTGGGGTGTATGTATATTTTCGAAAGATTTACGGGGAGTTTATCGCGTTTCTCTATGGCTGGTCGGCTTTTTCCGTCATCAATACAGCCGCGGTTGCAGCCATGAGTTTCGTTTGCGCGGAGTATGCCGCCCATCTTTTCCACGTTCCTGAATTTTCACCAGGTATTGAATCTTCTTATTCTTTCCATATCCCCTTTATAGGAGAAATCTTTCCCTTGCAGAATTTCGGGGTAAAGTCAGTTGCCATTTTTATAGTTTTATTGCTCACCTGGTTGAATTACTTAAGCGTGAGGGCCGGGAGTACTTTCCAGGTTTTTTCAACAATTGTAAAAGTAGCAGTGATGCTGCTTATCGTGTTCGGCATCTTTTTCTCGGGGAATGGCTCTACTGATCATTTTTTTACAGCTATTGCTCCCAAAACAGGCAATGACCTGACAGGTGCAATTGTGATTGCCATGACCGGCGCTTTCTTTGCATATGATGGATGGATCAATGCCACGTTTATCGCAGGTGAAATAGAAAATCCTAAAACTAACGTGCCTCGCAGTTTGTTTGCCGGAGTGGTTGCGTGCATCCTGATCTATGTTTTGATCAACCAGGCCTATTTATTTGCAATGCCTGTGGAACAAATCGCAACATCAGCGCTTGTGGCTTCAGATGCAATTGAGAAGGCCTGGGGAAGAGACGCAGGAACACTTGTGGCTGCTCTGATAGTGATTTGCACATTCGGTGCCATTAATGGCAACGTGATGGCGACGAGCCGGGTGACATATGCCATGGGTAAAGATCGTGCATTCATTCCGTGGGCTGGTAAAGAACACCCCAAATTTCGAACTCCTGGAAATGCGCTATGGCTGCATGGTATATGGACGTGTATGTTTATTGTGACAGGTTCATTCAACATGCTTGCTGACATGTTTGTGTTTATTACCTGGGTGGCCTACCTGGCAGGGGCTGTAGGGCTTTTTATTTTGCGAAAGAAAATGCCGAAAGCAGAAAGGCCTTATAGAACCTGGGGATATCCTGTTTTACCGATACTTTTCATCCTTTTTTCAGCTTTCTATTTGGTGTTTACCGTCATTAGTGATGTCAACAATTACCTGAACGATACACAGCCGGTCGTAAACTCGCTATTAGGTTTATTTATAACTGCTCTCGGATGTCCCCTGTATTTTTATTTCAGGGAAAAGAAAAAGGAAACGAAATGATCAGTTGCTCAATTTCCGAATTAATTTTCCCAGCATCATTAAACCATAATCTGCATCATCGCTCCACGGTTTGCCGAAACTAATCCGGATGTAGTTGGCATAACAACCATCCCCGGAGAATATTTTACCGGGCACAACAGAAATGTGCTGCTTCATAGCCTCGGTTCTTAATTTAAATGAATTTACTTTCTTATTTAACTGTACCCATAATACAAATCCGCCATGAGGGCGGGATACCTTGGTATCTTCAGGAAAGTATTCAATGATAGCCTGGAGATAACGAAGGCATTGTGTGTGCAGCGCTTTGCGCATACCTTTCAGATGGTATTCATACCTGCCATTCTGGAGGAAATGCGCCATGGCCGCCTGCGTAAGGGTAGGAGAGGTGATGTTGTGAATGCGCTTCATTTGCCTTACAGGGTCGAGGAACTTGCCTGGAATTACCCATCCAATCCTATATCCGGGGGTGAGTGATTTGGAGAGTGATGAACAGTGCATCACCATTCCTCTGGTATCATAATATTTGCAGGTGCGGGGACGATTTTTACCAAAATAAAGCTCTCCGTAAATATCATCTTCAATCAGCGGAATGTCATGCTTTGTGATAATATCTACTAACAACTTTTTGTTTTCATCAGGCATGCAACCGCCGAGTGGATTATTGAAATTAGGAATGGCAATAACGGCCTTGATCTGGTATTTTTTGATTGCTTTTTGGAGGCAAACCAGGTCAAGGCCATTAACAGGGCACGAAGATATTTCTACCACTTTTAACCCCATACTTTCCATAGCCTGGAAAATGCCAAAATAATTGGGCGACTCCACGGCAACGGTGTCTCCGGGTTTGGTTACGGCTTTAATGCAGAGTGTAATTGCTTCGAGGCATCCACCTGTGATGAGCACATCATCAGCTTTTACTTTTCCGCCCCAATTGAAGGCGAGCCTTGCAACCTGGTTTCTTAGTTCAAGATTACCCTGGGGATGATCATAACTGGCACCGGAATCTTTAAAATTTCGCAGAACATGCACCACCGATTTGTTAAGCTTTGCAATGGGGATCAAGGATGAATCGGGAACTGCCATCGCGAAATTGATCACCTTTTCATTTGTAGAAGCGATGTCAGAATAGATGGAATGGATCATTTCCTTTACACTCACGTCATGACTAATAGTGTCAGGTTGAATTGTTTTTGGTAATTCGGGAAATCGTTTCCTGCTAAAGCGAACATAATATCCGGATTTAGGCCTGGATTCAACCAAACCTTTTCCTTCAAGATGGTAATACGCCTGGAACGCGGTGCCCATGCTGATACCATACTCTTCACTAAGCAGGCGAACGGAAGGTAATTTATCGCCGATCTTCAAAACATCATCATTGATCATTTTCTCAAGGCCTTCGGCTACCTGGAGGTAGAGGTGAGTGTCTGTTGCTGTGCGCATGTAATGACATTTTAACGTTTAAGTCGTTTAACGTTGGCGTTTCAATCTCGTAGGGAACTCACTATTTCACGTTCCTAAAAGTAAACGACAAAAACGTTAAACGTTGTATCTGATACAGTCAAAATTAATAAATCTGAATCTGTTTTTTAAAATAAATTATTCCAATTTTTGTGTCTGTAATTGAGAAACTCAGGGCTGCTTCAAACAAGAATTAACAGACAGGACAACCTTATTTTTATGAAAAAGGATTTACAACGTGCGTACATCGCATTGGCATTGGTGAGTTTCTTTTGGGGAACAACATATGTGGCGGCGAGGGTGGGAGCCCAGAATATGCCGGGGTTATTTGTTGCGGGAGTGAGACAGTTTATTTCAGGATTTCTACTTGTAGGCTTCTTTTTATTGAAGGGATACAGGATTCCGGATTTGAAAACATTCAAACAGATTTCGATACAGGGCGTTTTCCTGTTGTGTATAGCGAATGGTTTGCTCACATGGGCAATGGAATACATCACAGGAGGGTTGGCAGCGATCATTGTTGCGCTGGTCCCGTTATTTGTTGCGCTCTTTAGTATATGGTTATCAAGGCGGGGAAAAATTACCAAATGGATGATTGCAGGATTGGTAACAGGGTTTGCAGGGATACTCATAATTTTTTATGATTACCTGGGTGAATTAAAAAACAGTTCGTTTGTTTTCGGAGTGGTACTGGCGCTGATATCAGTTGTATCATGGTCGTTTGGGACTGTTTATAGTTCAAAACAGAAAAGCAGTATTTCTATACTGTTTAATGTAGGATGGCAAATGCTCATAGCCGGAATTATTATGCTTATTGCCTGTGCGCTGACGGGCAAGTATGTAAACCTGTCGGGTGCAAGTGACAGCGCTTTGTATTCACTGTTGTACCTGATCGTATTTGGTTCATTGATTGCTTATTCCGCCTTTGTGTTTGCTATCAGTAAGCTGCCGCCCACACTGGTATCCATTTATGCCTACATTAATCCAATAGTGGCTGTGATTTTTGGATGGATGTTACTGTCAGAAAAAATGAATATAAATATGATACTCGGCACCATTATAACCCTTGGCGGAGTATACCTCGTAAACCGGGAATTTAAAAAACAAATATCATGAGTATTATCCGGATAATAGACTACAAACCTGAACATCAACCCTGGTTTGAATCCCTGAACAGGGCCTGGATTGAAAAATTTTTCGAAATGGAACCATCAGATGTAGAGGTGCTCACTCATCCTGGGGAAAATTTAATTTCAAAAGGCGGCGCCATTCTGATGGCTGAATATGATGGCGTGATTGCAGGTACTGTTGCTTTAAAAAAAGTGGATGATAAAACCTTTGAATTCACAAAAATGGCGGTGGATGAAAACTACCGTCGAAAAGGAATTGCTGAAAGGTTAAGCTATGCCAGTTTTTTAAAAGCAAAAGATCTTGCTGCAGATACTGTCATTCTTTACAGCAACAGTATTCTTTCAGGAGCCATTAAGCTTTATGAGAAGCTGGGTTTCATTCACCAGCCGGTTACGAATTCTTACTATAGGCGTTCTGATGTGATGATGGTGATTGATGTGACAACGGCCGCGGCAGCTGCAGAGCATTATTTTAAAGAATTAGTGGAGGGTGAATCAGCATCATTTTAGACAGTGACACTTTAAATAAATAAATGTATACACTCAATAAACTTTTATCATGGAAGTCTTGAATGAAATTAAAATACGCCGCATTAGCCAAACAAGGTTAGGGCAGGTGGATATGGATAATCTGGAATTTGGAAAATTTATTGCCGACCATATGTTCGTCTGCGATTATGCAAATGGAGAATGGCAGGAAGCGCAGATCGTTCCTTTCACCAATCTTTCCATGAACCCCGCAACACTTGCATTACATTATGGGCAGACAGTGTTCGAGGGAATGAAAGCTTTTCGCATGGATGATGGCCGTGTTAACATTTTCCGAATTGACCGGCATTATGACCGCTTTGTAAAGTCTCTTGAAAGAATGTGTATGGCGGTGCCACCAGGAGAGCTGTTCATTGAGGGAATGTTGAAGTTGATTGAACTTGACAAAGCCTGGGTTCCTTCTGATAAAGGTTCCGCCTTATACATCCGGCCGTTTATGTATGCAAGTGAAGCAAAGTTTGGCGTAAAGGTATCAGACCAGTACAGGTTTATTATTTTTTCCGGTCCTGTACCCGCTTTATATGTTGATCCTATCAAAGTGAAGGTGGAGCTGGAATACATTCGCGCTGCGAAAGGAGGGACGGGATTCGCGAAGTGTGGAGGAAATTATGGCGGTGCTTACCTGCCCACTCAGCTTGCCCGGGAAGAGGGGTATCACCAGGTATTGTGGACGGATGGCAAACCTGATCCGGCCATTGAAGAATCAGGCATGATGAATGCGATGTTTGTTATCAATAATAAACTGGTGACTCCACCATTATCTGATTCAATCCTCGATGGCATTACAAGAGATTCTCTGATACAGATAGCGCAGGAAATGGGAATCGAAGTGGAGGAACGCCGTATTCGGGTAAAAGAACTGGAAAATTCATTTCATTCCAAAACCATCACAGAGGCATTCGGTGCAGGAACAGCCGCGGTAGTAGCACCTATTGGCACTATTGGAATAAATGGCGTGGACTATAACCTGCCGGCCTATCACCAGGAAAGCATTCTGAACAAGCTGAAAGCAAACCTGGAAGCCATGCGCACCGGAAGGAGAGAAGATAAGTATGGTTGGAATTGGGTAATTTAGTATAGTTGGCAGTTGGCAGCTGTCAGTTGTCAGAGGGGGTATTAAATTACTTTGCTCATTCCATTTCATAAAGTGCTATTGAAAGAATATGGTCTCGCAAGACGGAAAACAGCAAACCAAAAACCGGGAACGGGTTGTAGTTGTAACAGGCGCTAAAGGAAACCTGGGATCTGCAGTAATTCAAAAATTTTATTCTGAAGAATATACCGTGATAGGAGCGGTGAATGCATTGCATGCTGAGAAGGTTTCTGAAAATCGCACCAACCCGGTTTATATGCCGGTTGATCTTACGAATGAAGAAAGCGTGAGCCGGTTTTTTAATGAAGTATTGAAAAATTACGGGTTGCCTCAATTAGCTGTTTTGACCGCCGGAGGATTTAAAGCAGGTGGTTTCCGGGAGGCAAAAGAAAGCGATATTAAATCGCAGTTCGAACTTAATTTTTTTACCTGTTATAATCCTGCACGTTTACTCTTTCTGGAGATGATAAAAAATAGCGGAGGAAGATTGTACATCACGGGCGCGCGAACGGGGATGGATATGCAGAACAGCAAAGGGATGACAGCATATGGATTGAGCAAATCATTGGTGTTTCGTTTGAGTGAATTGCTTAACCTGGAAGGAAAGGGGAACAATTTTCAATGCACGGTAATTGTACCTTCTACGATTGATACGCCACAGAATCGTATAGCGATGCCGAATGCAGATTTTTCCAAATGGTCGAAGCCTTCGGAAATTGCGGATAATATTTATGCACACTATAACTCCGGGAGTCGGCAGACGGTCTTGGAGGTTTAAAGCGTTCGATGTCGATGCTCTATGTCGTTGTTCGATGATCGATGGCCGATGTTGGAGGCGTTCAATTCGTTTAAGTCATTATTCGTTCAATGCGGAAATGTCAGGCGATTTATTTTATTCTTAATATGGGATCGTTTCCTTATTGATTTTTTCCTCTTTTTTTTGCGTTGAAAAACTTTTATATTCTGTGTTTTTCCCCTTGTTTCACTTTCTGGCGATTGTACTTTTAACTTGTTAAAATATAAACCAGGGTTGTAGGCATTTGTCTACACCTGTTGCCCGGCGACGAAAGTCGCAAGGGGGACTGGCGAGCAGGTGGGTGGGGGTGGGGCTTTGTTTCCCTCTCTTCGGCGGAGCTTTGCCAGGTCGTTAAACGTTTAAATTTTTGGTAGTCCAAGATCGTTGATCGATGGTCAATGGCCGATGTTGGAAGCGATTATGGTCATTCAAGGTCGTTCAGGTCATTCGAGTCGTTTAATTCGTACAAGGTCCTTCAGGTCGTTCGAGTCTTTTATTTCGTTCAAGGTCCTTCAGGTCGTTCGAGTCGTTCGAGTCGTTTAATTCGTTCAAGGTCGTTCAATTCGTTCAATTCGTTCAATTCTTTCGAGGTCGTTCAATTCTTTCAAGGTCGGTCAATTCGTTCATGTGCATTTAAAGCTAATGCCACAACCTTTTTGGAAAAATAGTTCGAGGCCGTCATAAACACCCGTTTGTGGAAATAGATACACATGGATCACTCCTGACGTACTTGAACGAACCTGAACGGCCTTGAATGAATCGTACGCCCGGTACGGAAAACTGCCCGTTATCTGGCAAGGCATTTGTAATCATACTCGGAACAAATACATACTTTATGAAACTAAAAATGATCCCTGTTACCCTAATTGCACTATTATTTTCTTTCTCTGCACTTAACGCACAAAAATCAGCAGCCATAATCAAAGGTGGTGTAAACCTGGCCAATGTATCTATTGATGAAGATGGAGGTATTGATGATGCAAGAACACTTACAAGTTTCCAGGTAGGCGTGCTGGCAGATCTTAAGCTGATGCCGATATTGTACTTTCAACCAGGAATAGTTTTTACAGGTAAAGGCAGCAAGACGGAGACCGGTGATGAAGGCGATGCTACTTACTATCGTGCAACAACGAATCCATATTACCTGGAAGTGCCCATGAACCTCGTGTTAAAAACGCCTGGCACCAATGCGCGTTTCTTTGTAGGTGCAGGCCCGTATGTTGCAATAGGAATAGCCGGAAAGAACAAAGTTGAAGGGTCAATTCTAGGCAGCAGCTTTAGTTCTGAAGAAAAGATTGAATGGTCAAATGATGATCCAACAACCGGAGAAGAAGAAGGAGCCGGCTTTGGCATCATGAAGCGATTTGATTATGGCCTGAACGGTTTGATTGGAGTTGAAACGACAAATCTTGTGATCTCCGCGAATTATGGACATGGCCTGGCGAAATTGCAATCAGGTACTGACTCAGATGTTGACAACAATAATAAACATCGCGTATTCAGTTTCACGTTGGGTATAAAATTGTAAAAGCTTTTTGTTGGAATAGTGCTCAGGGCGCAGCGTCTTCGCAGGAGGGCGCTGCTTTTTTTTTTGCCCGGCCAATGTTCGAAAATCGTTGTTCTATGTGGTATTTCCGAGGCTGACATCGATGAACAGCCTGCGGACAGCGATTTTCGAGTAAATTGCAACAAAAACATGCGCTGGCTCAAATGGACCGGGATTATTGCTGCAATCGTTTTAACTATAGCCTGTTTCAGTACCTGGGTGGTCATTCCCATGAGATCTCTCAGTGTTACAGGTGTTGACACCACAGGCACTAATTTCGGAAAGCCGGGATACCTTCACTTCATCTTCATTATTTTTTTTCTTGTTTTTACTTTGCTTCGCTCAGTGACCGCAAAACGGCTTAATCTATTGGTTACCGCTTTTAACCTTGGATGGGCCATCAGAAATTATTTTATAGTGAGTTTATGCAGGGGAGGAGAGTGCCCCGAGAAGAAACTGGCTATTTATCTGATTGTGATTTGCTCCGTGTGGATGCTGGTTTCTGCGATGTTTCCGGATGTCACACTTCGTGAGAAGAAAAAAATATAGTTCTGAACAATGCTGAACTTTTAGAGTTTGAAAAAAATATTGCGAAAAAACCCCGGAATCATAATTTCTGCGTTATATTCGGTTTAACAAACCTTCCTCTTTAATTCCTTTATTCCTCCCCTTTGTAAAGTTGATCTGTGTGGTGCGTTACTTCTCTGCATGACAATTACAATACGGCAAATTTTATCTGACTATAGGACATTTTAGGTAGGTGAATGGATGTGTGATGAAAAATACTGAGGCCTGAGGAAAAACCAATTATCACGATCCGCTCAGCAATGGGCGGATTTTTTTTTCGATACCCTGTAATCGTTGCCCGTTGCCCGATGGCCGGGGCTTATTCGGGAGCAGAGGTTTCTTGACATCGTTCAGGCGTTCAATAGCGATCAATATCGTTCAAGAGGTCGTTCAAGTGGTTCAAGTAGCTCCAAGGGTAACTCCACTTCTCGGGCCTGATGGAACCGGTGCGGGGAAAACGTTATTTTTATATTATGCAAAGCTCCAAAAGTTACACGTCTGTCCTGATCGGTCTTAGTGACGGGTTGGTAGTTCCTTTCGCATTCATAGCGGGCTTAAGCAACGTGATGTGGCCCAGCTCTGAAATTGTACCCGTAGTAGCAGTTATTACTGTATTTGCAGCCTTACTCATGTCGATTGGAGGATATTTTACTATTCGAAATGAAGCAGCCCATGAAAAATCATCCACCACCGAACAGCAGCGCCGGGTAAAATCATTCTATGCCAATATTGGATTACCCGAGGAAATGCAGAACCAGGCGGTAAGTGAAATCATGCATGACAGGGAAGTTTTTCAATCGTATTCAGCCGGCGAAAAACCGGCTACAAACAATCCAGTGAATTCCGCAATTCTTATTTGTGCCAGTTACCTGTTTGCCGGCTTTGTTTCATTGCTCCCGTATTTTTTTATCGAGGAGCCAATGCGCGCTTTAATTATTTCCTGTTGTATTACTATACCGTTGTTGTTCATCTCCGGTTATATGAAACACAAATTAACTAACCGAAATCCATTGCCGGGTGGAATACAGCAGACCCTTATAGGCACACTTGCTGCTGTGGGCACTTTCTGCATCGGGTGGATAATAAGTTAGCTATTCCGGCTTAGAATAATTTTTATGAACCAATTTGAAATACGAACATTATCAAAAGAGCCTGAAATAATTTCACAACTTACCGAATTGCTGATCGCAACTGTTGCGAATGGAGATTCAGTAAGTTTCATGCATCCGTTAGAGCCACGGGTGGCGCAACGATTCTGGGAGCATTCCCTGGCTGAAGCTGATCATGGAAGCCGGGTGGTACTAGGTGCATTTGATGGCGATAAACTTGTGGGAACAGTCACTTTACTTCTTGACTTTCCACCCAATCAACCCCATAGAGGAGAAATTGCCAAGATGATAACAAGCATGTCGCACAGGGGAAGGGGCATTGCGAGCAAGCTGTTGAAGGAAGCAGAACGTATCGCAGCCGAACGCGGTCGCTCGCTTATTTGCCTCGATACTGCAGAAGACGGCGGCGCTGCTGGTTTCTATGAAAAATCAGGATATCAGCGAACAGGGTTGATACCTGATTTTGCATTGAAGCCGTTTGGCGGGTTCACGGGAACGATTATTTTTTGGAAGAGGATTTAGGTCGCTCAAGGCCGTTCAAAGTCGTTCAAGATTCGTTAAGGGCGTTCAAATGGTGAAAGGTACAAGGTCGCAAAAACTTCGCTACGTCTTGAACGCATTGATCGCCCTTGACGGTCTCGAACGATATTGCACGTCATTACTCCACTTACCCGTTAAAAGTCTTCAACGTCAAACGAATTATCTCTACACACTCTCTCAATTGCTCTTCCGTGATCACCAGCGGGGGAGCAAACCTGATCTTATCCCCATGCGTTGGTTTAGCGAGTAGTCCATTTTCTTTAAGAGCCAGGCAAAGGTTCCAGGCCGCATTCCTGTCAGGGTGATGGATGACGATCGCTACCAGGAGACCTTTACCTCTTACAAGTGAAATGTATTTTGAATTTAGCTTTTGTAATTCATTGCAAAGAATCTTGCCCAGTTGTTCAGCCCTGGATGCCAAACCTTCTTCCCTGAGTACTTCGAGAGAAGCGATCGCGACCCTGCAGGCCAATGGATTTCCGCCATACGTTGACCCATGCTCACCTGGTTTGATCGTTAGCATGATTGCATCATCCGCCAATACCGCACTCACTGGCAGCATTCCTCCACTCAGCGCTTTGCCAAGTAAAAGAATATCGGGTCTTACGTTCTCGTGGTCGCAGGCAAGCATTTTGCCCGTGCGACAAAGACCAGTCTGAATCTCATCAGCAATAAAAAGTACGTTCGCTTGCTCGCACAATTTTTTAGCTGAACTTAGGTAGCCTTCATCAGGTACTACTACACCCGCCTCACCCTGGATCGGTTCTACCATGAAACCGGCTACGTTCTTATCTTTTAATGCCTCCTTCAATGAATTGAGGTCATTGTAGGGAATGGTAATGAAGCCGGGCATAAAGGGCCCATAATTTCGGGTTGCATCAGGGTCCGTACTGAATGAGATGATACCCGTTGTTCTTCCGTGGAAATTACCCTCGCAGGTAATGATCAAAGCTTTGTCATTTTCAATCTTCTTAACCTGGTACGCCCATTTGCGGCAAAGCTTGATGGCTGTCTCAACAGCTTCCGCGCCCGTGTTCATGGGCAGTACTTTTTCATAACCGAAATATTCAGTGATGTACTTTGAATATTCCCCTAACAGGTTACTATGGAATGCGCGGCTGGTGAGGCTGAGTTTTGCAGCCTGGTCAATTAATGCCTTTACTATCCTGGGATGAGAATGACCCTGGTTAACGGCAGAATACCCGCTCAGGAAATCATAATACCGTTTTCCTTCCACATCCCAGAGATAGACACCTTCTCCCTTTTCAAGTACAACAGGAAGGGGATGATAGTTATGCGCGCTATGTTTATCCTCGAGGGACAAATAGTAAGAAGTATTCATAATAAACTTGTGTAATAATGTAAAAGGGCTGAGTTCGGAAAGGGGTGGGGGGAATGCTTAATGATTCAGCAAATCAAGATTGCCGTCAAGAAAGTACGATATGTTTGAATTCCGGTTGATATGACGAACTTTGAACGAAGGTACGATTTATTTTTAATTGTGTGAGTGAACCTTGATACGCATTTGATCTCAAAAAGTAACTGAAAAATGGAAAAAGACTATACCATTCCCGCCGGCACACGTATAGGTCATGTGCATTTAAAAGTTGCGGATCTTGAACGCGCCCTGCAATTCTACAGGGACTTGCTGGGGTTTGAGGTGCAGCAGTATTATGGCGACCAGGCTGTATTTATCTCAGCAGGTGGTTATCATCATCATATTGGTTTGAATACCTGGTACAGCAAGAATGCTCCGCCGTCACCAGTTCATGCTGCGGGACTTTTCCATACTGCTATTGTATATCCAACGCGAAAGGATCTGGCCATTGTTTTGAAACGGCTGGCTGAGGCGGAGTACCCGTTGACGGGTGCATCTGATCATGGCGTTTCGGAAGCTATTTACATGAATGACCCGGATGGTAACGGCGTTGAACTTTATTGGGACCGGCCTGTGGAAGAATGGCCCAGGGATGCGCAGGGAAGGGTGGCGATGGGGACGGAAAGGTTGGATCTGGAGGAGTTATTAAAGTTAACGGTTAGGAGTTAGGGGTTAGGTGTTAGGGGTTGTTGAGACCAAAATTGCAAGGCACTCGCCTGCATTGTCGAAGGGTGGGTTGATACAATTACAAAAAGAAAAAGAACCCTCAAAAAACCGGAATTATTGAATTTGATTTTTCGAAAACAATAGACTTTATGAATTACTATGGTCTCAACAACTCCTAACCCCTAACCCCTAACAGAAATGACCTCACCCCAAATTCATTTCCTATCTTCATAAACTTCTCTGCAGATTCATTTTTTTCAAAAAGTCCATATAAACAACTACCGGTGCCCGTCATGGAAGCATAGATTGCACCATGATCATACAGGCTTTCTTTAATGGAATGTAAT
>Ga0196972_1000429_pt1 | contig 22528 bp, 12 predicted proteins | sample S1v_2013CmetaG_FD_148618 | JGI IMG/M metagenome (GOLD analysis project Ga0196972, IMG submission 148618) | Soil microbial communities from Anza Borrego desert, Southern California, United States - S1+v_20-13C | ecosystem: Environmental > Terrestrial > Soil > Desert | place: USA: California...
ACCCCCACCCACCTGCTCGCCAGTCCCCCTTGCGACTTTCATCGCCGGGCAACAGGTTTGGGCTGATGCTTGCAAACCTGTTTTATATTTTAACAAGTTAAAGGTACAATGCCCGGAAAGTGAAACAAGGGGAAAAACACAATAGTTAAGAGTTTTTTCCTCGCGGAAAAACGGGGAAAAAACGGAGGGGGCGATTACATCAGGGTAGTCTTTGATTGCGGGCTGACAGGCTGACTAGTTGATGAAATACTAAATGAGAATGGGCGAAGTATCAGTCATCAGATAGGCCAACATCGATCAACGATCATAGATCTTGCACATCGATCATCGATCAACGCTATTGCTGCGTATTTCTATTGCATGATTTAGGATTAACGGTGGCACGCCATAGGAAATCGTTAAAGACTTAAACAGCCTGCCCGCCGCAGGCTCGGTTAAACGTCATTCATGCACACACATCACCGGCACATGCGCCTCAAACACCAATTGTTTTGTAGAGCTCTTTCTAAATAGTGACTCCAGCAATTTGTGTTTTTTGGGTATGGCGATGATGAGGTCGAGATTATTTTTTTCTGCAAATTCATTAATGCCATCTTCCAGGTCCTTGTGCACGATAAAATGATACTCCGGGTTTAAATCTGCCAGTTGATTGTGCAAAATGGCTGATTGTTCAGGGGTATCTTCCCTGAATTGCTGGTTATCATGATCCACATTTAGTACAAAGAGTTTTGCATTAAATTCTTTTACGAAATTTTTTATGGCCGTAATGGGAGTTGTTTCGGCAATCTGCCTGAAATCACAGGCCAGTCCTACTTTTCGAATGCCCAAACCAAACTCCTTTCCTTTCGGAACACAGATGATGGGATAGGTGATGTGTCGGATAGCTGTAAGGGTGTTGCTCCCAAATACTGTTCGTTCAATGGCCGACTCACCTGTAGAACCCATGATGATGGCAAATGGCTTTACATCTTTACAAATTTCCTCCAATTCATCTACCAGATTGCCCAGGCGCGTTTCCGTACGAATGGGTACTTTTCCCGATGTAATATGGTGAAGGTCCTGTCTTGTTTTATTGACGCCGGCCTCCGCCGATTCTTTCAGTTCATCCACTGAAAGAAGGGCGATCGGCACTTCACCCAGCGCCACGGGTATGGAAAACACATGAAACAGAAGGATTTCAGCACTTATCGCCAGCGCCATATCCGCAGCATAATTCATTGCATTAACGGCGGCAGGTGAAAAATCAGTGGGGATGATGATTGTCTTCATGGTCAAATGTATTATGTTTTATTAGCAATTAAAGTGCCTCTTTAAGGGAATGGGAATAGGAATGGGAAATCTGGAATTTAGCGGCGAACATGATGGTCGGGAAGAGAACGTAGCTGAATAATCTGGTCGGAGAAAAGGGGAATAAAGGTGGTGAGAACATGAGGAGAAACCTGAATATATGGTCGCGGGAATCCGGGAATTTAGTGGTCAAATCATATTTGTGGAGAAGTGATTCCTCATTTAATATGAATTGGGTAATTCGGTAACTGAGGGGTGGTAATATAATTTTTAATGAGGATTACCAATATATGCTGGCTCCGCGTTCCATAGGGACGCTATATGGTAGCCGGTAAAATTCAGAATCGAACACGCTGCAGCCTAGGAAAGGATAATAGATCCCACCCGTCAGTAGTATAAAAGGTCACACATTTTCGCCACTCACAAATTCCCAAGCCCCATTCCAAAACGTCCTCGTTTATCATCTAATTGAACCGGTTATCAAACCGTAAAAAATTTTTTCATGATTCTTTTCTGTCGAGTAAGTCATTGAATTTCAATGGAAAATGTTTAGGAAGAGCTCCTGTTCTATCAACATTACTTGAATTAAAGAAGTACTATGTGTTGCACAGTACCAAATAATACCTTAGCTTTGTTCTATGAACGGGTGAAAAAAGATCCGCGGTCGTAAAAAACATATTTATGAATATTGAAAATACACAGAGCCAGATGAGGAAAGGGATATTGGAGTTTTGCATTCTCTCCATTATCCGCCGGGGAGAGGCCTACCCAAGTGACATTGTTGAGGAGATGAGGGCGGCCAACCTGCAAATCCTGGAAGGAACACTGTATCCTTTGCTCACGCGATTAAAAAATGCGGACATGCTCACGTATCGATGGGTGGAAAGTAATTCGGGACCTCCCCGCAAGTATTTTTCTCTCACTGAAAAGGGAGAAGTGTTTTTCAGGGAACTCGAACAAACCTGGAATGAGCTTTCAAATGGCGTAAATGCACTTGCAGGAAAAGACGGCCAACCACTTAAATAAAAAACCAATTATCCGCTTATAGCGGGCTTCAACCATTAAATATTTTAAAATGAAAAAGATCATCAACATAAACCTCAGCGGGCGAGTGATTCCGATTGAAGATTCGGCCTATGAAAAGCTGCAGAATTATATTGATAGTCTGCGCAGGTATTTCGCGCATGAAGAAGGAAAGGATGAGATTATCAATGACATCGAAAGCAGAATTGCTGAATTAATGAATGACAAAGTGAGAAAAGGCGCTGCTGCCATTACAGATGCGGATGTGGAAGAAATCGCCGCTTCAATGGGCCGTGTAGAAGACTTCAGGGCAGAAGAAGCTGATTCGTCTGACACCGGAAGTACATCCAGCGAGGGAGCTTATACAGAACCGAGGCGCAGAGGCCGTCTTTACAGGGATTCAAGTGATAAATTCATCGGTGGTGTTTGTAGTGGTATTGCGAATTACCTGAACACTGATCCGGCCATCGTTCGAATACTTTTCGCTATCATCACGTTTGGAGGTTTCGGTCTCGGATTTCTGCTTTACCTGCTGTTGTGGATGGTTTTGCCAACGAAAGATCTTGATAATTATGCAGGAAAAAGATTATTCCGCAATCCTGATGACCGCATCATTGGCGGAGTTGCCGGCGGACTCGCAGCCTATTTTAATTCACGCGTTTCTACCGTAAGGCTGATATTCGCTGCGCCATTGGTTCTCAGTTTATTTTTTAGCCTGCTTGACGGACTTACCTGGCAGAATGATTTTGATTTCTTTCCTAACATCATCTTCGGTTCATTAAGCGGTACCTTTATTCTTGCCTATGTGATACTCTGGATGGTACTTCCTGAAGCAAGAAGCCCGTATGAAAAGATGGAAATGAGGGGCGAAAAAGTTGACGTAAACAGCATTCGGCAGAATGTAAAGGAAGGAATGGGGAATATGAAGGATAGGATGAAGGACTGGGGCGAGGAAGTAAAACAGTCGGCCGAAAACTTAGGTTCAAAAGCTAAGGAGTTTGCCAATACCAGCGGAAAACGCTTTGCATCAGAAATAAATGAAACAGCACGTACGGGTGGTCGCGGTATTGGTCATGCCATTGGCGTTTTGTTCAAGGTGTTCTTCCTGTTCGTTGTGGGTAGCATCGCTTTCGGACTTTTCATTGGCCTGATAGCATTGATCTTTGGTGGTGTAGCCTGGTGGCCAATCAATGATTTTTTGTGGACCAGCAGCAAGCAACAGCTGTTCGCCTGGGGAACCCTTTTGTTTTTCTTCGCAGTGCCCCTCATAGCATTTTTTACCTGGGTGATCAGGAGAATCATCCGCGTACGCTCTAGAAATAGCTACCTGGGTTGGGTATTTGGAACTTTATGGGCTATTGGCTGGGTGGCAGCAACTTTATTTGCATCAAGCCTGTTCAAAGATTTCAGGGAAAAAGAGCAGTCAGATGTACCCATTCAGCTTACCACCTCCAATATGAATAAGATGATCGTTGCGGTATCTGAGCCCAAACTGACGTATACGGGTAGATTTGAGTGGATGAATGATAATGAAGAAGGCTGGGATCTTAGCAAGGATACTCTTAAGATGTCATCAGTTGGGTTTATCATCAATGCGAGTCCTGATTCATTATACCACGTTGTTCTTCGCAAGTATGCGTTTGGAAGATCTATTGATGATGCAAGAAGCCGAGCAGCAGGTATTCAATACGAAATCGTTTCGCGGGACTCTGTTCTTGATCTTGCAAATGGATATGCGATTGCGAAAGAAAACAAGTTTCGCGGCCAGAACGTGGATGTGCTGATAATGGTTCCCATCGGTAAAAAGATCAGGTTTGATGAATCTGTATCACGAAAACTTGACCTCACTCATTCCAAACTTAAAAAATCAACCATTTCGAAGAATGGCATCAACATAGAAATGGATGAGTATTACTTCAGGCCGCGAACCGGGGTTGATTATACAATGGGTATTGATGGTAATCTTACAGACAGCGAAGGCAAAACCATAAGAGATAGTTACCGGTACGAGTATCCTGATAGCGTACAGTTGAAAATAGAAATTGAAGAGAAAAAACGCGAATTGAGAGAATTGGAGGAGCGCCAAAACAGGAGCACATCTTCCATGCCTACCGAAGAAATAGAAAAAAAATCATCCATGCTTATTTCACGCGGATCAATACTCTCGGTGACCGGCACCTATTTCTAATCTTGGTTGAAGTTGGCACCCGCTTGCGGGTGGAAGGGGCTCGGAGGAGTCCCTTTTTCTTATTAGGTGATCGGTTATTGTACCCCCCTTCAGTCGCAGAGGCTTCGGCATGTTTTAAAGCAATACAAAACCAAGGGTCACATAACGAAATACGAACAGAGGGCAACGTTTTATTTAATTTTATGTGATGAAAGACTTATTCTCGTCACACAGCGCCTCTTACGCCAAATACCGGCCCAATTACCCGTCTGAATTGTTTGATTTCGTCAGCAGTCATTGCCAGCAACGGGAAAACGCATGGGATTGTGCAACAGGAAACGGCCAGACGGCAATAGCGCTCTCCCGGTATTTCACGATGGTTTATGCAACGGATCTAAGTCAGCGCCAGATTGAACAAGCCGTCCCATCGGGAAATGTTCACTATTCAGTACAGGCGGCAGAGAAAGTGAATTTTGCAAACGACCAGTTTGACCTGGTAACGGTATCACAGGCTTTGCACTGGTTCGATTTCGAAAAGTTTTATGCGGAAGTGAATCGTGTTGGTCGAACAGGTTGTGTGGTGGCCGCCTGGAGTTATTCGCTTTTTACCATTTCTCCCGATATTGATGATGTAGTGTATGATTTTTATGAAAACGTGATTGGCGGCTATTGGGATCCGGAAAGAAAATATGTGGAAGAGGAATACAAAAGCATACCGTTTCCGTTTGTTGAAATCCCCGCTCCAAAATTTGAAATGAGATTTCGATGGAATCCTGAACAGATACAGGGATATTTCAATACCTGGTCAGCCGTGCAGAAATTTATCGCCGCTAACTCTCTTGATCCCGTGGATGAGCTGATGAAGAAAATCGCTAAGATATCAGGTTCCGAAATGGAGGTTGTTTTTCCTATACATTTAAGAATGGGTCGAATAAGAAAATAATCATTGGCAGGGCTTACATTTGCGGACAAATCAAGCTATACATGAAAAATACTCCGTTTACCGGGAAACATATCGCTTTGGGAGCAAAAATGGCCGAATTCGCGGGCTACAACATGCCCATCAGCTATACTGGAATTAATGATGAGCATGCCGCCGTTCGCAAAAATGCAGGGGTATTTGATGTGAGCCACATGGGGGAATTCATCCTGAAAGGCGATAACGCCCTTGATTTGATTCAAAGAGTGACTTCAAATGATGCTTCCAAACTAAAGGCGGGGCAGGCGCAGTATAGTTGCCTGCCGAATGAAGAGGGTGGCATCGTGGATGATTTATTAGTTTATTGCATCGAGGAAAACAAGGTTTACATGCTTGTTGTGAATGCTTCTAACATTGAAAAGGACTGGAAATGGATTGCTGCAAGAAATATAAATAATGCAGAAATGCATAATGTGTCAGAAAAAACCGGATTGCTTGCTATACAGGGTCCAAATGCTACAAAGATTTTGCAGCCACTTACGGATATGGATCTTCTGAACATGAAGTATTACACCTTCGCCAAGGGCAGGTTTGCAGGGATTGATAATGTTTTAGTGAGCGCTACAGGCTATACAGGTGCCGGCGGAGTGGAGATCTATTTTGAAGACAAGGACAATAATGCTGAAACCATTTGGGAGGCAATTTTCAAAGCAGGGGCAGAGCAGGGCATCAAACCGGTTGGCCTTGGAGCAAGAGATACATTGCGGTTGGAAATGGGTTTTTGCCTTTACGGAAATGATATTGATGATACTACTTCACCCCTCGAGGCAGGACTGGGTTGGATTACAAAGTTTACAAAGGACTTTACAGCGAGGCCCATCATTGAACAACAAAAGAAGGAAGGACTTAAAAGGAAGCTGGTGGGTATTCAAATGGTGGATAAGGGAATACCCCGCCATGGTTACGAGATAGTGGATGGCAGTGGGAATGCGCTGGGTGTTGTTACCTCAGGAACCCAATCTCCTTCATTAGGGAAAGCCATCGCATTGGGATATGTAAAAACGGAAAAAGCTTCCATTGGCTCGGAAGTGTTCATAAAGGTGAGGGACAAAATGTTAAAGGCCATTGTGTCCAAGCTGCCTTTTTCATGATATTATTGATATGAATCCATAAACCGCAATTCTGGATTTCGGTATTTCATTCGGGCTTAATTTTTGGTAACTTGGAAACAAATCCAGCATCGCTATGCCAACCATTCATTTAACCACCTTTATAGCGGCACCAGTTGAACGAGTTTTTGATCTCAGCCGCAATATTGATCTCCACAAACATTCCATGTCAAAGCATAAGGAAGAAGCAGTAGCGGGCACCCGGTTTGGTTTAATTGAAAAAGATGAAACCGTGACCTGGAAGGCGCGGCATCTTTTCAAGACGAGAATGTTGCGCACGAGAATCACAGAAATGGTAAAGCCGCAATTGTTTATTGACGAGCAGGCTGAGGGTGATTTTAAGATGATGAAACATGAGCATCACTTCAAACCCTGTGACAATGGAACGATCATGATCGATATCATAAAATTTGAAGCACCCTATGGCAAAGCCGGACAATTGATAAACAATCTTTTCCTCACCAGGTATATGCGTAAGCTGATCGAACAGAGAAATGGGGTAATTAAGGAGTTTGCGGAGAGTGAGCAGTGGAGGAAGTTGCTACAATAATTTTATTAATGCAGTTGGAAGTAGGATTTAGGAATTTGGAATTTGTGCAGCGGGCAATGGAAAATAGCGGTCGGAAAGTGGTGGCGGCAATATAAATAATCATCAGCTCCCAATTCCCGATTCCAGTTTCATACCTTCAGCACGCCAACGTAATAATTCTTAATTTTGTCGGCCTACCATGAATACAACGCCGAGCCTTCACACCAGTCTATCGCCTGCCCTTTTACATTTGTTTGATGTAAGTAATAGCATAGTTGTAATTATAGATGTTCTGCGGGCTACTTCAACCATTGCTACAGCCCTTCATAATGGGGCCAGGTCTGTGATCCCTGTGGATAGTGTATCCAGGTGTATGGAAATAGGAAGGCAGATAGAAGGAATTACCGCAGGTGAGCGAGATGGACAAATAGCGGAAGGATTAGAATATGGGAACTCGCCGTTTGAATATCCCAGAGAATTTATTGAAGGGAAAACACTGGTTTTGACAACCACAAACGGCACTCGTCTTTTACATATGGCGCTGGAAAAAGGAGCTAAGGAAATTGTCACCGGTTCTTTTCCAAATCTTTCTGCTGTTTGTGATCACCTGGTAGCCATGAAGCAGGATGTGATTCTTGGATGCGCTGCCTGGAAAGACAGGATAAATCTTGAAGATACTCTCTTCGCCGGAGCTGTTATCAATCGCGTTCGCGAACATTTCTCCATTAATTGCGATTCCTCCAATATGGCAGAGGCGATGTATGAAAAGGGGAAAAAGGATCTATTTGGATTTATGAAGAAATCAAATGCTTCACATTATCATCGATTAATGAAATTTGGCCTGGAAGAAGATATCCGCTACTGCCTGGCGGCTGACGGGGCGAACGTGTTGCCCGTGTATGTAGAGGGTAAGCTCATGGTCAAAGCGGGAATTGGCAATTAGGAATTTGGCAGATGCCGGAATTGTTGTGTAACCGTATTGTATTTTTGGCGGGTATCACTATATGCGGGCTAATTGCCTTGTAATCAGTAAGGGCATCATTGAACATCTGGTAACTGCAAATTCCCAATTCGCAATTCCTAAATCCAGGAAAACATACCTGGATTAAGCGGCGAAAAAACCTTCAAAGATACTCCATTTTCTTCACCCCCGGTTGGGGTAATTAATTTATCAGGATTTTGCAGGAAATGCGGTTCATTTTCCTTTAGATTTGCCGATTGGCCTTTATCGTATTGAAGGTAGAAATGGGCTAATCCGGCTGATTAAAATTTCATCCGGCGATTAATTAAACTGGGAAACCGAATGGCGTTACCGCACCTTATTAAGTACGTTTATACTCATGGCACCGATGAAGTGATCCGTAGAGGTAAGAAGATTCATGCAATAGGATTTGTAGAGCTTGTTGAATACGATGACCTCTTTGGCTCAGCCGTATTTCGTGTGAAGGATGATAGTTATTCTACTTTTTACAAAGTTTACATTCAAAAATTCAAGGATCCCAAATCGCTTTCTCTTCGTTGCACATGTCCTTACAACCTGGGTGATATTTGCCGGCATGAAGCAGCTTCTTTATTGCAGCTGCAGGAAATGATTGATCGCGGCCACCTGCAGTCAGATGACATCAGGTATGACCAGCGGCATACGGTGGCGAAAATGAAGACGATTGAATTGAAAACGGTAAGAATGCTTACCTCCCAGGATATTTTTGCGGATGCTGAGAAATACCTGCGAACACAAAAGGCAACTATTGAGTATGCGGAGAATGAAACGGTAAAAGCTTCCGTTGAATTGAATGGGGAAGTTTACAAAGTGATCATTCGTAAAAACGAAGAACGAAATTTTGATACCAGTTGCGATTACGAAGACGCCGAGCATCCGCTATGCCTTCCCAAAGTGATCGTGTTCCTCCAGTTGCTGAATGCTTATGGCGCTAATTATTTCGATTCCATTCGAAATTGGGATAAAGAGAAAAATAAATTATTAGAGGCGTATGGTTATTCTTTAAGCGATGACCTCACTAATAAATTTGAATTCGTTTATAAAGAAGGTAAGCCATTTCTTCGTGTGCTTGATGCAAGCATTAAGCGTGTGGCACCTACTGTCACGAATACTTATGTAAGGCCGGTGATCATTCCACAGGCAAAAGAAGAGCCCGAGATCATTGAAGAGGAAACGCCTGCGCCTTCTCATCAACTGGGGGTAGTATTTAATTTCAGGAAGAAAACATACCCGCATTTTTCCATTGATGTAATAATGGGCGAGCCCACTGAAAACAGGGAATCATTCGCAGGCAAGGTTGAAAAGCTTGACATCAGCAGGTATGTGGAAACAGAGAAACTGTCAGAAGAAGACAAAGTTTTGCTGACTGCGTTAAGAAAGCTGCAGGATTCAGAGATCAATAAATACATTAGTCGTAACTCGCCATTCTCTGGTATTTGGGAAAACATTATTCACCATGAAGACGATGACCTGCCAGAGGAAACTAAGGAATTGATGGCGGAGTATCTGTTGCCTAAACTCAAGAAACTTTTCACCGAATCGGAAACGAGACTGGTGTTTATGCTTCCTGAGGGAAAGCCGTTCAAGACGAGCAATCTCGAGCCACTTCATTTATCAAATGAAGAAGCGGCCCCCAGGTTTACAATTAAAAAGAATTCTCATTTTACAGTGGAGTGCAAAGTGAAGGTGGGAAGTATGGATTACGAACTGAGTGAGAATGAAAGCCCCGGTCCCTTATTTTTCCTTTATAATCACCAATTACATCTCTGGCGAAGCAACGAAGTAATTCACCTCGTTGAAAAATTTCAACCAGAGGGAAAGATTTCAATACCTGCAGAAGAATGGCCGAATAACCTGGTACAATTCATACTTCCATTGACCAGGGAATACAAGGTAGATTTTGACAAATCACTGGTGCAGGAGATAAAGGCAGGAGAGCCGGAGGTTAAATTATTTCTTGTAGAGAAAGGGGATTACCTGGTGTTTCAACCTTCATTCGCGTACAAGGGATATGAAACCAGGTCAAAAGACAGGGATGAATTGGTAGTGCCGACAGGCGATAAGGTAATGATCGTTCATCGTAACCGACTGGCTGAGCAACAGTTTGTTGAAAAATTACAGAATCTGCATTCCAACTTCATAGTTAATGAGGAAACCGGTTCGCTTGCCTTAAAAGGAACTGATGTACTCAAGAATAACTGGTTTTTCCTGTTCGTGGATGCGATGAAGGAAATGAAAACGCCGGTTTTCGGCTTTGAAGCGCTTAAAAATTTCAGGTTTAATACAGCCAAGCCCCAAACCAAGATATTTATTAGCAGTAATACTGATTGGTTTGATGCGAAGGTTGACATTGTATTCGGCGAACAGAAAGTAAGTGTGGCTGAAGTAAAACGGGCTCTTGCGAATAAACAGCAGTTTGTACAGTTGAATGATGGAACCCTGGGTATTTTACCCGAGGAGTGGCTGAAGAAATATTCACTACTATTCAGGGTGGGTGAAGGAAGCAGCAACAACCTCAAGCTTTCCCGGTATCACCTAAGTGTGGTTGACGAATTATATGAGACGAGAGATGAAGAGGAACTTGTAGTACAGCTGGAAGAAAAGTATGCTAACCTCAGGCAATTCAACCAGATTTCAGAGATTGAACCTCCTGAAAATCTGAAAAATGTACTTCGACCTTACCAGGTAGCAGGGTATCAATGGCTCAACTATTTAAAAGAAATAAAGTGGGGGGGAATACTTGCTGACGATATGGGTCTGGGAAAGACCGTGCAGGCGCTGTCATTTCTTGACCATTATCGAATGGTGAATGGTAAACTGAAAGCACTTGTTGTTTGTCCCACTACACTTATTTACAACTGGGAAAATGAGATCAGGAAATTTACTCCTGAGTTAACTTATAGAATACATCACGGCGCTGCGCGTACGCGTGTGAAAGATGAAATTACGGACCACGACATCACCATTACTACTTACGGAACGTTGCGCAGTGACATCAAGTTGCTCATGAGTGTGGAGTTTGACTATGTGGTGCTTGATGAATCACAGGCTATTAAAAATCCAGCCAGTAAGGTCACGAAGGCGGCTTGCCTCCTCAACTCAAAGCACCGCCTTTGCATGAGTGGTACTCCATTGCAGAATAATACATTCGATGTGTTTGCGCAAATGAATTTTCTTAATCCGGGTATGCTGGGCACCATGGAGTTTTTCCGGCAGGAGTTTGCCATTCCAATTGATAAGTTTGGCGAACCGGATAGAAAAGATCATTTAAGAAAAATTCTATATCCATTCATATTAAGAAGAACGAAGGAGCAGGTGGCAAAGGACCTGCCTGAAAAGCAGGAGATGATATTGTGGTGTGAAATGGAGGACGAGCAGCGCAGAATTTATGATGCGTATCGAAATGACTTCAGGGATAAGATTTTGGGCACTATTCAGGAACAGGGTATACAGCGCTCACAGCTTACTATCCTGCAGGGCCTGATGAAGTTGCGGCAGATTTGTGATTCGCCAGCGATTTTAAATGAAGATGAAAAATTTGAAAACCATTCTATCAAGCTTGACGAATTGGCCAGGGAAATAGTAGAAAACATCGGCGATCATAAGGCGCTTGTATTTTCCCAATTTTTGGGGATGCTGGCATTGATACGGGCAAAACTGGATGAGTTAGGCATCAAGTACGAATATTTTGATGGAAGTACCTCTGCACCGGATAGGGAAAAGGCAATCCAGAGTTTTCAGAAAGATGAAGAAGTGCGGGTATTTCTCATATCATTAAAAGCGGGTGGAGTAGGTCTTAATCTGACGGCTGCAGACTATGTATATATTGTAGATCCCTGGTGGAATCCGGCGGTAGAACAGCAGGCAATAGACAGAACGCATCGTATCGGCCAGACAAAAAACATTTTTGCTTATCGAATGATCTGTAAGGATACCATTGAGGATAAGATTCTCCAGCTCCAGGAGAAGAAGCGGATACTCGCAAAGGAACTGATAGCTGATGATACGGGATTTGTGAAGTCACTTACGAAAGAGGATGTGGAGTATCTGTTTAGTTAATTTGGCAATGGTAAAAGGGAAACCGGGAAGGAGGCTTTTAAAGGCCTCCTTTCCTGGCTTAGCTTCAATTTGCGACTAGCAATGATGAGGGATCATGTGTCTGTTTTCCCGGGAAATAAAAGCATGTTCAGCGTTTTCAATTGGTAAGCGGATGAAGGAATAACGGATTTAAGTGCGCTCCAATTGGCTTGAAACTATAAATGACTGATGCGGTGTTTATGCCATGAATACGCGAGGAAAAAAGCGCCGGGTTTTGTTTTTTTCCCATGGTTTTGGATTAAGAGTAAAGGAAATTTGTCTTTTGATCGATCATTTGGATCCTTATGTTGAGAGAGAAAAATTACAGCTGAACAACCGGTAACCGGGCAGAGGGGAGGGTGCAGACCATAAAAAAAAGATGCTAAATGCGTCAGGGTTGGTCATTGCCAGGGCTGAAAAAACGGAAGGTTGGAAGGCGGGGGAGGGAGGGCCCCGCGGGCGGGCAAGTTTATTGGCTTACACGGAATCTCCCGGGCTGCCTCCCGGTAATTTACTTATTAAAGAATCCTATTCTTTGGATTTTTTTTAAATTAAATACTTCCCCAAATTTCTACACCCACCTTTTTTATATACATTTTACTTCCTTCCAGCCATCTTTTGCCGAGCCCAGCTTTTTATTTCTTTGAGAGACTTTCCTTAATAAGTTTTCCACCAAACTTATTTTATGAGAAAGTTATGCCCTCGTCCATATTTGCACCATTTTTTTTGAATTAAATGCCCAACATTTTACCAGGATAGTTGTAAGTCCGGGAAGTATTTCCAGCACCCCCGAAATTTTGCCCCGATTGGCGGGATCATATATTTTGTAACAAATGATGGCGTAATTAGAAGGGAACTATGGAAGAGCGATGGCAGGCGAGTAAGGATCTGAACGAAGATAGCAACCAGTCTCGATTAACCTTCACATTTGCCCCGGGAAGTTTATCTATTGTGGTTGTGAGTGAAGCTTCGCAGGAGCTAATCCGGTTGTTAAAGCATGAGTGTATAATACACAATTAGGCAAGCGTGCACTTGTCAATTAATTGATTGCCCAACCTGGAGAGCTTGTAGTATCTGAATTTAGGATTTCGATGATCGCCCAACTACAACCGAAACAGGAACAACGCGTGTGGCATTTGAGTATAAAATTCTACAGCCCCTTCCTTTGCATTCAGGAAGGAGCTTTTTGTGTTGAGAATTTCAAAAATAATTTTCACACACAAATGCCTACGTAAAATTTCGATTGCTTCTCAATTTTAGGTTTACAATTTTTGATACACTTCGCAGTTTTACTATCCATTGTAAAATACCACGATCAGGTTATTTTTTGGGATTAGGGTGAGCGTAACTTTGGTGTCCTAATTGCAGTCAAAGGACTTACCAGAGCACCGTTTTTTATCCACCCCCTATTTGCCACCACCTGATGAATTAATGCCGGATAACCTGGTCCGACAATCTGTTCCTTGAATTGAGTCCTTCTGATTAACCATTTTTATTGTTCGCATTGGAATGAAGACCGCGCTCATTTCATCATTTAATCATCAACCTTAACCTAAAAACCATTTTATGAGAAGGATTTTTTTGGCGCTTTCCGTGTTATTGATCGCAGGCGGCTTCGCCAATTCCCAGGTATTTTCCATTTTAAAAGACATTAATCCGGGTTCACCAGGTTCGAGCCCAACCTATTTCACCGGGATTGACGGCAAGGTCATATTCAGGGCGAGTGATGGGGTAAACGGTACCGAACTTTGGCGAACAGATGGCACCGCAGGTGGTACAGTATTATTAAAAGACATTAACCCCGGAAGTGCCAGCAGTTCACCCTCGCATTTTATCAATATAAATGGCACAGTCTATTTCAGGGCGAATAATGGTGTGAATGGCATTGAACTTTGGAAGACTGATGGAACAACAGCGGGGACGGTGATGGTTAAGGACATTTATCCCGGCGCTACAAGTAGTTCACCACAACATCTCACTAATCTTAACGGCACACTCGTGTTCACTGCCAATACATTTTTAAGAGGAAATGAATTGTGGAAAAGCAATGGCACGTCAGCAGGTACACTAATGGTAAAAGACATTTACACCGGAATATCCGGCAGCAATCCTTCCTGGTTCACCCAACTTGGAAGTGATCTATACTTCGCGGCAAAGGACGCAGCGCACGGAACCGAATTATGGAAGACGAATGGCACGAGCGGCGGAACCGTATTGGTTAAGGATATATTTCCGGGCACTGATGGCGTTACTGGTCTTCCCAATGCAAGCAACCCTATCAGTTTATTGAATGTTAACAATACGCTTTTCTTCACCGCATTTGATAATATCAATGGATGGGATCTTTACAAAAGCAATGGTACTGCCGCTTCAACAGTGAACGTGGATCCCGCCGCTAGTATATCAATGCCTACATGGTTGACCGGGATGAATGGCGTTCTTTATTTCGTTTCCCTCGACGATGAGCTCTGGAAAAGTGACGGAACGGTGGCAGGAACTGAACTCGTTAAGGTAATCAACCCCGGAGCCGGGTCAGGTCTTCCTCACGATCTGGCTGTTCACAATAACCTGCTTTATTTTGGAGGTAGAAATGCTCTTGGCGTTGATCAGTTATGGATTAGTGACGGAACCACCGCCGGAACAGTAGCCATAAAGGATGTTGATTCAAGATATTTTAAGTCCATTGGCAACCTTGTATATTTTTCGGGTGATGACGGTGTGAATGGCCGGGAAATTTGGAAGTCAGATGGTACTACATCAGGAACGGTCAGGGTGCAGGAAATACATCCTACCGGCAACGCTTCCCCGACCGAGTTTGTGGAAGTGAATTCACGAATCCTCACTGCCGTTACAGATAATGCAATGGGAAGGGAGATCTGGATTGCAAATGATCCTTCAGCATCAACCTATCCATTTTCCTTGGTTAAAGATATTATTCCAGGACCAACATCGGGTTTCCCTGATAGATTGAATAATACTAACGGGTCGCTACTGTTTAACGCTCCTGGTGGTTTATGGATTAGTGACGGTACTGCTGCAGGCACCGTTCTTCACAAAGTAATAAACCCGGGCGGGAATGCTTTCCCTGATTACTTTACTCCTGTAGGAACAACCACCTTCTTTACCGCTGATGATGGCGCTGTTGGAAAGGAACTTTGGAAAACTGATGGAACAGTTGCAGGAACCGTATTAGTGAAAGACATAAATGCTGGATCAGCTTGGAGTGACCCCATGAACCTGGTGAACGTGAATGGCACATTATTCTTCCGCGCATTTAGCGCAGGAAATGGAAGAGAATTGTGGAAAAGTGATGGAACAACTGCCGGCACTGTGATGGTGAAGGATATTAACCCCGGTACAGGTAGTAGCAACGGTCCGGTGGATATATTGCCAACGTTTGCAGCTGCACTCAACTCCTTGTTGATCTTTAGAGCCACGAATGGAGTAAATGGTTATGAGGTATGGAAAAGCGATGGCACTGCCACGGGCACAACCATGCTCAGGGACATCGTAGCCGGTTCAGGCAGTAGCAACCCGCATAGTTTTGTAACTATAAATGGCATTACATTCTTTACTGCAAATAATCAACTCTGGAAAACGGATGGCACCGTTGCGGGAACTACCATGCTTATGGGCGGACCCGTGCCGGGAACATCCAATACGGAAGTGCGGATGCTTGAAGTGAATGGTCAGTTATTCTTTGCCGCAAACAATCAGCTTTGGAAGAGCGACGGAACAGCAGGAGGCACCGTGCTGGTGGAAGCGGTAAATAATCCGCGACACTTCGCGAACCTAAATGGGCTCCTGGTATTTATTGGTGGAGATGGCGTGGCTCCCGGCCTTTGGAGAAGCGATGGTACTGCTGCAGGTACCTATCGAATCCGCGCAAACCTCACCATTCCCGGAATGTCAATTGCCATTACAAATATTGGTGCCGTAGTGGGTTCAGAATACTGGTTCCGTGCCGATGATGGTGTGAATGGTGTAGAGATCTGGCAAACAGATGGAAGTATGTTTGGAACCAGTAAACTACAGGAGATCATGCCGGGCATCAGCTCTTCAAATGCAACCGGGTTTGTAATTGCCGGCAACAAGATTTACATCTCTGTAGAATCACCTGATTATGGAATTGAATTGTGGGCCGCGAATATGCCACGCAGGATAATTCCACTATTCACCCTGTCACCGCTTGAAGGTATTTTAGCACGCATCGATGGCTTACTGAACTGGAAGGCTTCTAATTTGGATGGCGTGTCAATTTTCGAAGTCCAGAGAAGTTTGAATGGTAAGGACTTTGAAAGAATCGGGGAAGTTGGCGTAAATGAAAAGGATGACGCCGCCTTCCGGTACCTTGACCGCGATATCATCTCACTAGATGTGCCGGTAGTTTATTATCGTTTGCGAATAAATGATAAAGACGGCAAACAGGTGTATTCCAATATTGTTGCAATAAAAATTAATAAACCTTTATTCGTCAATGCTAAATTATTTCCTAACCCGGTAGGGGAACAGGTGAGCATCCTTACGGAAAGAGCAAATGCCGGTAATTTATCCATCTCTATTATTGACCTTAATGGCCGGCGAATACAGCAAAGAATGGTAAATGCCGTGAAAGGAAGCAATAGCTTTTCCCTGAACGTTGCAGGTTTGAAGCCGGGAGTGTATACCGTGGTTGTGGATGATGGCAGGGAGAAGATTTCGTTGAGGATGGTGAAGCAGTAACAGCTGACTTGCTGACGAGCGTTGAAGGAGAAAGGAATGTTCTAAAAGATGCATCACTTCAGCGCAAAAAGTAGACGTTGTAATTCGGAGCGAAGAAAAGGCAGGAGATTTCTCACTTCGTTCGAAATGACAATCGCACAAATTTTTAAGTAAAGGGTTCGATGGCGAAGCCGCCTCGAACCCTTTACTACCCCCTGCCATAACCGTCATTCCGGGCGGAGCGAGGAAACTCATTGGGGTGGAATTTGGGCGGGAGAACAATATTGGGGCTAACGGGAGAACGACAAAAGATCAGTTAAAACCTGGCAACCACTCATACGCCGCCGACAACCGACATCTGTCAACCACCAACTGATTTGACAGCCTGACTGGCATCGATTTTTAGTCTAAATTCGTAGACATTTAACCGCTTATGAGGAAGTTTGCTTTATTTGTGTTGGTTGCCGCCCTGATTTCAACTTCATCGCATGCACAGAAGCCCCAGGCTCAGATCAGGGGAAAATTGATTGACACCGTTTCAAAACAGCCCATTCAGGATGCCACTATTTCCCTGATGAATGCAACCGACTCATCATTGGTCACATTTACGCTTACGAACAAGGAAGGGCATTTTGAATTTCGGGGGTTAAATGAAGGCAACTATTTACTACACATTTCCCATCCACTTTTTCTTTCTCAGCAAAAAAATTTGAACGTACAATCGCCCGATTCAAAGCTTGACGTCGGAGAACTTCATCCTACACGCGATTATAAAACCTTAGGAGAGGTAGTAGTCACCAACCAGGCACCCATCGAAATAAGAGGAGATACCGTGCAATTCAACGCAAGTGCATTTAAGACGAAGCCTAATGCAACAGTTGAAGACCTCCTTAAAAAATTACCGGGAGTTGAAGTAGATAAAGAGGGGAACATTAAAGCCCAGGGTGAAGCAGTGCCAAAGGTGTATGTGGAAGGTAAAGAATTCTTTGGCTCTGATCCTAAGCTGGCTACTAAAAATCTGACCGCGGAAATGGTGGAAAGCGTGCAGGTGTTTGATGACATGAGCGAGCAAGCCAAGTTTACAAAAATAGACGACGGAAGCAGAACAAAAGCAATCAACATCAAACTGAAGAAAGACAGGAATAAAGGTTTTTTTGGGCGAGCCCTCGCAGCCTATGGAGACCAGGGAAGATTCAAAGCCAATGTAAGTATGAACAGGTTCCGTGGTCCCGAGCGCTTATCTGTATTGTTCAATGCGAATAATGTAAATGAATTAGGATTCTCATTTTCTGATATCATTAGCTCTATGGGAGGCTTAAGCGCATTAGCTTCTGCCGGTTCGGGCGGCATGACCGGCGCCGGGGGTCTCATGGGAGGAGGCATGCAAATGATATCAACAAGAGGTGCAATGGGGATGCCGGGTGGATTCGGATCAAACTCTACGGGTATAATTAAATCCGTTTCCACAGGATTAAATTATTCAAATGAATGGTCATCAAAACTAAAAGCTACCGGCAGCTATTTCTTTTCTAATTCAGACAATGAACAGGCGGAAGATATGTTTCAGCGAAGCAGTTTTCCAGGCGACTCTGTAGCAAGCCTTTCACGCAGTTTCATTTCTACAGGCGTCAACCAGAATCATAGAATTAATTTCAGACTGGAAGCTCAACTTGATTCATTAAGCTCCATCCTGTTTATCCCTGGCATCATCGTTCAACGCTCTGAGAATTTCAACACCGACACCTCTTTTACCATGGCAGAATTGCCCGGCCACAACTACCTGGTGCAAACAGGTACACGGACGTATACCAATGAACGGGATGGTTTAAACTGGAATAATAATCTTCTGTATCGAAAACGATTTCGGAAAGCAGGTAGAACAATCACGCTCGGATGGGCAAATTCCTTCGGCCAAACTGAAAGCGGTGGTTTCAATATTTCAAATTTCTCCTTCTTTTCCCGAGAAGGTGAGTTGATCAGGTCACTCCCCCAAAACCAGGAGAATAGCCAGACTACAAATACGCACAACAACGTCATAAGCACCTCTTATACTGAACCGCTAGGAAAAAACAAGATTATCGAATTCAACTATGCCTATACGCTCAATAATAATACCTCCAATAAAACTGTGTACAATTTTGATCCTCTTACCAACAAATATGATGATCCCAATCTTGCATTAACAAACGAGTTCGAAAATTCATTTAAAGCGCACAGGTTCGGTACTAACTTCAGGGTGCAGACTACCAAATACAATTACCAACTGGGGATCGGCGTGCAGCGGTCAACACTTGAAAGCTTTAGCCACCAGGCATTGACGAATGTCGATTCTACCATTAAGGCCAGTTATACAAATTTCTTTCCTACAGCTAATTTCAATTTTACGCCAAACAGGGGAAGAACCTTGCGAATAAGCTACAATGGCAGAACAAACCAGCCTTCCATTTCCCAGTTGCAGAACGTAGCTGATGTAACAGATCCCCTGAATGTACGAATAGGAAATCCCGCTCTTCGACAGGAGTTCTCACACAATTTCACCCTTAGCTATCATAGTTTTAATATCCTCACGTTTAAATACATCAGCGCTAATGTAAACGTGAGTACTACAAGTAACAGGATTGTAAACGCTATCGATACCATTACTCGAAATGTGCAATTGATAAGACCCGTAAATATGAATGGTTATTACCGCGTGTTTTCATTTGTGACCGTGGGCATACCATTCAGGAATGCAAAATGGCGGGGCTCAAGTGTGAATTTTTCAACCAATGCCGCCTACATGCGAGACGTAAGCCTTTTATACAAGCAGGAGAACATTGGCAAAACCATTACAATTTCCCAGCGCGCCGGGTTGAATTTAAGCAGGGAAAAATGGAGTGTTGGCGTGAGTGGAAGTCTTACTTATACGGATATTGGATATTCAGTAAACGAAGAACTAAGTGAGGATTACTTCACCCAAACTTATTCTGCCGATGTTTCAATCAATCTTCCAAAAAATTTTATCCTTTCCACAGATTTTGATTATTACATTAACACAGGCAGGGCAGATGGTTTTAACCAAAGCATCCCAATGTGGAATGCCATGTTAAGTAAACAGGTTTTCAAGAAAAAAAATGGTGAAATCAGGATTTCCATAAATGATATTCTCAACCAGAACCAGAGTATTAATCGCACCAACGGAGATAACTATATCCGGGATACGCGCAGCATGGTTCTGAGGCGCTACTTTCTCATCAGCTTTCTGTTTAACATTAGCAGGATGGGTGGAAAAGACGTGAAGCAGCCTGCTTTGCCGGCGATGATTGAACGGAATATCAGGTCGATTCGGGTAAACTAGATCGTTCTCTGTTTCAGTTGCCGTTTTACCGGCCTGCGGCCAGCAGCCGTTTTGCATGGTTCCTTATTATACACGGTCAAAAAACGCAACCAGCGGGATTGTTCTCAGGCATCGGTCCTTAGTTCAATTTATCAGTGGTCCTGGTAAATTAGAAGAAGGACGCCTCTGGCAACCCTCAACTATCTTCCAAAAAAAACGCCCCACAACCGTGAGACGTTAGTATAATCGGGGTTAGTAAAAACTTACTTTCTTCTAACAACATTACCTGCCGCTGGCGAAGAGCCGGAGATAAAAACAGACAGTATCGATTTCAATAAAAGAAGAATGTTGAAAGAAGGCCTATAGTAACTGTGATAGATTTTTGCCTCTTCATGGGCATGTACGATGTGTTTGTTTTTCATTTTCGGACAATTTGGTAGGGATTTAACGGTATAAACCTCTCTAAAAGTATGTAATAAATGCAATATTTTATAATATTGCGACCTGATACTAAACCATTAAATCCAAAACTAATGAAGCGTTCCGTAAAAGCACTTGTAGTATTTACTATTTCCTTTCTTCTATTCAACCACACCCAGGCCCAGTTAAAATTAAATTCCTCAGGCACTATTGGTGCTGATGTAAGAAAAGTAGTGAGTGACTATCCTAACAGTTTCGCCAATCTTATCGGCGAGGTAATAATTCAAAACCCGCAATCAACCGACTACCAATGCAACTTTAAAGTGATTGGTGCCGAGAAAAGTTTTATTACCCGCTATGCTTCCGGTAAAAAGCCAATCGTGAGCTGGCAAGCCGTCATGTTAACCACCGAAGATTTCGAGGAAGCGAAGAAAAGATTTAAAAACCTTTATTCACAACTAAACAACCTCCCGGTTGGCGGCGGCAGGCTAAAGGCAGAATACGAGGCGCCTACAGAAGGAAATGATTTTACCAATATCATCTTTGAGTTCAATCCCGGTGAAGAATGGACAAAAAAGCTGCGCGTGGAATTAGTGATCGAGGCGGAGATGATGGATTGGAAAGTAAAAGTGATGGTATACGATCGCGATCGGAATGATGCCGAGAGAGGTCCGGTAGTAGAGTAATGCTACAAGCATTTAACCCAAATTATGCAATAGAAAGATCGTTCAGGATCGAATGTTATTTGAATATGGAATTTGGGAGCTGCCAGATATTCAAGGAAACCGGCGCTTGGTTCAGGAGTGGGCAGGCTCAGCAATTTAACAACCGCCTAATTTCAAATTCCCAATTCCTAATTCCGCCATTGACCCACGGTCTTGAACACTCCATTTTTGTATTGAATGATTTGGGATTAACCTTAATTAACATTATACCCAACCAAATTAACCGCCCTTGCAATGATGTAAGAATATTTTCGTAGCACAATCAATGCTATGCGAATATTAACTCTTGTCTTTTGCTTGTTGCTGGTGTCATTGTCTGCCATTTCTCAACGAAACGGAAAGGTGAGTGCCGTGGTGTATGATTCAATTGCCAGGTCGCCCATTCCCGGTGCTACGGTAACGGTAGTAGCAAAAAAAGACTCCTCGCTCATATCATTTGGTATGACTGACAATCAGGGTAGATTTCAATTGACCGGGATCCCTGATGGTGAATTCAGGCTATTGCTTACCCACGTAAACTATCATAACCGCAATATTTATTTTACTATCAGTGAAAACAGCAGAACTGCCGAACTTGGATCAGTCCGCATGGATGATCGCACGCAGGTGCTGGAAGAAGTTGTAGTGTCAAATGAAGCACCGCCTGTTACAATGATAGGCGATACTGTTCAGTATAACGCAGGATCATTCAAGGTTCAGCCTAATGCGAGCGTGGAGCAATTACTCAGGAGATTGCCCGGGGTAAAGGTGGAAAAAGACGGAACGGTAAAAGCGCAGGGTGAAAAAGTAACCAAGGTGCTTGTTGATGGCAAAGAATTTTTTGGCAATGACCCGAAAATGGCTACTAAGAACCTTCCCGCCGATGCGGTTGACAAGGTGCAGGTTTATGAAAAACAGAGCGACCAGGCGGAGCTTACCGGGTTTGAAGATGGTAATTATGAGAAAACAATCAACCTCAAATTAAAAGAAGATAAAAAGAAAGGGGCATTTGGAAAAATTTCTGCAGGAGGAGGAAATGAGGGTAGATATGAGGGCAAATTCAACGTAAACTCATTCAAAGGCGCAAGGCAATTGTCAGCTATCGGCATGGCAAACAATACAAACGCCGAAGGTTTCTCATTCATGGATATCCTGAATTTTTCAGGCGCACTATCGAAAATGCAGAAGGGAGGGGGAAACATTAGCTTTAATCTTT
>Ga0196972_1000430_pt1 | contig 22517 bp, 19 predicted proteins | sample S1v_2013CmetaG_FD_148618 | JGI IMG/M metagenome (GOLD analysis project Ga0196972, IMG submission 148618) | Soil microbial communities from Anza Borrego desert, Southern California, United States - S1+v_20-13C | ecosystem: Environmental > Terrestrial > Soil > Desert | place: USA: California...
ATAAATCTCTTTTTACATGTCAACAATTATTCGCATTTTATTTGGGGTATATTAATATCAATTCATCCACTTCTGTGTTTTCAATGCTTAAATTGCATAAAAATAATATACCCTAGGTATGTATTCTATAAGAGTATTATGCTTTAATTGACTACTTTATAGCTATTATCCCTATTAAAAGCATTTTTATGAAGCATGCTTCAAAGGCCATTTTTCCCATTTAGTGCAATAAAAAAAGAATGTATGCGTTAATAGCATACATTCTTTTTGATCATTAATCCTTATTTTACTACGATATTAACCAATCTATTTTTGATTACGATGATTTTGGCAATCTGCTTGCCTTCAAGCATATCCTTTACTTCACCATTTTCAATAACAAGCTGCTCTATTTCTTGCTGTTCAGCTGAGGTTGGGATTTCCATTCTGCCTTTTACCTTGCCGTTTACTTGAATCGCAATTTCAACAACATCCTTGACCAATGCCTTTTCATCCCATGTCGGCCACTTCTCATTGAATATGGAATCCTTCATGCCCAGCTTCTCCCACATTTCCTCGGTAAAGTGAGGAGCAAAAGGTGAAAGCAGTCTCAAAAGATCAAGTATTGTTTCTTTGAAAAGCACAGCATTCTTGCTTTGAGCATCGGCATCATATTTATAAAGAGCATTTAGAAGCTCCATCAGTTTTGCAATAGAAGTATTGAATTGGAATACCTCCGCGTCCTTTGTAACACCCTTTATGGCAGTATGCCTTACAAAGTTCAGCTCTTTTTCATCCTTGCCCATTTCAGTATGGCTCGGCTGCGCAGCAAGCTCCTGGGCTCTTTCTACGATTCTCTCCACTCTATTTGCAAACCTTGCCATAGCTTTGATACCATCATCGCTCCATGGACCTCCCTCAATATAGGAGAAACCGAAGGCCAGGTACATTCTAAAAATATCAGAACCATACTCATCAATATATACATCCGGAGAAATTACGTTGCCTCTGGATTTGCTCATTTTGAAGCCGTCCGGACCAAGGATAGTTCCCTGGTGCACCAAGGATGTGAAAGGCTCGTCAAAGTTCAGATAGCCTGCATCTCTCAATGCCTTTGTGATGAATCTTGCATACAACAAGTGCATTGCCGCATGCTCCGCACCACCAATATACTTGTCAACAGGAAGCATTTTATTGATCCATTCTGTGCTAAATGGCTCATCGTTGTTCTTGTTGTCCGGATATCTCAAATAGTACCAGGAGGAGCATACAAAGGTGTCAAGAGTGTCAGGATCTCTACGAGCAGCGCCGCCGCAAGTCGGACAAGTCGCGTTCATAAATTCCGCACTCTTTTTCAGCGGTGATTCTCCATCCGGTGCAAACTCTACATTATAAGGAAGCAATACAGGCAAATCCTTTTCCGGTACCGGTACTGCACCACACTTTTCACAATGAATGATTGGTATAGGGGATCCCCAGTATCTTTGTCTGGAAACCAGCCAATCCCTCAAACGGTAGTTGATTTTCAACTGACCTTTGTTTTGCTGTTCAAGGCTTTGAACCAATTTGATCCTGCCTTCTTCCGAAGTCAAACCATCAAATTCAGCGCTGTTTACCAATATGCCGTAATCTACAAAGGGAAGTGCATCCTCTACACCCTCCATGCCTTTGATGACTCTCTTAATAGGAAGATTATATTTTTGTGCGAACTCATAGTCTCTCTCATCATGTGCCGGCACCGCCATTACGCAGCCCGTTCCATAGCTTCCAAGTACATAATCCGCAATCCAGATCTGCACCTTTTCACCTGTGATTGGATGCACTGCATAGGAGCCTGTGAATACACCTGTCTTTTCTTTTGTTGTTGAAAGTCTGTCTATTTCAGTAATCTTCTTTGTTGCATCCTGATATTCTGCGACAGCCTTTTTGTTTTCTTCTGTAGTCAATTTTGCTACCAATTCATTTTCCGGTGCAAGAACTACATAAGTTACACCCATCAAAGTATCTGCTCTTGTAGTAAACACCTTGAAGCTGATATCTTGATTATCCACTTTGAATTCGATTTCAGCGCCCTCAGATCTTCCAATCCAGTTGGTCTGAATCTTCTTAGTCTTTTCAGGCCAATCCAATCCTTCCAACTTATCCAACAGCTCCTGGGCATAGTCTGTAATCTTGAAGAACCATTGTGTCAAATTCTTCTTTGTCACATCGGTTTCGCATCTTTCACAGTGTCCATCTACAACCTGCTCATTTGCCAAAACTGTATTGCACTTAGGGCACCAGTTTACCGGAGCCTCTTTGCGATATGCCAGGCCCGTCTTATATAGCGTAAGGAACAGCCATTGCGTCCACTTATAATACTCCGGCAGGCAGGTTACCACTTCATAATCCCAGTCAAAAGTAGCACCCATCTCCTTCAGCTGTCTTTCCATAGTCTCAATGTTTTGCATTGTGGAGTCATGGGGGTGAATGCCGGTTTTGATTGCATAGTTCTCTGCAGGCAAGCCAAAAGCATCGAAGCCCATAGGCTGGAATATCTCATAGCCTTGCATTCTCTTCATCCTTGCCCAGGAGTCGCTTAGTCCATAATTGTACCAGTGGCCTGCGTGAAGCTTCGCTCCAGAAGGATAGGAGAACATCTCCAGTACATAAAGTTTTTTATCGATATTTTCCGGGTGGAATTTGTAAAGCTTTGAATCCTCCCAGACTTTCTGCCATTTGCGGTCTATTTCCTTTGAATATGGCATTTAAAACACTCCTTTCGAAATTTAAGTTCTAATGAAATAATTAAAACAAAGATGTCCTTATGCAAATCAGCATTCACTATTTAGTGGTTTGTCAGCAATTCTAAAAATAAAAAACTCCGCCTCTATCAAGAGACGGAGATATATCCGCGGTACCACTCACATTGATTTCATCAGAAATCCACCTTCATCGATGACAACATCATCTATCCCTATATCGCGGGAAAACGTCTTACCCTAATTTATCAATTTCAGGCAGCTGCTCCCGGGTGAGTTCAACAATAAGACATTACCGTATTTCACCAATGGATAGAATCCCTACGGCTCTCTGCAAATATCCCTCTTATCTACTATTCCCGTTCAACGCATTTAATCATATATTTTGCACTGATTATAACACTTCAACCACAGTATGTCAACATAATATGCTAATTATTCAAAATATTTGTTTCGACAGAAAATCCGCATAATTTGTAGCTTTCCATCGATATTTCCCGGGAAATTTCTATACCTTGAACTTTTCTGCAATTTCATGATTCTCGACAAACTTTTTACCCTGCCAAGTGTCTCGATCCATCAACTGATGCTCTATGGTATTGATGACCTCCCACTTTTTTAAACTCCACAAAGGCGCTATCAGAGTTTCCCGAGGACCATCTCCCGTGATTCGGTGTATCACCATATCCTGAGGTATATGCTCAATACAGTCCACAACCAAATCAGCATACTCCTCTAGATCCATGACTCTAAGCCGGCCTTTTTCATACAGTTCTACCAGCTTGGTATCCTTCACCAGATGCAAGAGGTGCAGCTTCATACCCTGAGTACCGGTATTTGCTACAAATTCAACAGTCTGCAGCATTTCTTCTCTGCCTTCTCCGGGCAGTCCCAATATAACATGAGTTACAACTTCAATATTCCTTTTTTTCAAGTTTTGCACTGCCTCGATATAGGTTTCAAGACTATATCCCCTGTTTATAATCTCTGCAGTATGACTGTGAATTGTTTGGAGTCCCAGCTCAACCCATAGATACTTCTCTTTTGCAATTTCCTCCAGCAAATCTAAAACCTCTGCACTAAGACAGTCCGGTCTGGTTGCAATCGCAATTCCAACAACATCCTCCAAATTTAATACACTGTAATATTTCTCTCTCAATGTGTCGATGTCTGCATAAGTATTGGTATATGCTTGAAAATATGCAATATACTTACCCTTTTTCCACTTCTTTCTCATCATCTGTTTGGTTTCTTCAAACTGCTGGACAAGATCGCTGCAAGTGCCCGCAAAGTCTCCCGATCCTCTTGAACTGCAAAATATGCATCCTCCGGTTCCGATTCTTCCGTCCCTGTTTGGGCATGTGAACCCGGCATCCAGAGAGATTTTAAATACCTTCTCTCCAAACTTGCTGCGCAAGAAATAGTTTAACGTCTTATATCTTTTATTATCCCATCTTTCCATAATAATCATCCTCTGTGAAAAATTCATCCTAGCATATTATTTGCATTTTCATTATAATAATATAGTGCTGCCGACAAGGCAACAACAATTCTACTTTCATTTTAATTCTATCATTATTATCCCTCGGACGACATATAAATGAATGAAGATAGTTCTTGACATTGTTAAAAATATGTCCATTAATAAGGGTATAAATACTCGCATTTTTTTTATTTTTGATATATAATTAACATGATAATAACCCATTATTATATGTTATTATATAAAATTTTATACGGGGAGTGAAGCAAATGTCTGATACTAAGAAGATTGTTATTCTTGGTGCCGGCTATGCAGGGGTTGAAGCGGCAAAGGTTCTCAACAAAAAGTTCAAGAAAGATAACAACGTTGAGATCACACTAATTAACTCAAATCCATATCATACGCTTCTTACCGAGCTACATGAAATTGCCGGTCAGAGAACACACAAAGAAAGCGTTATGGTGGACTTATACAGCATATTCAAGGCCACTAAGGTAAAAGTTGTAAGAGATACTGTAACAGGTATTGACTACAAAGAGCAAGTACTTACATCCGAGAAGGAAACTTTCAAGTATGACTATCTAATCCTAGGCTGCGGCGCAGAGCCAGCATTCTTTGGAGTAGAGGGAGTTCAGGAAAACGCCTTCACAATTTGGTCACTAAGCGATGCGCTTAAGATCAGAAATCATGTTGAAAAAATGTTTGAAATGGCTCGTGACGAAAGAGATGTAATGAAGAGAAAAGACCTTCTTTCCATCATCGTTGCTGGTGCTGGTTTCACAGGCGTCGAGGTTGTAGGTGAATTATTTGACCTTAAGAAAGTACTTTGCGAAAAGTATGACATCAACGAAGAAGAAGTTTCAATTTATAACGTAGAAGCAATGCCTAACATTCTTCCTATGTTAAGACCTGCTCTTCAAGCAAAGGCTACTAAGTTCATGCAGAAGAAGAAGGTTAACGTTATGACCAACGCTGCAATCGTTAAGGCGACTCCAGAAGGTATCGTTCTTAAGGACGGCAGAGAAATAAAGGCTAAAACTCTTATCTGGACTTGCGGCGTACAAGGTAACAGCTTTGTGCCAGGCACAGGCATAGCAGCAGGCACAGGCAAGAGAAACAGAATCCAAGTTAACGACTACATGCAATCAATGGAATATGAAAACGTATATGCGATTGGTGACAACGCATGGTACGAAGTTGACGGCAAGCCAGTTCCACAGGTTGTTGAAACAGCAATCCAAACTGGTGAGTGCGCTGCTTCCAACATCTATGCTGATATCACTAAGACAGAAAAGCATAAGTTCAAATTGAACATACACGGCTTCATGGTTTCTGTTGGCAGCCACTACTGCGTAGCAGAATTAATGGGCGTTCCAATGTCAGGCTTCATGGCTATGGCGATGAAACACCTTGTAAACCTTCACTACCTATGGGGAGTTGGCGGTTTAAAGCTGATCTGGAACTACATGCTGCACGAGTTCTTCCACATGGAGAACAGAAGATCCTTCGTAGGCGGACACTTGGCACATGGCACAAACACAGCATGGTTAGTACTTCTTAGAGTATATGTTGGTGTTCTATGGTTGCTTGAAGGTGTTCATAAGATACAAGACGGTTGGTTAGTAACAGCCGGCAAAATTGTTCCAGTTGCTAGTACATCAGGTGCTTCCGCATCAGGTGGAGCAGCAGAAGCAGCTACAACTTATGCAACACCAATCCTTGCACAGCCACCAGCATTCTATACATGGTTTACAAATGCAGTGGTTGCTCCAAACGAAATGTTGTTCCAAACGATGGTAACATTTATGGAAATCGGTATAGGTTTAGCACTTATTGCTGGTTTATTCACATTCTTTGCATCTATCGCATCACTTGGTCTAGTTGCTAACTTCGTACTTTCAGCTATGACTGGCTGGGATATACTATGGTATGTATTCGCTGGAATAGCTCTAATGGGCGGTTCAGGCGGAGCGTTCAGCTTAGACTACTACGTACAGCCATGGATCAAGAAGTGGTGGAAGAATACAAAGCTTGCTAAAGGCAGCTACTTGTATTTCGACTAATAAGTAATCAAAAGGACTGATTGAAAAATCAGTCCTTTTTTAATACGAGTAGGAACATCTATTCCACCTTAATTTGCATGTTCCGTAAACGAGTATCATAAAAAGCTTCCTTAATTTAAAATGCTTCAATAGAAGCTTTTTTTATGCTATAATTTTTGTAAATTTTGTTACACAGGTTGGTGTTTCAAGGGTCGGATATGATATAATGTAATGTAGTGTACAGGGAACCAATTTAATCTGCATTAGGGGGAACATCAATGAAAAAACTACTAAGCATCATTCTTACTATCATCCTACTCATCACACTCGCAACAGGCTGCACCCAAAAGTCCACTGAGACAGCAAATGAAACAAAGCCGCTTATACTGAAAGACGGTACGTACTCTTCAGTGGGACAAGCAGATCAAAATGGTTGGATCCCCGAAATGACGATGACTATCACCAACGGAAAAATCACTGCCGTTGCATATGACGAAATGACAGCTATGAAAAAATCCGAGCATGTTGAATATCAAAAGAATTGGAATGCGCAGGGCGAAATTGATTTGCTTGCACTGTACAAGACAATGCAGAGCAGCTTGATTAAAACGCAAGACCCCACAAAGCTGGATACGATCTCAGGTGCGACAAAAGCATTGGAAAACTTTAAAATTCTGTCCACAGAAGCGCTGAAGGATGCCAAGGCAGATAATCAATACAAGGATGGCACATATTTTAAGGCCGGAGCGAAAGATGAGAAGAATTGGACGCCTATGGTAGCCATCACGATAAAAGCAGGAAAAATAACCAGCGTAAAATATGATGAAGTTTCCTCCAAGGTATTTAAATATAAATCTCATGACAATTCGTACTTGAAGAAGTTTAAAGAAAAAAACAACTTGGATTTAATCGCAGTTTATGATGCATATCAGAAGACATTGATAGAAAAGCAAGTTCCATCTAAGGTGGATTCTATCGCCGGTGCAACGCAAACCCATGACAAATTCGTTGCTGTGGCATCCCAAGCATTGGAACAAGCAAAATAATATAAAATCGAAGCCTATATCCGTTACAGCGGATATAGGCTTTTGCTTGTAAATGATTAAAGCTTATATAGCTCCATTCCTTTTTTTCTTAACCAGTCCTTATACTTTGGATAATCCGGCATATAAGATTCTACACAACGCCAGAATTCCTGGCTGTGGTTCATATGCTTCAAGTGACAAAGCTCATGTATAATGATATAATCCATCACTACCTCAGGAGACATCACGATTCTAAAGTTGAAGTTAAGATTGCCTTTGCTGGAGCAGCTTCCCCACCGTGTCTTGGTGTCTTTGATCCTTATATTGTTAAAAACAACACCGATAACCTTGCTTAATTCCTCTGTCCTTGCCCGAATTATGTCCTGTGCTTTTTCAATCATCCATAGGCGCAAAGCCTGGATGGCTTCCGGCATTTGTTTGTTCTCATTTATCCTATTATTGATATATACAATAAATTTGCCATCCCTCAAAATGATTTGCGTGTTTTTTCCGGGATAGGTCAAAAGCTTCACTTCATAGGGCTGTCCCATATACATAACGTTCTCCACCTTATGCACTCCCCTGCCTCTCCTTATCATTATATCAAAAGCTTTGGAGTAAAAATCTAACGACTAAGGAAGCTTTTGATGAAATTCAATAAGTAAACTTATAAATTTACTTATCCATTATATCACAATCATTTCCGTCAGAAATCTGTAAATAGCACAGCATAGCAACGATCTCCAAGATGGGATATAAAAAAGGGTGCCTTAGCACCCTATTTCACCGTATTAAATACCGCTTTTTCTTCTTCGCTGAGCAGCTTAACTGCTTCCTCGCTTATTTCCCTGATATATTGCTTCTCCTTTTCACTGATTTGGCTGTAGCTATCAATATCAGAGACAGGTATAATTCTTCTTTTTGTTCTGCCATCTGCATCCTTATATCTTAGTCTATAAGTAGGAATCACCTCATAAGCGCCCAAACTGGTAATATCTCCTTGCTTCCTGATAATAAACTTAGTCATGGTTCCTATATCCGTATACTTATCATTTTGGTTCGATAAAAAGTTACCCATGGAATAATTGATGAACACCTTTCTGTTTCCAACATCATAAAGCTCTGACTTCCGAGCCACATGTGGATGGCTGCCCAGAACGCAATCTGCCCCCATTTCAGCAGCACTCCTAAACAGTTTGGCAGTCTCCGCTTCCACATCCCTGTTATATTCCACCCCTGCATGCAAGTAAACAATGATAAAGTCGCATTTACTCTTCATGGCCTCAATATCTGTCTTCATTTTCTCTTCATCTACCATACTGACAAACCCTTCAGGCGCCCTTAAACCGTTGATGCTGTTTGTATAAGCCAATATTCCCAGCTTTATTCCCTCAACCTCTATAACTGCACTTTTATTCTCATCACCAACGCCCAAGGGGATCATATGGTTCTGTTTAATCAAAGCGGCTGTATTCTCTGCTCCTTCAACTCCAGTGTCCATGCAGTGGTTATTGGCTGTTATCATCACATCAAAGCCAGTATCGCTTATGCCCTTGATAACTTCAGGAGGAGAGTTGAAACGGGGGTATCCCGCCAAAGCCTTTTTTTGATTTACTGTAGTTTCAAAATTTCCTATGGCGATATCCGCACCACTGATCAATGGCTTGACCTTCTCAAAGAACAATTCAAAACCATAGCCATATCCTCTGCGAGCCTCCTGTATCTGAGGCAGGTGAAACATGATATCTCCAACTGCAATTATTTCTGCTTCTAATATCTCGGGCTCCTCTTGCTCTGCTATGATAGGGTCCATCTTTACCACCTCAACGGCAGGCTGCAATGGAACACCGCAAGCTGTAAGACTAAAGCAAAGCAGCATAACTAAAATACTCTTTAGTACCTTCATTTTTATCACCCGTCATTATAATTTTAAATATATAATAGCATATATTTACAAAATGTGATATTCTTTCATATCTGTAACCATTTTTTCAGTGCCGCATAATATGTAAATAAGACAAAATTTTAGAGCAGGTGAGGGAAATGAGCATGGATAATAGCGCAAATCTCAGAGGTCTGATTGTCGGTGTCAACACCTCTGTTCCCCTGTCAAAGGGAGATCAAACAACTGCAATCAATTTTGATAATGCAGCAACTACTCCCCCTTTTACAGCTGTATTGCAGGCAATAAACAACTTCTCCCCCTGGTACTCCTCCATTCACAGAGGTACAGGTTATAAATCTCAGCTTTCTTCGGAATTCATAGATAAGTCCAGAGAAATTGTTGCAAGCTTTGTAAAAGCCGATTACAGCACCAACACAGTAATCTATGTAAAAAACACCACCGAGGGCATCAACAAGCTTGCCAACAGACTCTACAGATTCGGAAGAAAAAATGTGGTTCTTTCCAGTGAAATGGAGCATCACTCCAATGACCTGCCTTGGAGGGAGAAGTACTTGGTAGACTATATCGCAACTGAATATGACGGCAGACTCTCCCTCAAAAGCCTTGAATACAAGCTTCGGAAATACGAAGGAAGAGTCAAGCTGGTAACTGTAACCGGTGCTTCCAATGTTACAGGCTACTTGAATCCCATACATGAAATTGCTGAGATGGCACATAAGTACAAGGCCAAGATATTGGTAGACGGCGCCCAAATGGTTCCCCATAAGGAATTTGACATGAAGCCTGACAATTCCCCTCAGCACATCGACTATCTGGTATTTTCAGCCCATAAGATGTATGCGCCCTTTGGTACTGGTGTACTCATCGGCCCCAAGGAGGTCTTCGAAAGGGGAGAACCAGACTACAAAGGCGGGGGCACAATTGACATAGTGACTCATGATTATATACGATGGGCTGCGGCTCCTGATCGGGATGAGGCCGGAACTCCTAACGTCATAGGTATTGTGGCTTTGGTGGAGTCCATCAAGGTATTGAACAGTATCGGCATGTCCAACCTGGAAAGAAATGAGCAGGTATTGACTAATTATGCCCTGCAGCGGCTAAAGCACATACCGGAAATTCAGCTATATGGAAATTCGGAGGATAGCAGCGACAGGGTAGGCATTATTTCCTTCAATATTAAAGATATGCATCATAGGGTTTTAGCGACGATACTCTCTCATGAGTACGGAATAGCGGTAAGGAGCGGCTGCTTCTGTGCCCAGCCATATGTCGCAAAGCTTTTGGATCTTACCAAAAAGGATATCAAAAGGCGTCTAAAATATGATGATCTGCCCCGTCCCGGCTTGGTACGCATCAGCTTTGGACTTTACAATACAAAGGAAGAGGTAGATGTCCTGATTAAGGCTCTGCTTCACATAACTGAACACAAAGAATACTATATCAGCAAATATAAACACGCAGAAAAATAAGCCAACGGACGGACAACAAACCCTTTCAAACGCAAAAGTCGAATGCGCCGGATGCACTCTCGACTTTTACTTTTGTGTAATAAAAAATCTACTCCGGGTAAAAATACTAGCATCATACAACTAAGGAGGAACTTCTTTTGAATAAAAGGATGAGCATACTGCTTTTCAGCGGTGAATATGACAAAGCATTGGCCGCTTTGCTCTTAGCAAATACGGCAAGATCTATGGATATAGATACCAGCATATTTTTTGCCTTCTGGGGCTTAGGTCTGGTGCGTGATCCCGAAAAGCTTAAACTGAGTGACAAGACCTTATACGAGAAGATGTTTGGCATCATGACGCCAAAAGGACCGGAGGACCTGCCATTGTCCAAAATGAATTTTGCAGGAATCGGCAAAAAGATGCTGGTGGAAATGATGGAGGATGACGATACACCTCCTCTGACAGCTTTTTTGAAAGGTGCGCTTCATAAAGAAGTAAAATTCTATGGCTGCAAATTATCTATGGAAATCATGGGCTTGACCCAGGAAGAAATGCTGCCTGAGCTTCAAATCAAAGAGGCAAAGGATTATTTGGCAGATGCCATGCAATCAGACCTTCAGCTGTTTATCTAAATGAAACAAAAAGCCTGCAGAGCCAACGCTCTACAGGCTTATATATTATTCACTTATCGTAGTCTCCACTTCATGCACCCGCTGCTTCACTCTGTCTAACACTTCCAGCATCACTACTATAAGAACCAAACCTACCATGATCAACAATCCCGGCAGTCCTCTTAGGCTGGCTTTTATATATCCTCCCATCGGAACTCTAAATACGTACTTGCCTACAATCTGGCTGCTTTCTACAAGCTTGTAGTCAGGAATGCTGTTTGCATCTCCCTGGGTCAAAAAGGTTTCCGATGACGCCAGCTGGTATGTGTTTTTGATCCTATGAGTAATCAGCATATCCTCCAGTCTATAGGTTACAATATCGCCCGGCTTTAGATTTCCATTGCCCACTTTTATTATCACCAAATCTCCCGTCTCAATGCCAGGGCTCATGCTGTCCGATATAACCGTAAGAGGTGCAAAGCCTAATACAGATGGTATATGATCCGGGTTACTCCTTACTTGTTCCACTGATATTAGGTAAGATAACGATATTAATATCGTGGTGCATACTGCCACATGAAAAACTAGATTCAGCAATTTTCTCATCTTTGGTTTCTCCTTTGAATATAAAATCCCAATCCAGCCAGCCAGATTGGGAGGAATGCTATATCCATACTAACAAATTCCATGAGAAAATTCTGTCATAACGGCTTGTCTAACACAAAAACTGTTCGACGGGAGTGTTCTTCATTTTATTAATTTATCCTATGACTTTCGTCAAAATCTTCATTATCAAAGTAATCCTTGCCCAAAACATCTGCGAAAGTCGTATCCAGCTTAATCCACCGATCCTGGTCTGATAAATGCATCTCATTCCAAGCATGATAGCCGCTTACACCCTGAGTAATGCCAGTTCCCTTGACCAGCGCTGTCTCCAGACCCGCAGCTCTTCCCAAAGCGGCTACCAGGGCAGCATAATCATAGCATACCCCTTTTCCTGTCTTCAGCGCGACCAGTGCCCCATATTCATTATCATAATCGTTCCTCAAGTGTTTCTGATATTTTTCATGGTCATACTTCATATTCTCTATTACCCACTCATAGATCGCTCTAGCCCTCTCCATATCACTGCTTAAGCCTTTGGTTATATCATGAGCCTTTTCTATAATCAGGGCATCCCTGCTCTCAATATGCTTGTCCGGAAATAACAGCTGATTGAACTCTTTTATATTTTCTATCACCAGCTTAGGTCCAAAACGATATTCCCGTCCTTTCTCATTTACCATCACAAATATGGTGTATTCGCCAATACCTTTGTTCAGCCATAGCTGTTCATGAAACTTCCCATCCTCCAGCTTTACATCATACCATACCTGTTCATTGTTTTTTTCCACCAGCAGCTTTAGCTTGCCTGCTTCTGTTTCCCCTTGTATATCTACAAAGCCTTCTACTTTTGTTTTCGACAGATTAAGCAAACGCACTCCATTTACCTCAAAATAGCTTGTCCCCTCTGCATAGGCAGCATTAGACAAGACTGCGGTAATTATAAGGATAAACAAAAATAATCTTATCCTTTTTTTCATGATAAAATCCTCCTTTTCGGCAACCCGGCCATCCTAGCATCCAATGCCTTAGATCCGTGGCTTTGCGTCTCCGGCTTTCACCGGATTTGCTATTATCGTGGAGTATGTTTCAACAACACTTTACATTTTTCACCAATATTTTCTATTAAATGTATTATAGCACGGGATTAGGTAAAAAAAAATAAGAAAAAAGGATTATCCTTCGACATGCTAATGTCTCATGGTAATCCTTAAGGTGCTAGTTCTATATTCTTAATCTATCTGAAGCTCCAGCATATTTCCTTTATAGCTCATATAAAGCTCATCAAGCTCCTTCATGGCAGCAGCCATCTCCAACTGCAGCGCTGATGCAAGTCTATACTCTTGATTTTCCAACGCCTGTTTAATTCTCGTAAACAATGACTTTTCTTGAATACTATCTTTCATCAGCTTTCTTCGAATGCCATTGATCTTTTTCCAAAGAACCACATCCAGGTCCGTATACTCCTCATTGAGATGCAGTTCTTTGCAGTTTCTGATATGCTTCAGATTATTGGGCAGAATCCTGTTTTTCAGTTCAGCAGCCCAATGAGAGAGCATCGTCACTTTGTATGCCTCTATGAATTCCCTGCTAAAAACCGCCCCTCTCATCAATACAGTCAATCGGTCCTCATATACCTCAAGACTGCGCATATTTTCCCAGACCGTAGCCGGAGGATTCCCAAAGATTCTGCTGCGTTCCTCCCCGCTATAATGTTCAAATACATCCTCTTCGCTTCTATATTTCCTATTTTTCTCCAGATACATACCCGCCTTATCCCAGTCCTTGGATACTTCATCCTCCAACTGCTTGGTTGTCAGCCCTGATTTTACGGCTGCCAGAATCCCATCCAGCATACATTGATACAGGCTGGCAAGCACCAGGTATGTGTTGGAATAAGGATTTGGAGAGCGAACCTCAAACCTTGTAGCTCTTGGATTGTCAATGTCTCTTACCAGACCTACCAACACGGATCTGTTTCTGGATGGGCTCTCATAGCTGTGACCCAGAGATGCCACAACACATACAGGCGCCTCAAACCCCGGCTTCAAACGGTTAAATCCGTCATTGGTGGCAGTAACGAAGGGATTGATGATCTCATAGTTCCTAAGAATCCCCATAAGGGCTCCATACCCGATTTCATTCAGATAATCCTTCGTCATATCCGCAGGGCTGAATATATTGATGATCTTGCCGCTCTTTAATAGTACCGCAGCTCCAACATGGGTGTGCTCGCCGTTTCCCGCTACCCCCTCTATAGGCTTTGCAGAGAAGGTAGCTTCTAGACCGTGGTTCCTAAATACATCTCCCACCAGTTCTCTTGCCAGCAGCTCATTATCTGCTGCCTGCAATGCTTGGCTAAAGCGCCAATCTATTTCCAGCTGCTCCATAGCATAGCGAGTTCTGCCGCTGGCTTCAATCCGGCTTTTGATACCTCCGACCTCCTTGTGACCCATCTCAGGCTTTAGCCCATACTGCTCCAATATCCATATGCTTTTTTCCAAGGCAGTCCGAATAACCCCGGTTGTCCTTTTCCAGTATTGCTCCTTGAGTGTTTGCGAGGTAGACAGCTTTTCAATATCTGCATCATCATCAGGAGTCCTTACCCAGAACTCCAGCTCAGTTCCTGCTGTTAACAGAACCCTTTCAATAGAATCGGCGTCTTCGATACCCAGTTTTTTGCATAGCTTTGGGTTCTGGCGCAGCAGCTGCAGCAGCTCCTTCTCGATGCACTCTACCGCTTTTTGCAGCACTGCTCTGGAATCAATCCTTTTGCTATCATGAAGCAAAAAGGCAGGTATTCTCAAGGTTCCCACCGGACCTTCACCCTCCGGCTCGATAACATTTCTTGTATAGCAGTTTTGATTATAATAATAATAGTTGTAATCCACATACCAGTTGGAGTTGATATCAGGCAGCAGGTCCACTCTGGCATCATTTAGTGCTGTTAATCCTTGCAAGTCTACACTGGAACCATCCGTCTGCACGCCATGTGCCAGAAAATCCTCTATATCATCCAACATAACGCTTACGGGTATTTTCTCATCTGTGCCGTTGCCTGCGAGATCCACGCCCATAAGCGAGACATATTGTATCTCAGGATGCTCTGACAATAGCTGCTTCAAACTTTCTTCATCATGTTTGTCCGGTGGTATGCAGTATAATAGCTCCATATATTTATACTCCTTACAAAATATTTTCTATAAATATATGAAGCCATTTAAGATTTATGAGTTGTCTAAAGAGCTTCTACGCCATATTCTCTCATCCAGAGATCAATTTGAATCAGGTATGCAATGAGCTGAGGACCTTTCATCAGCTGGCCAAACCATGGTTTGCCAAAGGAAACTCCTCCGGTCTCAACGATTTCTGAAACTGTTTCCTTGTCAATCAACTGCAAAATTGGAGAACTGGGGTCTGATAAAATGATTCGCATCCAGTTTTGAACGTTTCTCAGGTATTCCGGGTTATGGGTCTTTGGATAAGGGCTCTTTTTCCTATAAAGCACCTCCTCAGGCAATATGCCCCTAAGTGCCCTTCTTAAAAGTCCCTTCTCAATGTTGTCGCAATATTTGTAGCTCCAAGGAATGTTAAAGGCATATTCAACAATTCGATAGTCCGCAAAGGGCACTCTTACCTCTAGGCTATTGCCCATGCTCATCCTGTCTTTTCTATTTAAAAGGGTCACCATAAACCACTTCAAGTTCAGATAGAATATCTCTCTCATACGGTGCTCTTCCGCACTTTCCCCTTCCAGTTTGGGAACCTCGCCTAAGGTTTCCAGATATCTTTCGTTTACGTAGTCCTCCAGCGGAAGATTGCTATATTTCTTTGACAATATATTCTTTCTCTCTTTTACTGCCCTTGACCAAGGAAAGGTAGTGGAATTGATCAGTTCAGCATCTCTAAACCATGGGTATCCACCAAAAATCTCATCTGCGCACTCACCCGAAACCGCTACAGTGGCATCTTTTCTTACTTCCTTGCAGAACAGGAATAAGGATGAGTCAATATCTGCCATACCTGGCAGGTCACTTGCCTTTACAGCCTGCTTCAAAGCCGATGCCAGCTCCGCGTTATTTAATACAATGTTATGATGGTTGCTCTGTATGAAATTAGACATGATTTCTATATATCTTGCATCAGAATCCGGCTGGAAGCTGTCTGCCTTAAAATATCTGTCATTGTCCTTATAATCTATGGAATAAGTGTTCAATGTTCCCATTTCATTCTTTTTATAGTAATTGGCTGCTATAGCGGAAATTGCGCTGGAATCAAGTCCCCCGGATAGGAAAGTACAGACGGGTACATCCGATATCAATTGTCTTTCCACCGCATCCACCAGTAACCCCCTTACCTTTTCCACTGTAGTATCCAAATCATCGGTATGCGTTTTGCTTTCCAGTTTCCAATATTCCCTCATTCTTATTTTGCCTTCTACAAAGCTTAAGCAATGTCCCGGAGGTACTTCCTTTATACCCTTGAATACGCCGCTTCCGGGGGTTCTGCCAGGCCCTAGCCCAAATATCTCCAGTATTCCCTCGCTGTCTATAACCGGCTTAATATCCGGGTGCGCCAGCAATGCCTTCAGTTCAGACCCAAAGAAGAAGGAACTGCCCTTCTGCGTGTAAAACAATGGCTTAACACCCAAGGGATCTCTTGCTGTGAAAAGCTTTTGGTGAATCTCATCCCATATGCCAAAAGCAAATATGCCGTTGAAGTGCTTAACACAGTCCTCTCCCCATTCTATATAGGCAGTCAGAAGCACTTCAGTATCAGAGTAGGACTTAAAGGTGTAGCCTCTGCTCTTCAGTTTTTCTCTTATTTCTTCCGTATTATAAAGCTCTCCATTATAGATGATGACATAGGTGTTGTCCCGTACTGTCTTGATCATTGGCTGAGCCCCGCCCTCCGGGTCCACTACAGTAAGTCTTCTATGCCCCAGCAGGGTATGAAGTGATGTATATACGCCAGAGCTGTCAGGACCCCTTTTGGACAAGGTATTTGTCATCTTCTCCATAACATGCTTCTCAGCAGCTAGATCCTTCTGAGTATCCACCCATCCTATTAAACCGCACATAGTATGCCTCCTTGAGTAGCAAAATTTTCAATAATAATTATTCTATGCAACAAAACATCCCATGGTGCCATTCCCCCATATTTCACAAGCCTTGTGTCAAACTGCTTGTCCAGATCATACAGTGATAGTAAGCAAAAGGAAAGGAGTGTTATTTGTGGGTCTTTTTAGCTTGATTCTTATCGCAGCAGCGGTAAGCCTGGACGGCTTCTGGGGTGGATTCGCTTTTGGGCTGCGAAAAATCAAGATCCCCTTTGTTTCATTGATCATCATATCTTCTTGGTCTGTTGTCTGCACTATGGCTGCAATGCTGGTTGGGCATTATCTTAGAAATGTCATCCCCATTGAAATGGCTAAGTATATAGGTGCTGTATTGCTTATGCTGCTGGCTTGCTATACGCTGAAACAAGGAATTGAACAGCGGAAAGAGAAGAAAGGTTCCTCTACGCCCAAAATAAACCTGCATGATCTGTCAAGGATTCTTCAAAATCCGCTGCTGGCAGACTATGACCATCAAGATGACATTAAGCCTATGGAAGGTACCTTATTAGGCTTGGCCGTTGCAATGGATGCCTCTATAGCCGCATTTACCATTGCGCTTTTGGGCATCAATCCTTTTACTACACCATTTTTATTTGGTGCAGCGCACTTTATCATGATTGGTGCAGGGAATATGGTAGCAAGAACAAACCTGATAGGTAATTTCGGAGAGAGATTTGCGCTTCTACCGGGATTTATCCTTCTGCTATTGGCATTGCTTAGGTTTATTTAACTTAAAGGCAGGCAACTCCTGCCTTTACATAGCTTTAGCATGAACAAAGGGACGCCTCGTATATAAGCGTCCCTTTTATTATTCGGTCACCAGTCTCTTTTCTCCCTCTATAGCCTTGATCGGGGCAATATTCTGAGTAACTTCCATAGTACCAAGGTATTCACCCTTTTCATCTCTAACCGCAAAGTATCTTATATAAACATACAGCTGCCCCATTTTGATCCAAAAATCCTCATGGTCTTTACGGCCAGATTTGAAATCCTCCACCATTTGTTCTACAATATGTACGCTGGCAGGCGGATGGCAGTTTGATACGTGTCGGCCTATGACAGCCTTGGTTCTGGCAAATATTCTTTCTTTTCCCAAGGTAAAATATTTCACGATATTATCCTTATCTATGAAGGTGATATCTACCGGGATATTGTTGAGAATACCGTTAATCTCCTTAACAGTAAGCACTCCAGTCTCAAACTTTATACTGCCATTTGGCTGCTGTTCTATGGCCTTTGCTTTTTCCCCAACATTCACTCTTGTAGGCCTCCATTTACCTTCCGGCTGTGTCAGGCAAAATCCGATTTCATCACTTTCCTCTGCTATGCTGAACCATTCATCCTCTGTAAGAGTATCCATCGCCATTGGGAACAATATATTTTCTTCCTTAAATATCATTTCATTGACCTTGTTCACCGCTTCTTCAATCAACTGCGCCGCATCTTGAGCACCTTCTTGAAGTTTAGCCTTTGCTTGCTTAATGGCGGCTCTTATCTCATCATCTACCCCCCACATGACCTTAGGAGGCGCTGTCACACCATACTTCTCCAGGTATGGGAAAAGTAAATTTTCTTTTCGGCTGTAGTGTTTATCTATGTCCAGCAGTGCATTAAGGTCGGCCAGCAATCTATTTTTACTGTCAGCAGAGGCATTGCCCTTGTATGCTTCCACATTGCGATTGACGGAGTCATTGATAAGCTTCTCCAATTCTCTGTTTTCCAGCTTAAAGGTATGTACCGGGTGTCCCGGCGTTTCTTCAGGCTTCTCACCAGTGATTTCGTCCTTATGAATTTCTTCTATGGAGCCCTTAAATACCGAGGCGTGTACGTCACAGAGCTTTTGAATTTCCTCAACAGGCATTCCCTCTGCAATAAGGCTTTGCTCCAAATCGGATATTTCCTTAGCCGCTACCCCTTCAAATACTTCTTGAAACTTTCTTTTTACCGCTTCCGGATCTTTGCCTTCATGGAGTTCTTTTATCAGACCCTTCAGTACTTTTTGCCGGTATTCTCTGTTATTGATTATCTCACTCATGGAATCCACTCCTTTGCTTTTTTATACCAATACCTTGAAGCCTTTTGCTTCAAAAGCTTTCTTGATGCTGTCCAAATCAATGTTCTTCACTGTCGCACCTTTAGCTATAGTCATAAAACGTCCTGCAGTATTCAGCATAGCCGGATTTGCTATATCCTTGAAGCCTATCTCCTGCATGATTTCCTTGATTTCGGGATATTGGCTGCAAAGCTCATATACACTTTTGTTCAGATCAATCTGTTTATCCAAATATACCCCTCCAATGCCTGATATTACTTTTACATACGCACTTAATATTATTCGCATTAATGAAAAATTATATTAACTCGGTAAAAAATAGAGGCTGCAATGCAGCCTCTATTTCAACATATCTTCTATTTCGTTCCCTTGTGGATCCAAATATATCTTATCCTCAATCAATATAGTAGGTATTCCTACTCGTCCCGCTTCCTTTACAGGTATGTAAAGCGGATTATTATCTCTGATTCTTAAAAACCTCTTCAATGCTCCAAAGTCCAAGCTTATATCAAAATAAGCAAACTCCACGCCCTTTTCTGAAAGAACCTCTTTCAGTTCACCACAGCCCGGTCAATGATGGCTGCCGTATATTATAACCTTTTTCATTTAAACCCCTCCATTTATATTTACTAAAATAAACCGCTTATTATATCCTCATTGGCTACACCGGCAATGTATTTTCTAATCTTTTCTTCCAAATGACGCCCGTCTATAGTCTTATTTTCCTGCCAGCACTTCATCTGCATGATAAGAGCTCCTTACCAAAGGTGCAGATACCACGTTTTTGAAGCCCAATTCCATACCCACCTTTTTGTAGCCTTCAAAAATGTCAGGATGAACATACTCTACAACAGGGTGATGCTTGCTGGATGGCGCCAAGTACTGTCCTATGGTTATTATATCACAACCTACAGCCCGCAGGTCCTTCATCACGTTTACCACCGCATCCTCAGTCTCTCCCAAGCCCAGCATAATGCCGGATTTGGTCAATATGACATCGTCGTTTTCCTTTACTCTTCGCAATAGCTCCAAAGAGCGCTGATAAATAGCCATTGGCCTTACTTCAGAATAAAGCTCAGGTACTGTCTCAATATTATGATTGATGATGTCCGGCTTAGAGGCAATCACTTTGTCCAAAGCGGACTTATCCCCCTCAAAGTCAGGTATTAATACTTCAATGGTAATGCCTTGATTATGCGCCCGTATTTCTTTTACCACCTCGGCAAAATGTCCGGCACCGCCGTCCTCCAGATCATCACGTGTTACAGAGGTAATCACAGCATGTCTCAGCTTGAGCTTCGATACTGCAATGGCCACCTTTCGCGGCTCATCCCTGTCCACAAGCTGGGGAGACCCCTGTGTAACATTGCAGAAGGTACAGTTTCTGGTGCAGACATTGCCTAGAATCATAAAAGTAGCTGTGCTGCGGTTGTAGCACTCCATCCGATTGGGACAGTTGGCCTCCTTGCAGACTGTGTTTAGGCTCAAATCCTCTAAGATATTGTTCACCTCGCTGGAAACATGGCTTCCCTGAATCTTTCTACGCAGCCACTCAGGCTTTCTGGTTTGCATGTATAGCTCCCTCCGATTTCTATAATAAACTGCTTCTTATAGCTGAAACGACTACAATGTATCTTTTGGTCCATCTTTCACTGAACAATTGAAACTTAAGCTCGTCTCATTAATTGTGACAAGGTACGTCTTCACCGTCTATTTCAATTATATATCACACTATGCTTAACATAAAAGGGATAATTGTTTGGAAAAGTGTTAAACTTTTCTCCAGCAATTATCCCTTCACTATACGGCTTCTATTTTATCAATTATTTCTTGCCCATCACTCTGCATCTAATGGCTTCACCTGTAGGTGTAGTTGCAAGGCCGCCCATTGCAGTTTCTCTCAAAGCTGCCGGCATGCTCTTGCCTATTTTATACATGGCATCTACTACCTCATCAAAAGGAATAGCACTTTTTACACCTGCCAATGCCATATCGGCACATGCCATAGCATTTACTACCCCTGTGGCATTTCTCTTGGCGCATGGCACTTCAACCAAACCGGCTACAGGGTCGCAAACCAAGCCTAGGATGCTTTTTATTGCAATAGCTCCCGCGTGAAAGGCCATTTCCACCGTTCCACCATAAAGCTCCACGATGGCTGCTGCAGCCATCGCCGCTCCGGCTCCACACTCTGCCTGACAGCCTCCCTCGGCCCCGGATATGGTTGCATTCTTTTTAATCAGCTGCCCAATCCCCGAGGCTGTCAGCAATGCATCTATCATAGCCTCATCGTCTGCTCCAATGCTCTCTGCAGCTGTTATCACCGCGGCAGGCACTATTCCAGATGCTCCTGCTGTCGGCATAGCCGCAATCCTACCCATAGACGCATTTACTTCCGAAGCAGACAATGCTCTTGCGATAGCTCTATTCACAGTATCTCCGCATACGGTTTTCTTTGTTCTTCTATATTGATCCACCTTTACAGCATTTCCACCAATCAAACCGCTCATTGATGTAGTCTCTTTGTCTATGCCGCTTTGAGCAGCTTCCTTCATGACCTGCAAAACCTCCGCCACCTTGCTTCGTACATCTTCTCTGCTGCATTCCTTTAATTTACACTCATTGGCAATGACGATGTCAGAAATTCTGCAGTTCTGCTCTTGAGCCATTTTTATCACTTCATGTGCTTTATTATACATTCCATCACCTGCTTTCTAATACTACGATATGGCATTCAGTACTCTGACAGAAAACACATTTTCTATCTTCATAATCTCATCTATTATGCTTTCAGGTGCAACATTGTCTGTTTCAATAACCGTTGTTGCCACCTCACCCTTGCTTTCTCTCGTAACTTTGAGCGTAGCTATATTGACTTCCTTAGAGGCAATCACCCCTGTGATCTTGCTTATCATTCCTTTGATATCCTTATACTTAGCTATGACAACAGGATACTGGCCGCTGATTTCCAACGCACTGCCGTCTATCTCCGTTATGATGATATTTCCGCCACCGATAGAAGAACCAACGAGAGTAAATAGTGCCTGCTCGTTATCCTTCAGAACAATTCTTACTGTATTAGGATGAACATCTCCCATATCCTCTTCAATAAACTTCACCCTTATGCCACGGCTTTCAGCTATCTGCATGGATTCCTTCAGTCTATAATCGTCTGCACTCATGCCTAATATGCCCGCAACCAAGGCTTTATCCGTACCGTGACCTTGATAGGTTTTGGCAAAGGATCCATGCAGATAGAATTCTACCGAATCAAATGCCTTGCCCCATATGCTATAGGCTGCCTTGCCCAATCTCTCCGCTCCCGCTGTGTGGGAACTGGAAGGTCCTATCATGACAGGCCCCATTATGTCAAAAATACTTATATTGCTCATCATATTCACTCCAGTATCATAATTTTTTATGCATTAAAAAAACATCTTATCCTAACTAAATCAGCAAAGGCTTCCTTTAATATATGCTCCTGAAAGGCGGCCCTAAAAA
>Ga0196972_1000431_pt1 | contig 22508 bp, 18 predicted proteins | sample S1v_2013CmetaG_FD_148618 | JGI IMG/M metagenome (GOLD analysis project Ga0196972, IMG submission 148618) | Soil microbial communities from Anza Borrego desert, Southern California, United States - S1+v_20-13C | ecosystem: Environmental > Terrestrial > Soil > Desert | place: USA: California...
CGGCATGTGGCAATTCATCCCGTCCACCGGGCAGGACTACAACCTGAAACAAAGCGTATTCAAGGACGAGCGGCGCGACGTGCTCGCCTCCACCGATGCGGCCCTCACCTACCTGCAACGGCTGTACGGCATGTTCGGCGACTGGCAGCTGGCACTGGCTGCCTACAACTGGGGCGAGGGTTCGGTTCAGCGCGCGATCAACAAGCAGAAGGCGGCCGGCCAGCCGATCGACTTCAACAGCCTGTCGGTCCATATGCCGGCGGAAACCCGCAACTACGTGCCGAAGCTCCAGGCCGTCAAGAACATCATCGCGACGCCCGATCAATACGGGATCGCCCTGCCGAAGGTGGATAACCAGCCCTACTTCGTCACGATCGGCAAGACGCGCGACATCGACATCAAGGTTGCCGCGCAGCTGGCCGAGCTGTCGATCGATGAATTCAAGGCCCTGAATCCGCAGTTCAATCGCCCCGTCATCATGGGCAGCAGCGACACCCAGATCCTGCTTCCGCAAAGCAATGCTGAGAAATTCAAGGCCAACCTGGCGAAATGGGGCAAGGCCCTATCCTCCTGGACGGCGCACAAGGTGACGGCGACGCGCGAGAAGATCGAAACGATCGCCGCCAAGTTCGGCACCACGCCGCAGGTGATCCGGGAAGTCAACAATATCCCGCCGCGCATGCATCTGAAGGCCGGCTCGACCATCCTGGTGCCGAGGACCGAGGCGCACGCGGAAAAGGATATCGCTCCGGAACTTGTCGATAATGCAAAGATGCTGGTGGCGCCCGATGTGCCGCCGACGCGCCGCATTTCAGTCAAGGTCGGCAAGCGCGATACGCTGGCCTCGATCGCCAAGCGCCACAAGGTCAGCGTCGCCCAGATCAAGGATTGGAACCGCCTGCGCAAGGACAAGCTGGCGGCCGGCCAAGTGCTGCAATTGGAAGTGGCGAACAAGGTCGCATCCGTCAAGGGTGCCAAGCGCGTTGCCCGAGTCACTCCGGCCAACCATCGCGCCAAGCCGGCAGCGGCACGCAAGCATGCGAGCAAGACGGCCGTGGCCGACATCAAGAACAAGAAACGCAGCTGAATAGTCTTCCATAGCCGGATGCAGGGCCGGGAAACATCCCCAGTCCTTCGTATTGCGCGTAAATGACGACACTTAGCCTATGATCGTGGAAAGAAGCGGCGTAATGACCGTTCTCTCCACGATCGACTTCTTTTCCTGTCGCGGCGAAAGTTGCCCTTGCCGCCGCGACCCCCTACAATCCTGCAAAGTTTGAAAAGCGGCTCACGTCCGTTCAACCTGGCCCGCCGAGCGCGGCAGCCCATTCGGAGTCATTCATGGCATTCTTGCAAGGCAAAAAAATCCTGATCACGGGTCTCCTGTCGAATCGTTCCATCGCTTATGGCATCGCCCAGGCGTGCAAGCGCGAAGGCGCCGAACTCGCGTTTACTTATGTCGGCGAGCGCTTCAAGGACCGGATCACCGATTTTGCGAAGGAATTCGGCAGCGACCTGGTATTCGACTGCGACGTCTCCAGCGACGAACAGATCAATGCCCTGTTCGCCGACCTCGGGAAGTCCTGGGATCACCTCGACGGCCTCGTGCATTCGATCGGTTTTGCACCGCGCGAAGCAATCGCCGGCGACTTCCTCGACGGCCTGTCGCGCGAAAACTTCCGCATCGCCCATGACATTTCCGCCTACAGCTTTCCTGCCATGGCGAAAGCCGCGCTCCCGCTGCTGCACCCGGGCTCGGCTCTGTTGACGCTCACCTACCTTGGCTCACTGCGCGCCACGCCGAACTACAACACCATGGGCCTGGCGAAAGCCTCGCTCGAAGCCAGCGTGCGCTATCTGGCCGAATCGCTCGGCCCCAAAGGCATCCGCGTCAACGGCATTTCGGCCGGACCGATCAAGACCCTGGCGGCATCCGGCATCAAGGATTTCGGCAAGCTGCTCGGCATCGTGGCCGCCAACGCTCCGCTGCGCCGCAACGTGACGATCGAGGATGTCGGCAACACCGCCGCCTTCCTGCTGTCCGACCTGGCCGGCGGCATTACCAGCGAAATCACCTATGTCGATGGCGGCTTCTCGCATGTGACGTGCATTCCGGCCGAGGAATAATCCCGGAAAACCCGGCTGCGGCGCCATTTTGGCGCCGCAGCAAAATAAACCAACACGAAACCTCTTTCTCCTGTAGAATGCCGGCTTTGCGTCGTGACATGCGGCGCATCAAGTAGTACATAGCAGCATCGCTAGCATTGACGACAAAGCCCTCCCGCCCCCTGGTGCCGACCATTTGAGCACCGTCCCGGCGCAAAGCTTTCTGTGCCGAATTCTCTTCGAGTTTTCTCAGTAGTTTCGTTGGTACGCGTTGCATTTCTTGCGTTTGCGCGAGCCTTCCGGTTTCGCGCCGCGCCCATTTGACGAAAGAAACGAATGTCTTTTGAAGCACTAGGTTTACATCCCTCCATCCTCAAAGCCCTTGCCGAAGCCGGCTATGCCAAGCCGACGCCGGTGCAGGAGCAAGCCGTCCCGGCGGCGATCAGCGGCAAGGATCTGATGGTGTCCTCGCAAACCGGTTCCGGCAAGACGGCGGCCTTCATGCTGCCCTCGCTGCACAAGTTCGCCGGCGCCGAGCAAGCGCCCCAAGGCGGCAAGACCCCGAACCAGGAACGCCAGGCCGCCCGCGCGCGCGGCGAACGCCCGCGTTTCGCGCCGGCCCAACCGAAAATGCTGGTCCTGACCCCGACCCGCGAACTCGCACTGCAAGTCACCTCCGCCACCGAGAAGTACGGCACCTACATGCGTCGCGTGAAAGCCGTTTCCATCCTCGGCGGCATGCCCTATCCGAAGCAGATGCAACTGCTGTCGCGCAATCCGGAAATCCTGGTGGCGACGCCGGGCCGCCTGATCGATCACATGGAATCGGGCAAGATCAATTTCTCGCAACTCGAGATCCTGGTGCTCGACGAAGCTGACCGCATGCTGGATATGGGTTTCATCGACGATATCGAAAAGATCGTCGCGGCGACGCCGGAGACGCGCCAGACCATGCTGTTCTCGGCGACGCTCGACGGCGTGGTCGGCAACATGGCCAAGCGCATCACGAAAGACCCGCTCGTGATCCAGATCGCCGGCTCGGCCACCAAGCACGAGAACATCCAGCAGCGCGTGCATTTCGTCGACGACCTGTCGCACAAGAACAAGATGCTCGACCACCTGCTGCGCGATGCCTCGATCGACCAGGCCGTGGTGTTCACCGCGACCAAGCGCGACGCCGACATGATCGCCGACCGTCTGAACATCGCCGGCTTCGCCGCCGCCGCCCTGCATGGCGACATGCACCAGGGTGCGCGCAACCGCACGCTGGCGGCCCTGCGCCGCGGCCAGGTGCGCGTGCTGGTGGCGACCGACGTCGCGGCACGCGGCATCGACGTGCCGGGCATCACCCACGTGTTCAACTATGACTTGCCGAAATTCCCGGAGGATTACGTGCACCGCATCGGCCGCACCGGCCGCGCCGGCCGCAACGGTCTCGCGATTTCGCTGGTCAACCACGCGGAAAGCATCAACGTGAAACGGATCGAGCGTTTCACCAAGCAATTGATCCCGGTCGACGTGGTCGAAGGCCTGGAGCCGAAGAAGGCGCCGCAGCCGCGCAGCAGCAAGCCGGCCGGCTGGAAGCCGGGCGCCCACCGCAACGGCGGCAACGGCGGCGGCAACGGCAAGCCGGGCCAGCGCACCTTCAGCAAGCCGGGCGCTCCGCGCCGCGAAGGCGGCTACAAGGAAGGCGGCTACAAAGGGCCGCGTTCCGGCGGCGACGGCGCCCGCCGCTCGTACGGCGACCGCTGATCCTGACCGGCGAACCGGCCGCCAGTCCGGCGCTCGCCGGCGAGAGTCCGATGAAAAAGCCCGCTCCGGCATCGCCGGCGCGGGCTTTTTTACGCGGCCGGGCCGGAACTCATGCCGTCAATGATGAAATGAGTTCCGATCACCAGGAACAGGTCCTGAACCCGACGAAGATATCGCCGCGATCCGGCATGTAGAAATTGCGGTATTTCGGCGACCGCATGCGCGCCCGGGTCGCGAACGACGCACCGCGCACCGCCTGGTGGGTCATGAACCACGGCGCGGAATATTCGCGATAGGCATCGGGTTCGAAACCGGCATACGGCTCGAACGGCGTGCATGTCCACTCCCACAGATCGCCCCAACGGTATGCCGGGTGACCCGATAGCGCGGCGAATTCCCATTCCGCCTCGGTCGGCAGGCGTCGTTCCGCCCACATGCAATACGCCTGCGCCTCGAACAGCGACACATGCCGCACCGGCTCGTGCGGCGGCAAGGTCATCCATTGGCCGAACCGGGCGACGCGCCAGTGCCCGCCGTCGCGCCGCCAGTAACGCGGCCAATGCCGGCCGTCGGGGGATCCGGCCTGGCGCGCCAGCCAGTCGCGCCCAGCCGCGCTCCAGAACCGCGGATTCCGATAGCCGCCGTCGTCGACGAATTCGGTGAACTGCGCATTGGTGACCGGCGACGCATCCATCTCGAACGGCGGCACATAGCACGGGTGCGCCCATTTCTCGTTGTCGAACACGAAGCCGGCGCCCGGCTTGCAGCCGAGTTCGATCGTGCCGCCGGCGAAACGGATCTCGCCCTGCCCACGCGCCGCGAAGGACGGACGCAGCAATTCGTGCGGCGCGCCGACACCGAGCGTTTGCAAGGTGTAGGCGAAAGCTTCGCCATGCATGTCTTCGTGCGCCAGCGCGAGGCGATAGGGATAGAGCGAACGGTCGTCGGCGTCGGCGCGCAGCAGCTTGTCGAGCGCGCGATCGAGCACTTCGCGGCAATAGGTTTTCAAGGCGCCGGCGGACGGCAAGCCGAGCGTCCAGCGCGCGTCGTGCGGCACGGTGTTCGAATCGAACCAGTCGTCCCCCATGGTCAGCAGGGAAGGACACTGCGCCGCCGAGGGATGGCTGGAGCTCGCCTCGCGCAGAATGTACCATTCGGCGAACCAGGCGATATGCCCGAGTTCCCAGAGCGGAGGATTGACGATCGCGATGCGCGGAACCTGTTCCGGCCGGTCGAAACCCGCTTCCGCGAGCCGCTCGAACAGCGCCAGCGTATAATCCCTCGCGTCCCGCAGCGCCGTCGCCAACTCCCTGGGAGAGGCGGTTCGGAAGGTCGGATTCGTCGGAGTCGCGGCGAGCATGGATGAGTTGCTGTCTCTCAAGGAATATCGGAAGACGTGGCCAAACCAAAGATTGCCATTATCAGCCCGGCCCTCGCAAATGCCAACAACGGCAACTGGCAGACCGCCTGGCGCTGGGCGCGCCATCTGCGCGAACGCTATGCGGTCAGCCTGCGCTCGTCGCTGGAGCCGGCCGCCGGCGCGCCGCCCGATGCGGCGATCGCCCTGCATGCCCGCCGTTCGGCGGCCGCCGTCGCCGCCCTCGCCGCCCAACGCCCCAGCCTGCCGATCGCCGTGGTACTGACCGGCACCGATCTGTACCGCGACATACGCAGCGATGCCGATGCGCAACGCTCGCTCGAACTCGCTTCCTGCCTGATCGTGCTGCAGGAAGCGGGGCTCGACGAACTCGCGCCCGCGTGGCGCCGGAAGGCCACGGTGATCCATCAATCCGCTCCCGCGCTGAAACCGCCGGCCCGATCCGGACGGCGCCGCCATTTCGACGTCGTCATGATCGGCCATCTGCGCGCGGAAAAGGACCCGGCGACCTTCATGCGCGCCGCCGCCCTGGCCCGCGGCGCCCAGCTGCGCTTCACCCATGTCGGCGGCGCGCTGGACGAGGAACTCGGCCGGCAAGCGGCGGCTGCCGAACGGACGAATCCGCGCTACCGCTGGCTCGGCGATCAGCCGCACGGCAAGACGCGGCAGCTTCTCAAACGCGCCGACGCGATGGTAATCTGCTCGCGGATGGAAGGCGGCGCCAACGTCATCATCGAAGCCGTCACCAGCGGCGTGCCGGTCCTGGCGAGCGACATTTCCGGGAATCGCGGCATGCTCGGCGCCGATTACGCCGGCTACTTTCCCGTCGGGGACGCGGCGGCGCTGGCAGGGCTGATCGAGCGCGTCGCGAACGACGACGGCTTGCATGCCGAACTGCGCCGGCTATGCGCGGCGCGGATGCCGCTGTTTTCGCCGGAGCGCGAAAAGGCAGCCGTATTGCAGTTGGCGGATAATCTCTTACACTCTTGAACCCGGAACGCTTTCCCCACCGCATTCACCCACGCAAACGACCATGAACGCACCGACAGAACTCGACAACATCAAACTCACTTCCTTCTCGCACGGCGGTGGCTGCGGCTGCAAGATCGCTCCCGGCATCCTGTCCGAAATCCTGAAGAAATCGAGCGGCTTCCCGGTGCCGATGGAATTGATGGTCGGCATCGAGACCGCCGACGACGCCGCCGTCTACAAGCTCAACGACGAACAGGCGCTGATCGCGACCACCGATTTCTTCATGCCGATCGTCGACGACCCCTACGATTTCGGCCGCATCGCGGCCACCAACGCGATTTCCGACGTCTACGCGATGGGCGGCACGCCGATCATGGCGCTGGCATTGGTCGGCATGCCGATCAACAAGCTGCCGATCGACGTCATCGGCAAGATCATCCAGGGCGGCGAGTCGATCTGCGCGGAAGCCGGCATTCCGATCGCCGGCGGCCATACGATCGATTCGGTCGAGCCGATCTACGGCCTGGTCGTGATGGGACTGGTTCATCCGTCCAAGGTCAAGCGCAACGCCGATGCCCGGCCCGGCGACAAGCTAATCCTCGGCAAACCGCTCGGCGTCGGCATCCTGTCCGCCGCGCTCAAGAAGAATGCGCTCGACGCCGCCGGCTATGCCGCCATGATCGAGAACACCACCAAGCTCAACAAGCCCGGCAAGCTCTTGTCCGACCTGCCCGGCGTGCATGCGCTGACCGACGTCACCGGCTTCGGCCTGCTCGGCCATCTGCTCGAACTGGCGCGCGGCGCGCAACTGACCGCCCGGCTGGACATGGCGAAGATTCCGCTGCTGCCCGGCGTGGCCCAACTGGCGGAACAAGGCTTCGTGACCGGCGCCTCCGGCCGCAATTGGGCCGGCTATGGCCACGACGTCGCGCTGGCCGCCGCGGTCTCCCCGGTCCAGCAGATGCTGCTGACCGATCCGCAAACCTCGGGCGGCCTGCTGGTATCGTGCAGCCCCGACGCGGCCGACGAGGTGCTCGCCGTCTTCAAACGCGAAGGCTTCGCGCACGCCGCAGTGATCGGCGAGATGGCGGCCGGCCCGGCGCGCGTCGACGTCGCGGCATGATCGGCAGGAATCGGCCAGACATCCGACACGGGAGGCGCAGCATGGCGACGATGGACCCGCGCATCGACGAGTACATCGCGAAATCGGCCGAGTTCGCCCGGCCGATCCTGACCCACTTGCGGGAGACGGTGCATGCCGCGTGCCCCGAGGTCGAGGAAACCATGAAATGGAGCATGCCCCACTTCGTGTACCACGGCATCCTGTGCAACATGGCGGCGTTCAAGGCGCACTGCTCCTTCGGTTTCTGGAAAGGCGAACTGATCCTGCCCAAGGACGATCCGAAGGCCGAGCAGGCGATGGGCCAGTTCGGCCGCATCACTGCGCTCTCCGACCTGCCGCCGAAGCGGACGCTGACCGCCTATATCAAGCAGGCGATGATGCTCAACCAGGACGGCGTGAAAGCGCCGTCGCGCGAAAAGCCGAAAGTCCGCAAGGAAGTGACCGCGCCGGACGATTTGCTCGCCGCATTGAAGAGGCAAAAGGGCGCGCTCGCCAATTTCGAAGGATTCAGCCCCAGCGCCAAGCGGGAATACGTGGAGTGGCTGGAGGAAGCCAAGACCGAGGCCACCCGGAACAAGCGATTGGCGACGGCGGTGGAATGGATCGCCGAAGGCAAGCATCGGCACTGGAAATACATGAAGTGCTGAAAGCAAAAAGGGAATGAACCACGTTCATTCCCTGTTTCATTCCGGGGACGGAAACCGTATCCCCGCTTACTGCTTCGACGACTTGCCGTTGTCCTTCGCCGCCAGCGTCTGCTTGTATTCCGCGGCGCTTTGCTGCGCGACATCGCGCAGCTTCTTCATCAGCGGCGTGAAGCGCTGCTGGGTGGCCAGCATCGACTTCTGCATCACCATCGGCATCTTCTCGACGAAGGCCTTGCCGGCCGGACTGGCATAGAACGCGATGAGGCCATCGATCTCTTCCTGGGTGAAGCTTTCGCCGTAGATCTGGACATACATCTCGCGCATGTTCTTCCAGCTCATCTCGTCCTTGACGACCGCCATGCTCTTGGCGACGAAGGACGCGATGAAGGCGTTCGCCTTTTCCTTTTCCGCCGGCGCCAGTTTGTGCAGTTCCAGGCCCTGCTCCATCATGGACTTCATCCTGCCCTCCATTTGCGGAGCGATGCTCTCGACCATATTCTGGCTCTTGGTGATGGTCATCAGCTTCTCGATCGACTCGGCGCTCGGCGCGGCGGCATGGGCGAAAACGGGAAGGACGGCCAGGGAAAGGGTAATCAACAGTTTTTTCATGGTGTCTTGTTGTAGCCAAAGCAAAATTGCCGGACAGATCATACTGGAAGCTCTGCCGGCAAACCATCCCTCGCATATGGGAGGGATAGAAAAAAAGCCAGTCCGAAGACTGGCTTTCGAGGGGGCGCAAGCGGCGCGATCCCTTACTTCAGCTGATTCAGCAGGAAGGTATAGGTCAGCGACCACATCTGCGCCTTCTGGTTGTTGTTGGCCGCGCCGGCATGGCCGCCTTCGATGTTTTCCCAGTACAGCACGTCATGCCCCTGCTCCTGCATCAGGGCCGCCATCTTGCGCGCGTGGGCCGGATGGACGCGGTCGTCCCGGGTCGAAGTCGTGAACAGGATGCGCGGATATTTCTTGTCCTTGGACAGGTTGTGGTACGGCGAATACTTCGAGATGTATTCCCACTGCTTCGGATCGTCCGGATTGCCGTATTCGCCCATCCAGGAGGCGCCGGCCAGCAACTGGTTGAAGCGCCGCATGTCGGTCAGGGGCACCTGGCAGACCACGGCATTGAACAGGTCGGGACGCTGCACCATCACCGCGCTGACCAACAAGCCGCCGTTGCTGCCGCCCATGATGCCGAGATGGCGCGGCGACGTGATCTTGCGCGCGATCAGGTCTTCCGCGATCGCGATGAAGTCGTCGTAGGCTTTCTGGCGATTCTCCTTCAATGCAGCCTGATGCCAGCGCGGTCCGAATTCGCCGCCGCCGCGGATGTTCGAGAGCACGTAGACGCCGCCGTGCTTGAGCCAGCCTTCGCCGATGATGCCGCTGTACGACGGCTTCATCGAGATTTCGTAGCCGCCGTAGCCGTACAGCAAGGTCGGATTCTTGCCGTCGAACTTCGTATCCTTGCCCATCACGATGAAGTAAGGCACCTTGGTGCCGTCCTTCGAGGTGGCGAAATACTGCGTCACCGTGTACGGCGTGGAATCGAAGAAGGACGGCATCGCCTTCAAGCGCTCGCGCTTGTCGCTGCCGGCGTGCGCCAGGTACAGCGTGCTCGGCGTCAGGAAGTCGGTGACGGTCAGGAAGTAATCGTCCGAATCGATCGGGTCGACCGCATACAGCGACAAGGTGCCGAACGCCGGCGCGTTGACGTCGCGCCGCACCCACTTGCCGTCCGCGCGCGTCCATTCGACGATGCGGTTCTTGACGTTATCCATCTCGTTGACCAGGACCGCGTTCCTGGTATGCGCGACGCTGGCGATCGACCTGGTCGGCGTCGGCGTGAACAGCTGGAAGAAGTCGCGCTCGCCCTTGAGGAAGCGCTTGAAGTCCATGGCCAGCAAGGCGCCCTGCGGATAGGTTTTGCCGCCGACCTTCCATTCGGAACGCAGCTCGACGACCAGTTGGTCGCGGATCGTGTAGGTGTTGGCGTCGTCCGGCTTGTCGATCTTGACCAGCTTGCCGTCCGCGCCGCGCCAGAACGTCTCGCCGGTCCAGAACGTCATGCGGCGCTCGACGAACTGGTGTTCGTGGCCGGGCGTGAAATCCTTCCAGGCGCCGACGCTCATGTCGTCGGTCTTCGCCTCCAGCACGGTGCGCGCCTCGGACAACGGCGTGCCGCGCTTCCATTCCTTGACGATGCGCGGATAGCCGGAGGTCGTCATCGTTCCGGGGCCGAAATCGGTCTCGACGAACACGGTGTCGGCATCGATCCAGCTCATCGTGCTTTTCGCCTCCGGCAATTCGAAGCCGCCCTGCACGAAGGCGCGCTTGACGACGTCGTATTCGCGCGTCACGTGGGCGTCGCCGCCGCCGCGCGACATCGACACCAGGCAGCGCTCGCCCTTCGGCTGCAGGCAGGAGACGCCGCTCCACACCCAGTTTTCCTTTTCATCGCGGGCGAGCTGATCCAGGTCGATGACGGTTTCCCACTTCGGCTCGGTTTTCCTGAATTCTTCGAGCGTGGTGCGGCGCCACACGCCGCGCACGTTCTTGTCGTCGTTCCAGAAGTTGTAGTAGTACTGGCCGATCTTGTTGACGTAGGGGATGCGCTCGCGGGCATTCATCACGGTCTTGATGCGTTCATGCAGCGACGCGAATTGCGGACGGCCTTCGAGCTCCTGTTGCGCGACGGCGTTGCGCGCCTTCACCCAGGACAGCGGCTTGTCGCCGGCGACGTCTTCCAGCCAGAGATAGGGATCGGCGGGTTCCGGACTCTTTTGGGCCTGGGCCGCTCCGGCCGCCGCCAATCCGATCAGGATGCCGGCGGCGATGCGTTGATACGAATGCATTGCGAATTCTCCTCCATGAATTTCCCGCGACGGGCCGGGACGGCTCGCCGGTTCGGCGCGAACTAAGGCGCCGCCGCGAATGGTACAACAGTTGACTTACGGTCGCGGGAAAACAGTGCGCAGGGTAACAGCGCCCGATGCGGGTGTCTTGGAAAGACGGCGCCGCGCAGACGGCGAAAACGGCACAGCGAAGAATACGGAGCTACGGAGCACGGGCAGGAATTGGATCAGCGCACGCCGGGCGGCTTCACACCGGGCAGCCATTTGGCATGAATCCGCTCGTAGCTGCCATCGGCCTTCATGGCATCCAAGGTCTTCTGCCAGCGCGCCACCGCCTCGTCCGAGGTGCCGCGTGAAAAGGCGATGTATTGAAAGGATTGCATCAATATGAAGGCAGTTTCGATCTCGCTCGCGTTGATGCCTTCGGCGGTGACGGTCGCGGCCAGCGTGACGTCGTCGAGCGCCATGAGCGGGGCGCGCCCGGCCGCCAGCATTTTCACGGCTTCGGCCGGCGACGTTACGGCATTCAAGTTGGAGAAACCCATGCCGCGCAACAGTTGATCGAGATACCATTCGCGCGGCACCAGGACGCGCCCGGCGGCGCGCGCCTGCTCGATGTTCTCGACCCGGGGGCCGCCGCGCCTGACGTAGAAGCGCGCGGTCGTCGAGGCGATCGGGCCGACCCATTTGAACAGCTTTTCCCGCTCCTCTGTGCGGGTGGTGGCGAACAATCCGACATTGGGCGTGGTAGAAGCGAACTTATAGCCGCGCGCCCACGGAACGACGTCGATCGGAGCGGTCGCCCCATGGCGGCGCAATATCTCCTCGACGATTTCGGTGGCCAGCCCGGCCGCCTTGCCGCCGCGCGAGAAGGTCACGGGCGGATATTCCTCGGTATAGAAATGGAGTTGAACCTCGCTTGCGGGCGCGCTCGTTGCCGCCGCGATACAGAGTGACAAGATTGCCACGCGCAATAGCCGGATCACCACGTTCCCTCCCCGAAAGACCATGGTTCATCATAGGCAGGGAGCGATTCCAGCACAATTCAATTCGGTCGCGGCGATGCGCCTACGCGACAAATGCGGAAACCGGGCGTGTACGGCGCGGCCGCGGCGAATCGATCCGCCGCGAAACAACTGACTAGCGAGCTTCCGGCGGTTTGACTCCAGGCAGCCATTTCGCATAGATCCGTTCGTAACTGCCGTCGGCCTTCATGCCGTCCAGGGCCTTCTGCCAACGTCCGACGACATCGTCCGGCGTGCCGCGCGAAAAGGCGATGTATTGGATCGCCTGCGTGATCGTCGCTCCTGTCTTTTCGATACCGCCCGCATCGATGCCCAAGGCCGACAGCGTGTCGGCCAATGTGACATCGTCCAGCGCCATCAGAGGAGCGCGTCCGGCCGCCAGCATGCGTACGGCTTCGCTCGGCGTCGCGACCGGATTGATGTTGGTGAAGCGCATGCCGCGCAGCATCTGCTCCAGATACCATTCGCGCGGGATCAGGATGCGTTCCGCGCCGCGCGCCTGCTCCAGGCTCTCGTAGCGCGGTCCGCCCCGGCGGCCGTAGAAGTGGGCCGTCGTGGCCGAGATCGGACCGACCCACTTGAACAGCTTTTCGCGCTCTTCGGTGCGTGTCGTGGCGAACAAGCCGACGTTCGGCATCGTCGTCGCCAGCTTATAGCCGCGCGCCCACGGAACGACCTCGATCGGCGCCGAAACGCCGAGGCGGCGCATGAGCTCTTCCACGATTTCCGTGGCAAGCCCCGTCGCCTTGCCGCCGCGCGAAAACGTCACGGGCGGATATTCCTCCGTATAGAACTGCCATTGCGGCTCGTCGGCCATGGCCGATGCCGCCACGCAAGTGAACAGTATTGCCGTACGAAAATATCGCACAAGCATGGCATCCCCCTTTCGAGAAGACCATGACTCATCATAGGCACCCTGTGGCTCGAATTCAATTTCGACGGAGGAACACCGAAGAACTACTTGGCTAAGCGAATGCCGGCGAATTGCCAGCGCGTGCCGGCCGGAAAGAAATTGCGGTAGGTGGGCCGCGCATGTCCGGCCGGCGTGGCGAGGGACGAACCGCGCAACACGTATTGATTGACCATGAATTTGCCGTTGTACTCGCCGATCGCCCCCTCGGCGGCCCGGAACCCGGGATACGGCGCGTAGCTGCTGGAAGTCCATTGCCAGCAGACGCCGAACAATTGCGACAATCCTGCCGGCGCCGACGCCGCGGCGGCTTCCCATTCGGCCTCGGTCGGCAAGCGGGCGCCGGCCCAGCGCGCATAGGCATCCGCCTCGAAATAGGAAAGATGCATGGCGGGCGCCTCCGGTTCCAGCGGCCGCAAGCCGCGCAACGTGAACTCCAGCCACGATCGGGCGCCCGCTTCTTCCGCGCCGCCCTCCTCGGCCTCCCGCCAGTACAAGGGCCGCGCCAGGCGGCCGGCGCAGATCCAGTCCCATCCTTCCGCCAGCCAGAGACCGGGATCGCGATAGCCGCCCGCCTCGATGAACGCCGCGAAATCGCCGTTGCTCACGAGGCGCGACGCCAGATGGAACGGCTCGAGGAATTGCCGGTGGCGCGGCATCTCGTTATCGAAACAGAAGCCTGTTCCGCCATGGCCGATCTCCACGACGCCGCCCCGGAAACGGATCCAGTCGAGCGCCGGGGCGCCGTCCGGCCGCGTCCGATCGTCGGCGCTCAGCGCGGCATCATAGGCGGGCGCGACCGGATTGAGCGACAGCAGGTGCTTGACGTCGGTCAGGATCAATTCCTGATGCTGCTGCTCATGCTGCAAGCCCAGCTCCGCGAGCCGATGCATCGCATGCGGCGCTTCGGCGGCGCCGAGCAGCGCCGTCATGCGCCGGTCGACGTCGCGCCGGTAAGCCAGCACCTCGCGCAATCCGGGCCGGGTCAGCAGGCCGCGCAGCGGACGCGGATGCTTTTCGCCGACGCCGTTGTAATACGAGTTGAACAACATGCGGAAGGCGGGATGGAAAGGGCGGAAATCGCGCTCGAAACGCTCGAGAACGAAGGTCTCGAAGAACCACGTCGTATGGGCCAGGTGCCATTTGACCGGACTGGCGTCCGGCATCGATTGGGCGCAGCAATCCTCTTCGGACAGCGGCGCGGCCAGCGCGACGGTATGTTCGCGCACCGCGCGGTAGCGCTCGCCCAAAGCCTCGACGCCGTACGCGGGCACAAGAGAGACGCGGCGGTCGAGGAAGCCGTTCATGCATCCGTCTCAGACGGCTTGGGCATGGCAGACCATGAACCAGCGGCGATCGTCGGTCCAGGCGCGCACCCGGCCGAATCCCGCTTGCGCGAGCAATTGCGCGAATCCTTCCTGCGTGTACTTGTAGCTGTTCTCGGTATGGATGCGTTCGCCCTCCTCGAAGCTGCGCTCGCCGCCGTTCCAACGCACGGAAAGGGCGCGCCGCGCTTCGAGATGCATTTCGATGCGGCTGCGCTCGGCATGAAAGAAGCCGCGGTGGCGCCAATCGCGCACGTCGAAATCGGCGTCGAGCAGACGGTTCAGGTGCAGCAAGAGATTCAGGTTGAAGGCGGCGGTGACACCGAGCGCGTCGTCGTAGGCGGCATCGAGCACCGCCTTATCCTTGACCAGGTCGACGCCGATCAGCAGACCGCCGTCGGCGGGTTCGCAGGCCGCGCGCAGCGAGCGCAGGAAGGCCAGGGCCTCGTCGGGCGCGAAATTGCCGATCGACGAGCCCGGATAGAAAAACAGCCGCCGCTCGCGCCGGACCTGGGCCGGCAAAGCCAGGGACGTCGAGAAGTCGGCGCCGACGCCGAGCATGTCGACGGCGGGAAAACGTTGTTGCAGCAGGCTCATCGCATCGCGCAGGAAGTCGACGGAAATATCGACCGGCACGTATTGCGCGGGCAGCAGCGCGGGAAACAGGCGCGCGGCCTTGGCGCAGTTGCCGGCGCCGAGGTCGATCAGCGTGGCCCTCTGCCCGGCTGCCTCTGCGATGGCGGGCAGGTGCGCCGCGAAGATCGCGGCTTCGGTGCGCGTGGGATAGTATTCGGGCAATTCGCAGATCGCCTCGAACAGCCTTGAGCCCAGCGCGTCGTACAGGAACTTGGGAGCGATGCGCGCCTGCGGCGCCAGCAAGCCCGCGGCCAGTTCGGTGCGAATCGTTTCGGAACTGCTCTGGAAAATCTGGATCAATGCGGGAGTCAAGTTTTCCTCGCTCGAGATAGGTCCAACAGGTACGGCAGGGAACGTCGACGGGGCGCCGCGGGAAACATCGAGGAAACGCACAATCGGAGAGTATTGTCATCCCGCACCGTCGCCGGCTCGCGGCCGATTGCGAATTTGGCTATCATATTCGATCCTTCATCCGCACGTTTGACAGGTCACAAATCGGTCTGTCGAATACCGTTGCCAATCCTTACACAAGAAAACCGCATGAGCAAACTTTCGTTCTCCGGAATCGTCCGGGCTTTCCTGGCCGCCTCGCTGTTCTTCGCCGCCGCGGCCGCCCATGCCCAGCAGGCGCTGCGCGTCTCCGCGATTCCCGACGAGGCGCCGACCGAACTGCAGCGCAAGTTCAAGCCGCTCGGCGCTTACCTCGAACAAAAGCTGGGCATGAAGGTCGAGTTCGTGCCGGTCACCGACTATGCGGCGTCGGTCGAAGGCCTGGTCAACAACAAGCTCGACATGGTCTGGTTCGGCGGCTTCACTTTCGTGCAAGCCGCGGTGCGCAGCGGCGGCAAGGTCGTTCCGATCGCGCAGCGCGAGGAAGACGAGAAATTCAAGTCGGTGTTCATCACCGCCGACAAGTCGATCAACAAGCTGGAAGACCTGAAAGGAAAGACCTTCAGCTTCGGTTCCGAATCCTCCACCTCCGGACACCTGATGCCGCGCTCCAACCTGCTGGCGGCCAAGATCAATCCGGAAACCGACATGAAGCGCATCGCCTTCTCGGGCGCTCACGATGCTACGGTCGCGGCGGTCGCCGGCGGCAAGGTCGATGCCGGCGCGCTCAACATCTCGGTGTGGGAAAAGCTGGTGTCGCAGAACAAGGTCGATCCCAAGGCCGTGCGCGTGTTCCACACGACGCCGGGCTACTACGACTACAACTGGGCCGTGCGTTCCGACATGAATCCGGAGCTGCGCAAGAAATTGACCGACGCCTTCCTGGCACTCAGCAAGAACGATGCGCAAGGCAAGGAAATCCTCGAGCTGCAGCGCGCCACGCGCTTCATCCCGACTAACGCCGAGAACTATCGCGCGATCGAATCCGCCGCGCGCAACGCCGGCCTGCTGAAATAAGCGCGACGTGAGTTTCGTCTTGCAAGGCGTCACCGTACGCCACCATGCCGCTCCCGGACAAGAGGCCGGCCTCCTGTCGGATCTGACACTGACAATCGCCGGCGGCGAGCAAGTCGCCCTGATCGGTCCGAGCGGCGCCGGCAAGACGACGCTGTTGCATACGCTGGCCTGCGCCCATCGGCCCGAGAGCGGCGCGCTGCGCGTGTTCGATGCCGATCCGTGGGGCTTGAGCAACGGCGAGCGCCACGCCTTGCGCGCCCGCCTGTTCCTGGCGCCGCAGACTCCGCCCCTGCCGCCCCGGCAGCGCGTGGTGACGGCGGTCCTGGCCGGGCGCCTGCCGCAATGGAGCTTCTGGCAGGCCTTGCGTTCTCTGATCAAGCCGGCCGATCCGCGCGCCGCCTATGAAGCGCTGGCGCGTTTCGACCTGGAGAGCAAGCTCTATGCGCGCGTCGACCGTCTGTCGGGCGGGGAGCGCCAGCGCTGCGGCATGGCGCGCCTGCTCGTCTCGCGAGCGCAAGCCTTCCTGGTCGACGAGCCGCTATCGGCGCTCGACCCGACGCTGGCCGCGCAGACCCTCTCGGTATTGCTGCGGGAAGTGCGCGCCCGCCAGGCGACGCTGGTCTGCAGCCTGCACCAGGTCGAACTGGCGCGCGCGCATTTTCCGCGCATCGTCGGCTTGCGTGCGGGCCGCATCGTGTTCGACGCGCCGCGCGAGCAGGTCAGCGACGCGATGATCGCCGCGCTGTACCGCAATGACGGCCATCCGGAATCCGACCTCTCCTCTCCGGACCAGGCGGAAGCATTGCTGCATCCTCCCCCGGGCGTACGCTGCTTCTGACCCATGGCGACCTTCTTCATGGACCGCCGTACCGATCCCTCGGACCGCTTCTCCGATCCCGCCTGGCGCGGCCGCGTGAGCGGCGCGTTGATCCTGCTGCTCCTGTTGTGGCCGCTGCTGGTCGCGGCCGAATTCAAGCCGTGGATCCTGTTCGATGCGCAAAGCCTGGGCGCGACCGCCAAGTTCCTCGCGGGATTCTTTCCGCCCGAGCATTCATCCGAATTCCTCGCCCTCGCCCTCGAGGCGACCTGGCAAACCATCGCGATGGCGACGGCCGGCCTGACGCTGGCCTTGCTCGGCGCGATTCCGCTGACCGTGGTCGCCACCGAGCAACTGTCGGTCTCCCGCATCGGGACAAGCCGCATGCATCCGGCGTCGCGCGTCGTCCGTCAAGGCGTGCGCTGGCTGCTGGTCGTGCTGCGCAGCGTGCCGGAACTGGTCTGGGCCCTGCTGTTCGTGCGCATCGTGGGCCTCGGCCCGACCGCCGGCGTGCTCGCCATCGCCCTGACGTATTGCGGCATGCTGGGCAAGGTCTACGCGGAGATCCTCGAGTCGTCCGAAGCGCACGCGAGCGGCATCCTGCTGCGCAACGGCGGCGCCCGCCTGCCCGCCCTGCTCTACGGCGCGCTGCCGGAGGCGGCTGCCGAACTCGTGTCCTATACGATCTATCGCTGGGAATGCGCGATCCGCGGCTCGGTCGTGATGGGCTTCGTGGGCGCCGGCGGGCTCGGCCAGCGCATGGATGAATCGATGAAGATGCTGGCCGGCGGCGAAGTGGCGACCATGCTGATCATCCTGATCATGCTGGTGGCCGGCGCCGACCTCGTCAGCAAGCTGCTGCGCCGGAGGCTGGGATGAAAGCCGCCGCCGACCATGCCCTGCCGGAAGCCCCGCCGGCCGTGCGGGCATCGACGCTGCTGCTGCTCGCCGCCATCCTGGCCGTGATCGCGGCCAGCTTCTGGACGTTGCCGCTCAAATGGCGAGACTTGTTCGGCGCAGAGGCGGCGCGCGCCAGCCTCGAATTCCTGCGCGGCTTCGCGCCGCCCGACGTATCGGCGCCGTTCCTGCGCAAGATCGCGCTGGCGTCCCTGGAAACCCTGTCGATGTCGGCGCTCGGCACCGCGATCGCGGCCGCTCTCGGCATCGCGCTCGCGCTTCCGGCCGGCGGACGCTTCGGCCAGTCGGCGCGGCTCGCGACGCGCGGCATGCTGAATGTCTTGCGCTCCGTCCCGGAACTGGTGTGGGCCTCGATCCTGCTGATCGCCGCCGGCCTCGGCCCCTTCGGCGGCACGCTGGCCTTGGCTGCCCATACCGCCGGCGTGCTCGGCCGCCTGTTCGCCGACGCGATCGAGAACGCCTCGCCGCTGCCGGAAACGACGCTGCGCACCAACGGCGCCGCGCCGCTGGCCGCCTTCCTCTACGCCACGCTGCCGCAGGCGATTCCGCAGATGCTGTCCTATACGCTATACCGTTGGGAAAACAATATCCGCGCCGCCGCCATCCTTGGCGTGGTGGGCGCCGGCGGCCTGGGGCAGATGCTCAAGTTCCATCTCTCGCTGTTCCAGATGCAACAGGCGGCGACCGTCATCATCGCGATGCTGTTGCTGGTCGCGCTGGTCGATGCGGCGAGCTTCGCGTGGCGGCGCCGGATGACGCGCTAACGCCCATTTCCTCCCGCCACCGGAAACTTCCATGCTCGAACTGCGCAACGTCGACAAATCCTATGCCAACGGCCGGCGCGTGCTGTCCGGCCTCTCGTACACCCTGGGCAGCGGCGAATACGTGGCGATCATGGGCGAATCCGGGGTCGGCAAATCGACACTGCTGAACCTGATCGCCGGGCTGGACGCGCCGGATGCCGGCGCCATCGTGATCGACGGCGTCGATATGGCCGCCCTCGGCGACGATGCCGCGACCCGGCTGCGGCGCGAGCGCTTCGGCTTCGTGTTCCAGGCGTTCCACGTCCTGCCACACCTGACGCTGCTGCAGAATGTCGCCCTGCCGCTGCTATTGAACGGCGCTCCGCAGGAACGCGCGCAAGACATGCTGGCCGCGGTCGGGCTTGCCGGCAGGGGCAACGATTTCCCGCGCCAGCTCTCCGGCGGCGAATTGCAGCGCGTCGCCATCGCCCGCGCGCTGGTGCACCGGCCCAAGCTGGTGCTGGCCGACGAGCCAACCGGCAACCTCGATCCCGATACCGCGAACGGCATCCTGGCGCTGCTGCGTTCGGAGATCAAGGCGAACGGCGCCTCCGGCATCCTGGTCACCCATTCGCCGACGGCGGCCGCGAGCGCCGACCGGGTGCTGATCCTGACCAAGGACGGCTTGCGCCCGGCGCGGCCGGAAGGAGCGCCGTGAACGGCGGCGGCCGCCTGCGGCGCTGGCTCGTCGCCGGCGAATGGCGCGCCCATCCGATGCGCTCGCTGGTCGCGATCGCGGCCATCGCGCTCGGCGTCGCGCTCGGCTTCGCGATCCACCTGATCAATGCCGCCGCCTTCAATGAATTCTCGGCCGCCGTCAAGAGCCTGTCCGGCCAAGCCGACCTGCAGGTGCGCGGCACCCAGCATTTTTTCGAGGAATCGGTCTATCCGGTGCTTGCGGAACGGCCAGGCGTGGCGGCGGCCAGCCCGGTGCTCGAAATCGATGCCCCGCTCGCGGAACGCAAGGCCACCCTGAAAATCTTCGGGATCGACGCCTTCCGCGCCGTCGCGCTCACGCCCGACCTGGTCGGCGTACCGGAACCCGACCAACCGCTCGATGCGGTCGCCGACGACACCATCTTCCTGTCGCCGGCCGCCATGGAATGGTTGAAGCTCAAAAAAGGCGACACCTTGCGCCTGCGTTCCGGCACCGCGAGCGTGGAACTGCGGATCACCGGCGGCCTGGCCCAGGCGCGCAGCGGCCAGCGCCTCGCCGTCATGGATATCGGCGCGCTGCAATGGCGCTTCGGCCGCCTCGGAAAACTGTCGCGCATCGACTTGAAACTGGTGACCGGCGTCGACCGCGACACCTTCAAGCGGACACTGGCGCGCGATCTCGGCAGCAACCACCTCGTCACCGAAACCGAAGACCAGGAAACGCGCAGCGCCAACATGTCGCGCGCCTATCGCGTCAATCTCAACGTGCTGGCGCTGGTGGCGCTGTTCACCGGCGCCTTCCTGGTGTTTTCCACGCAAGCCATGTCGGTCATCCGGCGCCGCGGCCAATTCGCCCTGCTGCGCGTGGTCGGCCTCACGCGCAGCCAATTGATCCGGCAAATCCTGGCCGAGGGGCTGGTGCTCGGCGTGCTCGGCGCCTTGCTCGGCTTGGCCGGCGGATATGCGCTGGCGGCCGCCGTGTTGCAATTGTTCGGCGGCGACCTGGGCGGCGGCTACTTCCCCGGCGTCGCGCCCACGGTGCGCTTCCAGCCGCTGGCGGCCGCCGTGCTGTTTTTCGCCGGCGCCGCCGTGGCCTTGCTCGGCAGCGCGGCGCCGGCGCTGGAAGCGGCGCGCGCCAAGCCGGCGCAAGCCTTGAAATCGGGCGCGGAAGACGTCGCCTTGTCCAAGCTCGCCACGCCTTGGCCCGCGCTGGCCTGCCTCGCGCTCGGCGCGCTCTGCGCCAGGTTGCCGCCGGTATTCGAGCTGCCGCTGTTCGGCTATCTCGCGGTCGCGCTCTTGCTGATCGGCGGCATCGCCTTGATGCCGCGCTTCGCGGCCTTGCTGTTCGCCGCCCTGGCGCATCTCGCTCCCAAGAATCGAGCGGTGCCCACCCTGGCGCTGGCGCGGCTGGCGAACGCCCCGAACCAGGCCTCGATCGCGCTCGGCGGCGTGCTGTCGAGCTTTTCGCTGATGGTGGCGATGACGATCATGGTCGCGAGCTTCCGCGTGTCGGTCGACGAATGGCTGACCCACATCCTGCCGGCCGACTTGTACGTGCGTTCGGCCGTCGGCGGCAATAGCGGCGCCTTGACGCCGGACGAGCAAGCCCGCCTGGCCGCCGTCGCCGGCATCGCCCGCATCGAATTCCTGCGCACCGCGCCGCTGACGCTCGATCCGGCGCGTCCGGCCGTGACGCTGATCGCGCGCCCGATCGACGCCGCCGACCCGGGCAAGGTGCTGCCGCTGGTCGGCGCCGCATTGCCGGCCGCCTCGCTGCCGCCGGAGACGATACCGATCTGGGTCTCGGAAGCGATGGTCGATCTCTACGGCTACCGGGTCGGCGAGCGCGTCGCCCTGCCGCTGCAGGCCGGGCCATGCGCTTGCATGGTGGCCGGCGTCTGGCGCGATTATGCGCGGCAGTCGGGTGCGATCCAGATGCGGCTCGAGGATTACCGGCGCCTGAGCGGCGACCGCGACGCCTCCGATGCCGCGCTATGGTTGCAGCCTGCAACCTCGACGGCGCAGGCGATCGAACGCCTGCGCCGCCTCCCCTTCGGCGGCGTGCTCGAATTCGCCGAGCCGGGAGAGATACGCGCCCTCAGCCTGAAGATCTTCGACCGCAGCTTCGCGGTGACCTATCTGCTCGAGCTGGTGGCGATCGTGATCGGGCTGTTCGGCATTGCCGCCACCTTTTCCGCGCAGACGCTGGCGCGTGCGAAGGAATTCGGCATGCTGCGCCATGTCGGCGTGACGCGCCGCCAGATCCTCGGCATGCTCGCGCTCGAAGGCGGCTTGCTGACGGGTTCCGGCATCGCGGTCGGGTTCGTACTCGGCTGGGCGATCAGCCTGATACTCGTCTTCGTCGTCAATCCGCAATCGTTTCACTGGACGATGCGGCTGCACATGCCGTGGGGCCTGCTGGCGTCGATTGCCTGCGCGCTGCTTGCTGCCGCGGCAACGACAGCGCTGACCGCCGGCCGCTACGCGGTATCCGGCGAGGCGGTCAGGGCGGTGCGCGAAGACTGGTGACAATTCAAGCGAATACCGCCGCTTGCATAACGGACACATCCCAGACCGTACCGATCAGCTCGATCCGCTCGACCCGATGCGCCGCGTCGTCGAACCAGCCGGAAACGACGATCCGATCCGTGCCGTCGGGCACGTAGGCGCCGGCGCTGCTGCTCCAATATTGATAACTCAAGATCAAGTCGTGCTCGGTACGGGTAAGCAGGACTTCGTTCGGATTCCGCATGATCTGGATCGTATCGACATTGCCTGCCGTGGCATCGTTCTCCACGATTACGTCCTGACCGCTCCCCCAGCCGTCGAAGACATAGAGATCGTTGCCGGTCCCGCCTTCGAGCGTGTCGTTGCCGCTGCCGCCGTTGAGCCAGTCGTTGCCGGACAAGCCCTGCAGCAGGTCGCTCTCGGAATTGCCATGCATGAAATCGTCGCCGTTGTTGCCTACCAGCGTGCCGCTGCCGCTCAGGAACGTGCCTTGCATCTGATCGACGCCGATCGTGCGGCCATCGGCCAACTCGATCCTCTCGATCCGCCGGTCGACGCTGTCGAACCAGTTCGCCAGCGTGATCCTGCCCAGGCTGACGCTGTAGCCTTGCGCATTCGTGCCCATGCATTGCACGTACAGGTTGTGCGTATCGCGGCTCAGCCATGCATCCG
>Ga0196972_1000432_pt1 | contig 22505 bp, 19 predicted proteins | sample S1v_2013CmetaG_FD_148618 | JGI IMG/M metagenome (GOLD analysis project Ga0196972, IMG submission 148618) | Soil microbial communities from Anza Borrego desert, Southern California, United States - S1+v_20-13C | ecosystem: Environmental > Terrestrial > Soil > Desert | place: USA: California...
CCTGAACCAGGGCGCCAGTTATGTCGTCGGCGTCTACAGGCAACCGGATTTGATGACTTGCACGGTAACCAACAACGGCGGCACGGCCGGCAGCAGCGACGTTACGAATGTGCAGGTCGCTTGCTCGCCGAACAACGTGCTCGGCGGCACCGTCACCAACCTGCGGGGGCAGAATCTGAAGCTGGCGAACGGCAGCGATGTCGTGTCCATCGCGCCGTCCGCGACCGCCGGCGCCAACGTGAGCTTCACCTTCCCGGCCCGGGTGGCGCAGCAGGCGAATTACGGCGTCACCATTCTGCAGCAGCCCGACGGCCAGACCTGCACGGTCGCGAACGGTTCCGGCACCATGGGAACCACCGATCGCAACGACGTCCTGGTCAATTGCCAGTAATCCTTTTCCGCAGCCCGCGCCGCTCGCGCACGCGCGGGCGGCGCATCCGGTTCGACCGGCTGCGCTTCCAGATTTTTCCGGAGACATCCATGAAATCCTCCAAGACGTATCTTCAGTTGTCCGCGATTCTCGCCGTCGCTGCCGGGCTGGCCGCCTGCGGCGGCTATACGACCGTCAGCCTGGGCGGCAGCGTGAGCGGGCTGGTGAGCGACGGGCTGGTGCTCGCCAACGGTTCGAGCACCGTATCCATACCCAAGAACGCGACCTCGTACACCTTCCCCGACCAGATCGATGCGCACGGCTCCTATGCGATCACCGTCAAGACGCAGCCGCCGCACTACACCTGCGGCGTCGATAACGCCACCGGGCGCGCGACCGGCCTGTCGATCACCTATGCCAACGTGTTTTGCACCAAGACGCTCCATACGGTCGGCGGCACCCTGGTCGGCCTGACCGGCGCCAATCTCCAGCTGACCAACGGCGCCGACACGCTCTCGCCGAGCGCGGGCGCAACCCAGTTCACGTTCGCGACCAAGGTCGCCGAAGAAGAGGCCTACGGCGTCGCCGTGCTGCGTCATCCCGACGGCCAGACCTGCACCGTGCAGAACGGCACCGCCTACATGGGCACCACGGATGTGACGAATATCGTCGTCACCTGCGTCAACAGGTGATCTCGCGGCAGCCGGAGCCGCGCGGTTCGCGCATCCGATGCCGCCGCATTCCATGTCGCCGGCACCATCGATTGGTGCCGGCTTTTTTTCGTCCAGGGATCATGCCATGCGTCTTCTGCTCTACGTCTTCCTCATCCTCGCCAGCCTGCCGTCGTTCGCCGAGCGGCTGACGCTCGAGCGCCTGTACGGCGCTCCCGACCTGTCCGGGCCGAGCCCGCGCCGGCTGCAGATCTCGCCGGACGGCACGCGCGTCGCTTTTCTGCGCGGTCGTGACGGCGATCAATTCCAGCTTGATCTTTGGGAATACGACATCGCCGCAAAGGCCATGCGCCGGCTGGTCGATTCCAAGGCGCTGCGGCCGGACGAGCGTCTCTCGGACCAGGAACAGGCTCGGCGCGAGCGCGAGCGGACCGCCGCCTGGCGCGGCATCGTCGACTATCGCTGGTCGCCCGACGGCAAGCGCCTGCTGGTGCCTTTGGCCGGCGATCTGTTCCTGATCGAGGTCGCGCATCCCGAGCGGGCGCGCAAGATCGCCGGCGGCCACGTGATCGATCCGCAGATTTCTCCGATGGGACGCTATGTCTCGTTCGTGCGCGACCAGGATCTGTACGTGGTCGACATCGTCGCCGGTGTCGAACGCCGCCTGACGCGCGACGGCGGCGGGGCCATCCATAACGCCGAAGCGGAGTTCGTGGCCCAGGAGGAAATGGGGCAGGCCAGCGGCTACTGGTGGGCGCCCGACGATTCGGCGATCGCCTTCAAGCGCTTCGACGAATCGCCGGTGCCGGTGGCGCGCCGCTTCGAAGTGCGCGCCGACGGCGCCGAGGTTGTCGAACAGCGCTATCCGGGCGCCGGCGATCCCAACGTTCAGGTTTCGCTGGCCGTCGTCGCGCCCGACAGCGGCGTGGTCCGCCAGATCGATCTCGGCGTCGACCGCGACATCTATCTCGTGCGCGCCGACTGGAGCGCCGACGGCCGCATGCTCGCCTATCAGCGGCAATCGCGCGACCAGAAGCGGCTCGACCTGGTGGCGGTCGATGTCGCCACCCTGGCGCAACGCACGCTGGTCAGCGAGACGTCTCCGACCTGGGTCAACGTGCTCGGCAAGGCCCATTTCCTGAAACAGCGCCGGGCATTCCTGTGGGCTTCCGAGCGCAGCGGCCGCAATCATCTCTATCTGTTCGATCTCGACGGCAAGCTGTTGCATCCGGTGTCGGCCGGCGAGTGGGGAGTCGACGAGGTCCTGGCGATCGACGAGAAGACCGGCCGCGTCCACGTCAGTTCGAATCGCGACGCCATCCATGATCAGCAGGTGTACGCGCTGGCGCTCGACGGCAGCAACGCCGATCGCCCGGTGCGCATCACCCAGGCCGACGGCTGGCACGAGGCCCGGTTCGCGGAGCACGGCGACGTCTTCGTCGACACCTGGTCCGATCCGGACACGCCGCCCCAGGTCAGCCTGCGCCGCGCCGACGGCACGCTTCTGGCCTGGATCGAGCGCAATGAACTGAACGACGCGCATCCGTATGCCCGTTACCTTGATGCGCATACCAGGCTCGAATTCGGCCGCCTGCAAGCGGAAGACGGCCAGACGCTGCACTACTCGCTGCGCAAGCCGCCCGGCTTCGATCCGCAACGGCGCTATCCGGTGTTCCTGTCGGTGTACGGCGGCCCGGGCGCGCAAACCGTCAAGCGCAAATGGGGCGACCTGTTCGACCAATACATGGCGCAGCAGGGCTTCATCGTCTTCAAGCTCGACAATCGCGGTTCCGCGCGGCGCGAACGGCGTTTCACCGATGCCATCCACTTGTCGCTCGGGAAGAACGAAGTGGCGGATCAGCTGACCGGCATCGCGTGGCTGGCGCGCCAAAGCTTCGTCGACGGCAAGCGCATCGGCGTGTTCGGCTGGAGCTACGGCGGGTTCATGACCCTGCGCCTGCTGGCGGCGGCGTCCGACCGCATCGCCGCCGGCGTGGCCGTCGCGCCGGTCACCGATTGGAAACTGTACGACACCCACTACAGCGAGCATTTCCTCGGCCGTCCGCAAGACAATGCCGAAGCCTACCGCCAAAGCGGCGTCTTCGCGCACCTGGATGGATTGCGTTCGCCGCTGCTGCTGGTGCACGGCATGGCCGACGACAACGTGCTGTTCGCGAATACGACCCGCCTGATCGACGAACTGACCGCGCGCGGCATCTTATTCAGCCTGATGGCGTATCCGGGCGAGAAGCACGGCATCTCGAAACCGAAGGCCAAGATCCACGTGCATCGGACCATCGAGGCATTCATGAAGGAGCGCCTCGGAACGGCGAAGCCCTAAGAAAAAACGCCCCGACGGGGCGTTTTTTTCGAGCGTCCGGCGGCCGCGCTTCAAGGCGCCGGCATGGTCGGGAAGCTGCTGCGCACGAAGTTCGTCACATGATCGGCCAGAAGTTTGTGCGTATGCGCGGTCGGATGCAGCGTGTCCCAGAACACGAAGGTGTCCGGGTTCGTGCATTCGGCGCGCGTCGGCCAGATCGAGAGATAGTTCGCGCTCGAATTGGAGTTGATCGCGAGGCAGGATTGCCAGGTGTTGGTCTTGCCGTATTTGCTCGGATTGTTGAGCAGGTCGTTGAACAGCGTGTTGGCGTCGAACATGCGGATCACGAGCGACGGTCCGTAGGCCGCCTGCAATTCGTCGCGCAACTGGACCAGGCGCGCGTTGAACGCGGCCACCTGCGAAGCGACATAGGCATCGTCGCTGCGCATCTGGAATACGGGGGCGCGCGACACGTCGGGCAGGTTCACCAGCAGGACGTTGCGGGCGCCGGCATTGATCAGCTTGATCAGCGCCTGCCGTTCGGCGGCGATGATCGAGTCGACCGAACGGTTGTAATTGACCAGATCGTTGCCGCCGATGAGCACCGTGAACAGCGTGTTCTCGGGACGATAGTTGGGCGAACTCCGCATGTAGGTGATCCACGAATCGACTTGCTGGTTCACGCCGGGAATCACCATGTAGGCATCGGCCGCGGCGCCGGCCACGGCCCAGTTGTACATCGGCAGGCGCGTGTTGTCGGACAGGTATTCGACCCAGACCTTGTCGTTCGAGAAGCGGCCGAGAAACCAGCTGTTGCGGTTCGGCATCTGCCACTGCGTGCCGTTGTAGAGGTTCTGATTGTCGGACAGGCTGTCGCCGAAGGCGATGATCTTGTTGATGCGCGCCGGCTGCGATGCGCTGTCGTTGGTCCAGACCGTGTAATTGAGCGAGAGCGAAGTGTCGGCCGCCGCATGCAGGGCCACGGAGCGATTGATGCCGTAGTTGGCCAGCGTGCTCTGGCATACCGACTTGAGCTTGTCTTGCGAGACGTCGCTGTAGAACATGTTTTGCCAGCTCAGCAGGCCATCCTTCCACCAGCGGCCGTAGATGCGATAGTAGCCGCCGCTGGCCGGATCGATGCCCCAGACGTAGTTGGTCTTCGGCTTGGCCGGCGAGGTGTCGACGCGATAGAAGCAGCGCAGGTAGGTGTAGGTGGGATTGCCGAGAGCGTAGGCGGAAGAGGCGAATGAAGCGGAAATGAAACAGCAAAGGCTCAGCAGCAAAAGCTTGAAGCTTTTCACGTTTTGTCTCCTAGATTGTCGTTGTGGTCCGCGTTGCGGAAACCTCTTGCAGCGAGCCGAACCGAATCCGGCTTGACCGGCTACGTGCAACGCGCGAGGTGCGCCGCCGCGTCTTCTATGGGCGCGTACGGCCAGCTCATTCTAGGGAAACGGGATCGTGAAAGCTTGCACTAAATTGAGGCGAATTAGAGCGGGAGCTCTAGTTTCGGACCTGGGCGGATTCGGTGATTTCCGGTCACCGTTTTGCGTGGACCGCCTCGATCGCGAACAGCCAGTCGCGGTAGAGCGCCTTTCCCTCGAACTCGTGAAACGGCGGAGCGAAATTGCCGATCTTGATCGGTCTCCCTTCGCACAGGCTGTAGAAGCCTACGATCCCGGAGCCGTCCGCCGCGCGGACCATGCCCCATTCCTCTTTGCCGGTCAGCGGATCGGGATATATATGGCGCAGATGGCGGCGGACACCCGGATAGCGGGGATCCCTGAGCAAGTCCTCGAGCGAATTCGGATAACGCTTCTGGCCGGCCGGCGTCGCCGTCGCATAGCTGATCAGGGCATTGCGGAATTCCTCGCCGATCGCGAGCAATTCGTCCTCAGCCGCGCGGCGCTGCAGCACGGCGCCGACCTGCAACGTGGCCGCGGCGGAGACCCCGATCACGGCGATCAGGATCAGCAAGCCGAGATAGGTGAAGCCGCGCTGACCGGTGTTCATAGTTCCGAAAACGGCCGGCCGTCGCGCGCTCTGCCGGAAGCGCCGCTCTTGATGTCGTAGATGCCGCCCTTGTCGGCGTTCTCGGGCGGCATCAGGATCCAGGTGCCGGAGCTCTCGGTGATCGGGTCGAATGGCAATGCCCGCAGGTACTTGCGTTCGACCAATTCCGAGAGCGACTCCGGATAACGTCCCGTGTCGGCGTAGAACTTGTCGATCGTTTCGCGCGTCGTGCGCAGGTTCTCGGCGAGCACGGTTTCCTTGCTGGCGTCGATGCTTTGGAAATAGCGCGGCGCGGCAAGGGTCAACAGCAAAGCGACGATCGCCAGCACGATCAGCAATTCGATCAGTGTGAAGCCGCGCCGTTTCGCTCCGCGGACGTCGGTCCGAATGGTCATGGTTGCCTCACCATTTACGATATGGCACGCCGTTCAAGCCGACCTTGGCCGACAGCGAATACACATCGTATACATCGTCTCCCTCCTGCGGATCGGCCGCCTCGCTGGCATAGCTGCGCTTGCCCCAGGATTGCGCTTCGGGAATGCCGGTATCGGGATGCAGCGGATCGCGCGGAACGCGGCGCAGGAAATAGATCTTGCCGCGCTTCGGATCGCGCTGATCCGGAACGCCTTCGACCAGGATATCGAGATCCTTCGGATAGCCGGTCGTGCCGAGCGGCTTCGGGATGCGGCCTTCGTCGGCGGCGCGCTTGTAAGCGTCGATGGCGCCGCGGATCTCGCGCAACGCGCGCCGCAACTCCTGTTCCTGGCTGCGCTGCACCGAGACCTGGGCGACCGGAATCGCGATGCTCGCCAGGACGCCGAGAATCGCCAGCGTGATCAGCAGTTCGATCAAGGTGAACCCGGAGCGCCGATTCCGTGCGGCCGGGAGGAGCAAGGACTCGATACGCATGGCCGGCATTATTGCTGGATACGTACGATGTGCGGAGACGGCACAGCCGCAGTGAGAGGCTTGCCGCCGGCGCCGCCCGGCGCGATCGACACGACTTGTATGCGCGCCGCATCGGCGGCAGCCAGCGCGCGGAACGTGAGCGTGGCGAAGGTGCCCGGCGCCGCCGTCGCCTCGGCGCCGGAACGCACACCCGTCATGACGACCTGGCCATGGGGTTCGACCCGGCTGTTGAAACGGGTTTGCGCGCCGCCTTGCTTCAGGAAATCGCCCTCGGCGATGCCGATGATCTGCAAAAGCTTGTTGTCGAACCCGATCGTCACCGGCAAGTTCGAGATTGGCTGTTCCGGCTTCAATGCCAGCTGCACGGTGAAGGTTTCGCCCGATTTGACTTGCGCCGGGCCTTGCCATTGCCAGCCGAGACCGACGGCCGGCCGATTCTGGCTCGCCGTAACGTCGCTCGCTTGAACGACATTGTTCGCGCCGCCGGTACCGGGGGGCGCCGTCGGCGACGGTGGAGCGGAGTTCGGACTCGGCGCTGCGCCCCGCTCGGCGGACGCGACGGTTGCCGCATTGGCCGCGGCGACCGGCAGCGGACCGGCGACAGCATCGGGGCGCAGGCGGAAGCTGCTGTCGGTGCCGGCCCTGAATTCGGACAAGGCCGCATCCGGTCGCTGGATGTTGCGAATCAGGCGCGGCGTGATCGACAGCACGATCTCGGTCTTCTGACTGTCGTCGTTGGTGCTGCCGAACAAGCGGCCCACGATCGGGATTTCTCCGAAGCCGGGTACCTTGTTGGCGGTGCTGCGGTCCTCGTCGTTGATCAATCCCGCCAGCACCTGGTTCTCGCCATCCTTCAGGCGCAACACGGTGCTCGCGTTGCGCGTGCCGATCTGATAGGCGACCGAGCCGGATTTGGTTTCCAGCCGGCTCACGATATTGCTGACCTCGAGCGCGACCTTGATCGCCACTTCGCCATCGGCGTAGATCGTCGGCTCGACATCGAGCTTCAAACCGACGTCGACGTAGTTGACCGATTCCGAGACGAAGCCGGTCGAAGTCGAGGTGGTGGTGATGTTCGGCACGCGCTCGCCGATCAGGATCTTCGCCTTTTCATGGTTGCGCGCCCGGATGCGCGGATTGGCGAGAATGTTGGCATCGGTATCCTGTTTCTTCGCATTGACCACGAGCGGCGATACGCCGACGCCGACATTCCTGCTGCCGAAGCCGGCGTTCAGGTCGCGCAGCGTCAGCCCGACCTTCGAATCGGAAGCCAGCGGCGTGAGGGTAACGTTCTCGGGCCAACGGATGCCCAGGTCGAGCAGCCGGGTACGCTTCACCTCCAGGATCTCGACTTCCAGCATCACTTCGGGCTCGGCGACGTCGTGCAGGGCGACCAGCTTTTCCGCAAGACGGATCGCCTCGGGGCTGTCGCGCACGATCAACATGTTCAGCTTTTCGTCGACGACCACGTCGCGGCTCTTGACGATGGTCTTGAGCGTTGCGGCGACCGTCTTCGCTTCCGCGTTGGACAGGAAGAAGGTCTTGACCACCATTTCCTGGTAATCCTTGAGCTTGGCCGCCGTGTTCGGATAAATCAGGATGGTGTTGCCGTCCAGGACCTGCTGTTCGAGCTGATTGGTGAGCAGCACGAAATGCACGGCGGAGGCGACCGTACTGTTCCGCAGGAAGATCGAGGTCTTCTGGTCGGTCTTGACGTCTTTGTCGAACAGGAAGTTCAGCCCCGAGGTGCGGGCGATGACCTCGAACACCTGCTTCAAGGCGACGTCCTTGAATTCGATCGTGATCGGCTTCCTGTAGGCGGCCGACAATGCCGATTCCTGCGGCGCGGCCGCCGTCCGCTCCGCGATCGCGCGCTTCAAGGCCAGCGCCGCGGCGTGGCGCGGATTCTCGGCGAGAATCGCGCGCAGCTTCAGTTGCGCGAGATCGGCATCCTTCTTGTCCAGCGCGGCTTGCGCTTCGCTCAACAGCTTGGCATGCCGCGGTTCGGCGTCGACGGTTTCCACGCCGGCCCGGGCGCGGTCATTGTTCGGATCGACGACCAGCGCGCGCTGGTACAGCTTCTTCGCTTCGGCCGATTTACCCGCCGCAAGGAAGCGGTCCGCCTGCTCCAGGAAACCCGCCAGCGCATGGTCGCGAGTCTGCAGATAGGTCTTGCGGTATTCGACGTTGCGCGGATCCTGCCCGGCCGCCTCGTGCAGCCTGGCCAGGCCGTCCTCGATCTTTCCTTGACCGACCAAGGTCTTGCCGTCCCAGTAAGCCATCTGCGCGGCACAGCCGGCCAGCATGCCGGCCGCAAACAGGGACAGGACGACGGTTCTCACGCCTGCGGACAGGCGCATAAAAGGGGAGCGGTTTCGCATCAGTCGGCTCCTCCGATGGTGAGCGTTTGCATCTGGTTCAACGGCATATAGGTGATGGACAAGGTCGGTGGCTTGATCGATTCGACGCGATACGTGCCGTCGACGACGCTTTGTTCGCGCAGGATGTAGGTCTGGTCGCCGCGCGCCAGGTAGACCTCCCAGGCGCCGCCCTCGATCTTCTTGCCGAGATAGGTGAACGGCAGCGGCGGGGCTGTCGGCGGCGGCGGCGGCGCCGGCTTGGGCGGCGGCGGCGGCGGTGTCCAGCTCTGGTTGGAGAACAAGGCGCCGGCATCCGCCGCAGCGCGCGCGCCGCCGATCAGTTCTTCGCGCGAGCGCAGGACGAGAATGTCGACGGCCGGCGCCGTCCTGGCGGATGCGGGGGACGCCGCGCGGGGAGATTGCGCCGGCTTTTCCGCCAAGCCGGGCGCGCGCACGAGCGGTTCGGCGATACCGCCCGCCGGTGTCTTATCGCCGAAGAAGGCCGGCCAGCCGGCGGCGACGAGGCCGGCCGCGAGCAACAGATGGCGCGGTTTCATTCCATCGCTCCCGCGTTGCGGGCGCGCGCCGATTCGTCCGGTTCCGCCAGATACAGCGTGAAGCGCAACCGGGCCTCCACCTGATTGCCGGCGATCGCCTCGCGCTTGAACTGCGCCTGGTCGAGCGATGCGAAGGGAATCGCCAGCAGCGCCTGTTCGCAGAATCGGCGGACGGCGGCATAGCTGCCCTTGATGGGGAGCGCTATCTGATAGGTATGGAATCCGCCGTTTTTGTCGAACGCGTGCTTGTACTCGGCGCTGTCGAGAGTGAGGCCGGTCTTCGCGGCGGCCGCGAACAGCGTCTTGATCTGCTGTTCGGCGTAGCGGTGCTCGCCGAGCGCGGCATAGAAGCCACGGAGGCGTTCTTCGTTGGCGGACACCGGAGGCGGCGCATCCGTCCGCGTGGCCGCCGCCGCGGCTTGGCGGACATCGGCGAGCGTGCGGCGCTGCGCTTCCACTTCGCTCCTGGCGCGCGGTATCCAGGCTAGCCAGGCCGCGAGCACGAGTGCGGCGAGCAGGCAGGCCGCTGCATTGCCCCAGCCGAAGCGCCGCAACGCGAGATGCGCGCGCAAGACGAATGATCGGAAAGGGACTGCGGTCATGGTTGCTTGCTCCACTGCGCTTCGAACTGGAACCTGAGCGGCTTGTTCGGGTCCTGGAGATTGACTTCATGGCGCGTCATCACGACGAAGGCGAAGAACGGCTGCTTCTTCAACTCCTCGATATAAGCGATCATCGCGTCGCCGTTCTTGGCTTCCGCGGTTCCGCGAACGACTTGCTTCGCCGCGTCCGGCTCGAGGGACAGCAAAGCGATGGTCGCCGGCGTCGCGGCCTCGATGGCGTCGAATACGTCGCGCCAGGGCAGATTCAATTGGGCGATCGCGGCATTGACGGTGCGCGCCTGCGGCTCCGGTACGGCGGCCGGCGGCGACGGCTGTCGATGCATGCTCTGCCGGGACAACTGCATGCGCGCTTGTCGCACCTCGGACGCGAGTTCCTGGTGGCGGCGGGCCAGGTCGAACAGGGTCGAGCCGGCATATGCGCCGGCTGCCAGCGCGATCGCGCCCGCCAGCCAGGCTGCCGGATGCAGGCGCCCGGGGAACATGTATCCGCCGCGCGGCGCGAAGTCGATATCGAGACGCTTCATGCCGGCGATCCCGTACGCGCCAGTTCGATGCCGGCCGTTCCGGCCGGCGGCGTGCCGCCGATCCATTCGCAGCGCAGGGCGCCGGACGATGGCGTCGTCAACCCGGCCGGCACGGAGCCGACAAGCTGAAGGCGGGCCGGGGCCGGGATATCCAGCAGCAGGGCTTCTCGCATCAGCATGGCGTGCAGTCGGGCGGGATCGAAGTCGCCGGCGGCGATCGCCAACGGTCGCACCGCGCGCAAATGCCCTTGATGGATCGCGCCGACCGTCATGCCGTGATCATGGACCACGCCGAACCAGGCGTCGCCGCGCAGCTTGCGGCGCCAACGGTTCCAGCCGGCGATGAACTGCGGAACCAGTTCGACCGGCGCCAGGCGCCGCTCGGACAACGCGGAGCACAGCATATTCAGCAAGGACGCCGGCATCGCGCAGGCCAGGAAGGGCGCACGAGCCTGCCAATCCGCTTCGAGGCGCCAGCCGGCGATCGGTTCGCCGTAGAGCGCCTGAAACCGCATTTCCGCAGCGGCCCGGCAATCGCGCAGGCTGCCCGCATTCGCAGGCGGCGTGACCATGAAATAGCGGACCAGGTCGTCGGCGAGCAACAGGCGGGCGCGCATGCCGCCGCATCTCGCTTCCGCCAGCGCGGCGGCTAACCGGGCCGCGATTTGTTCCGGCGCGGCGTCGTCCGTCCAATGGATATCGGCCAGGACGGCGGCGGAACCGGCGCGCCGCCGACCGACGCGCAACAGCGCCAGGCCGCGGCGCGACACGCCGATGCGCAAGGAGGGGCCGAACAGCGTCGTCAGGCTAAGCATGCAAGGTCACCCGCTTGATTTCGTCGATGGTGGTCTCGCCGCGCTTCACCAATTCCAACGCCGCTTCGCGCAGGTTGCGCGTACCGTTGTTGCGCGCGGCTTCCTTGATCTGCCGTATCGGACGCTTCTCGACGATCATCTCGCGGATTTCGTCGGTCAGCATCAGGATCTCGGCGATCGCGCGCCGCCCTTTGTAGCCCGTGCCGCGGCAATCGCCGCAGCCCTTGCCCTGCCTGAATCGATAGTCCGCCGCGTCGTCCGGCCCCAGGTGGATCCGCGCCAGCGCCGTTGCGTCCGGCTGATAGGGTGCGGCGCAATGCGGGCAATTGATGCGCACCAGGCGCTGCGCCCAGATGCCGTTCAGCGCCGAGACGAAGGCATATGGGTCGATCCCCATGTGAGCGAAGCGGCCGAACACATCGAATACATTGTTCGCATGCACGGTCGTCAGCACCAGGTGCCCGGTCAGCGCGGACTGCACCGCGATCTCGGCCGTTTCCCGGTCGCGGATCTCGCCGACCATGATCTTGTCCGGATCGTGGCGCAGGATCGAGCGCAGGCCCTTGGCGAAGGACAGGCCTTTCTTTTCGTTCACGGGAATCTGCAGGATGCCGGGCAACTGGTATTCGACCGGATCCTCGATCGTGATGATCTTGTCGCGGCCGTTGTGGATTTCCGTCAGCGCCGCATACAAGGTGGTCGTCTTGCCGGAACCGGTGGGGCCGGTCACCAGCAGCATGCCGTAAGGTTCTTCTGCCAATTGGCGCAAGGCGGCGAGCGAGGCTGCGTCGAATCCGAGCGCTTCGAGCGTCAAGGCGCCATAGGCTTCGATCATGGCGCGCTTGTCGAGAATGCGGATCACCGCGTCTTCGCCGTGGATGCTCGGCATGATCGAGACCCGCAAGTCGATCTCGCGGCCGTTCGCCTCGACCCGGAAGCTGCCGTCCTGCGGCACGCGCCGCTCGGCGATGTCGAGTTCGGCCAGCACTTTCAGGCGCGAGATCACTTGCTCGGCCAGTTCGACACCGGCCACGCTGGCCGCGTGATCGAGCACGCCGTCGACGCGGTACTTGACCGCGAGTCCGCTCGCCGTGCTTTCCAGGTGGACGTCCGAAGCGCCGGCCTTCAAGGCATCGTATAACGTCGAATTGACCAGCTTGACCGCCGGACTGGCGCTCTCGCTGACAGCGGCGAAGGACAGCACGGCGGCCGTCTTGCTGTCCGGCCGGGTTTCGTCCGGCCCGGCCACCAGGCTGTCTACGGCACGCACCGACTCTTCCTGTTTCGACAGGTAAGCCTGGATATCGGCGCGCAGCGCGGCGCAATAGGCAATGCGGGTTCTGGCTTGCGCTTCGAGCCAGGTCTGCAGGTCGGCATCGAACGGATCGGCGACGACGCCGGTCAATTCGCCGTTCTCCGTGCGCAGCAGTATGCAATGGCGTTGCATGGCCTTGGACAACGGCAACAAGTCGAAGGCCGGCTGGCAGGCAAGCATATGCGCCGTCTCCAGCACCGGCATCCCGAACAGGGCGGCGGCGGACCGCACCACCTTGCGCGGTTCGGCGCCGGTAAGCGATTCCAGTTCGGCAATCGTCGAGCGCTGCGAGCGGGCGGCTTGCGCGCGCGCCTGCGCGATCAGTTCGGCATCGAGCGCGACGGCGAGGAGCGGTTGCGCGACGTCGTTCATGACAGGCTCCCGGCCAGATCGAAGATCGGCATGTACAACAGGACGACGATGGTGCCGACGACGAGGCCGATGGCAGCCATCAGGAGCGGCTCGAAGCTGCGCGTGAAGCGGTCGATCCAGCGGCCGAGCTCGCCGTCGTAGAACAGCGCCGACTGGGTCAGCATCCGGCCCAGTTCGCCGGAGCGTTCTCCGACGCGCAGCATGCGCAGCGAGATCGGAGTGGTCAGGCCGTTCGCCTCGAATGCGTTGGAAAGCGGCGCGCCCGAGCGGATCGCGTCGCCGGCCGCGCGCAGGCCGCCGCGCACGCCGGGAGAAACCACGTCCTCGACGGTGTCGAGGGCGGCGGCGATCGGAATGCCGCCTTCGAGCAGCATGCCCAGCGTCAGGTAGAGCCGCGACAGTTCATAGATGCGCGCCCGTTCGCCGATGCCGGGCAGGCGCGCCAGCAGCTTCGCCATGCCGCCGCGCGCGACGAAGCGATGGATCGCGGCGGCGGCCGCCAGCATCGCGGCCAGGGCGGCGAACAGCAAGGCCTGGGCATGCGCGGCCGCGAATTGGCCCCATTCGAGCAAGAGCCGCGACAGCCAGGGCAAGCTGCGGCCGGCGCCCTGGTAGACCTCGGCGAAGCGCGGCACGACATATCCGACCAGGAAGAAGGTTACGCCCGCGCCGACCAGGAACAGGATCACGGGATAGATCGCCGCGCTCACGATCTTGCCGCGAACGCCGTCGATACGTTGTTGGTAGTCGATGTAGCGTGCCAGCGAACGCGGGAGGTCGCTGGTGCCTTCGGCTGCGCGCACGATGCCGATGTACAGCGGCGGGAACAGATCCGGCTGCTCGGACAGGGCCGTCGAGAAGCGCTTGCCGTCGCGAAGGGCCTGCAGCAGGCGCATGAACACCGCGCGGCTGGCCGCGTTGCCTTCTTTTTCCAGCAAGGCTTCCAGCCCTTCGACGATGGACAGACCGGCCTGGAGCAAGGCCAGCAATTCCTGGCTGAACAGCAGCAGGGATATTCCCTGCGCGCCGTGGTGCCGTCGCAGCAGCGGCCTGCGCGCCGGCATGACGGCAGCCGGGAACATGCCGCGCGCCTCGACCTGGTGGCGGGCGTCCGCCTCATCGGCGGCGTCGATCGTCAGGTGCGTGATCAAATGATCGGCGCCTAGCGCGCGGACGTGATACTGCATGGCAGGCTTTCAGGCGAACGGCGTCAATTGACGATATCGGCGTCGTCGCCGCTACCGCCGGACTGTCCGTCCTTGCCGTAGGACAGGATCTCGAAGTCGCCTTTGCTGCCAGGGGCGCGATAAATGTAGGCGTGGCCCCAAGGATCCGGCGGCACTTCCTTCTTCAGATAGGGGCCGTTCCACTTGGCGATACCGGCCGGCTGAGCGAGCAGGGCGGCCAGTCCTTCCCCGGTGGTCGGATAACGGCCGACGTCGAGACGGAAGGCGTCGAGCGCCTTGCCGAACGCTTCCATTTGCGCGCGGGCGACGGTCACCTCGGATTTGCCGAGCTGAGCGAAGTATTTCGGGCCGACGTAGGCCGCCAGCAGGCCGATGATCACGATCACCACCAGGAGTTCGAGCAGCGTGAAGCCGCCCCGAGTCATGCGAGCTTTGTTTGCCATGAGCTTGGGTTTCAGGGGATGGGCAGGATCCGGCCGTTTGTGAGTGGTTACAAACTTCCCGGGCCGAATATGACGAAGTTCGCAAGATTAACATGATCGAAAATATTTTCGTCAAATGCGCCGCCTTTGGCCGGTCCGGGCCCATTGTTTTTCGACAGGCGGTAGGCGGCAAATATTGACTGCTTGGTTTGTTGTTTGCTATTGTCGCGGGCTATTCGTGGCGAATTTGACAAGCGCAAATTCAACAAGCGCAGCATTCCACCCGCGCCGCGACCATTCCAAGAACGACATCGAAGGACCCCCAGCATGCAGCGAACCAGCAGCCTTTCTTTGGCCGGCGTCCACCGCGCCGGCATCGATAAATTGATTCGCTGGCTCTGCTGGCTCGTCGTCGGCGCGGCCCTGGTTGCGAACGGCGCTTGGGCACAAAGCCATACCTATGATTCGAAAAAGGAATATGCCGGCTATACCGGCTCCTGGGGCGTTCACTACGGTCCGTTCGGTTCGTTCGCGGCCGCCATGCAAAAGATATGGAGCGAATGGCAGGTGCCGTCGCACTGGCCCGGCAACGAGAAGACCGATTGGTATGCCGGCTTTGGGGACCATTACTCCACGTGCGTGACCCAGGCGGAACCGCCGGTTCCGTGGAATCCGGGAAGCTGGGTCCAGGTCCTGTCCAAGCTGAACACCGGCGAATGCGTGTCGACCGGCGGCGAAGTCTATATCGCCTATTCCTGTCCCAACGGCGGGGTTCTGTCGCAGGACTATCAGACCTGCAGCTGCCCGGAGAATACTCGATACTTCTGGAACGAGAACTCGACATCCAAGTGCGGCGCGGTCACGCAGATTAGCAGCAAGCAGAGGAATCCTAAGGACAATGGTCCTGTCCCTTGCGAACAACCCAAGTGCGGCCAACCGATTCATCCCGGCACCGGCAACATGTGGCACACCGAGGTCGACTACGTCGGCGGCAATGCGCCCGGCGCATTGTCTGTGGTGCGCACCTACAACAGCAGCCCATTCAATGTCGATGCGCGCATGGCGCGCAATTTCGGCGTGCGCTGGACGCAGGCGTTCGATAGCGCGCTCAAGCAAGAGTACGCGACGCAGCCCGGCCTGCCTCCCGGCACGTGCTGGCGGCGCAATAGCACCGGCGAAACCTGGTGCGAAAACCCGCTGCCGCCGGTCAACGACCTGCCGGCCGCAGTCTCCATCCTGCGCGGCGACGGCAAACGCTACGTGTTCAACCGCAGCGGCACCGCCTGGGTCGCGGATGCCGACGTCAACGACCGCCTCACCGCCGAATACAACGCCGCCGGCAACGCGGTCGTCAACTACACCTATGTCTCGGCCAACGGCGAGATCACCGAGCTGTACGGCGCCGCCACCGGCCGCCTGTACAAGACGACCACGCCGTCCGGCGTGGCGCAGACCTTCGTCTACAGCAACGGCGTCACCAACGATACGAGCGCCGGCCGCGATGCGCATGCCTCCGCGCCGGCCTGCGCGCGCGTGCATCCCGGTTCGACGCTGCCGGCAGGCAGGCTGCTGTGCGTCGCCGACCACTGGGGCCGCCAACTGAACTTCGAATACGATGCCAAGGGCCGCGTCGTCAAGATGTTCGACCCCGCGAACCAGGTCTACCAATACGAATACGACGGCCCGTCGGGCGGCTGCCCGACGCAGAATGAGAGCAATCCCGCCTGCTCGACCGGCAACCTCACCAAGGTCGCCTATCCGGACGGCAAGAGCCGCACCTACCACTACAACGAGGCGTCGAAGATCAACGGCGGCGCGGCGTGCCCCAACGTGACGACGGTCGGCAACGGCTACGGCCACCTGCTCAATGCGCTCACCGCGATCGTCGACGAGAACGGCGCCCGGCACCTGACCTGGACTTACGATTGCCTGGGCCGCGCGACCGCCTCGATCGTCGGCGCGGATGTCGAGAAGGTCACACTGTCCTATGGCGACTACGCCGCCGACGACACCGCCACCACCACCGTGACCCATTACGTCGGCGAGGCGGCCAACCCGCAGACCACGGTGCGCAGCTACGGTTACAAGATGATGCTCGGCCGCGCCAAGAACACCGGCCTCGACCAGGCCTGCGTCGAATGCGGCCCGATCAAGGCGCGCACCTACGACGCCAACGGCAATGTCGCCAGCGCGACCGATTGGAACGGCAATACCGCGACCTACACCTACGACTTGACTCGCAACCTGGAAACCAGGCGCGTCGAAGCCTCCGGCACGGCGCAGGCGCGCACGATTTCCACGCAATGGCATCCGGCCTTCCGCCTGCCGACGGCGATCGCCGAGCCCAAGCGGATCATCACGCTGACCTACGATTCGCTGGGCAACCTGCTGACCCGCAGCGAACAAGCGACGAGCGACGCGACCGGCGCCCAGGCATTCAACGCCGCCGCCGTCGGCGCCCCGCGCGTCTGGCGCTACACCTACAACCAGCACGGCCAAGTGCTGACCGCCAAGGGGCCGCGCACCGACGTCGACGAGACGACAACCTATACCTACGATGCCCAGGGCAATCTCGCCACGGTCGTCAATCCGGCGGGCCATGCGACCACGCTGTCGAACTACGACGCCCACGGCCGCGCCGGCCGGATCACCGATCCGAACGGTGTCGTGACCGACCTGGCCTACAACGCGCGCGGCTGGCTGACGTCGAGGACGACCGGCGGCGAGACCACGAGCTACGACTACGACGGCGCCGGCCAGCTGACCCGCGTCACGCTGCCGGACGGCTCCTACATCAACTATGCCTATGACGAAGCCCACCGCCTGACGGAGGTGACGGACAGCCTGGGCAACAGCATCCGCTACACGCTCGACTTGCGCGGCAACCGCGTCAAGGAAGAAGTCAAGGATGCCGGCGGCGCGCTGGCGCGGCAAGTGAGCCGCGTCTTCGACAGCCTGAGCCGCTTGCAGCAAGTCACGGGAGGCGCACAATAATGAAGAATCTCAACACCATGCCGTTGCGCGCGCTCGCCGGCGCGCTGCTGCTGATCACGGCCGGCGCCAGCCAGGCGCAGCAGAACACGACTTACCAATACCAATACGATGCGCAAGGCAACCTGACCCAGGCGACCGACCCGCTCGGCAAGATCACGACTTACGGCTACGACGCCTTGCACCGCCGCATCCGCAGCACCGACGCCGCCAACGGCGTGACGCAGTTCGGCTACGACGGCCAGGACCGCCTGGTCTCGGTCACCGACGCCCGCAACCTCGTCACCACCTACAGCATCGACGGCCTGGGCAACCTGACCCAGACCACCAGCCCCGACACCGGCAGCACGACCAAGACCTACGACGCCGCCGGCAACGTCGCCAGCGTGACCGATGCCAAGGGCCAGACCACGCAATACCAGTACGACGCCCTGAACCGCATCACCCGCATCACCTATGCCGACGGCGGCACCGTCGTCTACACCTACGACCAGGGCGCCAACGCGATCGGCCGCCTGAGCAGCATCACCGACGCCTCCGGCAGCATCGCCTACAGCTACGACGCGCGCGGCCGCGTGGCCAGCGAAGTGCGCACCATCGGCGGCCAGATCCACACCACGGCCTACCGCTACGACAGCGCCGGGCGGCTGTCCGGCCTGACCTATCCGAGCGGACGCCGCATCGACTACACGCGCGACGGCCTGGGCCGCATCAGCCGCATCGACACCACCCAGGACGGCGCCACGCAGACGCTGGTATCGAACGTGGCCTACCAGCCGTTCGGCCCGGCCCACACCGTCACCTTCGGCAACGGCCGCACGCACAGCCGCAGCTACGACCTCGACGGGCGCGTTACCAGCTACACGCTCAACGGCACGGCGCAGACCCTGAGCTACGACGCCGCCAGCCGCATCACCGCCATCAACGACGCCGGCAACGCCGCCAACAACATCAGCTACGGTTACGACGCGCTGGATCGCCTAACCAGCGCCCTGAAGTCCGGCAGCAGCCTGGGCTACGCCTACGACGCGGTCGGCAACCGCAGCAGCCGCACGTTGGGCGCGGCCGTCACGAACTACAGCTATGGCAGCACCAGCAACCGCCTGACGCAAGTGGCCGGCAGCCAGACCACCGCGATCGTGATGGATGCCAACGGCAGCATCACCAACAACGGCGCCAACCAATTCACCTACGACGCGCGCGGCAGGATGATCTCCGCCGCGACGGCGGTGGGCGAAGTGCAATACCGGATCAACGGCCTGGGCCAGCGGGTGCAAAAGATCGCGCCGACGGGCACGACGGTGTTCCACTACGACACGGCCGGCAAGCTGATCGCCGAGAGCAGCGGCCAGGAGACCATCGAATACGTGTACCTGCACGACCAGCCGGTGGCGGTGCTCAAGTAAGCGGCACCGCAAAGAAGAACAAGCAAGCAACGACAAAAGACGGCGCCGCAAGATGCGCCCCAGGGAAAGGACTCAACGTGTTACGACGCATCTGGATCACCGCCGGCTTGGTGCTGGCAAGCCTGCTGGCGGCAGCGGCGGCGCCTTCGGCGCAGGCGATCAACCTCGCGCAAAACGGCAGTTTCGAGACACCGGATGTGAGTGGAATGAGCGGCAAGCTGCAATACTCGCCGAGTGGCACCGGCTGGAGCTTTTCCGGAGGCGGTATCCAGGCGAACTACGGCGCGTTCGGCGCCGCAGTCACGGCCTACGGCAACCAGACGGCCTTCCTGCAAGGCAAGGCCAGCATAGCGCAAAGCATTGCCTTCCCGGCCGCCGGCAACTATCAAATCTCGTTCCGCGCCGCCCAGCGCGCTTGCTGCGTCTCGCCCTATGCACAACGCATCGACGTTTCCGTGGACGGCGCCGTGATCGGCCAAGCCGTGCCGAGCACCACCGACAAGTACACCGCCTACACCTACACCTTCCAGGTCACGGCCGGCGCGCATACCGTCAAGCTGGCCTCCACGCTCACCACCGACAACACGGTGTTCATCGACGCCATCGAGGTCGGCCCGGCGCCGCTGCTCAAGAACGGCAGCTTCGAGGCGCCGGCGCTGGCCAACGGCGGCATCCAGTACACCGCCAACGGCTACCACTGGAGCTTCTTCGGCGGCGGCATCCAAGCCAACGGCAGCCCGTTCAACGCCCCGGCGGCGCCGGACGGCGTGCAGACGCTGCTGCTGCAAGGGGCGGGCCACATCTCCCAGACGGTCAATCTGGCCGATGCGGGCAACTACACGCTCAAGTTCAAGGCGGCGCAGCGGGCCTGCTGCGTCACGCCGTATGCGCAAAGCATCAACGTGATCGTCGACGGCGCGACGGTCGCACAAGTGACGCCGACCAGCACGAACAGCTTCACGGCATACAGCTTCCCGCTGCAGCTGAGCGCCGGCAACCACAGCATCAAGCTGGCGTCGACCTTGAGCACCGACAACACGGTGTACGTGGATGCGGTGACGTTGACGGGCGTGCCGGCGGTGAGCCTGACGGCGCCGGCGAACAACAGCGCGCACAGCAGTAGCAACGCGGTGGTGCTGACGGCGGCGGCCAGCGAGCCGGGCGGGAAGATCGCGAAAGTGGAGTTCTACAGCGGCACGACGTTATTGGGAGTGGCGATGCAGGAGCCGTACACGGTCAATGCGAACCTGGCGCCGGGCAGCTACAGCGTGACGGCGAAGGCGACGGATTGGGAAGGGGTGGCGGTGAGCTCGGCGCCGGCGGCGATCCAGGTATATGGCCCGCCGACGATCAACCTGACCGGTCCGACGACGCAGCTGATCGCGCCGGCGACGGTGAACCTGAGCGCGACGGCGGCGTCGAGCGGGACGGCCAATCCGATCACGCAGGTGGCGTTCCACGACGGCACATCTTTGCTGGGCAGCACCAGCGTGGCGCCGTATGCCTTCAATTGGACGAATGTGGGAGCGGGGACGTACAGCGTGACGGCGACGGCGACCGACAGCGTGGGCGGGACGGCGACGAGCCGGGCGGTGGAAGTAAGGGTGATCAGCAACGTGGCGCCGACGGTGAGTATGGCGGCCAATCCGGAGATGGCGACGGCGCCGGCGACGATCACGTTGACGGCGGATGCAGCGGACAGCGACGGCAGCATCGAGAGGGTGGAGTTCTACCACGGCACGACGTTGCTGGGGAGTGTGACGCAGGCGCCGTACAGCTATACGTGGAGCAACGTAGCAAGCGGGACGTACACGGTGACGGCCAAGGCGGTGGATAATGCGGGGGCGGTGACGGTATCGTCGCCGGTGACGGTGCGGGTGGCTGGGGCGGCGGCGCGGGTGTATTACATCGACAGCGACCAGTTGAACACGCCGAGGCTGATCACGGACGGCAACAACCAAGTCGTCTGGAAGTGGGGCAATGACGATCCGTTCGGGGCGAACTTGCCGGAGGAGGACCCGTCGGGGTTGGGGATCTTCACGTACAATCCGCGATTTGCGGGGCAGTACTTTGATAAGGAGACGGGGCTCCACTACAACTACTTCCGCGATTACGATCCGGGCACGGGCAGATACATCCAATCCGATCCGATCGGACTTGCTGCAGGACCGAACACCTACGCATATGTCTTGGGGAACCCGCTCAGATGGATTGATCCGCTGGGTCTGGCGAATGGGCCGGCTATTAACCCGAACTTGCCTAGGCGGCCTACGTCAAAGCCAAAGGCGTCATCAAACCAATGCAGCTGTCCTCCGGAACAGCAATATAGCGTTGGCATTTCGGGCACGGTAGGAGGATCCCCCGTTGGTCCCGGATTGTTTGGCGGTGGTGGTATATCAGTTGGTGTTACGTCGAACGGGAATGTCTTCATTCAAGCTCAAGCAACAGGTAGTGCAGGGCTAGGCGCTTACGTTGGAGTTGGGGTCCAAGGTGGAGTCTCTCAATCTACTAATCCAACTGCTACAGGAATGAGTGTTTCCCATAGCGGACAAGCTGATGTAAACGTTGGATGGGGCGGATCAGTTGGAGCCACTGTACAGGGAAATGCATCCGAGGGTAGTATCGGAGCGCAAACTGGAGTGCCAGGTCTGGGACGTGTTGGTATCGGTGTAGGTGTCCAAGCATCAATCGGCATCACTCAGACGGTCACTATTGCAAGCCCCCCGCTATTTCCGAACAAAGACTGCCCATGAAAAAGAGCAAAGTTGAAAAGCTGTTGCGGCTGCCCGTAATTGGCTTCTTTATTGCCCTTTTGGGGGCGTTATTTAACTTTATGGGCTGGTATTTAGTTGAGTCACGAACCATCGCCATTATTGGTTTTGTTTTGTGTGTAATTGGTATCGTCACAGGTATCGTAGGGGTGGCAATCGGACAAATAACTGTTGTTAAAGATGCTGTGCAAAATAAAGATGAAATAACAGGGAAAGACCACGATATACAGAAATAAGACCCACCCACCTACAGCAGGTAGCTGATAGAGAAGGGCCGCGTATGCGGCCCTTTGTTCATTCGTGGTTTGCCGATGAGGCGGGCAGCGAGACGCCATGCCTGCGGCGGATGGCGTCGAAGGCTTGATCGAGGGAGAGCTGGCCGGCGATCATGCGGCCGGCGATCTCGGTGCTGAAGTCGTCGGCCTGGAAACCTTCGAGCGCCCAGGAGGCGCAGATCTCTTGCCAGGCCGGGTCGGCATTGGCCAGATCGATGTAGCGGCGGCGCTCGCGCGCGGCGTCGAGGGAAAGGAGATCGGCGGTCATGGCGTTAAAGTTGGTTAATAAACGGAAATAAACGGAAAACTCTGGAAAACTTGGTGCAATTTCGGTGCAACAAATGGAAATAGTTGGAAATTTATTGGCAACTATTGGAAATGGTTGGATATCAGTTGGAAATTCTCTCGCAGAGTGCGATGCGCTGCCGCTGTCGTCGTGCTTTTACCCCGGTTGGGATACGCTCGAAAGGCCGTTCGGCGGGGAGTATCAGTAATTTCGTGTTCAAGGCATATCATGCTCGCAAGGAGGATGTATGCCACGAAAACCAAGAACCAAGCCGGCAGACCTGCCGGCCATTCCCGCAGAACTGCTTGAACAATTTGGTCA
>Ga0196972_1000433_pt1 | contig 22471 bp, 16 predicted proteins | sample S1v_2013CmetaG_FD_148618 | JGI IMG/M metagenome (GOLD analysis project Ga0196972, IMG submission 148618) | Soil microbial communities from Anza Borrego desert, Southern California, United States - S1+v_20-13C | ecosystem: Environmental > Terrestrial > Soil > Desert | place: USA: California...
AACGCCCCTGCCACCCTTGCTACTCTCATCCCGCTTGCGCCCCTCGCTCCGCTTGCGATATGGATCGCGCTCACCTGGCCCGCGCCCGCGGAGGCGGCCGAGGTAAGGATCAAGCCAAGCATCGACGTGCACGAGACCTACAGCGATAACGTCACGCTTGCACCGATCGGCAGCGAACAAAGCGGGTTCATCACCGAAATCGCGCCTCACCTGGGGATCGAGGCGAAAGGCGCGCGCATGTCGTTCAGCGCCGACTACACCTTGCGATATTTCGATTACGCGCGCGTGGACCGGGGCTCGAGCCTGCAGCATGACCTACGGGCGGCCGGCAGCGGCGAACTGCTGGAAGACCTGTTCTATATCGATGCGGACGCGTCGTCGACCCGGCAGTCCATCTCGGCCTTCGGGCCGCGCGTAAATGATCGCGGCGACGTCGCGGGAAACCAGGCGGATGTCCGCACGTATCGCATCAGCCCTTACCTGCGGCATCGCATCGGACGCGCGGCAACGGCCGAGGCGCGCTATACGCACGATGCATTGAAGACCGACCGCGGCGGCTTGTCCGACAGCACGGCCAACCATGTCCGTCTCGGCATTGCCAGCGGCCCCGAATACCAGCGCGTGCAATGGAAACTCGCCTTCGACGACCAGAAGATCGACTACGAAACGACCGATGACGTGGAAACCCGGGCGCTTTCCGGGGAACTTCGCTACCTGCTCACGCCACGCTTCGCGCTCACCGCAATGGGCGGTTATGAAGACAACTCCTACCTGAGCGTAGGGAAGAAGCCCGAAGGCGCTCTCTGGTCCCTTGGCTTTGCCTGGATGCCTACGGAACGCACCAGTATTGCGGCAAGCGCCGGACGCCGCTTCTTCGGCAATACGTTTTCGTTGAATGTGCAGCATCGCACGCGCATTTCAGTCTGGAGCGCGAGCTACCAGGAAGAGATCACGACCGCGCGCTCGCAGTTCCTCACGCCGACGGTTCAAAGCACGGCCGACTTCCTTGGCGCGCTCTGGAAAAACAGTATTCCGGACGACGTGCAGCGCGACGCGACGGTAGACCGCTTTATCCGCGACGCAGAGCTGCCCGACACCGTCGTCGTCCCCGTCAACAGCTTTACCAACCGGGTGTTCCTGCAGAAAGCGGCGCACGCCTCGGTTGCGTTGAAGGGCGCACGCAATACCCTGGTCACGAGCCTTTTCCGCATCGAACGCGAACCGCAATCGGCGGCCGCCGCCGACTTCGCGATCAGTGCACCGGGCGGCGCAATCAATGGCGAGGCGACCCGGCAGGACGGCATCAGCACGACGTGGAACTGGAACATGTCCGCGCGCACGAGCCTGACGGCAGGGGCCGCGTACGCGCGCATCGAATCGCTCCTGACCGGCCGCGAGGATGATGACGTCAGCCTGCGCGTCGGCGTGGCGCACCAGTTCCTGCCGAAACTCCGGGGAGGAGTGGAGTTGCGCCGCCTGGACCGGCGCTCCAACGCCGCCGCCGCGGATTTCCGCGAGAACGCCGTCGTCGCCTTCGTCCAGATATCCTTTTAACGGAGTACCGCACCCAATGTACGAATCCTATTACGGCCTGTGCGCCAATCCCTTCCAGCTCAAGCCGGATCCGCATTTCTTCTACGGCAGCAAGGGGCACAACCGTGCAATGGCCTACCTCGATTACGGACTCTCGCGCGGCGAAGGATTCATTGTCATCACCGGGGAGGTCGGCGCGGGCAAGACGACGCTCATGCGCAGCCTGTTCCAGAAACTCGACGCGAACAAGATCCGTGCCGCGCAGATCGTCAATACCGGCCTCGATGCCGACGACATCCTGCGTACCGTTGCGGCGGCGTTCGGCCTGCCCTTCGAAAACGCCAACAAGACCACCCTCCTGTCGCGCCTGGAGCTGTTCCTGCGCCAGTGCGACCAGCAGGGCAGGCGGGCCCTCCTCGTCGTGGACGAAGCACAGAACCTGCCGCAGCGGGCCGTCGAAGAGTTGCGGATGCTGTCCAACTTCCAGACCGACGACAAATGCCTGATGCAGATATTCCTGCTCGGCCAACCCGAATTCCGCAGGACGCTGTTGAGCCCCGACATGGAGCAGCTCCGGCAACGGGTGATCGCGACCTACCACCTCGGTCCGCTCGATTATTTCGAGACCTGTGCCTACATCGAGCACCGGCTGCGCACCGTCGGGTGGCAGGATGACCCGCGCATCACCGACGCTGCCTTTTCCGCCATCCACGACTACACCAGCGGCATCCCGCGCAAGATCAACACCCTGTGCGACCGCCTGTTCCTGATGGGCTACCTGGAAGAGCTGCACCAGTTTGACGGACCGGAGCTGCAGACGGTCATCGGCGAGGTGCAGAAGGAGTTCGGCGTGCCGATGGATTGATCCAGGACCGTATCGGCGCGGAAATTTTGCATTTCTTCACTATTTGTCGATTATCAAAACCGCGGTTTCTTCGGGCTTGCACAATAGCCCCACTATTGCAATAACGTCCACCCGCAGAGCACGAACAAGATCAACGACGACGGGCGGACGAACGAGAAGCACAATCATCAGGGAGCCTGTCATGCGTTTTTCGTCTCTTCCTCGCCCCGCGCGCGCCTGCGCCATTGTCCGGCGACCCGCTTCACCACGCACCCCCGGCGCGCACTGAACCTCCCGCCGTACCGGCATTCATCCTTCCATTCAATGGAGCGCTCTACCATGCGGAGCCCATCGCAGATCCATCCTTCGTATCGCATCCTGTGCGTCGTCGGCGCACGACCCAATTTCATGAAAATGGCACCGATCATCGAGGGGTTCCGCGAGGTTGCCCCCGATATCGATGTACGGCTGCTGCACACCGGGCAACACTATGACGCAGCGATGAATCACCAGTACTTCGATGCCCTCGGAATCCCCGCGCCGGACATCAACCTCGAGGTCGGCTCCGGAAGCCATACCGTGCAGACCGCCGAAATCATGCGCCGCTTCGAGTTGGCGCTCGACGAGCAGCAGCCGTCCGCCGTGCTCGTGGTCGGCGATGTCAATTCCACGCTCGCGTGCGCGCTCGTTGCCGCCAAAAAGGGCGTGCCCGTCATTCACGTGGAGGCCGGACTGCGCAGTTTCGACCGCTCCATGCCGGAAGAAATCAACCGCGTGCTGACCGACCAGATCTCCGACCTGCTGTTCACGACAGAACCCGAGGGACGCGCCAACCTGCTCCGCGAGGGCGTTGCCGAAGAGCGCATCCACTTCGTCGGTAACGTCATGATCGATACCTTGCGCCACAACCTGCCCAGAGCAGTCCCGGTGGGACAAGTCATCGCCGACGCCGGCGCCCCGGATTTCTTGGAAGGGCAGCAGGCGTACGCCGTCTTTACGCTGCACCGATCCTCCAATGTCGATGACCGGGAAACGCTGCGCAACTTGCTGGGAGCCCTTGCGCGCATCGCCGACAGCATCCCGGTGATCTTCCCGCTGCATCCGCGTACCCGGGCAATGATCGAGAAAGCGGAGCTGTCCGCCTTGCTCGACTCGCCGCGCATCCTCGCCTTGCCGCCGCTGGGCTACCTCGAAATGCTCGGCCTGCTGCGCGATGCCCGCGTCGTGCTGACGGATTCCGGCGGCCTGCAAGAAGAGACGACTGCGCTCGGCGTTCCCTGCATTACGCTTCGTGAAAACACAGAACGGCCGATCACGATCACCGAGGGAACCAATACGATGGCCGGCGTCGATCCGCAGCAGATCCTGAGAATTTTCGACGACGTCATGCGAGGAGGCGGCAAGGCCGGACGGATTCCGCAGTACTGGGACGGCAAGGCCGCCATCCGCATTGCGCAGGTTGTCGACGGCTGGCTCAAAAGTACTGCCGACTGCCGCGTCCGGGCGCGGGCATAGGGAGCGGCAATGGCAATTCGCAACGCCATGACGATCGATGTCGAAGACTACTTCCAGGTCTCGGCCTTCGAGCAGCACATCCCGCGCGAGCGCTGGAACAAGTTGCCGTGCCGCGTCGAATCCAATGTCGACCGCATTCTCGCGCTGCTTGATGCGGAAAACATCAAGGCAACCTTCTTCACCCTGGGCTGGATCGCGGAACGCTATCCCTCGACCGTGCGCCGCATCGTCGAGGGCGGCCACGAGCTTGCCAGCCACGGGTATGGCCACCGCCGCGCGTCGGATCAAAGCGTGGAAGAGTTTCGCCAGGACGTCGCCCGCAGCAAGGCCTTGCTCGAAGATATCGGCGGCAAGCCGGTGCTGGGGTACCGCGCGCCCAGCTTTTCCATCGGCGTGCGCAACCTGTGGGCGCTGGATGTGCTCGGCGAGGTGGGGTATCGCTACAGTTCGAGCATCTACCCGATCAGCCACGATCACTATGGAATGCCGGACGCGCCGCGCTTCGCATACTACCCGCGCGGCCCCCAGGGCGTCCTCGAATTGCCGATCACGACAGTGCGGCTGATGAACAAGAACCTGCCGTCCGGCGGCGGCGGCTATTTCCGCCTGCTGCCGTATCCGGTCTCGCGCTGGATGATCAAGCGCGTCAACCAGGCGGACAGGCAGCCCGGCATTTTCTACTTCCACCCCTGGGAGATCGACGCGGCGCAGCCGCGCCAGTCCGGCCTGGCCATCAAGACGCGATTCCGCCACTACGTGAACCTTCACCGGACCGAGGCGCGCCTGAAGGCGCTCGCCCGGGACTTCCGCTGGGGACGCATGGATGACATTTTCAAGGTGAACAATTGAACACACTTGTCGAACCCCGGGCATTTTCCCCTGCGCCGAAAGCACCCGCGTTGCCAGCGCCTGTCGTTCGCACGCTCGAACCGGCCGGCGCAGCGCGCTGGGACGCCTTCGTCGCGGCGTGTCCTGACGCGACGTTCTTCCACCGCGCCGGCTGGAAAACGGTGATCGAGCAGGCCTTCGGCCACAAGACATGGTTCCTGTATGCGGAAAGCGCAGGGCGCATCGAAGGCGTGTTGCCGCTGGCGCAGGTCAAGAGCCTGATGTTCGGGGATGCGCTGGTGTCGCTGCCGTTCTGCGTCTACGGAGGAATTGCCGCGGCAAACGAGGCGGCGCGGCAGGCGCTGGACCGCGAAGCACAGGCCCTCGCCGCGCGCCTCGGGGTCGGCCACCTCGAATACCGCAACATGCAGCCGTCCCAGACCCAGACCCAGACCCAGACCGACTGGTTCACGAAGGACTTGTACGTCACGTTCCGCAAGGAGATTTCCGCCGACGAGGAAACCAACATGCTGGCCATCCCGCGCAAGCAGCGCGCCATGGTACGCAAGGGCATCAAGGCGGGACTGACGGGCGACATCGAGGACGGCGTCGACAATTTCTTCGACGCCTATGCGGACAGCGTGCATCGCCTCGGCACCCCGGTGTTCGCCAGGAAGTACTTCCGGATACTCAAGGACGTATTCGGCAAGGATTGCGAAGTGCTGACCATCAAGCGCGATGGTCGTACCGTCAGCAGCGTCCTCAGCTTTTACTTCCGCGAGGAAGTGCTGCCCTATTACGGGGGCGGGACGACGGAGGCACGCGAGGTCGCCGGCAATGATTTCATGTACTGGGAGCTGATGCGCCGCGCCGCCATCCGCGGCTGCCGTGTGTTCGATTTCGGTCGCAGCAAGCTTGGCACGGGGGCGTACGACTTCAAGAAGAATTGGGGATTCGAGGCGCAGCCCTTGCCCTATGCGTACCAGCTGCACCGGGCCAGGGCGCTGCCCGACAACAATCCCCTGAATCCCAAATACCAGCGCTTCATCCGCATCTGGCAGAAGTTGCCGCTGCCATTGGCCAATGCGATTGGCCCGCACATCGTCAAGAACCTGGGGTGATCTCGTGAAACATCTGCTCCTGCTGGTCCACCGCATTCCCTTCCCTCCGAACAAGGGCGACAAGATCCGGTCCTACCATCTGCTTGCACATCTTGCGGAGCGGTTCAAGGTGCACCTCGGGACGTTTGTGGATGACCCGGAGGATTGGAAGTATGTCGACGAGGTCAAGCGCTTGTGCGGCGATACCTACTTCGGCACGCTCAATCCGGCGAGCGCCAGGCTGCGCAGCATCACCGGGCTGGCCAACGGACGGCCGCTGTCTCTGGAGTATTACAACGACCGCCGCATGCGCCTGTGGGTCAAGGAGACCATGGAACGCCATTCCATCGGCAGGGTCGTCGTCTTTTCATCGGCGATGGCACAGTACGCCGAGAGCATCCGCGGCGCGCGGCGGGTCATCGATTTCGTCGACGTCGACTCCGACAAATGGACGCAATACGCAGCCGACAAGCCCTGGCCGCTATCCTGGCTCTACCGGCGCGAGGGGCGGGAGCTGTTGCGCTACGAAAGGGAAATCGCCTCCTCGTTCGACCATGCGCTGTTCGTGTCCGAGGCGGAGGCCAAGCTGTTTCGCAAGCTGGCGCCGGAGAGCGACGACCGCATCGGCTACTTCAGCAATGGCGTGGATACCGATTATTTCTCGCCGGACCGCTCGTACGACAACCCCTACCGGCCCGCCGAGCTTCCCATCGTCTTCACCGGCGCCATGGACTATTGGCCGAACATCGACGCCGTGCAATGGTACGCGCAGAACATCCTGTCCGCCGTGCGCGCGCGCCATCCCGGCGCTGTCTTTTATATCGTCGGCGCCCGGCCTGCGGAACAGGTCAAGGCGCTGGCCCGGCTGGAGGGCGTCGTCGTGACCGGCACCGTTCCCGACGTGCGGCCTTACATTGCGCATGCACGCGTGGCCGTTGCGCCGCTCAGGATCGCGCGCGGCATTCAGAACAAGGTGCTGGAAGCGATGGCCATGGCGAAAACGACGATCGTATCGTCGGCGGCGCTGGAGGGCATCGATGCAGAACCGGGACGTGAACTGCTTCTGGCTGGAAATGAAGAGCACTTCATCAATGCGACCAGTGCCTGCCTGGGCGTCTCTCTGCCTGCCATCGGGGTGGCGGCGCGCAAGAAGGTGCAGGAGCGCTATGGCTGGAAAAGCAACCTCGCCCGCGTCGATGACCTTCTCCATCTCAAGCGGACCCAGGAGAGGGGCGCCAAGCTGGGTTGGGGGCAATTGCTCGATGCCGGAGAGCGCGCATGACCGCCGCGGTAGCGCGCCTCGCATGGGGAACGCGTTCCGGCGTTCTCTTCGCGCTGGGCGCGAGCCTGCTTGCCGTGATCGGCATTCATATCGACACTGCGCTGTCCGTGGTATCCATCTGGAGCCGGTCCGACACCTACGCGCACGGTTTCATCATCATTCCCGTCAGCGTATGGCTGATCTGGCGCAGGAGGGACGAACTGTCCCGGCTCCCGGTCAATCCCTATTGGCCGGCCACGGTCTTGCTGGCTTTCCTGGGGGCGGTATGGATGATGGGCGAACTGGCTGCCGTGCAGGTGGTGCGGCAGTATGCATTCGCCGCCATGATCCCGGCTACGGTCCTTGCCATCCTTGGGCCCGTCGTCACCCGGGCAATTGCCTTCCCCCTGGCCTTCCTCCTGCTCGGCGTGCCGTTCGGCGAATCCTTCATCGATCCCCTGGTGAATTTCACCGCCGATTTCACGGTTGCCGCACTGCGGCTGGTCGGCATCCCGGTCCTGCGCAATGGGAACAGTTTCGACATCCCGTCCGGGAGCTGGTCGGTGGTGGAGGCATGCAGCGGCGTGCGGTACCTGATTTCCTCCGTGACCCTGGGCTGCCTCTACGCGTACCTGAGTTACCGCGCCTTGTGGAAGCGGCTCGCCTTCATCCTGTTTTCGATCGCCGTCCCTATCCTTGCCAACGGCATGCGCGCCTGGCTGATCGTGCTGATCGGCCACTACAGCGAAAACGAGCTTGCCGCCGGCGTGGATCATCTGGTGTACGGCTGGGTATTCTTCGGCATCGTGATGTTTTCCATGTTCTGGGCGGGAAGTTTCTGGCGCGAAGAACCGGCGCCGGCAGTGCCGTCTCAGCGGAAATCGAAGCACGTTGCCGCACCGGAGACGCACGCGCGCTTCCTCCCGGTCTCCGCGCTTGCGGTCGCTATCGTCGCCCTCTGGCCGCTTTATGCGAACAGGATCGACGCCGCCCCATCGCACCTCGACCACACGCAGCTGTCCGGCTTCGCGGCATCGTGGGACAGGGCGCCCGCGTTTGCCGAATGGTCGCCGGCGTTCCAGAACGCTGCCGCCGAACATCGGGGGTATTACGCGCGGGACGGCAAGTCCGTCGGCCTGGTGCTGAAGGCCTATGGCACGAACGCACGGGAGGGGCAACTGATCACTTCATCCAACCGGCTGCTCCAGAACGAAGATACGCAATGGAAAGTGATCGACACGCGCGTGGCAAGGGCGCACATCGCCGGCAGGGAGATCGACCTGCGCGAATCCATCATCCATGACGGCAGCCGCACTCTCGTCGTCTGGCACGCCTACTGGATCGACGGCCGCTTCACGTCCAGCGGCTACGTCGGCAAGCTCCTGCAGGCAAGGCAAAAACTGCTGATGCGCGACGGCGGCAACGCGGCCTTGTTCCTGTTCACGCCGAAGACCGAGGCCAGCGGGGAGAGCAGCGCCGTCCTGCGCCGCTTCCTCGACGAGAATCTCGTCGCGCTGGAAACGGCCCTGTCCGTGGAAGGGAACAGGTAAGGCCATGGCCGACACTCCCTTGATCGTTCATCTGACGTACGCGTTGGACTTCGGCGGCCTTGAAAATCTGCTGGTCGAGCGCATCAACAGGATGCCGGCCGACAAATACCGGCATGCCGTGATCTGCCTGACCCGGTACACGGCGTTTTCAAAGAAAATTTCGCGGCCCGATGTCGCGCTGTATGCATTGAACAAGCCGCCGGGCCATGCGCCGGGCACGCACCTGTCGCTCTGGAAGCTGCTTCGCCGCCTCCGTCCGACCATCCTGCATACCTACAATCTCGCCGCCGTCGAATACGGCATCACCGGGCTGCTCGCCGGCGTGCCGGTGCGCATCAACGGCTCGCACGGACGCGAGGCCAGCGATCCGGAGGGAAGAAACCGGAAGCACAACATGCTGCGCAAGCTTCTCGTGCCGCTCTACGACATGTGCTACTCCAATTCGCGCGAGCTGTACGCCTGGAACAAGACAGTGATCGGCGTGCCCGACGCCAAGAACCGACTGCTCGAAAACGGCATCGACATCGAACGGTTCTCCGCCTCCGGGCGCTCCGGCAAGCCGGACGGCATGCCCGATTTTCCGGAGGATGCCGTCGTGATCGGGTCGGTCGGCCGCGTGCAGGACGTCAAGAACCATGCCTTGCTGGTCGATGCCTTCGCCCGGCTGCGCGAGAACCTGCCCGCGATGCAATCCCGCCTGCGGCTCGCCGTCATCGGCGACGGGCCCTTGCTCGGCAAGCTGCGGGAAAAGGTAGCGGCCCTGGGGCTGGAGGAGGCCTGCTGGTTCCCCGGGGCGCGTACGGACGTATCCGACATTCTCGGCGCCTTCTCGGTCTTCGCCTTGCCGTCGATTGCCGAAGGCACGCCGGGATCAGTGCTTGAAGCCATGGCCGCCGGCCTTCCGGTTGTCGCCACGCGCGTAGGAGGCGTTCCGGACGTCGTCGCCGACGGCGAGACCGGCCTCCTCGTCCCGTCGCGGGATGTCGACGCGATGGCCGATGCCCTGGCCCGCTATTGCGTGGCCCCGGAGCTTGCGGACTGGCACGGCGCCGCAGGCCGGCGGCGGGTAGAACAAAAATTCGCCATGGCCTCCATGGTGTCCGCCTATACGTCGATGTACGACGATCTATGCAAAACAAAATTACAGGGAGCCTATAAGCCATGTGCGGAATAGTCGGAATTTTCGATATGCGCGGACGCCGCGAGATCAGCAAGAAGCTTGTCTCGGACATGAACGAGACGCAGCATCACCGCGGGCCGGACGAGGGCGGCGTGCACGTCGAACCCGGTGTCGGCCTCGGGCACCGCCGCCTGTCCATCATCGACCTGTCGTCGGGGCAGCAGCCGCTCTTCAATGAGGATGACAGCGTGGTCATCGTGTACAACGGCGAAATCTACAACTTCCAGGAACTGATGGAAGAACTGATCCGCCTCGGACACCGGTTCCGTACGCGTTGCGACACGGAGGTGATTGTCCATGCGTGGGAAGAGTGGGGTGAAGCGTGCGTCGAACGTTTCCGCGGCATGTTCGCCTTTGCGCTCTGGGACCGCAACAAGCAGGCATTCTTTCTCGGCCGCGACCGCCTCGGCGTCAAGCCGCTCTACTACGCACAGACGCCGGACGGGCTGTTTCTCTTTGCCTCCGAATTGAAAGGGCTGCTGCGCCACCCCGGCCTGCCAAGAAAGCTTGACCCCCTGGCCATCGAGGAATACTTCGCCTATGGCTACGTCCCCGAGCCGAGGACTGTGTACCAAGGCATGTATAAGCTGCCGCCGGGATACACGCTGCTCCTCAAGACCGGCGCGCCCATGCCGCAACCGAAGCAATTCTGGGACGTTCCGTTCAAGCCCGTCGGGCCCATGTCGGAGCACGAGGCCGGGGAGGAGCTTATTGCGCGCCTGCGCGAAGCGGTGCGGATCCGCCTCGTGGCCGAGGTGCCGCTGGGCGCCTTCCTGTCCGGCGGCGTCGATTCGAGCGCGGTCGTGGCCGCGATGGCGAAGGAAATCAACGAGCCGGTCAATACCTGTTCGATCGCGTTTTCCGACCCCGCATTCGACGAATCCAAGTACGCAGCCCGCGTGGCGGAACAGTACCGCACGCGGCACCACGTCGAAACGGTGGAAAACGACGACTACGACCTCATCGATACGCTCGCCCGGCTGTACGACGAACCTTACGCCGACAGCTCGGCGATACCTACCTACCGGGTCTGCGAACTGGCGCGCAAACGGGTGACGGTGGCGCTCTCCGGCGACGGCGGCGACGAAAATCTCGCCGGCTACCGGCGCTACCGTTTCACCCTGGCGGAGCAGCGCTTGCGCAGCAAGGTTCCGGAGAGCGTGCGCAAGCCGGTATTCGGCGTCCTCGGCCGCTACTATCCGAAGGCGGACTGGGCGCCGCGCGTGTTCCGCGCGAAGACCACCTTCGAATCCTTGTCGCGCGACCTGGTGGACGGCTATTTCCATAATGTCTCGCTCATGTCGGACGGCATGCGCGACAGGCTCTTTACCGAAGATTTCCGGCGCCGGCTGCAAGGGTACCGCGCCAGCGAAGTCATGCGTGCGCACGCGGCCAAGGCGCCGACCGACGATCCGCTGTCGCTGATCCAGTACCTCGACATCAAGACCTACCTCCCCGGCGATATCCTCACGAAAGTCGACCGTGCCAGCATGGCGCATGCGCTCGAAGTGCGCGTCCCGCTGCTCGACCACAAGCTCGTCGAATGGATCTCGGGCCTGCCGTCCTCATACAAGCTGCAGGGCGGGGAGGGCAAGTACCTGTTCAAGAAAGCGCTCGAGCCGCATTTGCCGCGGGAGATCCTGTACCGCAACAAGATGGGCTTCGCCACACCGCTGGCGCGCTGGTTCCGCGGCCCGCTGCGCCAGCGCGTGCGCAGCGCGATCCTGGGGCCGACACTCGCGGAAACCGGGATCTTCGATGCCGCGTACCTGCGTGAAATGGTGGACCAGCATGAGTCCGGGCGCCGCGACTACAGCGCGCCGATCTGGTCACTCCTGATGCTCGAGGCCTTCCTGCGCAACGTGCATGAGGCCGGCAGCACTGCTCCCGCGTTGCGCGAGCTGGCGGTGGCATGACGGGCAAGGGCAAAAGCATGCGAATCCTGCACATCCTCGATCATTCCATCCCGCTGCACAGCGGATACACCTTCCGCACGCTCTCGATTCTCCGCGAGCAGCGCAAGTTGCAATGGGAGACCACCCACCTCACCAGTGCGAAACAAGGCACGTGCAGCGCCCTGGAGGAGCATGTCGACGATTGGCATTTCTTCCGCACCCCGGCGGAGGATGGGCCGATCGCGCGGCTCCCCGTGCTGAACCAGGTTGCGGTGATCAACAGTCTCGCGCGCCGGCTGGAAGAAGTTGCCCTGCGCGTCAAGCCGGACATCCTCCATGCGCATTCGCCTGCGTTGAATGCCGTCGCCGCGCTGCGCGTGGGCCGCAAGCTCGGCATTCCCGTGGTGTATGAAATCCGCGCGTTCTGGGAGGATGCCGCCGTCGACCACGGCACCAGCACGGAGTGGGGCATGCGCTATCGCCTCACGCGCGCGCTGGAGAGCTATGCCGTCAAGCAGGCGAATGTCGTCACCACCATCTGCGAGGGGCTCAGGCGCGACATCGTCGAACGCGGCATTCCCGAAACCAAGGTCACTGTCATCCCCAATGCCGTCAACATCGACAGCTTCGACGTCGCCGGCGAGCGCGACGAGGCGCTCGCGGAGCAACTCGGCCTGGCGGGCAAGACCGTGCTCGGTTTCATTGGATCGTTCTACGCTTACGAGGGACTCGATACGCTGCTGCGTGCACTGCCGTCGGTCCTGGCGGCGATTCCCGATGCACGTGTCCTGCTCGTGGGCGGCGGTCCGCAGGACGAAAGCCTGCGCGCGCTGGCAAAGGAACTCGGCGTCGCCGACAAGGTGGTGTTTACCGGGCGCGTGCCCCATGCCGAGGTGCCGCGCTATTACAACCTCATCGATGTGCTCGCCTATCCGCGCCTGAAGATGCGGCTGACCGATCTCGTGACGCCGCTCAAGCCGCTGGAAGCGATGGCGCAGGGACGGCTCCTGATCGCATCGGACGTGGGTGGACACCGGGAACTGATCCGCGACGGCGAGACCGGCATGCTCTTTGAGGCGGGCAACCCCGTCGCACTTGCCGCCAAGGCGATTGCGCTGCTCGGCGATCAAGTCCGCTGGGCTGCCCTGCGCAGCGCCGGCAGGCGCTATGTCGAGAGCGAACGAAACTGGCGCGCGAGCGTCTCGCGCTATCGCGACGTGTACGCCGCGGCAAGGGCCGGGAGGCATGCATGAATGTCAAAGGCCTGCGCGTGGGGCTGGTCGGCCCGCTGCCGCCTCCTTCCGGCGGCATGGCCAACCAGACGCTGCAATTGGCCCGGCTGTTGCGCGAGGAGGGGGCAAGCGTCGAGCTGATCCAGGTGAACCGTCCGTACCGCCCTGCCTGGGCCGGACGCCTGAAAGGCGTGCGCGCATTGTTCCGCCTGATTCCGTATCTTGTCCATCTCCGGCGGTCGGCCGGGCGCGTGGACGTGTACCACGTAATGGCCAATTCCGGCTGGTCGTGGCACCTGTTTGCCGCGCCCGCCGTGTGGATGGCGCGCCTGTCGGGAAAACCGGTGGTCGTGAATTACCGGGGCGGCGAGGCGGACAGCTTCTTCAGCAAGTCGCTGGCCTGGGTCCGGCCCACGATGACGCAGGCGGACGCGATCGTCGTGCCGTCGGGCTTCCTGGAGTCGGTGTTCGCACGCCGCGGCTGGAGCGCGCGCGTCGTGCCCAACATCATCGACCTCGGGCGCTTCAACACCTTGCGCGCGCTTCGATCGCGCGAAGCGCCGCGCATCCTGGTGGCGCGCAACCTCGAACCCATCTACGACAACGCGACGGCACTGCGTGCCTTCCGGATCGTCAGGCAATCGTTTCCGGATGCGCGCCTGACCGTTGCCGGTTCCGGACCGGAGCGCGCGGCGCTGGAAAGCCTGGCCGACGAACTGGGCCTGCGCGACGCCGTCGAATTTGCCGGGCGCGTCGAAAACGATGACATGGCCAGGCTCTATCACGCATCGGATCTGATGGTGAATCCGAGCCTTGCGGACAACATGCCCATTTCCATCCTCGAAGCCTTGGCGTGCGGCGTGCCCGTCGTCTCCACCAATGTCGGCGGCATACCGCGCATCGTCGAGCATGGAAAGACGGCGCTGCTGGTGCCGCCGCAGCACCCGGAGGCGATGGCCGCGGCCATGCTGCGCGTGCTGAACGACCGGGCCATGGCGGAAGCGATGCGCCAGGCAGGCGCGGAGTCGGTGCGGCAGTACACCTGGGAAAACGTTCGGGTGCGGCTGTTCGACGTCTATTTCGACGTCCTCGCCCGCCGCGAGGAACTGGCCATGAAGACGAAATAAATGCAGGCGGAGAAACCCATGAACCTCTATACATCGATCGTCTCCCATGCGCTGTTTCCCCTGCACGAAGCGATGAAACGGCACTCCTCGGTGCACGTGCGCCGGCAAATGGAGCAATCCCAGTGGTGGTCCGCGGGCCAGCTGCGCACGCTGCAGTTCATGCGCCTGAAGGTCTTGCTCGAACATGCTGCCGCGCATGTTCCCTACTACCGCAACCTGTTCGCCGAATGCGGGATGCAACCCGGCGACTTCCGCGAGCTTGCTGACCTGTCCCGCCTTCCCTTCCTGGACAAGTCCGTCATCCGCGCCAACCTCGATTCCCTGAAGTCGGAGCAGGCCCAAGGCCTCGCCCGGTTCAATACCGGGGGGTCGAGCGGAGAGCCGCTCATTTTCTTTATCGGCCGCGAACGCGTCAGCCACGACGTCGCGGCGAAGTGGCGGGCCACCCGGTGGTGGGGCGTGGACATCGGCGATCCGGAAATCGTCGTATGGGGCTCGCCCATCGAACTCGGCGCACAGGATACGGTGCGCGCGCTGCGGGACAGGGTGCTGCGCACGCGCCTTCTTCCCGCATTCCAGATGTCCGAGCAGAAGCTCGACCGGTTTCTCGATGAGATCCGCCGCCGCCGGCCGAAGATGCTGTTCGGTTATCCGTCCGCGCTGTCGCACTTCGCCCGCCATGCGGAGGCGAAGGGATTGCGCATGAACGACGTCGGCGTGCGCGTGGCCTTCGTGACATCGGAGAAGCTGTACGACGACCAGCGCAGGCAGATTGCACAGACCTTCGGCTGCGAGGTTGCGAACGGGTATGGCGGCCGCGACGCCGGCTTCATTGCCCATCAGTGCCCGCACGGCAGCATGCATATCACGGCCGAAGACATCATCGTCGAGATCGTCGGCCCGGACGGGAAACCGGTGCCGGACGGGGAGTCGGGCGAAATCGTCGTCACGCATCTCGCCACCAGGGATTTTCCCTTCATCCGCTATCGCACCGGGGACATCGGCGCCATCGGCAGCGCAAGCTGCACTTGCGGCCGCGGCCTGCCCGTGCTGAAGGAAATCCAGGGCCGCAGCACCGATTTCGTGGTCGCCCGCGACGGTACCGTGATGCACGGGCTCGCGCTGATCTATATCCTGCGCGACTTGCCCGGCGTGCGCGCGTTCAAGATCGTGCAGGAAAGCCTGGACCTGACGAAGGTGATGGTCGTTTCCGAAGGCGGCCTCGATCCAGCGGTGCGCGCGCAGATTGTTGCCGGCTTCCGGGCGCGCCTCGGGGAGACCGTGGATATCCGTATCGAGGAAATCGGGGAGATTCCGCGGGAAAAGTCAGGAAAGTTCCGGTATGTGGTCAGTCATGTTCCGGTCCACTGAAACGTCGGGGATCCGCGAGGAATGGAGAGCGAAGGAACGCGCATGAACAGCACCAAGAAGTCGATCGGCATCTCCTTTGCTGGACAATACCTCGAACTCATCATCCACTTTCTCGCCGTGATGGTGCTCGCGCGCGTCCTGAGCGCGGAGGAGGTGGGCCTGTATTCCGTTGCCGCCTTCCTGATGGCGGTGCTGCACGCCTTCCGCGATTTCGGCGTGTCGCAGTTCGTCATCCAGGAGCCGGAGCTGACGCACGAAAAAATCCGCGCGGCGTCAGGCGTCATGATCATCCTCGCGCTGACGGTGGCGAGCGTGCTGTTCTGCAGCAGCTGGCTGATCGCGGATTTCTATGGCAAGCCGGAGATCCGGACCATTCTGTGGGTGATGGCGGGCAGTTTTGCGATTTCGCCTTTCGGCGCACTCCTGCATTGCCTCTTCCGGCGCGAAATGCAGATGAAGAAGGTGTTCTTCATCCGCATGGTGAGCACGCTTTGCCACGTCACCGTCGCCATCACCTTCGCCATGAAGGGCTTCGGCGCGGTAAGCCTGGCGTGGGCGAATTTCTTCGGGATGCTGTCCATCGGCGTCGCCGCGAACCTCGTGCGGCCGAAGGGGATGCCCTGGTTGCCGACCTTCCGCAATATCCGCAAGATCCTGTCCTTCGGCAGCATCGCCAGCTTCGGCAACGCTGCCAACACCGCCGGCACCAACATGCCGGACCTGCTGGTCGGCAAGATGATGGACATGGCGGCCGTCGGTTATCTGAGCCGCGCCACCGGATTGGTGCAACTGTTCGCGCGCTTCCTTACCGACGCACTGGTGCCGCTGATCCTGCCTTACTTTGCCAAGGTGCGCCGCGAGGGCAATGACCTGGCCGAGCATTACCGGACATCGGTCAGCTACCTCACGGCGTTTTCCTGGCCGTTCTTCGCCACCCTGACCCTGCTCGCGTATCCCGTCGTCCGCACGCTGTACGGCCCGCAGTGGGACGCCTCGGTGCCGCTGGTCGAACTGCTCTGCCTTGCCGGCGCGATTGCGTCGGTGTCCATGTTCTCGGGACAGGCGATGGTGGCCAACGGCAAGGTCAAGAATGCCACCTTCTCGCAGCTCATCGTGCAACCCTTCCGTGTCGCGGCGACCCTGTTCGCCACCTTTTACGGGCTCACGTATGTCGCCGTCGCCCTCATCGTTTCCGAGCTCGTGACGCTTGTCGTCGTGTCCTGGTATGTGCAGAAGACGATCGGCGTGGGCCTTGGCGCGTTGATGTCGGCATGCGGGAAGAGCGCGGTGATCGCGCTCTGCACGGTGGTCGTTCCGCTGGCCGTGAAGCTGTTCTGGGATATCGGCCATGCGCAGGCATGGATGCAGCTGGCCGTCGGCGGCGCCGGCGCGGCATTCGGCTGGATGACCGGCGTATTCCTGTCACGCCATCCGCTGGCCGATCACCTCGCGCTGGCGCTGCGTTCAGTCCGCCTGGCGGGGCAGCCCGGCAAGCAAGGGTGACGGCGCAGTGTCCCTGCCCGCCAGCTTGCGGGCGGACGCGGCGGCATCGATGAGTACGCGGGCCTCGACAAACAGTTGCGGGTAAGTCGCCGCGCATTCCGCCCGCTCGCGTTCGATGCGCTTGCGGTTTTCCTCGAAGTTGCCGGGAGCAAGGCGGAAACCGAATGCAGACGCGGCGGCGGAATCGGGTGCGATCACCCGCGCGAGGACCTCGTCGCCGAGCTGCTGCTTGAAGTGGCCCGCCTCCCAATACCAGCGGGTCTCTGTCGTCTCATTCTTCCCCGGTATGCGTTCGCAGTGATACGGCGAATATCCGCTGAAATCCCACAGCACCAGCCGCTGCCCCGGATGGGCGCGATTTGCGCGGTCGATTTCTTCCGCCAGCAGGCGCTTCCACTCGTCGAACAAGGGCCACAGGCCGCTCAGTTCGAACATGGCGAGGATTTGAGCATGGTAGGGATAGATCACGACATGCAGCGCCGATCTGTCCTCGATCGATGCGTCGAGCAGCGCGCGCAGGTCCTCGATGCCCTTGATCTTGCCGCTTGCCTGGAGCGACCGCGGCTTGTCGAGATAGGAGCGCGCGTTTTCCATCGCGCGCTGCTGGAAGAGTGCGTAATACCCCTGCTCGCGTGCGTAGCGCCGGTATTCGAGCAGCGGGTTGTGGCCGCGCGGGCTGATGGATTCCGGGTCCTGCGCATGCTGGATGCGGAGCGTGCGGACGGCATCGGTCAGCGATGCCAGGGAGAACAGGGCATCGACCTTCCACTTCCAACCGTCGGTGCCGTGCGTATCCTCTGGTGCGGCGGCGGGCGCATGAGCGAGAAAGTCGAGGAATTCGACGCCGAGGATGGTGACAAGCGGCGTCTGACCGTGTTCGCGCAGATAGTGCAGCTGCCGCCTCGCTGTCGCGATATCCGTGCCCGACAAGGCGATGTTGTAGAACGACAGGCCCGGCGCGTGCCGCGCGGCGAAGTCCGGGTCGAAGCCGATCTCCGCACGCGAGTTGCCGGCGATGAAGGCATTGGCCCGAATGGCTGCCGCGTTGCTCAGCTTGATCTCTTCGCGGTAGCGCTCGGGCGGCGGCTTCACCTGGTTGAACCCCGGCTTTTCCACCAGCCGATAGAGGCGATACGGGTCAACGGCGACGACGAAAGCGCTGGCCAGGCATGCACCGCCGAGGGCGACGGCCGAGGCCTGGGCGATGAAGCGGGAATACTGCCGGCGGTTATCCATGGTGTCTCTTCCTAGAACTGAAAGTACAGGAACTCGGCGGGGCGGGTCAGGGACAGCAGGCTGAACAGGAAGCAGATGCCCAGCGCTCCTGCCCAACGCGCGCCGGGTGTCCAATCCAGCTTGATGACGGAAGGTTCCGAGTCCGCTCGCGGGCGATAGTCCAGTGCCGGCTCGAAGCGGCGCATGATTTGCTGCGTGTTGGGGAACAGGAAGGCGAGGAAGCCCGCGACGGTCACCCATGCAAAGGTTTGTACGAACCGGGTCCCGCCGCCGAGATAAAAATCCACGCCGGCATCTTCCAGTACAGCCCTCAGCCCGCCAAGGTGCGTGCCCAGCGATTCAGGCAGGCCGACGCCGTGGATGCCGGCCATGCCGGCGACGATGTCCAGCGCCCGCGCAGAATCGGTCGCCCTGAAGAAGACCCATGCGGCGCATACCGCCGCGAAGGTCAGGGCGCCGGCAAAGCAGGCGAATGTCTTCGATTGACGCGGGAAGCGCAAGGCGGCTGCGAGGGCGATCCAGGCGTGGTTGATCATGAGATAGGCACCGTGCAGTGCGCCCCAGATCACGAAATTCCACGAGGCGCCGTGCCAGAGGCCGCCCAGTGTCATGGTGAGCATCAGGTTGAGGTAGCGCCGGACGGTGCCGTTCCGGTTGCCGCCCAGGGCGATGTACAGGTAATCGCGCAGGAAACGCGACAGGGTCATGTGCCAGCGGCGCCAGAACTCGATGATGTTGACCGACTTGTAGGGTGAATCGAAATTCAGCGGCAGCTTGATGCCGAAGATGCGGGAGATCCCGATCGCCATGTCCGAATAGCCGGAGAAATCGAAATACAGCTGGAAGGCATAGGCGAGGACGCCGCCCCAGGCGAGGAGCAGCGAGGGCGATGCCGTCTGGTCGAAGAGGAAGGAAGCGTGCGGCGCGAGGTTGTCGGCGATGAGCACTTTCTTGGCAAGCCCGATGGTGAAGATGCTCAGGCCGACGGCCAGGTTGCGCATCGAGAAGCGGTAGGTCTGCGGCTCGGCGAACTGCGGCATCATCTCCTTGTGATGCAGGACGGGTCCCGCGATCAGGTGCGGGAAATAGGTGATGAAGAGCAGGTAATGAACGAAGCGGTATTCCCGGACGTGGCCGCGGTAGGTGTCGACGAGGAAGGCGATCTGGGTGAAGGTATAGAAGGAGATGCCGATGGGCAGGATGACTTCGAGCGCCGGCAGTTCCGTGCGCGCGACGGCGTTGACGGTCACGATCAGGAAGTCCGCGTACTTGAAATAGGCCAGCAGGGCAAGGTCGCATGCCACGGCAAAGACCATCCAGCGCTTGCGCGCCGTACCCTCGGCATGGCCGATTTGCCAGCCCGCCCAATAGTTGAAGCCGATGGAGGCCAGCAGCAAGGGGATATACGCCACGCTCCACCAGCCGTAGAAAAACAGCGAAGCAAGTCCCAGCCATGCCGCCGCCAGTTCTCGCGAGCGCCCGGCCAGCAGGAAGAACACGATGGCCGTCACCGGCAGGAAGAGCAGCAGGAAGGAAAATGAATTGAAGAGCATGTCGGCCCCTTGTCAGGCGTGCGTGGGTCGAGAGGGCTTGCGGCTAGGCGGGCGCCGGACGGGCGGCCGATTTTCCGTACGGTGCGCGCACTTCCTCCGGCAGGATCTTTTTGTCGAGAACGACGACCAGGCCGAAGATCGCGAAGATGAGCTCGAAATAGGCCATGCTCAGGGCAGCGCCGCCCAGGCAGAAAGCAAAGATCGACAGGCGCAGCATGGTTGCCATCGAGACGATCCATGGCTCGGCATTCAGCCGGCGCGCGCGCTTGACGACCCGCGAGGTGCCGCGGAAGGCGGCAAGCAGGACCAGGAGATAGAGACCGAGCCCGACGAAGCCATGGTCTCCGAGCACCTGGAAGTAGACGCTATGCGCGGCGAGGACGGATTCGGGATTCGGCACGGCGTCGCCGGTGTGAAAGAACGGCAGCGTGTCGAACTGTTGCACCAGCCTTTGCCAGACGGGGAGAACTTCCAGCGTCTTGAATCCGCCCCCGACGAAGGGGTGCTGGACGGCCAGGATCAGGCTCAGTTTCCATGCGACGACGCGGCCCATGAAGGACGCGTCCTTGTTGGCGTCGGAAATCGTGTCCATCCGGCTCAGCCATTGATCCGTCACGAGGGTCGACGCAATGCCGGCGGCGACGATGATCAGCATGGCTATCGGCAGTTTGTGGTTGCTCTTGACGAACAAGTACAGCACCAGCACAAGCAGGGCGATGAGGCCGCCGCGGGACTGCGTACCGACGATGGACAGCAACATGAAGATGATTGCGCCCACGAGGATGAGCCTGGCCCACTTCGACGTCTTGCCATACTCGGTGAAGAGGTAGACGCAGATCGGCAGCATCATCACGAATGCGAGCGCCAGGTCGTTGCGGTCGCCGAGGATATGCCCCGCCAGGCCGGCAATCTGGTGGCCGCCGCCGGAAATGATGAACTTGAGCCCCTCCACGACGGCGTAAAAGCCGATCGACAGCACGAGGCTCCAGAGAAAGAAATCGATGTGCAGCTTCTTTTGCGCGATCAGCACGACGAACACGAACAGGAGGAAGACCTTCAGGAAGCGCGACCAGTAATCCCAGCTGATTTCGGGAATGCCGCTGGTATTGAGCGTCGTGACAGTCGTCCACAGGAAGAAGGCGGTGACAAGAAAGCCGATGCTGCCCCAGCGCACCGGTTTCTTCTCGGCGAACAGGAAGTACCCGGCGACCGCAAACGCGGCGAACAGCAGGTTGTAGCGGATGCCGGAGGCGATCCCGTACACCCAGCCGTTGGGAAAGAACATCGCGGTCCAGATCCACATGCCGAGCGCAATGAACGGACGGTTCCCCATCGCGAACAATATCAGGGGCAGCAGGCTGAGCAGGACAAGGTCGCGCATGGCTAGCCCGCGGCCTTTTTCGTTGTCGCGGCCTGGCGCTCCTGCAAGTCGCGCTTGCGCCCCCAGAAGCAGAGATACACTACGGCAAGCAGGTCAAGCGTCAAGAGGATGGTTTCCACGTTGTTCCTTGTCTTGTGGGAGCGGCAATGCGGATGTGCCGGGACAGGCAGACGTCGTACGGGAAGCGGACTGCCTTGCGGCATCGTAAATTGCTGCCCGATTTCAATATTGACAAAATTCAAATATCGCAAGGAAACCTTGCCCGGATGGGATTCCTGGCCGCGCAAAAGAAAAACCCGCTGAGGCAGGTGCCTCAGCGGGTTTTGAGTGATGGCTAAGCGGGCTGGCTCAGCCTGGCGGGTGTCGTCCCGTCAGAAGCGCGGGACGATCGCCCACTGCGGTTCCGTCGAGTAGTCCGGCTTCACGCTACGCGCAATGAAGGTGTTCCACGCCGCCATCGCATTCGGGATGCCCGACGTCGCTGCAACAGCCAGTGCCGGTTGCATGTTCGACGGGTAGCCCGAAGCCAGGGTGGCGTAGCCATCCATCTCGCCGGCAGCCCAGGGGCTGCGTACAACGCCGCTGTCCCTGTCCTTCTGCGTGCGCCAGTCGGCCATCGCCTGGCTTGCGCAGGCCTGGTTGAGGTACCGGGCGCCCGTGCTGTTGACCATGGCGCTGCCGTCGCTGTTGCGCATCGTTGCCTGGTAGACCTCGGCAAAGGTGGTGTACAGCGGTGCGGTCGCATTCGGACGCAAGGCCATCGAGTAGGCCGCGCCGTCGATCCAGCAGAAGCCGCTCGCCGTCATGCGGCCGACCGGGAAGGTCGATTTCCACTTGAGCAGCGGCGTGGCCTCGGTGAAGCCGAGATCGGCCAGGTATCCGACGCTCCAGGTGAAGAAGTCGTCCATCCACGGCGACAGACCGGTTTGCGGGCCATTGGGCGTGGTATAGCCGAACGGTGCGAACGCGAACTGGCCCGTGCCGTCGATCACGCCGAACTTGTTCGGGTTGGCGTTGGTGTAGTTCGTGTTGTACCAGTTCAGGTTGTTGTTCACCCGCTCCACGAAGTACTGCTTCATCGGATCGCTGTCCGGCGTGATGTAGGCCACCTGGCCGAGCGTACGCAGCGACCACGCCTGGCCGCGAACCTCGTCGGCCTGCAGCGTGCCCTTGGCGAAGTTGCGGTAGTACGGGTTGTACCGGACCATGTTCCAGTTCGCCCAGAACTGCAGTTCTTCCAGGTAGTAGTAATCGCCCGTCGTCAGGTAAGGCACGTAGGCCAGGGAGGGCTGGTGCGCGCCGTCCGGATTGTAGTTATGCGGCGTGGTGCTGCAATCGCCGCCGCAAGCCGGGAAGGTCTCG
>Ga0196972_1000434_pt1 | contig 22372 bp, 12 predicted proteins | sample S1v_2013CmetaG_FD_148618 | JGI IMG/M metagenome (GOLD analysis project Ga0196972, IMG submission 148618) | Soil microbial communities from Anza Borrego desert, Southern California, United States - S1+v_20-13C | ecosystem: Environmental > Terrestrial > Soil > Desert | place: USA: California...
TCCTCGGCGAAGTGAAGAAGGAGTACGCCGACCTGCTGCGCCGCGCCGACGCCATCTTCATCGAAGAGCTGCGCGCGACGAAGGACGAGGAAGGCCGTTCCTGGTACGACAAGACCAGCCAGGCGTTCGCGGTCTTCCTGCCGGTGAAATCGGTCGGCGTGATGGGCGACGGCCGCACCTACGACTACGTGGTCGCCTTGCGCGCGGTGCAGACCCAGGATTTCATGACGGCGCACTGGGCGCATCTGCCGTACGATTTGCTCGGCAAGGTGTCGAACCGCATCATCAACGAAGTGCGCGGTCTGAACCGCGTGGTCTACGACATCTCCGGCAAGCCGCCGGCGACGATCGAGTGGGAATGATTCGATGGCGTTTCACATCGATTCATGACGATCCATCGTTCGACAAAGGCCCTTGATCCGCCAAGGGCTTTTGTGTTTTGTCCGCATGAGGCCGGCTTTAACGCCGACCGGCTTGAGAAGTAAACTCCCTTCTCCCGCAGGCGGCTGCAGTATGCGCATCTCCTTGCAACATGCAGCTGGGTAGGACTTCGCACGATCGGCTGGCGGTGCGCGCATGCTAGCAATCCGATATGTCGCATAGCCCGCCCGCGGGAGAGTGGAACTGCGCTCCGTGTCAATTCGGAGCTATCGACATGACGACATCTAAAACCATCCTGGTCACCGGAGCCGCGGGTTATATCGGCTCGCATACTTGTGTCGAGCTGTTGGCAGCAGGGTATTCGGTTGTCGCCCTGGATAATCTATGCAACAGCTCGCCTGAATCGCTGAAGCGGGTCGAGAAAATTACCGGCCGTGCCATTCCATTCTACGAGGTGGATGTACGCGATCGGCTGGCGCTGCGCGCACTGCTCAAGACGCATCACATCGATGCGACGATTCATTTTGCCGGGCTTAAGGCGGTCGGCGAATCGGTCGCGCGGCCGCTTTCCTATTTTGAGAACAATGTCGCCGGTACGGTGAGCTTGCTGCAGGCCCTTGCCGAAGCGGAGGCGAAGACCTTTCTGTTCAGTTCTTCCGCGACGGTGTACGGCGATCCGGAACGTGTGCCGATCACGGAGTGCGCGCGCCTGTCGGCGACCAACCCGTATGGCCGCTCCAAGCTGATGACGGAGCAGATGCTGGAAGACCTTGGCAAGTCGGATTCGTCCTGGGCAATCGGCGCGCTGCGCTACTTCAATCCGGTCGGCGCGCATCCGAGCGGGCTGATCGGTGAGGACCCGCGCGGCATCCCGAATAACCTGATGCCTTTCATCAGCCAAGTCGCGGTGGGGCGGCGAGATCGCCTATCGATATTCGGCGATGATTACCCGACACTCGATGGCACCGGCATACGCGACTATATCCACGTGGTCGATCTGGCGCATGGGCATCTCGCAGCGTTGGCAGAGCTGTTTCGCTCGGGGCGCAGCTTCACGTTGAATCTGGGCACCGGGCAGGGATACAGCGTGCTCGACATGGTGCATGCGTTCGAGCAGGCGAGCGGCCGGAAAATACCGTACCGGATCGTCGGAAGGCGGCCAGGGGATATCGCGGTCTGTTATGCGGATCCGACGAACGCATGGCAGGTGCTTGGCTGGCGCGCGAAGAGGGGGCTGGCCGAAATGTGTGCGGACCACTGGCGCTGGCAGAGTATGAATCCGAACGGGTTTCAGGCTATGAGCGAGGCTGCCTGATGAAGGAATCCTTTATCTTTCGCATCGTGCGCTCGCGGATGCTTGTGCCGCGCTTGGCTTTTCCGCGTGCGCAAAAGGACACGACGTTCGGCCGACGACCAATAGCGGTGGCGACAAACTCGGAACTATTTATCGAGTATCGAGCGCGCTATTAAATCGCCCGCGATCTACAAGGTCGAGGCCGTAGCTGCCGCAGCGTCATGGCCGGATTCACTATCGACTGGTTCTCATGCCGCCTCCTGGCGCGCGGCCAAGGGGCTCGTGGAGTCCTGTACCGCCACGTCCTTGAGGTGACCATCCTCCAGCCGGATGATACGGTCGGCAAAGCCGAAGTAGGAATCGTCATGGGTGATCACGATCACCGTCTTGCCGCGCGCTTTCAGCTCAGGCAGCAGTTCCGTGTAAAAGACGCGCTTGAACGCCGGGTCCTGGTCGGCCGCCCATTCGTCGAACAGGTACAGCGGGCGATCCTCGATGTAGGACGACACGAGCGCGAGGCGTTTGCGCTGGCCGGTCGACAAATCGATCGTCGAGAATTTTCCATCGACTAGCTTTACCTTGTGCGACATCTGGAGCAATTCGATGTAGGCGCTCCCGCGTGCGCTCAGGTCCTCGCGCTCGCTGGTGAGCAATTGTTCAAACAAATGAAAATCTGCAAACACGGCGGAGAAATATTGCCGATACTCGTGGCGGTTGGCGTCGTTGACGCTCACGCCGTTCAATTTCAACACGCCCTGTTCGGCTTCATAGAGGCCCAGCAGCAGCATGGCAAGCGTCGTTTTTCCTGATCCGTTGCCGCCCACGATGAATACGATTTCGCTTTCGTCGATGGTCAGGTCGAGCGGGCCGATCATGAATTGGCTGTCTTCGGTGGCGGCGGTGTAATGGTGGCACACGCCGCGCAGCTCCAGTCGCAGCGGCCCCTCGTTGGCAAATGGATCCAGCCCCAGCCGGCGCGGCTCGGCTGGCGGCAGGCTGTCATTCAATTGTTCGATCTTGGTCAGCGCAATGGCGGCTTGGCGCAGCACCGGCAGCACATTCATCAATTCAATGATAGGGCGTATCAAGTAAAGCAAGATCAGGGTGACCGTGATGAGCACGCCGGAAGGTTGCGGCATCGCGAGCGGAATCACGAACAGCAATGCCCCGATCACCAGATAGAAAATGCTGGTGCCGACATTCTGGACCCAGGTGTAGGTCGACAAGGATTTGATCACCAAGTCCTTGAAGTTGCGTGCGCCGGGCGTAATCACTCCTTCGATGAACATGGTGCCGCGCGAGGAATTGAGCTGCAATTCTTTGCTGCCTTCGATGAGGCTGCGGAAATGCTCATAAAGAATCTCCATCTGTTCCCGGATCTTGCGCAGCTGCATCAAGGGGCGCCGCTCGGCAACACCATAACTCACCACAGAAACGATCAGGCATAGCGCGAACATGACGAATAGCTGCCACGACAGCCATGCCATGTAGCCCATGCAGACGAGGATGATGACCACATTTCCGAAGGCAAGCGGCAACAGTTGGAATGCATTCATGAAGGTGTCGACATCGCGCGTGAGGATCACGTACAGGCCATCCTTGCCGAGCGACTGGAGTTTCTTGAGCGGGGTGGCCAGTAACTTGCGGCATAGCGTCGTACGCAATTCGAAGATGGCGTTCTGGACCAGATGTAGCAAGGAGATTTCCGAGCAAGCCTTCGAGGCAAGGTGAAGGACGCAGGCGCCGAAGAACATGAGCGCCAGGCTCACGCTCACGCCCGTGTCGCCGACCGCCTGGCCGATGGCCGCCACCAGGGCAGCGCCGCTGATGCCGGAGATCAGGCTCGCGATTGTTGCAAACAACAACAGGGATTTGGAGCGCAGGTAGAGAAACTTAATCAAGTTCATTGTGTGATTCCATGTTGTTATGGCTCGATGAGCGGGTTGTGCGTCCGAAGAAAGGTGCCGCGCCTCGACGAAGCATCCCAGGCTCCGTCGGTCCCATTGACGCATCGGCCCGAACCGGCAAGATCGCCATCACGTCGCTGCTCGAACCATGGCGCCGAATTCAGCCCTACCTTCATGCGCCTTTGTGCCGGACGCACCCTTACGCTGTGTAATCCGGCATTTCGAACGCTTCAAGAAAGATGCCGAACGTAAGGACGATCATCAGCAAATCGCTATCGAACGGCAGATTGAGCTTGAAGTTTGGACGGGAGTAAATCTTCTTCAGCTTCTCGACGGTCGCCGGGTTGAAATAACCCTGCCGGCGGATCGTTTCCGAGGACAGCATGTCGTTGACCCATTCGATGTTCTGCGCCAGCAGGGACGGGCTGCCTGGCGCCACGAAGGCGAACTTCTCGCGGTCGCAAATCGCAGCGGGCAGGTAGCGCCGCGCTGCCTGCTTGACGATGTATTTCTCGATCAAGCCATTGAGCTTCAGGCGCGGCGGCAGCCGTCTGGCGAATTCGATCACGCGGATGTCAAGGAAGGGATAGCGCGCCTCGATGGAGTTGGCATAGGAAACCCGATCTCCGTGATCGGCCACCAAGTGGTCCGACAGGCGCAGCTTGAAATCGACGTAAGAGCGCTGGTGGATGGGGTGCCTCCCTGCAAGCTTCGCCTTATTGACGACATTGCCGCGCACGGCGTTGAACTCTGGAAAACGCTCGGCCGCGGCAGCGCTGTATAGATTCAGCTTCGATTCCTTGAGGGCGGCGTAGTTGGTTTCATAAAAGAAGTTCCGGTTGCCCCATAGCATGTGGCGTTCCTCATCCTCCAACATGTCCGCGAGATCCTCCGAACGAGGCCGTTCCCCCCGCATCACGTCGAAGCGATATCCAACGTAGCCGGCGAACAGTTCGTCGGAACCTTCTCCCGTAAGGACGACTTTGACGCCGCTGTCGCGCACGCGTTCCGACAAAGCCAGCGAGCAGGTGTTGTACGACTCCTTGAGCGGCGTTTCGGCGTGGTAGACCGCCTTCTTCAGCCGGTCGGCGACTTGGATCCAATCAAAAGGAATCTCATGGTGGCGGGTGGCGATCTTTTGGGTAAACGCGCGCTGGAACTGACGCTCGTCGATCTCTTGATCGGAGAAAATCACCGAGAATGAATGCCAAGCGTTGTCCGGCGCGGCGCTGTGAGCGATGGCGCCGATGAGCGAAGAGTCCAGCCCGCCGCTCAGATAGAACCCTACGGGAACGTCCGCGTTGAGCCGATCGATCACGGAGCGGCGCAGGATTTCGTCGAACTCTTCAATGTACTCCTCGTCGCTGCGCTGCGGCAGCGTCGCCGTCGGATAGTCGAGATCCCAGTATTCATGCTCTTTGAAGCAGCCGTCCGGACCTGCCAGAAGATAGTGTCCCGGCCGTACGGAGTGAATGTCCTTGAACATCGTGACGGGGCTTGCCACGCCGGGGAAGCTGAGGATCTGATCGAGGCCGCGCAAGTCCACGGATTTCCTGGCCAGAGGATGGGCGAGAATGGCCTTGATCTCGGATGCGAAGATCAAGGTGCCGTTTACGATCGTGTAGAACAAGGGGCAGATGCCCACATGGTCGCGCGCAAGGAGCAGGCGCTTCTTGTCATCATCGAAGATCGACAAGGCGAATTGCCCGTTCAACTTGTGAATGAACTCGACGCCGTATTCTTGATATAGCGGGATCAGCACCTCGACGTCGCATTCCGTGTTGAACCGGTAGCCTTTGAGCTGCAGGTCGCGGCGCAATTCTTTGTAGTTGTAGATTTCGCCGTTGCAAATGGCGACGATCGATTTGTTCTCGTTGAAGAAGGGCTGGTTACCGTGCTTCAAGTCGATGATCGACAGCCGCCGGAATGCCAGACCTACTTCGTTCTTGACGTAGTAGCCGGCGTCGTCGGGTCCGCGATGGATCAACTGGTCTGCCATGCGTACGAGAACGTCCGTCGTCACGGGGCGTTGATTGCTTAAATTAAAGGTGCCTGCGATTCCACACATAGCGTGCTCTTGTTCGTTGATTGAAACCCGACCGGGGCGATGCCGCCGAGGACTCTGCTCATGCGCATTCCGTCATCTCCCGCAGCCGTGACGGGCTGGAGAGCGTTCGCGCCAGGCAGGTTTGCGCCAGCACGGTTACCGGATCGATGATCTGGAAGTTTGCCCACACGGCGTCGGGGATCGTGAACGACAGTTCCGTGCAGCCGAGAATCAGGTGCTGGACGCCGGTTCGTTTGCGCAGACGGTCGGCGACACCGGCCAGGCTTCGCCGGGCCGCGTCGGTCGGGGACAAGCCTGTGGCCTTGATGCCGAATTCGGCGCCGAAGATGGCGGACGACACCAGCATCTGATCCTCGCCCGATGGCACGACAAGCTCGATGCCTGTTCCCTCGAAGTAGCGCGCATACAGCCCAGACTTCACGGTCGCCGTGGTGGCGAGCAGGCCGACTTTCCGAACTCCGGTTTCCATCGCGCTGACATGCCTGGCCACGTTATCGACCATGTTGATCAGGGGCAGAGGTACCTTGCTGGCAATTTCATCGAAATGGATGTGCGCTGTGTTGCACACGATCACGCCGAAATCCGCTCCTAGAGCTTTCAATTTCTGCAGCGACGCGACGAGTTGGGGTACAGGGCTCGCGGTTTGTTTCAGGAACGAATCGACGCGGCTGGGAATCTGCGGGTTGGAATAGAGAATGAACGGCACGTGGTCCGCGTCCGTGCGCGCACGGGTGTTCAGTGCGATCAGCTTCTGCGCAAAGTAAAGCCCGGCGGCAGGTCCCATTCCCCCAAGAATGCCTATATGTTGGTGATGCATAAATGCTTCCTTGCTCTCGTTCTGTGTGGCGTAGTGGGCGCGAGCGCGTCAAGTCCCGTTGCCTTTGGTCGTGTGATCCTTGCCTTGCTCAAAGGCAGACGTCGAGCGTTTCGCAAAGCAGATTGGCAAGGCCATCGCGCAGCAGGTGATAGCGGAACACCTGGTGCGGACCGGCCAGGACCTCCTCGCCGATCGGCTGAGCCAGCGCCAACCCCGTCTCGCTGTTGGTGAACATCACGAAGCCGTCGCCAGTACGAGGCGAGGCCATCACAAAGGCCCGATAACCGGGGTTGTTGCCCCAATGCCAAAGAAAAACCTCTCCCCGGTTCCGTTCCAGTCCCCAGCCCAGTCCCCAGCTCAGGTCCAGCTTCGCGCTGACCGGTACCGGCGACGCGACGATCTGCTGGAGGCTGCGTTCGTCTTTCAGCAGCGCCGCGAGAAAGCGCCCGTAGTCCCTCGCGCTGGTGTAGAGCGTGAAGGCCGCGACCGGCTCGCGAAAAGGCAGGGGCGTCAGCACGCCGCCGCGGCCGTCCCTTCCAGGCACGATATGTTTTTCGAGTTTTGCCTCGCGCGTGTAGGCGCTGCGCGTCATGCCGAGCGGGCCGAACACCGTGCGCTGCATGAACTCGTCGAAGTTCTCACCCGTGACTGCTTCAACCGCGCGTTGCAGCAAGACGTAGCCTTCACCCGAGTACTGCCATTGGGCCCCGGGTTTGCCGTCGAAGACCAAGGGGCCATTCGACCAATTGGGCAGTCCGGATGTGTGATTGAGCGCCATGCGGACCGTCACCGCCGACAACGCGGGATCGGACACTTGGTCGACGGGCGAGTCGGCGAGGTGAGCAAAGTGCCGGTGCGCATAGCCGCGGGGAAGGTAGCTGAGGACCGGCGCATCCAGGTCCAATTTTCCTTGCTGCACCAGTTTCAGCACCGCATAAGCGAAGACGGGCTTGCTGAGGGATGCTGCTTCGAACACGCTTTCCTGGGTCGCCGAGGCGTAATCGGCGCAACCATAGGCTGCGTCGACGGATTGCAGTTCGCGATTGCGTACGACGGCAAGGTCGGCGTTGCAGATGCCGTGGCGGCTTGCGAGAAGTGTCAGGCGCTCGTGGAGCGCGGTCTGTTGCGAAGACGCGGTTTGCAAGGGCGATTTTTGCGTCGCCTCTTGTGGTGCAGGCGATTGCGCATTCCGTTCTTTCATGGAGGTGCAGCCCACGCAGAACATGGCGATGGCGAACCACAGGCCGGCCCTGGCTCCATACGGCAACAAGCGCGGCACTGCAGATACTTCTCGGAACATCATTTTTTTACTTTCTTGTCAGGGTTAACGCGAGAGACGATCAGGCCCAGGCGTCTTTACCGAATCGGGAAGAGCAGGAGCTGCGTCGTCGTCATGCCTAAGGGGCCAGGCGGGCGGGCTTGTCGAGCCGGGCCGGCTCGGCGCCCGATAGCCGATTCCAAATCCCGAACCGATATCGCCCCGGTGCCAGGCGGTACCGCGCATACTTCAGGAGCGCGTAAGGGCTAAGGAAGACACCGGTCAGGAAGGTTCGCCATCTGTAAGAAGCAATGCCGCTCGCCAACAATGTGATGACGACATAGAACTCGAAGTAGACGAACATGAAGTAGTCCATCGGCTTCGCGCTCGTCAGTTTTTGCTGGGTGACGTGGTCGTGACAAGCGATCCATTCGGCGAAGTAGGGCAGGGCTCCTTCGATCAGGTTCGGCCGCAGCGGATTCTGGAAGTGAACGATCGACGGTTCGAGCTTGATGTACTCGCGGAACCCGCGCCAGGACGACGTCCAGTACGGCTCCGCGAACAGCCGGAAGTTCCACTCGGGCGGCAAGACGGTGAACTGGCCGGCACAGTGCATGGAGATCGCTTCCTGATCCGGGTTGTAGATGGTCTCGCGGTGCGCCTCCAGCCAGGCGGTCAGCGTGGCGGCGATATGCTGTTCGCGCATCTTGCGCAGATCCAGCATCATCACGCCGCCGTTGATGGGATCGATGGCCTGCTTGAACTGGATCTTGAATTCGTTGTTGTAGTTGCGCAGGCAGGCCTCGTCGGAGCTGACCAGGCAGGCGGCGGCGCCCAGCCAGTGGTCGCGCAGGTCGATCTCCCACAGCTTGGAGATATCATCCATGACCAGGATGTCGGAATCCAGAAAAAGGATGCGATCGAGATGCGGAAGAATCTCCGCAAAGCGGAGCCGGAGCGTGAACAGCTCGATCCGCCTCTGATCCGGATCCGTGGCAGCCAGAGGGCAGTCGACGATGTCGGTCTGGACCTCCAGCGTGTCGGACACGCTCGCACGACGCAGCAGCTCCCGGTTCCGGGCATCGAGGCCGTGGGAGACGAAAAAGATTCGCAGCCGATAGACCTTGCTGTTGAGCGAACGTTCAAACGATGTTATCAACGAATGCAGGGCAATGCCGGTCATCCAGGCATGTCCGTCGTCGGTCTGGAAGACGATATCGATAGAGGGTTTGGACGACATGGGTGCTATCTCCGTGGGGTGACGGGGGTTGAATGGAGTGGACTCGATGGAAGGCGCCGGGAGCCGGCCACGGCTGCGCCCTTGGTCAGGAATGGCGCGATGGCGTGCAGCGGCATGTCACGGCTCCCTCAAGGTTCTTGTTGGAAACAGCGACGCCAACTGCGCCAGCACGGCATCGAGTTGTGCGACCTGCAGTTCGTCGCGCGCATCCTGTTCCTGCTCGATCCGCTCCTCGGCGGCGCTGGCGCTGATGGTGTTGGCCTTCAGTTGCTGGCGCGCCATGTCTGCCTGAGCAGTGGCCAGATTGAGCCGCGAGACCAGCAGGTCGATGCGGGTGTCGGCCATGCGGACGCCCAGCTCGCGGCGTCGCTTCTGCTGTTCGCGATCCCCGGCGGCCTGCTCCGCATGCAGGGTCAGCTTGCGAAACTCGGCCTCGGCTTCGGACACCCGCTGCGACGCCAGTCCATGGTCGAACAGATTGAAGCTCACCTGCACGCCCACGTTGAACTGGCGATAGGAGAAGTCGGAGAGGCTGCTCCTCATCGAGTTGTCGCTGCGACCGATGCCCGAGTAGTTGCCGTACAGAGTGACCTGCGGCCGCAGCGCAGCGCGATTCACCGCGATACGTTCGCGTGCCGCAGCCAGCTTCAGTGCGTCATAGCGCGCGTCCAGCGTCTGGTCGCTCAGCTGGCGTACCTGCTCCAGATCGCTTTCGATCGGAAGAGCGAATCGGCAACGCTGTTCCGCATTCTGCTCCTCGGGCGCCTTGTTCTGTATTGCTTCCTGGTAGCCGACATAGGCCAGCTCGAGGTCCTCGCGCCGCGAACGCAATGCCGATTGCTTTTCGGCGACGGTGAGAGCGGAGACGCGCTCCTCGATCGGCGCTACGCGTCCCTCGCGCAGGCGCCGGCTGATCACCTCGGCCGCGGCTTGGGCGCGCTGCAGCTGGCGCGAGGCCGACGCAACCTGCATGCAGGCGCGACGCAGCCTGAAATAGGCTGTGGACACGTCGAGGGCAACCTGTTGCAGCGCGAGATCGCGCGCTACCGTGGCGGCTTGCAGGGACAACTCATCCTGGTTCAGCTGCGCTTCCAGGCGGCCTCCGGTGTACAGCTGGTATCTTGCGCTGAGCGTGGCCGCGCTCTGGTAGCGCGGCACGGTCTGCGTCACCCCCACTTTCGATATGGTATTCAGTTGGGGAATCTCGACCGATGCATCGATGCCGGTGAAGGTGTCGTTGTTGTCGATCCGGTCGGCGTTATACGTCAAGTCCAGCGTCGGATAGCGTTGCGCTCTAGCTTGGGCCACACGGGCCGCCGCCGCGTCCACCTCGGCCGACGCGATACGCACCGAAAGGCGCGCCGACTTCGCCGTCGCGAAAGCCTGCGCGAAGGTCTTGCCCGGCGTAGCGCTATCCGCGGCAAACCCGGTGCCGCACAGGGACGCGAGCAATCCGCCAAGGAGGCAGCCAATCATCGTCTTATTCATAGCGAAGCGCCTCGACGGGGCGCAGGTGCGCTGCGCGATAAGCCGGATACAGTCCTGCCGCGAGGCCAACGCCGACGGCCACCAGAAGCGAGACCCCATTGAACAGCATCCCGGGGTCGAGCGGGAAGTTTGCCGCTCGGGCGATCACCACACTGGAGATGCCGCCGAGCAGCAGCCCGAGCACACCGCCGAACAGGCTGATGAAGCCGGCTTCGAACAGGAATTGCAGCAGGATGTCGCTCTCGCTGCCGCCCATTGCCTTGCGCACGCCGATCTCTCGTGTGCGTTCCAATACCGCAGTGCTCATGATGTTGAGAATTCCAAGGCCGGCGACGAACAACGAGACCGAAGCGGCGATGAGACCGATGACGGCGACGCCGTCGAGAATGTTGTTGGCTGTCCGCACATACTGCTCCATCGTATCGACCCGATAAGGGTAGGCGTCCCGATGACGGCTCCTGAGGAAGTTGGCCGCCGACTGGGCGGCAGCGGCCGCGGACACGCCCTCCTTGACCTGGGCCTGCAGCACATCGATCTGATCGCTGTTGAGCATGGCCTGCACACGGGTATAGGGCATCAGCACCCGCCCATTGGCGTCCTGCCCCGAACCAATGCTCGCCAGCAGCGACCGGTCCTTCTTGTCCAGTACGCCGACCACCTCGAAGGTGCGGTTGTCCAGTATCAACTCGCGGCCGATCGGATCGACCGCGGGGCCGAACAGTTCTTCGCGGATTTTCGCCCCGATGATGACGACCGGTCGCGCGCGCTGGATGTCGACGGAGGTGAACGCGCGGCCCTTGACGACATGGTCATTGTTGATCGCGATGTAGTCTTCGTTCACGCCCTCAAGTTGCACTTGGCTGTAACGCCGCCCGACACGCGCGACGTTGCTGGCGCCGGGCACGCCCAGCACCATCGGGCTCATGCGCATGAACGCCGTGCAGCAGCTCGAGTTGCGCACAGCCTCGTAGTCGGCGTTGTCGATGCCGGTGCCCGTTCGCTGCTGCTTGTGCGGGTTCACCAGCTGGCGGTCGCGCGAAATCCACACGGACCGCAGGCCGAAAGTCTGCAGCTCGGAGAAAACCACTTGCCGCCCTCCGTGCGTGACCACGTCGATGAGGGTGACCGCGGCGATGCCGATCGCGATGCCGCACACGCTCAGCAGCGTGCGGAACCTTCTGTCGCCGAGGCTGTACCAGGCTTGCAGGCCGATATCCAGCCACAGCCGCCAGCGCAGCCTGTTCGCGAGTTCGGTGTTCATGCTGCCTCGCCGATACGGCCGTCGCGCAGCCGGATGATGCGCTGGGCATGCGCGGCCACGTCGTTCTCGTGCGTGACCATCAGGATGGTCTTGCCCTGACGGTGCAGGTCGGCGAAGAGCTTCATGATCTCGTCGCTCGATCGCGAATCGAGGCTGCCCGTGGGTTCGTCCGCGATAATGATATCCGGGTCGTTGGCCACGGCGCGGGCGATCGCCACCCGTTGCTGCTGGCCGCCGGACAGGCGGGATGGCACGTGATGGCAGCGCTCGCCCAGCCCTACGCGCTCGAGCGCGGCAGCCGCCCGCAGCCGCCGTTCGGCGGAGGGTACGCCGCCGTAGAGCATGGGCAGCTCGACGTTGCGCAGGGCATCCAGGCGCGGAATCAGGTTGAACAGCTGGAAGACGAAGCCGAACTTGCGGTTGCGCAGGCGCGCCAGCGAGAGCGCGTCCATCCGGTCGACCCGTTTTCCCTCGAGCTCATAGGCGCCGGTGTCCAGGGTATCGAGGCAGCCGAGCACGTTCATCAGCGTCGACTTGCCGGAACCGGATGGCCCCATGATCGCCACGAATTCGCCCGCGCCGATCTCCACCGATACGCTGCGCAGGATCTCGATGTCGGTGGCGCCATTGCGATAGCGCTTGCATGCCTCCGTCAGGCGAATCATGGTGCGACCGCCGCGTTCGCTGCTTGGGCCGGCTCGCCCTCCTTGAGGGTACGGCCGCCGGCGAGCACCGCGACCTGGCCTTGTACGAGCCCGGACAGGATTTCCACGAACCGGTCACCCATCACGCCGGTCGTGACCGGCACCGGACGCAAAGCCCCGCGATCGTCCAGCGTCCACACGACCGTCTTGTCCTTGTGAGTGGACAGCGCTTCCAGCGGCAAGCGCGGGACCGGCGCGTGCGAGCCGATCGGGACCCGTACGTCGACCTCCTGGTTGGGACGCAGCTGCAGCTTCGAGGAGGAAAGGCTGATCCAAACCGCCGTATAGCTGGTGCCGCCGTCCTTGCGGACCGCCGGCTCGATGCGCAGGATGCGTTCCTCCGCCAACTGCTCCGGCGTGCCCGGGAGGGAGACGCGCACCGGCATGTCGACGCGCAAGTCTTGCGCATCATCCTGCTCCATTCGCGCGAGGATCTGCTGATGTGCCGTGTCCGACACGGTAACAAGGGGATGGCCGGAGACCGCCACCTCTCCGGGTTGCACGCTCACATCGGTGACCACGCCGGCGATCGGCGAACGCAGCGTCGACTGCTGCAGCCTTGCTCGCGCATGGGCCACGCGGGCCTCAGCCTTCTGCCGCTGAATGCGCGCAAGCGCAATGTTCTCTTCGGCCCGTAATACTTGCTCGCGTGACACGGCGCCCGCCGCATGATCGGCGCGCAAACCCAGAAGGGAGCGTTCCTGGTGCGCGATGCCCGCATCGATCTCGCGCATCGCCGCTTCGTCGGCGACCAATTGCAGCTCGGTGTCGCGGCTGTCGAGCCGCAACAGTTCCTGGCGGGGCTTCACCACGCTGCCCACCGAAACATTCACCGCCTGAACGAGCCCGCCGGACACTAGTCCGAGCCGCACATCGTGCACGCCGCTCACCCTGCCGGTTGCCCGAATGTATGAGGTGACAGGTCCGGTGTCGACCCGGACCGTCGCGAACGCTTGAGGCTGCTGCTTGTCGCCCAATGCGGCAAACAAGGCGGCTGCGGCGCCAAGCGTGACGGTCGCCACGGCGCTGCGCAGCCAGAACTTTTTCATGGTTTTCATTTTTTGCGGACTTGGCGGCGCATATGGCCAAAACCTCTCGTATGCGTCAGCTCGTACTGACGATTGCTCATGAATGTCTGCGCATCTCATGCATGACATTTATTAACAAATCAGTTCATTGGCCGACCGAGCGTTTGTGATTTAACAATGTTGAAATAATAAACATGTTATAAACAAATTATGGACATATTGTACATGAAATATTGTAAAATGGAAATTTTGGCAACACCGCTTGGGTTAGCGAGTGGTTACACATAGTGCATAAAGATTAACCAGGGAGATGTCATGTCGAACGAAGTGGATGTCCGAAGCTATTGCGCGGTTGTGAACGACGAAGGGCAGTACTCGGTGTGGCTGGCTGGGCGCGCATTGCCGGCCGGCTGGCGCGAAGTGGGGGTGACCGGTTCGAAGGCGGAGTGCCTCGCGCACATCGAGGCGGTGTGGGTCGACATGCGTCCGCAAAGCCTGCGCGAGGCCATGTAGGCGCGCTTGCCCGGCCAACGCTTGCGATTGCGCGCATCGAAGCCGAGGCATCTTCTCGGAGCGGCCGAGGTTCCCGGTATCTGCCCCCCCCCCTGGCTCGGCAGGTTGAGCATTCTCACCGGCAATTCTTTTATATCCGTCTGATTGATTCAACAGTAGTAGGTCTTGCTCATGTTCCACGTCCCTGATTTCAAAAGTCTGCTCCATCTGCTGAACTACCGCGCCGAACAAGGGCGGGACCAGGTCGCATACATCTTTCTGGCGGATGGGGACGGGCTGCCAGAGAGCCTGACCTACGGTGAACTCGAGACCAGGGCAAGATTCATCGCGGCACATTTGCAGAGCCGCCAGGACCTGCGGTCGCAACCGGTCCTGCTGCTGCTCCAGCCGGGACTGGACTACGTCGCTGCCTTCTTTGGTTGTCTTTATGCGGGCGCTATCCCGGTGCCGGCCTATCCGCCCAGTAGCGCGCGGCAGCTGTCGCGGCTTCAGGCAATCGCGAATGATGCGCGAGCGCATGCCGCTATCACCACCAGTGTCGAGCTCCAGCGGATCGACAAGCTGCGTGGCCGTGCACCGAAGTTTTCGGTCGGCGATTGGTATGTGCTCGATGCACTGCCGCAGCAAGCGGGCGAATGGAGCGACCCCGGCGTCACAGCCGACACGCTCGCCTTCCTGCAATACACCTCGGGATCCACCAGCACGCCGAAGGGCGTGATGGTCAGTCACGGCAACCTGTTGAACAACCTCGCTCTCATCGGTGGCGCCATCAACGTGCGCGAATCGGACGTCACCGTCTCGTGGTTGCCTCCCTATCACGACTTCGGTCTGATCGGCGGCATTCTCCATCCCTTGTATTGGGGCCATCGCTGCGTGCTGATGCGTCCGGCGTCCTTCCTGCTCAACCCGTACCGGTGGCTGAAGGCCATCAGCGACTATCGAGGCACGATCTCGTCGGCGCCCAACTTCGCCTACGACTTGTGCGTGCGCTCGATCACGCCGGAACAGAAGGCTACGCTGGACCTCGGCAGCTGGCGAATCGCATCCAATGGCGCCGAACCGGTGCGCCGCCAAACCATGCGCAACTTCAGCCGGAGCTTCGCCGCGTGCGGCTTGCGCGCGCATACCATGGTGCCGGGCTACGGCCTGGCCGAATCCACGCTGCTGGTCACGGCCGTGCAGAACACGCCGTCGGGCCAATTGGCGGCGCACCTGAGCGTTTCGAAGGCGGCATTGCAACGCCAATGCGTCGAGCCCTGCGCCGACGGACCCGACGCGGTCGCGCTGGTGAGCGTGGGGACGGTTCTCCCGCGGTACAAGGCGGCGATCGTCGATCCCGACACTCTGGGGCGCTGCGCCGAAAATCGTGTCGGGGAGCTGTGGCTTCAGGGACCATGCGTCGCGCAAGGATACTGGCACCGCCCGGAAGCGACCCAGGCCACCTTCCAGGCGCATATCGCGGGCGCGGACGATGGCCCGTACTTGCGCACCGGCGATCTCGGATTTTTTCACGCAGGCGAACTGTACATATGCGGACGCCTGAAAGACCTGATCATCATCAACGGCCGAAACATCTATCCGCAGGATGTCGAGAACGCGTCCTTCAGCTCCCACGAGAAGCTGAGGGGAGACGGCGCCATTGCCTTCGGCATCGAGAGTGAGCAGGGCGAACGGCTGGTGGTCGTTCAGGAAATGGACTTCCGGATCGCAGCCGATGAGGCCTTGTTCGGAGTGATCGCCAGCGCGGTCGCGGAACAGGTCGGTTTGCCGCCGGACACCATCGTTCTGGTCAAGGCGGGCCAGATCCCGCGCACCTCCAGCGGCAAGGTCCAGCGGCAACTGTGCAGGAAGATGTTCGAGGGCGGCGAGTTGCCGGTGCTGTCCCGTTGGGACAGGCCGATGCGGCCGCAAGAGAAGAGCGCGGCCCCTGACGAAACGGAACAAGCCATCCGTCGCCCTGCCGCCAGCGCCGCCGCGTTGGCGAGCCTGTTGAGTGAAAAACTCGCGGCGCGGCTCGGCGTGCCGGTGCAGGAGATCGACCCCGCGCAGCCCTTTGCCTGCTACGGGCTCGATTCGCTGGCGGCCGTGCAACTCGCGGACGAGCTGTCGGGCGCGCTGCAATGCACGCTGGCCCCGACCATCTTCTGGGACCACCCGTCGATCACCCGACTGGCCCGGTTCCTGGCCGCTGAAGCCATCGGGCCGGAGCCCGAGGGGGAGCGCGCGGCGGCGGGCGGCGATGCCGCCGAGCCGATCGCCATCATCGGCATGAGCTGCCGGTTCCCGGGGGCGGACGACATCGACTCGTTCTGGAAGCTGCTGCAGGAGGGCAAAGTGGCGACGGCGCCCGTCGGGCCGGAACGCGTGGCCGCGCAGACCTTCATTCGACCGGAAACCGGCGCTCCCCATGTCAGCATGGGAGGCTTTCTCGGCCAAGTCGACTTGTTCGATGCGGAGTTCTTCGGCATTTCCCCCCTGGAAGCGGCAAGGATCGACCCGCAGCAGCGGCTGGTGCTGGAGGTCGCCTGGGAAGCCCTGGAGAACGCGGGCATACCGGCGGCCCGGATCGCCGGTACGCAGACCGGTGTCTTCGTCGGCATTTCGACCCATGACTATGAAAGCCTGCAGGCTGGTGCCGCGGACGGCCCGACGCTCTATGCGGCCGCAGGCAACGCCGCCAGCATCGCGGCCAACCGGCTGTCCTACCTGCTCGACCTGCGCGGGCCGAGTGTGGCCGTCGACACCGCATGCTCGTCGTCGCTGGTAGCCGTGCACCTGGCCTGCCAGAGCCTGCGCCGCGGCGAATCGACCCTGGCGTTCGCGGGCGGCGTCAACCTCATCCTGTCGCCCGACCTGGGCGCCGCGTTTGCCGGCGCCGGCATGCTCGCTCCCGATGGCCTGTGCAAATCCTTCGATGCCGCCGCCGACGGTTATGTGCGCGGCGAGGGCTGCGGCATCGTGGCGCTCAAGCGCCTGTCGGACGCGCTGCGCGATGGCGATCCGATCCGCGCCGTCATCCGCGGTTCCGCCATCGGGCAGGATGGGCGCAGCAACGGTTTGATCGCGCCCAATGGCGCGGCCCAGGCCGACGTAATGCGGCGCGCGCTCGCCGACGCGGGCGTCGCGCCAGCCAGCGTCGCTTACCTGGAAGCGCATGGCACCGGAACCGCGCTCGGCGATCCGATCGAATTGCGCGCCTTGAAGGAAGTCCTGCTGCCCGGTCGCGCGGACGACCAGCGCTGCTACATCGGCGCCGTCAAGACCAACATCGGGCATCTGGAGGCCGCGGCCGGCATCGCCGGCCTGATCAAGGCGACGCTCGCCCTGGAGCGCGGGGCGATTCCACCGAACCGGCACTACCGCACGCCCAATCCGCACTGCTCGCTGGAGGGCTTGCCGCTGGAGATCCCGACCCGCCTGCAGGCCTGGCACGGCACGGCGCCGCGATTCGCGGGCGTCAGCTCGTTCGGATTCGGCGGTGCCCTGGCCCACGTGGTGTTGCAACAGGCGCCGCAGACGCCGCCAGCCGACGCCGGCTGGCCGTGGCAGTTGCTCACCTTTTCCGCGAAAACCGAAACGGCATTGGACGCGAGCGCAGGCCTGCTGGCGGAGCACCTGGAGACGTCCCCCGGCTTGTGTCTGGCAGACCTTGCATACACCCACCAGGTCGGGCGCAACGCCTTCGGGTGGCGCAGCATGCTGGTCTGCAGCGGCGCCGACGACGCCAGGCAGGCGCTGGGCGCCCGTGCGCCGGGCCGCCTCCTGAGCGCGCAGCCGGGAAGCCGGGTGCCGCCAGTGTTCTTCATGTTCCCCGGCCAGGGTGCGCAGGAGCCAGGCATGGCGAGCGAGCTGTACCGGCACTTGCCGGTTTTCCGCGCCGCGGTCGATCGGTGCGCGGCCATCGTGCAGCGGCAGAGCGGCATCGATATGCATGCGCTGCTCGGGCTGTCCGACACGCTTGACGGGCCGTCTGCCGCGCAACTTCAGCAAACCCAGTCTGCCCAGCTTGCGCTGTTCGTCGTCGAGTATGCGTTGGCCCAGCTGTGGATGCGTTGCGGTATCGAGCCTGCGGCGATGATCGGACACAGCTTGGGCGAGTACGTGGCGGCCTGCGTGGCGGGCGTGTTCTCCCTGGACGACGCGCTGGCCGTGGTGGCGGCGCGCGGCCGCCTGATGCAGCAGCTTCCCACCGGCGCGATGTTGAGCGTCAGCCTCGACGAAGCCCGGATCGCCCGCTACCTGGACGACAGCATTGCGCTGGCGGCGGTCAATGGACGCGAACGCTGTGTCGTGTCCGGCGCGCTCGACGCCGTGCAGGCGCTCGAGCGCCGCTTGAGCGAGCAGGACGTGCCGCATCGCCGCCTGTCCACCTCGCACGCCTTCCATTCGCACATGATGGATGCCGCGCTCGAGCCGTTCGGCCAGCTGCTGTCCGGCTTCACGCTGCACGCGCCCAAGTTTCCCTTTATCTCCAACGTCACCGGCACCTGGATCACTCCGGCCGAGGCGACGTCCCCGGCCTACTGGGTGCGCCATCTGCGCGAGCCCGTCCGTTTCGCGCAAGGCTTGGATACCCTGGCGCAGCGGTCCGGCGCCGCGCCGGCCGTTTGCATCGAAGTGGGCCCGGGGCGAACACTCGTCACGCTCGCCCAGCAGTTCGCGCACTCGAGCGACAGCCGCTGGACGATGCTGCCGTCGCTGGCGGCGCCCGCGCACGGCTCGGACCTGGCGCAGCACCTGGCCACGCTCGGCCAGCTGTGGCTCGCCGGACAGAGCATCGATTGGTCGGCGGTCTATTCGGGCCAGCAGCGCCGCCGCATCCCCTTGCCGACCTACCCGTTCGAGCGCCGGCGTCATTGGATCGATGCCGCGCCGGCTGCCATGCTAGCGGGCGCGCGGGCCATGCATCCGGCACAGGTGCCGGCGCCGTCCGCGGCCGTTGCGGCGATCGATCCATCGGTAGCGATGCAGAGCGTTGCCCAGATCGAACGCGAGATATGCGCCATCGTGGCTGAACTGCTGCGCATCGATCCGGACAGGATCAGTCCGCAGGCGCCGCTCCTGGAGCTCGGGGCGGACTCGCTGATCCTGGTGCAGGCCATCAGCCGCATCAAGAAGCACTTTGGCATCACCGTCACCATTCGCCAGCTGTTCGAAGAGTTGACGACGATTTCCGCGCTGGCCGTGTTCATCGGCGAGCAGCTCGATCCGATCGCGAATGTCCCGACGCCGGCCGAGCCGCTGCCGCGGCCGGTCCCGGCGCTGGTTGATGTTCCAGCGGTTCCTTCGGCGACCGCCGCAGCGCCCGCTCAACGGCTGGCCGGCGCGCAGGCCGGCCAGCCCCTTGCCCCCGATGAATACGCGGCCTCATCGCAGCTCGAACGGATCATCGCGCGGCAGATCGAAGGCTTGGCGCAGATGACGCAGCAGACCACCCAGATCCTGCTGCGGCAGCTGGACGCCTTGAAGTCGCACGGCGCTTCGGCCAAGGCCGATCTGCCTCCATCGCCCGAGCTGCCGGTAGGGGCGCCGGAGCGCGCCGGCGCGGCGGCGATTTCCGCCGCGCCCACCAGGATCCTTGCCAAGCCGACGCAATTCGATCCTTACGCGCAGTTGACCCCGCCCCAGGAGACCTATCTGCGGCAGTTCATTGCGCGCTTTGCCGCGCGCACGCGAGGATCGCTGGAGCGGACGGCCCGGCACAAGCCGGTACACGCCGACTACCGCGCCCAGGCAGGTTTCCGCTTCTCCGCCAGCGACCCGGTGCTTCCGCTCTCGCTGCGCGAACTGTTCTATCCGATCGTCTCGGAACGCGCGGCGGGTTCGCGCATCTGGGACGTCGACGGCAACGAATATGTCGATCTCACGATGGGCTTCGGCGTGCATTTCTTCGGCCACAGCCCCGCCTTCATCCAGGAGGCGCTGCAGCAGCAGATGCAGCTGGGCATGCAGATCGGACCTCAGTCGCCGCTGGCCGGGGAGGTCGCGCAGCTGGTGCACGAACTGACGGGCATGCAGCGCGTGGCTTTCTGCAACTCCGGGACGGAAGCGGTGATCCTGGCGCTGCGCCTGGCGCGCACCGCGACCGGGCGCGGGAAGTTTGTCATGTTCAACGGCTCCTACCACGGCTGGTCCGACGGCTCCCTGGTGGGCGTCGACATCGAACAGGGAGGCGGCGGCAAGGCCGCGCCGCTGATGCCGGGCCTGATCCCGGGCATCGAACAGCATGCGCTGGTGCTGGAGTACGGGGAGGCCGAATCGCTCGACATCATCCGCCGCCATGGACACGAACTGGCTGCGGTGCTGGTCGAGCCGGTGCAGGGGCGGCATCCGGAATTGCAGCCGCGCGAGTTCCTGCATCAACTGCGCGCGCTGACCCGCGAACTGGGCATCACGCTGATCTTCGACGAGGTCATCACGGGATTCCGCCTGCATCCGGGCGGCGCGCAAGCGCTGTTCGGCGTCAGCGCCGACATCGCCACCTACGGCAAGGCCGCGGGCGGCGGCCTGCCGCTGGGCATGGTGGCCGGGGCGGCCCGCTACCTGGATGCCGTGGACGGCGGACCCCGCAACAGCGTGGATGGCCGCGCCTCGGTCACGACCACCTTCTTCGCCGGCACCTTCAGCAAGCATCCGCTGACGATGGCGGCGGCGCGAGCGGTGCTGCGCACGATGAAGCAGGAGGGGCCGGCGCTCCAGGAGCGGCTCACGCAGCGCACCAGCGCCCTGGTCGAGCGGATCAACGCGATGTTCGTGCGCGAGCAGTTGTCGATGCGGCTGGTGCAGTGCGGTTCCCTGTTCCGGCTCAATACCACGGGCAATCTCGATCTCTTCTGCTACCACCTGGTCGCTCATGGCCTGTACGTTTGGGAAGGACGCAACATGTTCCTCTCCACTGCGCACAGCGACGCCGACCTCGACTTCATTTACCGCGCTTTCGAAGCCAGCGTGCAAGACCTGCGCCGCGGCGGCTTCCTGCCGCCGCTGCCGCCCTCGCCCCCGCCGGGGGACAAGGCGCCGGCGCCGGCCGAGACCGCTGCAACGCAAAGCGAACATAGCCTCGCGTTGACTTCTACCCAGCAAGGCATCTGGCTCGAGTGCAAGCTCAATGCCGACGCGGCACTGGCCTACCACACCAACGTGCTGTTGCGTCTGACCGGCCCGGTGGACCAGGCGCTGCTGCAAACCGCCTTGCAACGGGTCGTCGAGCGCCACGATGCGCTGCGCTCCGTGATCGACCTGTCCGGTCAACTGCAGCGGGTGCGCCCGGCGCTCGACGTCAGCCTGACCGCCGTGTCGTTCGCGCAATCCGATGACCCCGCGGCCGAGGCCGGCCGCTGGCTGATCGAAGACAACCATCGTCCCTTCGATCTCGAGCGCGGCCCGTTGCTGCGGGCGGCCCTGCTGCACGAGGGCGAACAGCGGCATCTGTTGTCCCTGACCGTTCATCACCTCGTCAGCGACGGCATCTCCGACGCGCTCTTGCTCGAGGAAATTGCCAAGGTGTACAGCGCGCTGCGCCGGCAGGAGGCGCCGGCGCTGGTCCCGGCTGCGTCCTTGTGCCATTACGTGGCGCAACGCCAGTCGTATCTGGACAGCGAGCAATTCCGGCGCGACGAGGCCTACTGGACGGCCAGGTTCGCGGACCTGCCGCCGCCGCTGGGCCTGCCGACCGACCGGCCCGTTCACCGCCAGTCGTCGCTGCGCTCGCAACGCATGCAGGTGACGATCGACAGCGACCAGTGCCGGCAGCTGTTGCAATTCGGCCGTGAACACGGTTGCACGCTGTTCATGACGCTGATGGCGGCCACCTCGGTGCTGTTGCAGCGCCTGACTCGCCAGGAGGACCTGGTCATCGGCATTCCGGTCGCGGTCGGGCGGCCTGACGACGCCGAGTCCCGCCTGGTCGGCTGTACGCTCAATATGGTGCCGGTACGCTGCCGGCCACGGGCGAGCGACGTCTTCTCGCGTTACCTCGCCGAGCTCAAGTCGTCCCTGGTGGAGGCCTACCTGCATGCGGACTATCCGTTCACGCTGCTGACGCGCAAGCTCGGCCAGCAGCACAATCTGCACCGCAGGCGCCTGGCGCCCGTGATGTTCAACCTCGATCGTGCGCTGGACCTGCCCGACTTTGCCGGCCTGGACGCCGCGCTGGCGGAAAGTCCGATGAGCTTCGGGCAGGACGATCTGATGATCGACGTCACGCAATTGCCCGACCAGCTGGCGGTGAAGTTCCAATACAACACCGACCTGTTCGACGCCGAGACGATTCAACGGATGGCGGGGTATTTCAAGCGGCTGCTGGAAGAGATCGTGGCCGATCCTTCGCGTCCGATCGGCCGGTTGCCGATGCTGGAGGAAGAGGAACGCCATCGGCTGCTGGTCGAATGGAATGCCACGGCAAAGCGCTACG
>Ga0196972_1000435_pt1 | contig 22363 bp, 20 predicted proteins | sample S1v_2013CmetaG_FD_148618 | JGI IMG/M metagenome (GOLD analysis project Ga0196972, IMG submission 148618) | Soil microbial communities from Anza Borrego desert, Southern California, United States - S1+v_20-13C | ecosystem: Environmental > Terrestrial > Soil > Desert | place: USA: California...
TTTTATCGGATGTAAGGTGAAAGACACTGAAGATGTACCTGCAGGTATGACGAGGTTGGAAATCCCAGGCCAGGAATATCAGCAAATAATTGCAAAAGGTACAATGCCGGATTGTGTCGCGAATTCCTGGAAAGCCATTTGGAAAAGTAACGTTAGCCGGACATTTACTTATGACTTTGAAATGTATGATGAGAGGAGTAAAGATTGGAGTGATGCGACCGTGGAAATTTATATTTCAACTAAATGATGAGCTTGCCCTGCAATTGGATAATCACACGCCTTATCCATAGTGATTAAGAAATATTGTCAAGGCGAGTGTTCGAATTTGCAGGCAGTAGACGACAACCAAAATTAAATTTAATCGCATTGGCAATATCTCTGGGAAAAAAGGCATGAATGCGAAGGTGTGTATGCGTCCAGATGGGAGGTACCGAATTTTTTGTAGAGTTTTCAAGTCCTCCTGGTCTCGCCCCCTAATTCCTGATTCCCAATTCCAATCATGCGCTCCTCAGCTCGTCCTCATTTAAACGATCGGATATTCGCAAGGGCACTCCAGGATAACCTAAGGTTTTAAGTCCATTTCTGCTCTCAAACTGGAAGGGAAAATCTGAAGGCGATCCGATATGTCAGACTAGCCATCTGGCCAGTATGTAATAGTGCCCCTGATTGCATCTAATGGGCAATATGAAGATTCCCATACTTACAGTAATACTATTTTCATCAGTTGTTGCTTATGGTCAATTGAGAGTTACTACCACAATTGAATTGCTACGGGAGGATTGCAGGAATGCTAATCAGTTTCTTTCAGATGGCGTTGATAGTGTTAAATTGTATAAATTACCTGGCGGTAAACTCCTTTACGCAATTAAACCCCGCCATGCAGGAGAGTGGCCAATAATAATTAAGAATGCACCTATCGGGGAATATAAGGTTCACTTTAAAAATTATTTTGGACAAGCTATTCAGGAAAATATTACCTTAAGTAATGATAGTATCAATTACATCCGGCTTTGTGCGGACAGCCTGCTGGGAGCAAAACAAAACACCCTGGAAAACTTAGCCGAAAACGATTCGATTTCAGTTTATTTTCATACGCAGGGATGTTTTCATGCTTATGCAAAAAAAATAACAGTAACCAGGGAAAACGAAAAGCTTATTGCCCGGTATTATGATGTTGGTTGGAAGTATGTAAAGAAAAACCGAATAATGACTTTGGAATTCACAAATGAAAAGCTCAGTAAAACGGTTACGATGACAAAGATGCAAGAGGATGCGTTCACCCGGTTTGAGAATGAATTGTTGCATGTAAATTTAGGAGGGTGTACCACTGTTGATACCTATGAGATGAAGGCGCGAAATTTAAGTATTAAAAAGAAAGATGGTAGTTGTACGTGGCTCGGGTTTCAGTATTTATCAGTTTATTTGTTCGGAACAATTAAATAACCATCTGGTGAAACCGTTTATTCTATTACGGGTAAACAGGCAGCCACGATCCAAATAAAATCTACAATGAGAAAACCTGCTCAAATAAAAACTAAGCCGTCTGAAGTAAGTGTTGAGGGTTTTATTGAATCAATAAGCGAGGAAAAAAAGCGGAAGGATAGTCTCATTATACTTAAATTGATGCAAAAGGCTACGAAGGAGAAACCTATCATGTGGGGTAGTTCAATGATCGGCTTTGGTAATGTGCGATACAAGAGCCCTGCTACGGGAAGGGAGGTGAACTGGTTCAGAATAGGCTTTTCCCCGCGAAAGGCAAATTTATCGTTGCATCTAATTGACCTCCACAGGCATGAAGAAGCGATGAAGAAGCTGGGAAAGTTCAAGACAGGAAAAGGGTGCTTATATATTAACCGGCTGGAGGATGTGGATGTAAAAGTTTTGGAAAAAATAATTGAGGCATCCGTAAAATAAACAGCCTGATAACTTTCAATGCGATTTTCTATGCCAAGTGAAAGGACAGAAATATCAGGTAGGAAGCATGTTACTCATTTGTTATTGGACGCACCAATAGACCTGGTTTGGCAAGTGTGGATAGAACCGGATCACATTAGGCATTGGTGGGGACCTGATGGATTCAAGAGTAAAATTGAAAAAATGGAAGTCACACCGGGAGGTGATTGGATATTCACTATGCATGGGCCGGATGGAAAGGTTTATCCCAATAAAACAATATTCCGGGAAGTCGTTCCAATGGAGAAATTGGTACAGGAGCATTTTGCACCCAATTTCATGGCTACCATACAATTTGAACAGCGAGGCAAACAAACGCACGTGACATGGTATAAGATTTATGAGTCGGATGAATTGTATGATTTGATAGAGAGACAGTATAATGCGGCAGAGGGATTTAGACAAACGATCAAGAGGCTGATTAATTATCTTAATGAATGCATGTACAACTTTAATCGTCATGAACGACCTTGAACCCTTGAATGGCACTTAAAGACCTTGAGCGCCGACCACTTTGAGCGAGCTTGAAAAAAAAAAACTAATTTCCAACCAAACAACCTGCCATGAAATTCACCTTGCTGATCTTTGTACTAGCGTTGTATCTGAATACCTTCTCTCAAAACGCATTTGAAGCAGTCGACAGATCGGCTGTTGAAAAGGCCATTACAGACAGCACAGCAGCTACCTATTATCCTAAATTGTTAGAACGGTTTAAAAGCGATGACTCTACACTTACTAATGAGGAGTTTAGATTTTTGTATTATGGCTTTGTTTTTCAAAAGGAATACTCGGGCTATCCTGAATTGAAACAGAGGGAAATCAATGAAGCATTGAAAAAAAAGAATTATGACCTCGCCGTCAGGTTGTGTGACTCAGTGCTGGCAAAATACCCGATCAACCTGTTTGGCAATTTCAACAAGGGTCTTGCCCTTTTTATGAGCAATAAGGAAGACCCTTTATTTAAGAAATATAGAAATCGGTATGATCGGATAATGAATGCAATCATCTCAACTGGCAATGGACTCAAGTGCGAAACAGCGTTTAAGACCATTTTTGTAAATGATGAGTACTTCGTGATATATAATTATTTTGAGATCGAAAAATTCAAAGGACAGTCTCTGGAAGGAAATTGCGATAGAATGCGGGTAGAGCCTTCAGAATATTTCAGGGAAGAGAATATTTACTTTGACACTTCTGAGTCCCTGTTATACATGCAAAGATTGTTTGAAAAGAAGTAGCCTGTTAGCAGGAACCAAAAATGGTAGTTTACATACAATTTTAAAATAATTCCTGGTGAAGTGCCTCCAAATTCTTCCGGCTTAAAGCTTTTGGGTATTGTTTCCGAGTAAATGCTCCTTGCTTCGTGCTTTCGGCCTTAGCTTTTCTGAGTAAATGCTTGCGCCTGGATACTTTCGGCCAAAAGCTACCGGCTATAAGCTTTGGGGCTTACCAGCTAATGTTCGGGATAAACGCTTCCGGTCAATGCTTCTGGCCAGGCGCCTTGGGATGGCACCAATGGGTGATTGTTTTCTAAATGAGCCTCTCGTCTTTCGCTTTTAACTTGATGCTATGTTCTGACCGCTTAGTTCTTCTCCTTCCCCCCGCGGGGCCCTCCCTCCCCCGCCTTCCAACCTTCCGTTTTTTTTGCCCTGGCAATGACTGTCCTGGACGCTTAAAGCATCATTTTTTTTAGTCAACACCCTCCCTCTGCCCGGCAACCGGCTGTTCAGCTAATTTTTCTCTATCATCAACGGAGCTCCAGATGATCGATCAAAACACAAATCTCCTTTACCAGTAAACCAATTCCATGGGAAAAAAACAATTTTTTACGTTTTTTTCCACTTTGAATTTCAGGAATACCAATACTTGAAACCTAATCAGCTGTTCCCGAGTCCGCCCCATCTTTTCTTTATCGGTTTTGAACACTGACTATGGGAATTTCCCCTTCCCAGAAGCTGATTGAACAAAAATATATATCTTGGCGAGCAGAGCCGGGGAACATTCTGTATAATTCAATGTATATTATTGTCTATCTCCGGAACTCACATTTTATTACTAAATCCTTTACTGGTTTTTCCAAACGCAACATGAAAAAATTACTGCTGGTTCTAATCATCGCCATTACCCTCGTATCCTGCAAAAAAGAGTCTGACGACAACGAGATTCGTATTAATACCTGGACCTTTAAAGCCGAAGGCTCACTTTACCAGGGAGAACTATTGTGGGACCCGCTTCTCAATACCCTCCTTCAGTCAAACGATACCTATACTTTTTCCATGCTGGGCACGGATATAAGCGCTAATCTGTTTAACATCGTTATTTCGCTTGCAGATACTACGTTTACCCAGCCTGATTACCAATCCGGGATCATAGGTTCAGACCACGTCACCTCATTTTTTTACGGAGCTGATCTCGCAGGACAGCACCTGTTCCAGTCCAGTAATCATAATGGCGCCGCAATAATGAATTACAAGGTGGAATCTTTCGACCCTTCCACAAAAGTGCTTATTCTGTCATTTAGTGGCAACGCTGAAGACACGAACGGCGGAGTTGTCGCGATCACGGATGGAAAGGTGAGGTGTCAAATCGAAAAAATGTAGTGATAAGTTGCATGAATCCATATGCCACAGGCACGTGATAGCCCCTTCAAGCCTTGGTACATCTTTAAGCGGAGCAATACTTTGTTCACCTTAGAGTATACCTTTCAACGCTACTTGTTCTTTTGAAAATATAATACATGAGACTTTTTCTATTTGCCAGCTGCTTGATTCTTTTCTCGTGCTCACCTGCTAACAACAACGACCGCAGGATATTCGATGTCCATTTGCATGGAAGCAAGGATGTGAAAGTTCAGGTTGAGAAGCTGGAAGCAGCCGGGGTTAGATTGGCTGCGATTAGTTCATCATGGGAGCTGCAAAACAGCTATAAGAAAAATTCAAATATAGATTTCCTTTATGGGTTGATGTTCCCATGCCCTGATGGCAAGGTTCCATATAGCCTTCAGCCTTGTTTTCAGGATGGAGCCGAGTGGCCACCTATTGATTGGGTTGAACAACAAATCAGGAATGGTCGAATAGATTTCATAGGAGAGGTTTTGAGCCAGTACCATGGAATCTCATCTTCTGACTCAAGTTTGTATCCCTATTATGCATTAGCCGAGAAGTATGCATTGCCGGTAGGCATACACACAGGGGGTGCAGGTCCTGGCCACGGTAGCCCAAATTTTAAGATGGAACTCGGTAACCCTGACCTGCTTAAGGAATTGTTGGAAAAATTTCCCACTTTAAAGGTCTGGATCATGCACGCAGGTGATCAATATTATAAGGAGTGTATTGCCATTATGAAAGCACATGAACAGGTGTATGCTGATATCTCCGTGCTTTCAAATCCTGATATAGTACCTGGCGACCGATTCGCACTTATCATCAGGGACTTCGTTGACGCAGGCCTCAATAATAGATTAATGTTTGGCTCTGATAATGGTGATATTGAAAAAGTGATCAGGGCTGTGGAAGGCCTTTCTTTCCTGGATGAAGAACAAAAGGAGAAGATTTTTTATTCAAACGCGATAGATTTTTTTACGCACAAACAAATGGCCAAATAGCCAATTAGTCAATTACTCTGTCAGCAGTCAGCCAGTCAGTCAGCTAATCAGCCAGCCAGCTAATCCTGCATAAGAACTACTGCAATTACGACGTGTATTTTAATAATTCAGTCCGCTGCTCCATCCTCACCAATGAGCATCCATTAACCTGGCCTTCGTGAAGATCTACCACTTTCCCTTTTTCATTGATCATCATCCATCCCATTCTTTCGCAGATCTCAATCCACAATGTGTGGTAGAACCCTGCAGCTCTTGATTCTTTTAATTGGTGAAAAATGGATTCCCGTGTGTGGGTGATCAGTTCTATGTCAGCATAAAATGGTATATAATTATTCAGCAGCCGGCCGCCACCTTCAGGCCTTTCATCAAGATATTGTTTGTGAAGGCTTTTATGCACCTGCACCATATTGTAAAAGCTCAATACACGGCAGGGGAACTGTTCCTTTTCGAGCGCATCCATGAGCATGTTATTGCAGTACAGAGAAAGCGGGGCAGGTATGTTAGGAATTAACAAAAGATCAGCCGTATTGAATATATTATCATGAATGATAAAACGACCAGGTGAGCAATCCATGATGCAAACATCATAATCATCTTCTACTTCCTTTAACGTTTCACTCAGAAGCACATGATGGTCAAAATTGATTGACGCAATTTTCGAGGCTTTATTAATAAACATATCAGAAAATACCGGGTCATTGCTAATTAGATCGATTTCATATTTTTCGGTGGGATGTATGATGTCATAAATGGTAATATATTTATCAAACAGGCGACCATGAGTATTTGAGTTCTGATTTTGCTTGTTAAAAAAATAACTACTTCCCCCTTGCGGATCAAGGTCCCAGAGCAGTACACTCAATCCGGCTCTTGCTAGAAAGCAGGCCAGGTTTACTGAGGTGGTTGTCTTTCCAACGCCACCTTTAATGTTATAGACTGCAATTATTTTCACAATTTGAAACTAAACCACAAACCATAAACTGTGTTATGAAATGACGGATAAATTGCGGAATTGGTAATTCTGCCAGTAATAATAGGAAGTAAATGTCCTTAGGTATGGGAATTTCACTAGAGGACCAGGTTGAAAAGTAATGGGGAATTTTGAATTGGAGGATGCTGTAAATTATGCGACAACACCATTATGCAAAATGAACGGGGTAGTTTTAATGAACTAGCGACGGACTAATTCGCAGTTAATATTCAAATTCCCATCGCTGTTTTCATAAATCCTAAATTTATCCTCAAATTTTTCCCCATGTTCATTGCCGTCACCATTTTTCTACTTATAACTGCAGGAATATTTCTTTTTCTTCGGCATCCAAAATTTGGAAGCGTACCCCGAGGTGAAAGGCTTTCGCGTATTCTTCAGTCGCCTAACTACAAGGAGGGGAAATTTCAGAACCAGAGTGTTACCCCTCAATTGGCTGAGGGGTATAAGATCTCAGGAGTGATCTATTCACAATTATTCAAACGCGTTGCCAGGCGGCGCCCAAAGGCTGGCATACCTGCAATCAGGACTGATATTAAAGAGATCACCAGCGATAATTACCTGGTATGGTTTGGACATTCCTCATATTTCCTGGAATTAATGGGAATAAAGATCCTGGTTGACCCTGTCTTTAGCAATAACGCGTCTCCCATTCCTGGTACGAATAAACCATTTAATGGTTCAAATATTTACACGGCGGAGGATATGCCTGCAATTGATTTTTTATTGATCACACACGATCACTATGATCACCTGGATTATGAAACCATACTAAGGCTGAAGGGAAAAGTGAAGAAGGTGATCTGTGGCCTTGGAGTTGGTTCACACCTTGTAGCATGGGGCTATGCGGAAGAACAAATCGTTGAGTGCGACTGGAACGAAGAGCTGACGTGGCAGAATGGTTTGAAAATGATATGCTTACCTGCCAGGCACTTTTCTGGAAGAGGATTCACGCGAAACAATACATTATGGGTTTCATTCCTGCTTGTGACGCCCACCATTAAAGTGTATGCCGGGGGCGATAGCGGGTATGACAGTCATGTCGCAGATATCGGCAATAAGTACGGTCCTATAGATTTGGCTATTTTGGATAATGGACAATATAACGCGGCGTGGTGCTACATTCACTCATTGCCTGCACAGGTCTTGCAGGGGGCCAGGGATTTGCGGGCGAAAAGTTTGTTTCCCGTCCATTCATGTAAATTCACCATGGCAAACCACGCATGGGATGAACCTTTGATGAAAATAGCTGAATTGAATGCGGACAATGGCGTATGTTTAGTGACGCCAAAGATTGGAGAAGTGGTTTATTTGCCCGATAAAAAGATCTGGGACCGATGGTGGGAAAGTGTTGAAGCTAAAGATATGAGTAACGGAAATCGAGCTACGGACAAAGATTCATAAAATAGCTATAAGAAAGATCAATAGTTTCGGGAACTTTAACAGCCAGGCGAATGAAAGCTATAACTTATTATAATTATGGAGGGCCTGACCAATTCAAGCTGGAGGAAATAATTGAACCATTTCCAAAGAATGATGAAGTGCTCGTACAGGTTCAGGCCTCGTCAATTAACTCTTGGGATTATGATCTGCTACTGGGCAAACAGTTTTTAACGCGAATGCTTGGTGGTTTTACCAAGCCGGGAAATAAAATTCTGGGCGCTGATATAGCCGGCCGGGTGATAGCGAAAGGAAAGTATGTTTCAGCTTTTCAAATTGGCGATGAAGTATATGGCGATATAGCCAATTGCGGTTTTGGTGGGTTTGCGGAATATGTTAGTGTACCAGAGAAATGGCTCGCGAAAAAAACACCCTCGATTACCTTTGAGCAAGCCGCGTCAATTCCACAGGCAGGATTATTAGCAATCCAGGGCCTTCGTCATGGTGGGGACATTACACCCGGACAACGAGTGTTGATCAATGGCGCGGGTGGGGGAGTTGGAACCCTGGCACTTCAATACGCAAAGAAAAGAGGTGCGGAGGTTACGTGTGTTGAGCGGCCGGAGAAATTTCAAGTACTGACAAGTCTTGGTGCCAATGAACTGATTGATTACACAAAAGGTGACTACACACTGACTGGGTTGAAGTATGACCGCATACTTGACGTAACAGCGCATAGAACTATCACGGATTATCGCCGCGTACTAAATCCCGGTGGTGCTTTTGTAATGATAGGAGGTTCCATGGGAGGTCTTCTTTTGAAAATGATGGTGGTTGCGCCTGTTATTTCAAAACTTGGTAACAGGACAGTGGGATTGATGGGTTATAAGCCATCGCGCGGAGCTCTCGATGAATTATCAGGAATGTTGGAAGATGGGACTATAAAGCCAGTAATCGACAGCATTTACTCTTTAGAAGAAGTTCCCCTGGCATTTCAAAGATTTGGAACAGGACTGATGGAAGGAAAAATTGTTATCCGGGTTTCAGGTGAATAGGATAAATTAAGCCTGCATTTGGTTCAATCCTGACGCCAAACTCATACTTTCTAAAACTTAAACCATGCAAATCGACGAGTTGAGAATAATTTTCACCCGCGATCTTCAAAAGTTAGCAACTGAAATTGAATCATTCAATGAAGAATCAGCCATTTGGAAGATCGATAAAAGCATTGCCAATTCAGCAGGTAATCTTTGCCTTCACCTGGTAGGAAATCTAAAAACCTACATAGGAGCAACTATCGGTGGTGCCAGCTACATCAGAAGCAGGGACCTCGAATTCTCTGCGAAAAATGTACCCCGGCAGGAATTATTAAACTCGGTAAATGAAACAATAGAAGTAGTAAAGACTGCGCTTGAAAAGGTTTCGGATAATGATCTTCGGAACGATTTTCCGGTTAAAGTATTTGCCGAAAAAACAACAACTATCGGTTACATGCTGATTCACCTCGCCACACACTTGTCATATCATCTTGGGCAGGTAAACTATCACCGTCGTCTTCTGGATAATTGAATGAAAAAAAATAGAACTGCAACTCGTTATGACCCAATATCAACGACTATTCCGATCATGCATATCAGTTGCAATTATGCTGTTGATTTTATTGAGCCACGCGTGTACTACGCCAGGTTCCTCTTCCAAACATGACTTAAATGAGGTAACCCAAACAATAAAATCCTTAGAATATAAAGCTCTCGATGCGGAGTTCAGGTTAGATACAGCGACCATTTCTGATTTAATGGACAAGAATTTCATTGCTATTGATAAAGGTCAGGTAAGTAATAAGCAGGCTGAATTATCCGGTATTTATAACAATATCTATGAGCGGTTGAAAGCAGGCCATACCGTTGACTCCTTTTACCTTGATAATTTCCGCGTAGACCTGTTTGATAATACCGCAATTGCAACCTTTTTTACTGTCACCAGTGGCAAAAAAAATGGTGAGGCGTACACCAACAAGCGAACAAGGTTTTATGATGTTTGGGTAAAACGGGATGGCGCCTGGAAAATGGTATCCATGCAGGCCACGTTTTTATAGCACATCTTTATTACCACTTGTAAATAAATAGCTTTAGTGATATATAATTTACTTTGGAAAGGTAGAGAGAATTTATCCCTCGAAAACTGTCGTATCTTACTTGACGCGGATGCCGTAACCATTGATTCTGTTGTGATCGGAAGACACGTAGGTGAAATATTTAGAGTTCATTACATTATCAACACAGATGACAAATGGCGTACAAGAAAGCTTGATGTGCGATGCATTTTCGGAACCCTCAAACAGCAGTTCAACTTAGAAAGTAGCGGGAATGGAACATGGAAGAAAAACGGTGAGGTGTTGGAACAATTTCAGGGTTGTATTGATCTGGATATACCTCTTACTCCTTTTACAAACTCTCTGCCAATCAAAAGATTGAATTTAGATGTTGGCCAGGAGCAAATTGTGAAAGTAATTTATATAGATCTTTTACAAGAAGATGTTAGTGTTCGCAGGCAAAAATATCTTCGAATTTCCGAAAGGCTGTATCATTATGAGAACATTCCTAATGACTTTGAAGCCGATATTGAAGTTGATGCAAACGGTTTTGTTGTTGATTATCCTGGATTGTTTAAGCGGGATAAATTGTGATCTGTAGTCCCATGCGTTCAATTTTAATGAACAGTAAAAATGTAATGTAAGTGAAACGAAAATTATTTTTGATATCATTATTTTTTTCGATTTTACAGGTTACATCACATTCACAATCTGTAGCTCCAGGCAACTCTTTCGAATCGCTTTATAAATCTTCAAATCGTAACGTTAACTACAGATATAATTTGGCAACCCAGGTGCATGATTACTCCGGGAACTGGGATCTGGATGGTGACCGCCAATTGGATAACATATACTTTATCGGCACTGGAGGAGCCCACCTGTATTTTTACCTGCGTGTGATACTTTCCACAGATGGGCGAATCCGGGATTATACATTTCTTCAAACTGATTTTCCTGTATTTACCGGAAAAATCGATGAATCGATACAGGACTCTGTGTTATCTATAAAATCAGGCTTTAGTGCAAGTGATTGGAATGGTGATGAGAGGGATGATATTCTGTTGCACTTAGATTTTGCATCATGCCAAACGTGGAACGATAAATTAATTGAGGGCGGTATTAGATCCTGTGACGTTTTTATATCTTTCAAAAAGGAGAAAATTGATTTTTTTGATTTTATTCAATAAAATCTATCTAACCAATAAAACACCCCGCAATATGGATACCAATCAAATCATTGAGCTGATCAGCAAGGGCAGGACCGATTTCGTTATAGACCTTCTCAAATTGGCAGATTGGAAAGAAGTTATTAAGCAGGGCAAGGTAAAACCATTGCAATGGTTGGTTTATTATAACGATACTACTGGTCTGAAGGCAGTGCTAGAATCAGGCGGAAGCCTTGAAAGTATTAATCTGAATGAAGAACTCGGCAATGCTTCCTTCTTCGGCCATTGGAAGGTTTGTGATTTCCTGGTAAAACAAGGTGCCGATGTGAATGCGATCATTAGCGAAGCAGGTGAGACTCCTTTATTTAACGCACTTTCGAAAGCTGGAAGACCTTATTATTACTATGTAGTCAGGCTCCTTGTCGAGAATGGCGCTCGCGTGAACGTGCAGACTATTCCCGGTGTTGAAACTGGAAGTTTTATGCGGGATGTGAGAACGAAAGGTGAAACGCCCCTTCACAGGGCAGCCGCATATGCTGACGAGAGAACCATTTCTTTCTTAATTGAAAGCGGTGCTGACAAAGAAGCAAGGGATGCACATGGTGATACACCTCTCAGCTGGGCAAGTGAACACTTACGGCCCGGCTCCATACTTGCTCTATTAAGTTATGGAAAGCATTATGTAAGTGAGGCTCACATCCAGAAAAACAAAAGCGATCATGGAAATGGTTGGGGAAATGCGATGGACTGGAATTTGTTAGGGGAATACACTTGAACGTTGGGAACCTGATTGCAAGATTCGCGAAGGTTACACAAGTTGACGTTTAACGTTGAGAACCATACCAGGGATTACCTGGCCTAACCGTTGCACCAGTGAAGCCTTCCGGTGTACTTACAACCCCGACTATAAATCTTCATGGTCACAACGTTAAACGGCTTAATGGTTAAACGCCCTCTTTCTCTCCACAATTAAACATCCACTGCACGCCAAACTTATCTTTACAGGAGCCGAAATAATCTCCCCAGAACATATCCTGCAGTTCCATTTCTACTTTTCCTCCCGCTGAGAGTTTGTCAAAAAGTTCCCTGGTTTCTCTCCTTGTATCAGGTTGCAGGTTGATGTAACTATTGTTGCCAAAAACTACCTTGAAGCCCATTGATTCCGGGGCATCTGTTCCCATTAACGTATGGGAACCAAGTATCCGAAGTTCTACATGCATCACCAGGTCCTTATCAGCTTCCGCTATGGGAGGATCATTTGGCCCGGCGGGAATATCCCTGAATCGCATGATTCCGTTACCAAAAAATTCTCCACCAAAAACTGACTTGTAAAAATTGAAGGCTTCCTCCGTGCTGCGGGGAAAATTCAGATACGTGCTTACGCTTGCCATAAAATAGATTATAGTTAATAATATTACTTGCATCTAAAGGTAGGTTTCCCGGCGCTTGTAAGAAGGGGCAAAAACGACAATCACCGGGCGAAATGCGACGCCCTGCTGGAAAGATGTCAGTTGACAGAGGTTGGAACAGTTGTCTGTTGCACGTCGTCAGCGGCGTTTAATAGTTGCAAAGTGAACCGGAATTCACTAATCTTTTAAAATAAAAAATGAGTTAATTTCAGTGAGTATAAGGCTTGGCAACGATCCTGAACGCCTTGAACGCCTTGAACGCTAAAATCATGAGCCAAAAACTACAAACCTCCAGGCAATCCGGCCCTCATTACCAGTTAAGCCGGTTGGTTGGAAACTGGAAAGGCACCGCTAAAACATGGTTTGAACCTCCGAAGGTAGAAGATGAATCCCCCATAAAAGGAACCATGCGGTTAATACTCGGTGGCAGGTTCATTCTATTTGAATATGAAGGAAGTTTCAAAGGAAAACCATTAACTGGCTTAGCCATTTATGGGTATCATATTGAATTACGCAAATTCCAGGTGGCGTGGGTTGACTCATTTCACAATAACACGGCAATTATGTTCTCACAGGGGGAGAAAGACAAAGATGGTATTTCCGTAGTAGGTAGTTATGCTTACGTTACACCTGAAATGGAACAACACTGGGGATGGCGGACTACTATTGAAATCGTGAATGATAATGAAATTGTCATAACGGCCTATAATATTACACCTGAAGGTGAAGAAGCCTTGGCCACAAAAACCAGGTTAATCAGACAATTAGAAAACTAGTCAATTTGACAATGGAGAACCTGTAAGTTAAGGAACCCCCCATTGCCTAATGGCTAATTAACTAATTGTAATTGTCAAATTGACTAATTATTAAAAATGATTCGTGCTTTACTAGTTTTTTTGTCATTATTCGTTTCAATCGCGGGCTTTGGCCAGCAAAGAAAGATTGATTCGCTGAAGAGTATTATCTCATCTCCGGTGGATGACACGGGCAAGGTAAACGCGTTTCGGTACCTTATTGGCTTCGTAATACGATCAAACCCACGTGAGGCTATTAAGTACGGCAAGGAAGGGATTACGCTGGGCAAAAAACTGCAATTTGATAATGGGCTTGGCGGCTGTTATCTCAATACTTCTGCTGCATATACGGCGGCTTCTCAACTGGATTCAACTCTTCTCTACCTGGATTCCGCCCTCATTTATATCCGACGTCTTGGCGATGCAAATCGTCTTGCTCTCATATATCTCAACCGGGCGGATGCATATATGCAATTGAGGAATCTAAATCAATCACTAAAAAATTGTGATACCGCTCTCGTTTATGCAGAACAGTCGAACAATGATGACAGGTTGGGGCGCATCTACCAAACCATTGGATCAGTCTATTACATACAAAACAATTTTGCACAAAGCACCAAATATTATGAGCGCGCCCTTTCCTATTACCGCAAGATAGCTAACGAGCGAATGGCTGCGGTTGTGCTTAACAATATGGGGAATGTGTATAAACATACGGGCAATTCAAAGAAGGCAATCGAGAATTTTAACCAGGCAATTGCAATAGCAGATAGCCTCCATGATCTTAACAATCTTTCCCTTTATCATGGTAATCTTAGCGATGTATACCTGGGGTTGAAGGATTATTCTACTGCCGAACGATTGGCCACCTTGTCAATGAATTTTGCCAGGCAACAACAAAATGAATACCAGGTAGCCGTAGCTCATATGCATTTCGCTGAAATATATTTGGCCCAGAAGAAGGTAAATGAATCTGTAAAAGAAGCATTCATCGCTTATCAAATGATGAAGGAGCAGGAAGATCTGACATGGCAACAGTCAAGTGCCGACCTCCTGGCCGATGCTTATGCCAGGGCTGGTGATTATAAAAATGCATTTCACTTTGCAAAGATCAGTAAAGAGCTCAATGATTCTCTTTCGCGCCAGCAATTTGATGAAGATATTGCTGCCATGCAAACCTCATTCAGGGTGCAGGAAAAAGACAAAGAAATTCAATTGTTAAGTCTTGACGGTGAAGTGAAACAAACCCAGTTGGAAAAACAGCGCATCCTGTTGTTCACAGTGTTCATTCTTTTATTACTGACAATTGGCGGCATTTTCCTGCTTATTAACCGTGGCCGGTTAAAACAACGAATGAAGGAGCTTGAACTAAGGAATCGCATTGCCGCGGACCTGCATGACGAAGTGGGTAGTTCATTAAGCAGCATACATGTTTTAAGCAGGATGGCAACTCAAAAGGAAGGATTAAGTTTTTCACAGACTCTTGAAAAAATAAATGGCAATGCAAAGGATACAATGGAGAAAATGAGTGATATAGTTTGGGCGATTCATCCGGGAAATGATTCATTAGAACAACTTCTGGTTCGAATGAAAGAATTTGCTGCTGATATGCTGGAGCCAAAGGATATCAATTACCAGTTTACGATTGAAGGTGACATCAGCAGGCAACGGTTGAATATTAACCAGCGCAGGGATATTTATTTAATTTTCAAAGAAGCTGTTAATAATGCTGCCAAATACAGTGAATGCCAACGCATACAGATCCTGTTGAAGCAGGATGCAGGAATTTTTCAACTCCGGATATCCGATGACGGAACCGGCTTCGCGATTGACAATGCCGGCTCTGGAAATGGAATTCGAAACATGCGGCAACGTGCGAGACAAATAGGTGGGGAACTCACTATTGATTCAAATGTCGAGGAGGGTACAACCATTGATCTTTTGGTCGGGTCATAATCACATGAATGCGGTATGAATAGCAAGAATATTTAAGGGATATTTGAATAAAGATCTTATGCAACGAACGGTTCTTATATACGAGGATAATAGTGTCTTGAGAGAAAGCATTGAGTTACTGATTGACAGTGCAGACCAGTACCTGCTTCTTGCCAGCTTTGGTAACGCCTTGCATGCAGAGGAGCAGGTCCGGAAACTTGATCCTGACGTTATCATAATGGATATTGATCTTCCCGGCCTTTCGGGTATTGAAGCAGTACAACGAATTCGCAGGTTTAATGCTAATGCGCATATTATTATGCTGACCGTATTTGAAGAGAGTGAAACGGTATTAAAGGCAATTTGTTCGGGTGCATCGGGATATTTATTAAAAAAGCACCTTACTGACAGGTTGTTGACTTCAATAAATGAAGTTCTTGAAGGGGGAGCTCCCATGAGCCCTGGTATTGCTAAACTGGTAATATCGAGCATGCATGCGCAACCCGGTGTTGAAAATAAATATGGCTTAAGCTCACGGGAAAAAGAAATTCTGGGCGAGCTATCAAAAGGTTCAAGTTACAAGATCATTGCTGAAAAGGTCTTCATTTCAATAGACACCGTTCGCACACACATCAAAAACATCTACAAAAAACTCCAGGTGCATTCCCAAACTGAAGCGGTGTCAAAAGCCATTAATGAAAAATTATTCTGATTAACCATTCCGGTTTGAGGTATCCTAAAATGGAATATCACATCATCATGTGACAAGGTAGCCTTCTCATTTCCACCATCTTTATTGGCTCATTTCAAACCTTAATCATTAAATATGAAGCGGATTTACGCCTTGTCGTTTTTATTATCAGCCATCATCTTCACCACCTATTCACAATCAATGGTTGAAAATATCCGGACCACAGCCCAAGCGAGAGGAACTGCGATCAACAATGGCTTCGAGTTCAATGGCGCGGTATATTTTACTGCCGACGATGGAACGAATGGAATCGAGCTATGGCGCTCTGATGGCACTGAGCCAGGAACATTCATGGTGAGGGATATTAATCCTGGTCCGGAAGGCAGTGAACCGGCTGGTTTTACCATCCACAATGGTGAGCTATATTTTTCAGCCAGGGATGAGACGAGTGGAAGAGAACTATGGAAGACAAATGGTACTTCTTCTGGTACCGTTCTCGTTGCTGATGTAAGAACTGGAGCGACCAGCGGGAATCCTCTGCATTTTGCCAGTTTTAACGGGCAATTATATTTCTCCGTCTTATATGGGCCTATCCTGGGAGGCACAGTGGAAGGCCCGGCTCGTCAATTGTGGAGGACTAATGGAACGGGTGCAGAACAGGTTTTCGACTTATGGTCAAATAATGATGATAGAATAGAAAACCTGATTGTTTTTGAGAACCAACTTTTTTTTACCGGCAGAGATGCTACGCAAATTGGACTTTGGAGACTCGAAACTTCCGGAAATTATTTTTTTTTGGTGCAGGGACCAATCGGTGATCTTACAATTAGTGGCACATCACTTTTTTTCAGAAATGGATCATTCAACTCCCCTAATGAACTCTATAAATGGCAAAGTGATGCACCAACACTTTTAAAAACCTTTGATAGTTTCAGTGGTTACAGTCTGTCATTTCTGACTGACGTAAATGGAACCCTGTTTTTTTCAGCCAATGAAAATGGCACCAATGGCGATAATGAACTCTGGAAATCAGATGGCACTATTGCCGGAACAGTGCTTGTTAAGGATATTCGTCCCGGAACATCAAGTTCGCAATCAAACAATTTCCTGGCAGTAGGAAATACAGTGTTCTTTACCGCCACTGATGGCACGAGTGGAATTGAAATGTGGCGTAGTGATGGAACTGACGCCGGTACCTATAGAGTGAAGGATATTTCCGCTGGTTCCGGATCTGCAAATATTTCAAATATGGTATTTGTTCCGATGCCAGGTTTTCCACTGGGCGGACAAATCTTCTTTACAGCTAGTTTTAGTGCTGACCTATGGATTACAGATGGCACAGACGCAGGAACAAGATTGGTGAAGGATTTGAATCCAGGCACTCAACCCTCTTCCGCTTCCGGCCTGGTTGCATTTGGAGATAAAGTTTTGTTTAGTGGAAACGATCCTTTATTAGGCAAGGAATTGTGGCTTAGTGATGGAACGGAGCCTGGTACTGTCATTATAAAAAATATCGTTAACGAGGACCAATCAGCATTCAGGGATGGGCATTATGGAGAGATTCAGCCCGCATGGTATTCACATGCTAATGGAGCGCTTTACTTTACAGCTTATGATGATGTATCAGGCATTGAATTGTATAAAACAAACGTGGACGCCACAGGTGCCGAAATTGTTAAGGAATTGAGAACCGGCGTACCTGGTGGTAATCCGGAGTACTCATTTAATATAAATGGAAAAATTACTTTCAGGGGCTCTGATGGTACAGTGGGTTCAGAATTGTGGCAGACAGATGGCACGGAAGCCAACACTACATTGGTGGAAGATATCCGTCCCGGTGGTCAAAGCTCATTTCCTCTCTATGGAGCATCAATTGCCGGCATACGCTATTTTGTAGCTAATGATGGCACCTCCGGCAATGAACTTTGGCGAAGTGACGGCACGGCAAACGGCACTTACATGGTCAAGGATATTCGCCCGGGATCTTCGAGCGGGGAGGTAACGAACATGACTGTGCTTGGCAACACATTGTTCTTTGTAGCCAATGATGGAGTAACTGGTTATGAACTCTGGAAATCAGATGGCACGGAAGCAGGTACCGTGTTGGTAAAAGATATTCGCGCGGGCGCACCGGGGGTATTTATGCAATATGCGGAGAATAATGAACTGGTAGCAATTGGCGGGTATTTATATTTCCGCGGATCTGCTACAAGTGCCCAACAGGAACTTTGGAGGACTGATGGGACGGATGCTGGAACGATTAAACTTACTACAGAAGATAAAGACCCGAAATATATAACGGATGCAGGAGGGAAGATATTTTTTAATGGTACTCCTCCCGGGGTACTGGTGCAGGAAGAACTATATGCTTATGATCCGGTGTTGAATACGGTATCAAGGCTGACAAATTGCTGCCCTTCATCTGAAACGGCTAGGCCTGGCCATTTCGTTTCTTATAATGGTCTGCTGTATTTTAATGGTTATACTCCTGAATTCGGTTGGGAACTGGGTGTATCTGACGGGGGAAGTGTTTCATGGATAGATATTATCCCGGGAAAAGAAAGTTCCAATCCACAAAATTTAACAGTATATCTCGGCAGGTTATATTTTTCCGGGGCCAGCAGGGAACACGGGGTGGAACTTTGGCAATCAGATGGCAGCCCGGCGGGAACGGAAATTGTGAGCGATATCTGGCCAGGTGCCCAGGGCAGCAACCCGCAGCAATTCATACGGGCAAATGGTGATCTGTATTTTCTAGCCAATGATGGTGTTGCAGACTATGAATTATGGCGCTTTAATCCTACGGTGCAATATTCACTGCCTGCAGGTAATACAGCAGATTCGATAACCATTCAATGGAGTAATATTGTTACCACGGGGGAATCAAATGAATTACTGGCAACGATACGGCAGGCGGGTGCCCAACCGTTGAATGATAAAGTGAAGGTTAGGGTTACTATAGATCCATCCATTCAACAGTACAATGGCGTTCCCTATGTGCAACGGCACTATGACATAGAGCCTCAGGTAAATGCGGCCTCTGCAACAGCCAATGTAACATTATATTTCACACAGCAGGAGTTCGACGATTATAACCTGGCCAATGGAATTCTTGGTGACCTTCCGGTAGATCCGTCTGATGTAAATGCACTTCCATTAATGCGAATTATCCAATATCATGGAGAAGGAACAACTCCCGGTAATTATCCAGGCTCTACAGTTGTGATCGATCCCGATGATTCTAATATCCGGTGGAATTCTGATGGATTCTGGGAAGTTGAATTTGATGTGACCGGGTTTAGCGGATTTTACCTCACCACGATTGAAGCGACGGCCTTACCTGTGAGACTGGTTAGCTTTACGGCATCTCATCAGGCCGGTATGGTGCAGCTTATTTGGAATGTGGAAGAGCAGGATGGAATTGTTCATTATGTGGTGGAAAGAAGCTCAGATGCCGCGGTATTTTATCCCATTGATACCGTAATAGCCAACTCATTTTCGAGTTACAGCTATCAATCACTGGATGCTGTACCTATAATGGGAGCAAACTATTATCGCTTGAAGGTCAGAGACCAGGATGGTTCCCTTGATTACAGTAACGTGATAAGAATTGATCTCTCTATGCCAATAACCATTTCCTTATTTCCCAATCCCGTATCATCCGTGTTTAGGATAAAACTCGGCAGTTCTCAATTGCTAAACTCCAATGCGAACCTGTATGACAGCCATGGCCGTCTTGTTCGTTCAATTAGACTGACTTCATTACAACAAGCAGTTGACGTATCAACACTGCCTTCAGGGGTTTATTATTTAAGAGTAAATAACATTTTCACAATTTCCTTAATTAAGAATTAATCAATTAGTCAATTAGTCAATTAGTCAATGAGGGCAACGTACATTTAATAAGCCCCATTGGCTAATTGATTAATTGTTTAAGTAACTAATTAATTAGAAATGCGCAATCTTGATAAGTTTATTGACATCATGCACAATGATCTTCCTTCCTTTTGTCTCTACTATTCCGTCTGATTTGAATTCGGAGAGAATTCGTACTACATTTTCACGGGCTGTGCCGGCCAGGCTCGCCAGGTCATCGCGGCCCATGTTTATTTCTACCGGCATTCCGGCTTTAAAGTTGACTTTATATTTTTCCCTGAGAACGATCAATTGTAAAGCGAGACGTTCGCGTACGGTTCGTTGTGCGAAAAGGCTCACACTGTTGGCTAAAACGGTGAATTCGTGACTTAACAATTTCAGAAGGCGGGTATTAAGGATGGGAGAAACCTGCAAAGCATGAATGAAATCTTCTTTAGGTATAAACGAAAGATTACTTTCTTCGAGAGCGGCAGCTGAATCCGGGTAGCGGCTTTCTGACAGCACGGCATGGTAACCTATAAGTTCTCCTGTGTTGGCCAGATAGATGATTTGTTCGCGGCCATCTTTATCAACCTTATATTTTTTTATTTTTCCATTATTAATATAATAGATCCCTGAAGGATAGGTGCCCTCCTTAAAAACGATTTCGCCCTTTTTACAGTGAAGCTCGCTTTTGCGCTCTGTGAGCGCGCCTAACACGTCATCCGGAAGGTCATTCAGGATGGATTGGCTGTTGAAGTTCCATTCATCGATGGGGAAAAGGCCCTTAATGCTCATATTGTATAACAAAATTACCGTAATAAATGCATTCACTGCAATTGGGGTTTGTGGGCTGTTTCAAATTGTAGATTAGTTCCGGTTGCGTGAGGCAGAGAAAGCTCCGGATGTAAAGATTTTACCTATACCTGAAATGGAAATTCCATGGGAAAAAAACCGCTAAAAATTGTTTTTTTCCCATGGTTTTATTTTGCGGGAGAAGGAGATTTGTGTTTTGATCAATCATCTGGAGCTTCAAATGTTGAGAGAGAAAGTGTTTTATAGCTGAACAACCGGTAGCCGGGCAGGGAAGGGGAGTAAACCTTGAAAAATGACGCTGAAAGCGTCCGGGAAGGTCATTGCCATGGCAGAAAAAAATTGGAAGGTTGGAAGGCGGGGGAGGGAGGGCCCCGCAGGGGCGAAAGAGGAGTTCTCAAGAACGGAGCTTCCTGCCTAAAGCCCGAAGCCAAAAGCCCGAAGCCAAAAGCCCGAAGCCAAAAGCCCGTAGCCAAAAGCCCGAAGCCTAAAGCTGGAAGCTATAAGCCAAAAGCCGAAGACCATAACTTGAAAGCCACGAGCCGAAAGCTAAAAGCCATTACCCAAAAGCCATTACCTGAAAGCCATAAGCGGTAAGCCCAAAGCCGAAATCCATAAGCTGGAAAGGCCCAAGCCCCTTTGACCATCGTTCTATCGAACAACCGCCTTGATTGGCCATCCGCCATCGATTGATTACATTGTGAGACCTGCAAAGAAAATCAGCCGCCACATACGCCCCGACCATCGACCGTGAAAGAACGACTATTGACCCTCGACCAACGAAAACCGACCAACGACCATCGAGCAACGACTATCGAACAACCTGTAAAAAACTCAGCCACCGAATTAGCCACCCTCGGCCAACGACCATTGAGCTACAATTATTGACCGACCATCGAGCAACGACTATCGATCAACCTGTAAAAAAACCCAGCCACCCAATAAGCCTCGACCATCGACCAACGACCATCGAGCAACGACTGTCGAAATACTTGTAAAAAACTCAGCCACCGAATAGGCCGCCATCGGCCAACAACTACTGAGCTATTATTGACCGACCATCGAGCAACGACTATCGATCAACCTGTAAAAAAAATCAGCCACCCAATAAGCATCGACCATCGACCAACGACCATCGAGCAACGACTATCGAACAGCCTGTAAAAAACTCAGCCACCGAATAGGCCGCCATCGGCCAACGGCCATTGAGCTACAATTATTGACCGACCATCGAGCAACGACTATCGAGTAACCTGTAAAAAACTCAGCCACCGAATAGGCCGCCATCGGCCAACAACTACTGAGCTATCATTGACCGACCATCGAGCAACGACTATCGATCAACCTGTAAAAAACTCAGCCACCGAATTAGCCACCCTCGGCCAACGACCATTGAGCTACAATTATTGACCGACCATCGAGCAACGACTATCGATCAACCTGTAAAAAAACTCAGCCACCCAATAAGCATCGACCATCGAGCAACGACCATCGAGCAACGGCTATCGATCAACCTGTAAAAAAACTCAGCCACCGAATTAGCCGCCCTCGGCCAACGACCATCGAGCAACGACTATCGAGCAACCTGTAAAAAACTCAGCCACCGAATAAGCCGCCATCGACCAACGATCATCGAGCTACGACTATTGACTACCGATATAAGACAAAAATTGATAATTCTCA
>Ga0196972_1000438_pt1 | contig 22313 bp, 13 predicted proteins | sample S1v_2013CmetaG_FD_148618 | JGI IMG/M metagenome (GOLD analysis project Ga0196972, IMG submission 148618) | Soil microbial communities from Anza Borrego desert, Southern California, United States - S1+v_20-13C | ecosystem: Environmental > Terrestrial > Soil > Desert | place: USA: California...
GGCGTCCACCTCCACCTGCATCACCTCGACATCGCCGACCAGGCCGCCCTCGCTCGCCTGCTCCAGCTTTGCGGCAATGACCTCCCGCCTCTCAAAGGCGTGTTCCATCTGGCCGGCGTGCTGCGGGACGGTTTGATGGCCAATTTGACGACCGACGATCTTCACGAAGTCCTGCAACCCAAGGTTGCGGCCACTTGGCAACTCGCGCAACTTGTTGCCGGACTGGACTTGGATTACTTCGTGTTGTTTTCATCGCTGGCCGGGCTCGTCGGCTCCCGAGGACAAGCCAACTATGCCGCAGCAAACGTCTTCCTGGACAGCTTCGCGACGACCTTGGCGCCCGCTCTTCGCCCCCTCAGCGTCGCTTGGGGCCCCTGGGATATCGGAATGGCCGGATCCCAAGAGGAGGCAGCGCAGGAGAGATGGAAACGGCATGGCTTGCTGCCGCTCGACACGCGCGCCGCCATGGCATGTCTAGATCATCTGCTGCAAAGCAAGCACAGGCATGGCGTAGTCGTGAATTTCGACAGATCGGCCGCCGTCGGGCGATCGCCCCGGATACTGAATGCCGTACTGCCATCGAGCAATGCGCATTCACATCGTCCGCGAAAAAAATCCTTGATCCTGCAAACCGTACGAACGGCCTCTCCGGAGCTGCGTCCCCAACTGCTTCACTCCTACATGCTAGAGAAGCTGCGGGAAATGGCGGGGGCTTCCACGCTCGACTACGATCCTTCCGGCTCGCTGGTTGAACTGGGAGTCGACTCGCTGATGGCCTTGGAGCTAAGCAAGACTTTGAATGACGATCTGCATGTGCATGTCCCCGTGGCGCAGCTTTTAGGGGGCGCCAGGCTCATGGATATCCTAGACAGCATCAATGCAATGCTGTCCGCAATCGACGCGACCGGAACATCGGCGCCCGATACCCGCCCGATGCCGGCTCAAGAAGAAGCCGCGTGGGAAGACGGCCTACTGTAAGGAAGACGATCTTGACCACCCGACCCACTACGCGAGACAACCTGCTTTTGCTGGCGGAACGCCGCATAGCGTTCTGGACAGACGGTCCGGACCTACGCTTCCGTGCACGCAAGGACACATTCGATGCGGAACTGAAGCGCTTCGTCAGTCAGCACAAGTCTGAATTGATCTCGCTGCTGCATCCCCACGGAGAAACCCCGGTTACCGTCGCGCCGTTGTCGTATGGCCAACGAGCGCAATGGTTCCTTCAGCAGCTTCGACCCGAAAGTGCCGCTTACAACATCGCATTCGGCCTTCGTTTTCTTCAGCGCTGCGACAAGGCGGCGCTCCAACGCGCGGCGAACGGACTGGCCGAGCGTCATGGGATGCTGAATGCAAATTTTGGCCTGCTCGCCGGCGAGCCGGTTCAATGCGTTCCGCAAACCGGCCGGCTTCGACTGGAAGACTTGCACGCGGACAACGACGAGGACGCAATCAAGGAAGCAGAACGGTTTGCCGCGCAACCGTTCGATCTTGCCCATGGCCCGCTGATGCGCATTGGCCTCGTGCAAGGTGTCGGCAATCCGCTGCTCGTCATCGGCATCCATCACGTGGCCGTTGACTACTGGTCCCTCGCGCTCCTAGTGGAAGAACTGATTTCTCTTTATCTGCAGGAAACCGGAACCGGAGCCGACGCGCCGCCCCCCCACGCTCCAGACCATATCGATTTCGTATGCTGGCAGCAACGCATGCTGGAAAGTCCACAAGGCGAACGGATGTGGGCCTACTGGCGCGAAAGGATCGATACGGATGCCGCCGTCACTGAATTGCCGACCGACCGCCCTCGCCCGTCGGTGCAAGGCTATCGCGGCAAGACGCGCACGGTGGAACTCGAAACGGCTCTGGCGGAATCCCTCAAAACCGAAGCCCAGTCGCTGGGTGTCACGCCGAACGCCATATTATTGGCCTGCCTGTCTCTGTTATTGACTCGCTATACCGGCGAAAAACGACCTGTCATCGGCTGCGTAACCACGGGTCGTTCGCGCCGCGACCACGACCGCATCATCGGATACCTTGCCAATCCGGTCGTACTGTCCCTGCCAGCCGATACTGCCCGTCCATTCGCCAGCTTGGCGCAAGCGGCGCATCGGGAACTGCTGCAAGCGCTGGAAAATCAAGACTACCCTTTTCCGTTGCTGGTGGAGCGTCTCGGCGCCCAGCGCGATCCCTCCCGCAACCCGATCTTCCAGATATTGTTCGATGCATTGTCCTGGACCGGCGCGGACGCTTCCTCGATCGGAGCCCAAGCCCTGAAAGTGGAACCGGTGGAACTAGGGCAGCAGGAAGGACAATTCGATCTGAGCGTATGGGTGTCGGAACACGCGCAAGGATGGCGCATTTCCTTCAAATACGATGCGGATCTGTACGACGAGGCATTGGTAACACAATGGCAGAGACATTTCCTCGCCCTTTTGCAGGCAGGCCTGGCGAACAAGGAGACTCCGGCGGGAGCATTGGCCATGCTGACGTCCGACGAACGGAAGAACGCGCTGGAAATCGCGAGCGGAGGCACGGCGCTTTCCCCCCCTGTCCCGACAATTCATGGCCTTTTCGAATACCAAGCCAGGCGGAATCCGGACAAGACAGCGCTGGTCTGGCAGACCGAAAGCCTGACTTATGGGGAATTGGAGCAGCGCGCAAATCAACTGGCACGACGCCTGCTCACGAAGAATCTGCCGCCCGAGTCCAGAATCGCCATATGCCTGCATCGCACTCCGGCGATGGTGATCGCGATGCTGGCGATTCTCAAGTCCGGGCATGCGTATGTCCCGCTCGACCCGGCCTATCCCGAGGCGCGGCTCGAGTATCTGTTGAACGACGCCTCGGCGCCCCTCGTCATCACGAGTTCCGACCTGGCGCCCACGCTTGACCGAAAATCGGTTCCTCTCATCCTGGTAGACGACCACACCGATGCCCCCCCAGACGGCATGCCGCTGCCGGTCGTCCGCCCCGAGCAGCTTGCTTACGTCATCTACACATCGGGATCAACGGGCGGGCCCAAGGGAGTCGCCATCGAGCACCGGAATACCGTGGCATACCTGACTTGGGCCCTCGACTGGTTCAGCAAAGATGACCTGTCGACGATGCTCGCGTCGATATCGATATGCTTCGATCTTTCCATTATCGACATCTTCTTGCCCTTGGCGGCCGGCCAGCGCATCGCGCTCGCATCGAGCATCCTGGACATCACTTCGGATTGGGCGAGGCAACAGGAAGTCACGATGGCGATTGCCGTGCCGTCGGCAATGCGTGAGCTTCTGCGCCAGGGACTGCCGCCCAGCCTGCGGACCTTGGGCCTCGGCGGCGAGATACTGCCGGCATCGCTGGTGAAGGATATCCACCGCTATAGCAAGGTACGGCGCATCGACAATATCTTCGGGCCCACGGAGATCACTATCTGCTGCACCACGGAACGGATCATCGACCAACCGGATGCCGTCCCGACCGTCGGCCGCCCCCTGCGCGGATATCAGGTCTACGTGCTGGACGAGCACATGCAACCGACGCCGCCGCTGGTACGCGGGGAAATATATGTCGGCGGCGTCGGCGTTACCCGGGAATACCTTGGCAAGCCGGAGCTCAACCGGCAACGCTACCTGCCAGATCCGTTCTCCGACGATCCCGGAGCCAGGCTCTTCCGGACCGGCGATTTCGGACGCTACCGCAGGGACGGCAGGCTGGAATTTCTGGGCCGCGAGGATGATCAGATCAAACTGCGCGGGTTCCGCATCCAGCTCGACGAAATCGAAGAGGCGTTGCGCACGCACCCCGACGTGGAACATGCCGCGGCGGTCCTGCACCACAGTCAGAAGGACGACGCGCGCATCATCGCCTATTGCACTCCGCGCGGGGAAAACGTCTCGGAAGACGACTTGCGCACCTACCTGATGCAGAAACTTCCGCATTACATGGTGCCAGCCAGAATCGTGATGCTCGATGCCTTGCCGACGACGCCGAACGGCAAGATCGACCGCCGCCTCCTGAGAACCTGGACCGTCACTGTCAGAGGGCGCGGCATCGACTCGGCCGATGCGATCGAACAGGCGCTACTTGACCTGTGGCGGCAACTGCTCGACAGGCCGGATGTGAACGCCGAAGACAACTTCTTCGAGGCCGGAGGGCACTCTCTCCTGCTGGTACGCCTGCGTGAAGAGGTCAGAAGCCGCTGGGCGGTCGACCTGGAAGTAGTCGATCTTTTCCGGTTGCCGAACATCCGGGCGCTCGCCGAAGCGATTCGCGGCTCGGCGCCCGCCTCGGCCGGACACGACGCCCTGGCCCACCCATCCGAGAATTCCCTATCCGTCGCTCAAGCATGAACACGACTCCATCTCCCGTTGAACCGATCGCCGTCATCGGAATGGCCGCCCGCCTCCCCGGGGCGCCGGACGTGGACGCCTTCTGGAACCTGTTGCGCGATGGGCGCGAGGCCATCACCTGGCTTACCGACGATGAACTGCGGACGTCCGGCATCGGCGAACAGGTCTTATCGGACAGTTCCTATGTCAAGGCCGGAGGACTCATCGACGGCACTGAGATGTTCGATGCGTCGTTTTTCGGCTATTCCGCCAAGGAAGCCAGCCTGTTGGACCCGCAACATCGCGTCTTCTTGGAGTGCGCTTGGCATGCGCTCGAATCCTGCGGCCGCGCCTCTCCGGAAGACCGGACGAAAGCAGGCGTATTCGCAAGCTGCGGCCCCAACACCTATCTGCTGAACAACATCTTCTCCAATGACGACCTCCGCAACGGCACCGATCCTCACCACTTGATCATTACGAACGACAAGGATTTCGTGGCGACGCGGACGGCATATCTGCTGGACATGCGCGGGCCGAGCATGACCGTACAAACCGCGTGTTCGAGTTCCCTGGTCGCCGTTCACCTGGCATGCCAGAGCCTGCGCAACCGGGAATGCGATCTTGCCCTCGCCGGCGGCGTCGCGCTACGTTTTCCGATGCGCGCCGGCTACTGGCATACCCCGCAAGGCATCCTATCGAGAGACGGCCGCTGCCGCGCCTTCGATCGCTCCGCCTCCGGCACGGTTTTCGGAAACGGAGTCGGCATCGTCATACTTAAACGGCTGCACGATGCGCTCGCTGACGGCGACAAGATCAGGGCGGTCGTCATCGGCAGCGCCGTCAATAACGATGGCCGCGCGAAACCCGGCTATACCGCTCCCAGCATCGCCGGCCAGGTGCGCGTACTTTCCCAGGCATTGGAAAATGCAAACGTCGCTCCGGACACGGTCACGCTTTTCGAAACCCACGGCACCGGCACCGAACTGGGCGACGCCGTGGAGTTCGCGGCGCTTGCGCAAGTGTTTCCGCCACGCGCCGCGGACCGAATTCCATGCGCTCTAGGAGCGGTGAAGACCAATATCGGACACCTAGATGCGGCGGCAGGCGTTGCCGGGTTCATCAAAACGGTGCTGTCGCTGGAAAATCGCGAGATTCCGGCGACGCTCCACTTCGAGGCTCCTGGAGAAAAAATTCCAATGGCGGCCAGCGCCTTTTATGTGCCGACAACGACCGAACCGTGGCAAACCGCCGACCAGCCACGACGCGCTGCTGTGAGCGCGCTCGGCATCGGCGGAACCAACGCGAACATCATTCTCGAAGAATCCCCGTCGTCGCCGGCCTTGGTGCCGGAACAAACGCTCTCCCCGCAAGTGCTGGTCTGGTCCGCGAAGGACGAGGGCGCGGCGGACGCGCTGAGCGACTCCATATATGAACTGCTGTCGCGAACGGAGGCGCCGAGGCTTGCCGATCTGGCCCATACGCTTCGACAGGGCCGAGAGCATTTCCCGGTGCGTCGGATGATGGTCGCGACCCATGCGGCCGAAGCGCTGAGCATTCTGTCCGAACCAAGCCGCTCGAAGGTGTTTCGTTCCACGGTCAAACATCCGCGTCCGCGGATCGTGTTCTGCTTTCCGGGCCAGGGGGCCGGGTACAGAAGCATGGGGCAGTCGCTGTACCGTACACGGGCGGACTTCCGGGCGATCATCGACGATTGCGCGGCTCGTCTGCGCGCCCTGGGCGCCGCAGCGGCGGCGGACGCGTTGCTGTCGCCGCCTCCCGCCGAGGAGATGAATACGGCTTTGGCGCAGCCCGTTCTCTTCTGCATCGAATACGCGCTGACGCGATGGTGGCGCGGTCTGGGCGTCGTTCCGGACGCGCTGTTGGGACACAGCCTGGGCGAATACGTGGCGGCCTGCCATGCAGGCATATTCGAACTGGACGATGCGCTACGTCTCGTCATCGCGCGCGGAGCGCTGATGCATAGAATGCCGCCGGGCAGAATGCTGGCCGCGCGACTTCCGGAGCAACGAGCGGCCGATTGGCTTGGCGCCGGCATAGACATCGCGGCGATCAACTCCCCCAACAGCGTTGTATTTGCCGGCTCCGAAAGCAACCTCGAAGGCGTGGCGGCCGCCTTGGACGCCGAGGAGATACAGTACCAATGGCTCGACGTGGAAAAGGCATTCCATTCGGCGGATGTGGATCTCCTGCTCCACGAATTCCGCGCCTTGTTCAAGGAACTCCGGACGAGCGGTCCGAAAATTCCGGTGATTTCGAACGTCACCGGGGACTGGCTCGATGCGGATCAGGCAACCAACGCTGACTACTGGCTACGCCATCTTCGCTCCACGGTTCGTTTCTCGGACGGGGCACGTACGCTGCTTGGCGACGGCGAGTGGATCGCGATCGAGATGGGACCGGGGAATGCGCTGTGCGGCATGCTGCGGCAGCAGCGGTCCGAACGTCTGCAGATCACCCTTGTCGGGCTTGGCGCCGAGGCCGACGAAGAAACGCACGCGATTGCAACCAGCTGGGGGCAACTCTGGTTGCGCGGCGTGCCGGTGAATTGGCGCCTGTTTCCCGAGGGGCAAAGAGTCGCTTTACCGCCTTACCCCTTCCGAAGGCAACGCCACTGGATCGAGCCCGCTCCCGCTGGCGGCAACAAGCGGATATCGCCCAAGACAGGACGTTTGCCTGTCGAGTCTTGGTTTCATCGCATGTCCTGGCGGCGCGGACGTATCATCGGCGCGCCAACGGATGCGATAGGGAAAAACTGGCTGCTGCTGCATGAGCCGGAGGGTTGGAGCGCCAACCTCTCCGACTGCGCCGAACCGCGCGCGCCCAACGTCCGACGCATTGCCCGCGACCGCAGCATTGACACCGGATCGCACGGACCCGCCGTATTCATACGTCTCCTGGAAAACATGGAGCGCAAACCGGATCGCATCGTCGACGCCTGGGCGATGGAACCGGCGCGGAAACTGGAGAGCGTGCTGTCTCTTGTGCAAGCGGTGCTACAGCGATGGCCGGAAGAACCACCACGCATCGACGTGATCCTTCCTTGCGCATGGACGGTCAGCGGCAGCGAGACCTTGCAGGAACCCGCCCTGGCGGCCGCTGCGGGGATCGTGCTGACCGCGCGTCAGGAGCATCCGCAGCTGCGGATACGCTGCATCGACGCCGAGCATGTCCTGACCCATGCCGCCTGGCCGAGTCTATGCGCCGCACTGGAAGCCGATGAAGATCACCATATCATCGCGCTGCGCGGAGGATTCTCTTGGCATCGGGAATGGACTCCTTTCCAACCGGCGCCCCGCGCAACGCGGCAGGAAGGCTCTTCTCCGGTCTACTTGATCACCGGCGGACTGGGAGGCGTCGGCGCGGCGCATGCGGCCGCCTTGCTGATGCGTCGCCCGGAGGCGCGTGTCGCGCTTGTCGGGCGAACCCCGCTGCCTCCTCGGGAAAGCTGGAACGAGTGGAAGAACGATACCGGCCGGGACGGAGCGATGCGTCAACGCATCGAAAGAATTCTTGGGTTGGAACAACTGAGCAAGAACGTCGCGGTATTTCATGCGGACATCGGCGACGCAGAACAGACCGATGCGCTGGTCGCCGAAATAGAGGATCGATTCGGCCCTGTCACCGGCTGGGTGCATGCGGCCGGAGAACTCGGACCGGAATCCTTTCGCCCGCTCATGGAGATCACGGCCGCCGATCTCGAGCGTCAATGGCACGGCAAGGTCCTGGGCGCCATGCACCTCTTGCGCCGCCTGCGAGGACAGCCGCTTGAATTCCAAGTGTTCGCCTCCTCTCTGTCGACCGTGCTCGGAGGACTGGGATTCGCGGCATATTCCGCGGCGAACCATGTATTGGACGCCGTCGCGGAAAATGCAAAACCCGATGACAGTCCGATCTTATCGATCGCCTGGGATGCCTGGAACGTCAATCAAAATGCCGCGCATGCGCGGCAATCTTCGGCAGTGGCGTCGATACATCCGACGGAAGGCGGCCGAGCGCTGGCGGCCTTACTCGATTCCGCGGAGGGTGGCGCCGTCGCCGTCGCGGTCACGCCGTTGCCGGAACGCCTGAGCCGCTGGGTTCTCTCGCGCACCGGCCCGGAATCGGTACCACCGGCGCACCGAAGTCCGGCGCACGCACCGAACCTCGATCTGCCGGGGCGAATGGGTGAAGCCGCTCGCGTATGGCAAGAGATGCTGGGCGCGAGCGACATTGGGGACAATGCTAATTTCTTCGAACTCGGAGGCGATTCCTTGGTCGCCACGCACCTCATGGCGCGGATGAACCGCCTATTCGGGACGAATGTTCCGGTCCGGGCATTATTCGAGCATCCCACTCTCGGCGGGCTCATACGCTTTCTCGAAGCCGTGGAGTGGACGATCGATGGCAAGCAACCTCCCGGCGGGGATGAACACGAGATATTGGAAGAGGGAGTTCTATGACCGACATCAGCACATTGATCAAAACGCTTCATGATCGCGGAATCCGTATCTGGCGCGAAGACGGTTCCTTGCGCTACAGCGCACCCAAGGGCGCCATGGATGACGAGCTGCGCGCGTCGCTGGCAGCCAACAAGGAACGGATCCTGGAGTTAATCGAACGGAATACGTCCGGCCCTTCGCTCCCTGCGTCCCCCGCGGACGCGGCGGACGACGGAACGCATCCCGTGGCGTATCCGCAAGAACGCCGATGGATCTGGTATCAGTTTGCGCCGGATGACGCAGGGTATAGCTTACGTCTCGCGTTCCGCTTCGACGGCCCGCTGAATACCGAGGTGCTGGAGCAAAGCCTGAGGCATATCGTGGAGCGCCATGAGGCGCTGCGGACGGCGATCGTGACCGTGGAAGGACAAGCGCGGCAGATGATTTGTCCGCCCGGCCTGCCGCTGAAGCACGTCGATCTGTCCGGTCTGTCCGCCGCGGAACTGGAACCGGCGCTACGAGAACTGTACGACACGGCCGGAGCCCAGCCTTTCCGCCTGGAAGACGCTCCGCTGTTCCGCCTCGTCCTGGCGCGATTGAATCCCGAATCGCATGCTCTGATCATGGTGGTCGATCACGGCATCTTCGACGCGTGGTCGCTCGAAATTTTCCGGCGCGAGCTCGCGCATTGCTACGACGCCTATTCAAGGAACCATGAACCGTCGCTCCCGCCGATCCGCTTGCCTTACCGCGAGTTTGCCGCGAGGCAGAGAGCGTTCGTCCGCACGCCTGCGGCCGCGCGGCAACTGGACTATTGGAAGCGGCTTTACTCGTCGCCCGCCCCGCGCCTCGATCTGCCGCGGGACTTCGTGTCCCATAGCGACGACACGAAGCAGAACGGCCTGGTCGATTTCGTCCTTCCGGAAGACTTGATCGGCACGTTGCAGCAGCTTGCCAAGGACAATGGCGTTACGCTCTTCATGCTGCTGCTGGCCGCTTATGGCGCCCTGCTTTCTCGCGTTTGCGGGCAGGACGACTTGGTGATCGGCGTTCCCGTGACGGGCCGCGGTTTCCCCGGCGGCGACGAAAGCATCGGCTGTTTCGTCAATGTCCTGCCCCTGCGGCTCGATCTTTCCGGCGCGCCATCCTTCCTGGATCTGTTGCGCCGGGTACGGGACATCGTCCTGGCCGGCTTTGAACATCAGGATACGCCTCTCGAGGTACTTGTCCGCGAGCTCGGCGCGGCGCGCAGCATGGACGCCACGCCGCTCTTCCAGACGATGTTCAATCTGCTCAATGTTCCTGCGACAAGCATCGGTTCATCGGCTGTCGGAACGTCCGGCGTGCGAATCGGCCCCCTGTTCGATACCTATGAAAGCACCGTCTTCGACCTGGAATTGACTTTGCGCCTGATCGGCGACGGCTTGCAAGGTACGCTGGCGTTCCAGTCCGAACGCTATGCCCGTGAGCGGATTGCGCACGTCGCCGACTCCTACTGCCAGTTGCTGCGCGGCATCGCCGCCGATCCGGACCGGGACATTGCCCGGCTCGATATCTTGACGTCGGGCCAGCGCCACTGGCTGGATCAGGTCTGCGCAGGTGCCGTGTTGCCCAATCCCGATAGAACCGTGCCGCAACTGATTCGCGAAACGGCGAAGGCGAATCCCTCGCGGGTCGCGATCCGGGACGGAACCCGCACGTTAACCTATGCGGAACTTGATCGAATGGCGAATAGCTTCGCCGCTTTCGTCGCCAGCCATGCGGGACGCGGTGAAGTCGTCGCGATCCTGGCGCCGCGCAGTCCCGTGTTCCTGGCGGCGATGTTGGGCATCATGCGAGCCGGTGCCGCATTTTTGCCTCTCGATCCGTCGCATCCCCTACAGCGCAATCTCGACATCGTCACCGAGAGCCGCGCCCGCATCCTGCTGTCGGACGACGAATTGGTCGACACGATGGCAAGAGACCACGCTCGGTTCCCGCTCTCACCGCAGTCCATGAACCGGCTGCTGCATGCCTGGAACGCAAGCGCCGAATGCGACGACTTGAGCGAGCCGGACGGCTTGGCCTACGTCTTGTATACCTCCGGCTCCACCGGAAAGCCGAAAGGTGCCATGATCGTCCATCGCGGCTTGCTGAATCACACGATGGCGAAGCTGGACGATCTTCAATTGCGTTCGGACGACGCGCTGGCGCAGACTGCGTCCCAAAGCTTCGATATCTTCGTGTGGCAAATGCTGACTCCCCTGGTACAAGGGGGAATAGTTCACATTTATCCCGATGACATCGTGCGCGACCCCGCGCGCTTCGTACGCGCGATCCAGGACGACGCAATCGGCATCGTCGAGGTGGTCCCGTCATTGCTGGCCGCAATTCTCGACGAAGTACGCGCCGGCGGATCCGCGGGCATTCGGTGGCATTCCCTGCGTTGGATGATAGCGACCGGGGAAGCGCTGCCGCCGCGGCTGTGCGCGGCATGGCTCTCCCTGTTTCCGGACGTACGCCTCCTCAATGCATACGGCCCGACCGAATGTTCCGACGATGTTACCCATCATGTGGTGACGCTTTCCTCGGTCAATCGGGAATCGCGCATTCCGATCGGGCGCCCTGTCCGCAACACCAGGATCTACGTTCTCGATCCGTTCGGTCAGCCGGTCCCTCCCGGCATGCTGGGAGAAATCTATATTGGCGGACTGGGCGTAGGGCTCGGCTATCTGGGAGATCCGCAGCGCACGGAAGCGGCCTTCGTCGCCGATCCGTTCGGCGCGGGCGACGCCAAATTGTATAGGACCGGCGACATAGGCCGCTGGCGAATGGACGGCACATTGGAATTCCTGGGACGGCGGGACGACCAAATCAAGATTCGCGGACAACGCATCGAGTTGGACGAAATCGTGCACGCGCTCTCCGCCTGTCCCGGTGTCCAAGAAAGCTTCGTCATGTATGAAGCGACCGATCACGGCGGCCGCCTGTTCGCCTGTATACGCAGCGACGCGCATGCGGCGCCGGATGCCGACGAAATTCGCAGCGCCCTTCGCAAGCTGCTCCCAGAGCACATGGTTCCCTCCCATTTCGCGTTCCTGCCGGAGTTTCCCCGCATAGCATCCGGAAAACTGGATCGCCGCAAAATGCGCGATATCCTGATGAACACGGCCCGCTCCGAAATCAGGAAAGGCCCGATGCCCTCGACCGCAACGGAACGGATAGTCGCTGCTCTGTGGGAGGAGATTCTCGAATACGCCCCGGTCGGCCTCGAGGAGGACTTTTTCTCGATTGGCGGCAATTCGATCCACGCTATCAGAATCGCCCAACGGATTCGACACCGTTTCGGCATCGTCCTCCCTCTTGCCGAGCTATTCTCGACCCCGACGGTACATGGGTTAGCCGCCTATATTGATCGGGCGAGCAAGGCGGACTTTGCCGGCGGCGCGCACATGTCGGTAGCCGCCATGACGGTCGAAGCACAGCTTGACGCCGGAATACGGCCGGCGCCCGGTCAAACGGCACCGACCGGCTCCCCGGAGCATATCTTACTGACCGGGGCGACCGGCTTCCTTGGCGCTTTCCTGCTGACTGAACTGCTGAAGCGAACTCAGGCGACGGTAACTTGCCTGGTGCGCGAAAGCTCACGGAACGCAGGAGATGCCGCCGACGTCACCATGCGTCTGCGGAAGCGGCTCCAGCAGTACGGCGAATGGGACGGCGCATCGGCATCCCGCGTTATCGTGATCGCAGGCGACCTGACCAGACCGATGTTCGGGTTAAGCGAGGACGACTACGCCAAGCTGGCAAACCGTATCGACACCATCTATCACTCAGCGGCGGAAGTCAACCTGCTATATGCGTACCGCAATCTCAAGGCCGCGAATGTGGATGGCACACGGGAAGTGCTACGCTTCGCGGTCACCCGCAAGCTCAAGAGGATGCACCATGTCTCCACCCTGTCGATGATGTCTTCGTTGGAGCGGCAGGGACAAGTCTTGCGTGAAGACGATGAGCTGGATCGGGTCGGCAGTCTGATCGGCGGCTATGCGCAGTCCAAGTGGATTGCGGAAAAGTTGGTGGAACAAGCGCGAAAACGCGGCGTACCCGTGGCGGTATACCGCCCGCATCGTATTACCGGACATAGCAAGACCGGCGTATGGAACGCGGATGACATGGTATGCCGCCTGCTTCGCTGCTGCTTCGAAGCGAAGGCCGTACCCGATCTGGAAGCGACGATCGAATTCGCTCCGGTCGATTTCGTTGCGTCGGCAATCGTCGAATTGTCCTTGAAGCCGGGCAGCCTCGGAAAGAACTTTCATCTCGTCAACCAGAGCACGGCGCGTCTGACTGAGCTGGTGGAGATGGTCAAGCGGCTCGGTTACCTCCTCGTTCCGCTGCCATATGTCGATTGGCAACAGCGGATGTTTGGAGTCGCATCGAATCCAGGCAGCCCGTCGCATGTGCTTATGCCGATGTTTTCGGAACAAATGACGGAACACATGCTGGAGATCAAGGCGGCGATCGACAACCCCGAGACGCTGCCGGAATTCGACACGGCCAACACGGATGCGGGGCTGAGGGGTACAGGTGTCGCCTGCCCGGACTTGTCGCTGGATTTGCTCGCCACTTACTTCAATTACATGGCGCGCAACGGAATGATCGATCCCGCCGTTGCGTCCGCATGAACACAGAGGGGCGCGCGGCGAACGACGTCCCACCCTTGAAGCAATCACCGTTGGAATTGAGACGCATATGACAATACTGAAAACGATAGGTGTAGTGGGCGCCGGAGTCATGGGAGCCAGCGTGGCCCAGAATCTGGCGCAGACGGGCCATCAGGTGCTGCTGGTCGACAATCGGAACGACGCCCTCGAAGGAGCGAAGAATCGCATCCGGAACGAGACCCGCCTGCAGCGGCTGCTGCGGCAAGCGGGAACTTCGGCGCCTGGCGCCGATACCTTGTTGGAACGCATTACCTTTTCCACCGAACTGGAATGCCTTGCATCCGCGGACTACGTCATTGAGAACGTCACCGAGAAATGGGACATCAAGCGTCCCGTTTACGAACGGATCGACCGGATCTGCAAAGCGGATGCGGTATTCGCGGCGAACACTTCCTGCATCCCGATCACGCGGATTGGATCGGCGACCGGACGGCCGGAGCGCGTCATCGGCACGCATTACATGAATCCGGTTCCCATGAAAGACACGGTGGAGGTCATCCGTGGATTCCACACCGGCGACGCCGCCATCGAGGCGACGAAGCAGCTCCTGACGCAATTGGGCAAGCAATGGGTCATCGTCAACGACTCTCCCGGCTTCGTCTCGAATCGCGTGCTCATGCTGACCATCAATGAGGCCGTCTACCTGCTGGCCGAGAACGTCGCCGGCGCCGAGGACGTCGACCGGATCTTCAAATCCTGTTTCGGCCACAAGATGGGGCCGTTGGAAACCGCCGATCTTATCGGCCTGGATACCATCCTGCTGTCGCTGGAAGTCCTATTCGACAGCTTCAAGGATAGCAAGTACCGTCCGTGTCCTCTGTTGCAGAAAATGGTGGATGCCGGCAATTTCGGACGGAAGAGCGGAACCGGCTTCTATAACTACAACCTGCAGAACGTAAGGTAAATACATCATGAACGACGAAAACATCAACAAGACAATCCGCGCTTTCTTCGAAAAGGCGCTGCCCGGAAAGCAAATCAAGGACGAAGACGACATTTTCGAAAAGGGCTTCGTCAATTCGCTCATGGCGATGCAACTTGTCTTGTTCGTCGAAAAGGAATTCGGGATCGCAGTGACGGAGGCTGATCTCGATATCGCCAATTTCCGATCGATCGCGGCAGTGACCGATCTCGTCCGCCGCAAATCGCTGCCGGTATCATGAGTGCCGATATCGAAAACTCTTTGTTGAGCGCATTGAGCGCCGCCGATCGGCCGGAAGCGCGGGAAGACCCTGCCGGTACGTGGCGGCGGGAAGTGCGGGAGTTCGTGGCGAGCGAGGTTGCCCCCTTGGCGGAGCAAATCGACGCCAGCCAAGAATTCCCCGCCAGCGTCATTCGCAATCTGCGCGATCGCGGCTACCTGGGATTTCTCTTGGAACGGCAGTTCGGCGGCCAAGGCGGCGACTTCATACGCTACGGCATTCTTTGCGAGGAGCTGGGCAGAGCATGCTCCTCGACCAGATCGCTGCTGACCGTGCACGATATGGTCGCGTACGCGATCGGACGCTGGGGCAATCCGGCGCAAAAAAGCCGTTGGCTGCCGTCACTGGCGAACGGGGAGAAGCTGGGAGCTTTCTGCATCAGCGAAGAATCCGCCGGCAGCGACACGGCCGCCATTCAAACGAGCGCGGTTCCGGTGAACGGAGGCTTTGTCGTCAATGGGAAGAAAAAGTGGGTGACGTTCGGTCAATTGGCGGATCTGCTGCTGGTCCTGGTTCGCTGCGGCGACAAGTCCGCGGCGTTGCTCGTGGACGCGAACACCCCTGGACTCGCTCGCCGCCCAGTGTCCGGGATGCTGGGCATGCGAGGAGCGATGCTGGCGGAGCTGGCCTTCGACGATTGTTTCGTCCCGGACGCCAATCTGCTTGCCCGGATCGGTTTCGGCACGAGTTATGTCGCGACATCCGCCCTGCAACTGGGGCGCTATAACGTAGCGTGCGGATCGGTAGGCATCGGCCAGGCCTGCATCGATTTGTGCCTCGGCCGCACGTCCGAACGCAGCCAGTTCGGCGCCCCGCTCCAGGACCATCAATTGGTTCAAAGGGCCCTGACCGACATGCTGGTCGACGTAAGAGCAGCCAGGCTTGTGTGCAACCAAGCCGGCTATTCGCTTGCGACCGCGCATCCGAACGCGCTCGTGCAAACGTTCGAGGCAAAGTATGTGGCGTCGCGCGCCGCGATGCGCGCCGCATGGCAGGCCGTTCAACTTCACGGCGCCGTGGGATGTGCGGTGGGTTCCGCCGCGTCGCGCCTGTTCCGTGACGCCAAAGTCATGGAAATCATCGAAGGCACTCACGAAATCTGCCAAATGACGCTTGCCCGAAACGCGAGCGCTCTCACATAAACACGAGGAATCGCCATGTTGGACGCAACGAAGCAAAATCAAGAACAAGGCAAGAAGGACCGAATCATCAAGTGCTTGGTTTGGGATCTGGACGACACGCTGTGGAAAGGCACGCTGCTGGAAGGCGACCGCGTCGAGCTGTTTCCTTATAGCGAAAGGATGCTGCGCTTGCTCGACAGCCGAGGGATTCTCAATTCGGTCGCCAGCAAGAACGAGGACCAGCATGCTCGCGAGGCCCTGTCCGGATTCGGGCTTGACCACTACTTCCTGTTTCCTCAGATCGGTTGGTCTTCAAAATCGGAATCCATCCGAAAAATCGCGGCATCCCTGAACATCGGTCTCGATGCGATCGCGTTCGTGGACGACCAGCCTTTCGAGCGGGAAGAAGTCGCCTTTCAGTTACCGCAGGTCCTGTGCCTCAGCCCGGACCAGGTGGAGGACATCGAGCACATGCCGGAGTTCACGCCGAAAGTGATCACCGCGGAGTCCGCCAGACGCCGTCTGATGTATCTCGAGGATGCGCAAAGAACGGCGTCCGAAAGCGAATTCCAAGGATCGCCGGCCGAATTCCTGGCCACATTGGACATGCAGGTTTCGATTGCGCGTGCGCGTCCGATAGATCTCGATCGCGCCAGCGAACTGACATTGCGCACGAACCAATTCAACACGACGGGGCGCGGCTACTCTGTCGATGAGCTGAATGCCTTTCTGGATTCGGACTCGCATCGACTGTACGTGGTCGAACTGCAGGACAAGTTCGGCGGTTACGGCATCGTCGGGCTCGGCCTGCTGGAATGCCAGGACGACATCTGGACAATCAAACTGATGCTCATGTCTTGCCGGGTCGTATCGCGCGGTATCGGAACAGTTTTCATCAATTACCTCATGCGCCTCGCGCGCAATACCGAAAGCCGGCTACGGGCCGAAATCTACCCGAACGGCAAGAACAGGCTGATGCAGATCGCGTACGCCTTCGCCGGCTTCCGTGAGATAGCGCGAGACGGCGATTTCTGCCTGTTGGAAAACAATCTGCAGAACATCCAAGATGTCCCGGCGTACGTCTCCTTGAGAAGCGAGGAGTAAGCCATGTTCGCTGCCGCTTCTCCGAGCATGAAAAGCAGTCCCTGGGTGAGAGTCCTGAATCCGCTCGCCGCTTCGTCGCCGAGAGTGTTTTGCTTCCCGCATTCCGGCGCCGGGACCGTGATGTTTCATGGCTGGCCGCAACATATATCGCCGGTGGCGGAAGTATGCGCGATCCAGCTGCCCGGCCGCGATGCACGCATGAAAGAACGCCCGCACGACAATATGGCGTCCCTGGTGAATGCCTTGTACTGCGACATCATCCCGTATCTTGACCGTCCGTTCGTGTTCTTCGGCCACAGCATGGGTGCTCAAGTCGCTTTTGCCCTGACGCACGCCTTGGTGGAACGTGCGGGCATCCGGCCCTGCCATCTTTTCCTCTCGGGCGCGAGGGCGCCGCACTTGCTGCCGTTGCTTCCCAAGTTGCACACGCTTTCCGACGACGAGCTCGTCATGGCCCTGCATGCCTTGGGCGGCATATCGGGGCAGATCATGGCGATCAAGGAGTTACTGGATCTTTTCATCCCGATCATTCGGGCCGATCTGGCGGTAAGCGAAAGCTACTGGCTCGAGAAGCCGGTTCCCCTTGCCGTACCGATCACCGCCTTGGGCGGCGCTAGCGACCCGCGGGTCAGCATCGAGAGCCTGGAGGCTTGGCGAGACCATACGACCGCGGCCTTCTCCCGAGAGCTTTTCCCCGGCGGTCATTTCTACATTCAGCATCACGGGAAGAAACTCTCATCGTTCATAACCGAGGCACTCCGTCAAACCCAGCCTATCACCGGCGATTCAGGCGCAAATCAATAGGAGCAAAACACAATGTCCGTCGACGTTCTCTTGCTAGTTCCTTTCGAACCCAACTCCGGTGCCTCGATCGACCCGGTTTACCGGCAAACACAAGGCGCGAAACTGAGCTTGCCGTTCGCGATCGCGACAGAGGAATTCGAGTCGTTTCTTGGAAGAAGCCTCGACTTCTGGAAGCGCGAGCAACAGCCTTATTTTGGCGATACCCCGATACCGCTTCCCACGCATCGCTCGCTGACAGCGGTTACGCTGGCTTCCGCGCTGGAGAACAACGGCATCAGCTGGTATGCGCTTGATCCGGGGTGCGAAGGACTGATGTACTGGCGACAGCGATTCGAAGAATTGCAATCCCTGAAGCCCAGGATCGTCGCGCTCTCGACGACCTTCGTCATGACGGCTCCCTGGCTGCATGCAATTTGCAGACTCATCAGGAAGCTTTTTCCGTATGCAAAACTCCTGATAGGAGGTTATTACTACGCGACGAATGCACAGCAATTCCTGTCGCTCGACGCGGACGTCATGTGCGTCGGAGAAGGCGAATTGCGCTTTCCGGAAGTGGTCAAGCGGCTCCTCAAGTCCGAGGGGCTCCAGAATATCCCTGGCCTTTATCTACGAGCATCGGATGGGACCCTGCACCACACCGGCCACGCGGAATCATTGAATCTTGGCGAACTGCCGCCGGTACAATGGTCGCTCGCCGAGAGAATCGATCCATTTGTCGATTTGTCGAAGCATTCTATTGAATACGGAGTCGAAACCCAGCGGGGCTGCATATTCAAATGTGAATTCTGCAGTTACCGAACCCTGGTCGACCCCCAGGTAATGACGCCGGAACAAAGCGTGGAAGCCATTCTTGCCACCGGCGCTTCCTCGCATGGGTGGATCAACCTGACCGACTCCACGGCCACCTTCCCGCATCGGCGTTGGGAAGAAACAATGCGCCTCCTTGCGGAACGGGGCGGCTCTCCTCATCCGATCTGGGCATTCGCTCGTGTCAGCGACATCAATGACGATCGCGCGCGCCTCATGCATGCCGCCGGCGTCCGTCACCTGTTCGTCGGGCAGGAAAGCGGACATCAGGAAATTCTCAACCGGATGAAAAAGGCGACTCATGTCCACCAAGTCAAACCGGCGATTTCCGCTCTCGAGAAAAACGGGATCACCGCGACTTTCGGCTTTATCCATGGATTCCCGGGAGAGAACATGGAAACCATCCAGGCGAGTCGTGGAATGATCGAGCATCTTAACGACGGACTCGCCAAACCGGCTGTGCTCACCTACCTGCTTTACCCATTCATTTTCCTTGACTTCGCGGCGGTATCGCAGAAGGAGAACCTGACTGGAACCAGCCATTACCTGGGTTATGAAGGCTCTTCCTTGAGTCCGGCGCAAGCCGTGGAGGAAGTGCTGCAGACGATCATTGCGGTAAGTCGGAAAGAGCATGCGCCCGCTTTTTCCTTTCTGTTATTGAAATCCGTACTGCCTACCAGCGGCATAGGCATGTTCAGCATTCCGCAACGCTATGAAGTGTTCCGCTGGATGAAGGCTGTGGAGCGCGGCATCAGTATCTTTCTGGAGAAATCCCTCGACGGCACGCCGATCAATGATCTCGAACTCAGGCGCGTGCGGGAAATCGTTCTTGAACGCTACCCTATGCCCGCCCCCAGACGTTCGAATTCCGAATCTCTTTTGCGGCGCCGGATACTAAAGCGCCTGGCTCGCGAATGGGAAGTCGAGAAAACCAAGGGGCCGGGATTGATGACGCGTTTTTCGCTGGGAGTCGATACGTATGCCGCGACCAAGATGTTTTCCCTTGGAAAGGATATTTTCTTGCGCGGGGAGATTGCTCAGGCGTCTCAACACAAATTGGATGCGCACGATAATCGACATGCCGAAATCCTGGTTTCGAAGGCCATCAGCACGAAGAGAAAATATCCGGTTATTCCGGTAAGGCATTCGGCAAGCGAATAGATCACCGAGCCCCGGCGGCCTATGCCGGAACACGGGAAAGAACGTGGAAAGCAGGCATTTCGAAACGCGCGCATCGGCAATATCTCCTCCGGTACGCCGGCGTTCCGCGCGGCGCAGGTCCCGCGGTAGACCGTCAGGGTCGGCTGCGTCACGCCCTTGAAGTGCTGGCGCAGCGGCAGCACGGTGCCGAAGCCGCCCTTGTCGGCGATGATCTCGACCAGCATGCTCGGCCATTTGCGGCATCGGTTGAAACCGCCAAGGGGTACAATGTACCATCACATCGATCATTCAAAGTCTGGCAATCGCAATTCTTTCCCGGTGGACATGTCCCGAAAAAAAGCCCAGTCGGCGAACGCCGGACCATTGAAGAATGCGGCGTTGCAACCAGCTTCGGCGCCAGCCCGGCGCAAGCGAGGCCGGCCGCTCCAGAGCGAGAGCGAGGGCCGCCGCCAGGAATTGATCGAGAAATCGGCCCTCCTGTTCCGCCAGAAGGGCTACGACAATACGTCCGTGCGCGACATCGCCGCCGCGGTCGGCATCCAGTCGGGAAGCTGGTTCTATCACTTCAAGACCAAGCAGGACATCCTCGTCGCCGTGATGGAACAGGGCATGACGCGCTCGCTCGCGGACATCGAAGCAATCGACCTGCGCGCGCTGCCGCCGCGCGAGGCGTTCCGCCAGCTGGTGCTGGCGCACCTTAACACGCTGCTGGCGCCCGATCACGATTTCATCCCGGTGCTGCTCTATGAATGGAGATCGCTGGACAAGAGCGCCCGCTCCAGGATCATCGCCTTGAAGGACCGTTACGAAGCGATCTGGGATGAGGCGATCGCCGCGCTCCACCGCTCCGGCGACTGGACCATGCCGACCGGATTCGACCGCTTGCTCATGTTCGGCGCATTGAACTGGACCGCCCAGTGGTTCAAGAGCGGCGCCGGGGTCAGCATCGAAGAACTGGCGGAACAGGCGGTGACGTTCATCTTGCGCACGCCGCAAAAGAAGCGCGGGAGGTAGTTAGAAGACATTTTTGCTTATCAAACAAACGGTGTAAAGCATTGCATCTATGAGTTACAAATCTCTACTTGTATATCTTCTACCTCTGAACTTGTGGCGTGCTCCGTCGGATAATTGAATTCAAGAGAGAACAAATCGCCGTCAATCAGCCAAACCTTACCGCTATTTGCGGTGCCAGGTTTTCCTTGAATAACTACATAAGCAAGCTGCTTTTGTCCTTGAGAGCCATCAATTCTTGTTTCGTCTTCAAGTACTGGCTTTCCTTTGCGCATCACAAAGCAGTTAATTTCACGCCCGCCATCAAGGCGCTGCACGAGATTCACGTGTTGAATTCGTTGTCTTAATTTGGCTTGCTGATTAACAGGCAAGGCATTTATGACATGACTTAGCACCGCATTCTCAAACTCATTGAAATTGGAGGTTCCGCCTTTAAATAGGCTGACCTGACCGATTTTTTCGGACCAAGTTAATTTGGGATAGCTCCGGTTGATATAGTCGTTGCTGCTTTCCTGCTGAACGCTTCCGGCGTCTCGTAGTTCAGGCTCGAATGCGGCCTGACCCGATTGTAATGCTGCCGCCAGTCCTCGATCACCACCTTGGCTTCAAGGCGATTTCTGAACCACTCCATCGCCAGGCATTCATCCCGGAACTTGCCGTTGAAGCTTTCCGTCGTCCCGTTTTGCCACGGCTTGCCCGGATCGATCAGCGCGCATTCTATCCCCTGCTCGGTGACCCACTTGAGCAGCGCCGTGCTGACGAACTCAGGCCCATTGTCGCTGCGCAGATAGCGCGGCGCACCGCGCACGCTGATCAGTTTCGCCAGCACTTCGATGACGCGGCTCGATCGGATCGAACCCGCCACATCGATCGCTAGCGCCTCCCGCGTGTATTCGTCGACGACCGTCAGGCATTTGAGCTGCTGGCCGTTGGCGCAGGCATCGAAGACGAAGTCGTAGCTCCATACTGAATTCGCTTGTGCCGGCGCCAGCGGTCGTGGCCGGCTGGCAGCCACTTTGCGGCGCGCTCGCTTCTTCGGCACCTGCAAGCCTTGCTCGGCCCAGAGTCGGCTGCATTTTTCCTTACCAATCTCGATGCCTTCGCGTGCCAGGAACACCCGGATACGGCGCGAACCGTAGCGCGGGTACTGTCCCGATAGACGTTGCATCGCGCTGGCGATCGGCGCATTCTTTTGCGGCAAGGTCGGCACATACTTCAGGCTCGATCTGGCCACTTGCATCAGCGCACAGGCCCGTCGTTGCGGAATGCCGCGTTCGATCGCATACAGCGCTGCGATCCGACGAGCCGGTGCGCTTACCATTTTTTTCTTGTGATCTCCTTCATCACTTCGATTTCGAGATCACGCTCGGCCAGCAGCTTCTTCAGCCGCGCGTTTTCCTGCTCCAGCGCCTTGAGGTTCTTGACGTCGCCGGTATTCATCTCTCCGAACCGCTTGCGCCAGGTGTAGATGCTTTGCTCACTTACACCATGGCGCTTGGCCACCTCGGCAATCGGCGCTTTATCGGCTTCCCGCAAAATCCGGACGATTTGCTCGTCGCTGTATCGGCTCTTTTTCATGGCTCCCTTTCCAATGGGGAGCTATCTTCTCAAATTTCCTGTGGCGCGAAAATTTCAGATCAGGTCA